>Ga0208158_1000045_pt1 | contig 73087 bp, 63 predicted proteins | sample 8_EtaG_FD_184081 | JGI IMG/M metagenome (GOLD analysis project Ga0208158, IMG submission 184081) | Marine viral communities from the Subarctic Pacific Ocean - 8_ETSP_OMZ_AT15162 metaG (SPAdes) (version 2) | ecosystem: Environmental > Aquatic > Marine > Oceanic | place: Pacific Ocean | collected...
CGAGGGATTGGCATCGCTGCGCGATGGATGGATTAGGCTTCACCATTCCCGGTGAAACGCCCTGTGCGGACCCGCATGCAGGGTGTTGTGGGGGCTGAGGGTTAGATACCCTCGGCTACCCGATTCAATGCTACCAAAAACCATCCGTTTTGGGGTTTTTCTACAGCCTCAACGCTTGGTTCAGGTGCGCCGTAGGCGTCACCTGGAACCACTTGTGTACGCCCAGCATGGGCATGAACTAATGGGGTGAAAGTTCCCTGTGGGAAAATCACCGTCCGCCCGGTTTTACCCGATTGGACGCTAACCACTAGCGAATGGCAAGGGCCAACCCGTGAGGCGCGGTCTCCGGAACGCCGGCCGGAAGTAAGCTGCTAGCAAAACTGCGAGCTGATGAACAAGAACATCATAGGAGGCGTAGGCCGGAGGCGAGTTGGCACAAGACGACGGGGCGGCCTTCCGCGAAGCCGCGTGATCTAATGGCCTCCGTAAACGATGCAATTGTGCAGTGACAGTACATGTTCTTATCTGGGGTGGTCCGACGCTTCGGGGTCTGCTCAACGAGCGATCGGTTAATTACCAGTCAGGCCACTGGTCGATCAAGCCTGGGCGCAGCCGTTGCCATCGGCGGGTGCGAGCGAACGAGGTGGACACCGATAGCGCCGATGGGGGTAACCCCTCCGGTGATTGAGCAGAAGTCAGCAGACGGCATAGTAGCCAAATGCCCAGCGTAATGGCTGGGACACGGTGAAGGCCTGAACCCGGAAATCAATGAGGAGCCTGAACAGCTCAACGGCTCTATATCCGACCGGACCCAGGAGCGTTGGCGCAAAATCAGAAGCCGTCATTGGGGTAAGAAGGAGGTAATCGGCCATTTTGTTTTAAACATTTCCGGGAAACGCCCTGTGCGGTCCCGCATGCAGGGTGTTGTGGGGGCTGAGGGTTAGAAACCCCCGGCTACCCGATTATGTGGTGGCCAACTCCCAAACTACCAACCTTCATATCGAATTCCATGTTTTTCCAAGTAATCCCCCTGTCTTTCAAGGTAACTCTCGGTGCGGAGTGTGTAGTCCTCTCCCTCTTTTTCGTGATCATACGGCTTGGCCTTGAAACGCCCAACTTCGATAGCATTCTCACGGCGGTTCATAATCCATACCACAACCGTTCCTCCCGGAGCCAAGCCAAGAACTAGGACGTCTCTCGGGCGTTCCAATATCTTGCCATAAGCTTCAAACGGGGCGATCTCTTTCATTTTTTCCTCGATCTCATCTGGGTTTTCCAGTCGGATAAGAGCTTCATAGGATTGTTGCTCCGCGAAGGAGAACCAGCGAATTAAAAAGACCTCTGGCATGGTTTGCCAATCCGCCATCGCCCCAAACGGTTTGTCCCAACAACAGGACACGATACCTATAGGTGCTCGCCACCCAATGTTTTTGGAAAGGGATTCAACGAAAAATTTATCTACCCAGACATCGTAGTGTTTCGGTGCCACAACACCGATACTTCGGTGGGTCCCGTTGGGACCATATTTTTCTCCTTCTGATTCCGTTGGTTCCGAACACCCGGCCAGTACCAGAATAAAGAGACTGATCATCCAGCGCTTGATACTCATAGTGGTCTCCATTGATTCATTGGCTTTTGTTCGGGTGAACAGCCCGACGGCCATTTTTTGCAGGCCTGAACGGGTAAAGCGGCCCAATTTCCAGATAATGATCGGAATGATGAATGTACCGTTGCTTGAGCAGGGCTTTGGATTCAGGAGACAGCCGCAAGTCTTGACCGTGCCAGACATGAGCTGCGAGGTTTCTGGCAACAGTTACAAGTTCTTGGGGTAGAGAGTAAGAAGCGTCTGTCGGATCAATTTGATCAAAAGGCACACCGGCATCAACAGCCAGCTTGTGCATCAGGTACAGGGGAATTCTGGAGTATTCGCCCCGCACCTCCCGGTCAAGCCAGAGGTGCAAAGCCACGTTGTTCCCACTTAGACTCGGCTGAGTAGGCAGCATTGGCAGGCGCTTCTGTTTGATTTCCAGGCTAGCCAATGGATTGAGGGGGTCGATCCAGCCCTCGGCTTTGATCAAGGCTCGTTCCTGCAGCATGCGGGAAAATTCGAAACTGGCCTCGGGATTTCGACGACTCTTGCCCGTGATCACTAACGGCGGACGCACCTCAATTCGCTCATGAAACCGCTCTGGATACCCTCCGCCAATATCGGAATGCGCACCAGGCAAAACCCATTCATCGAAATGCCCAGGCAAGTTGCCCGATTCACTTCGTAGACTGTGTAGCGAGAAGTTGTGCCGGCGCTCATCTCGGGCAACAAACTGCACGGCCCGCCGGACACGCTCCGGTTTTACATTGACGTTGATACACCCCGTTTTCCCATCGTGAACGGAAAAATCCAGATTGCCCACATCTGCAACTCCGGCAACAGTGTCGAACAGCCCCAGAAACCGAACCGTCACTTTTTCAGGCCATGGGATGCCTTCCCGCTCGAACGCTCTGACCAACGCCCCTTTGTATTCGCCGTACAAAGAGCCCGTTGTGTCATAAACCTCTCGGCTGACAAAATGCCGCGCGGTTGCTGCGCCCCTGCTAAACCCAAAGACATCCAGAACCAACTCATCTATTGGCTCGTAAACAGAGCGAGTCAATTGCAGTGCGAGGTCGGCGGCCCCTTCCTCAATTTTTCTGAGGATGCCTTGCTCCCCAAGGCCCAGCCCCATACTCAAGCCATCGTCGGGCTCACCAAACTTGGTACCCACACCTGAAACATAAACGGACAGCCGGTGGATAGGGGAACCGTCTTGCTCTATGGTGTCTTTGAAATAAAGCGTTTCCAGCTTTGAGATGTTGGTTTCGGCATTGAGGTAACTGCCTTCCATCACCTGCGACAGCTCACTGCTGCACTCTTCTTCCGAGATGGCTCCGGCGGCATTGGCCGTCAGACAGTCGTCAAGTTCCTGCTGGTAAGCGCGGGTGTTGCCACGGTTATTGCCCGTCCCATCGAAAAAGATGCCAGTCTCTACCCGTACTTTGGGACGGTCCTCTTTTTCGAGGGAGCCATCCGGTGACTTGTCCGGCAAGCCCTTGTCAATCAATGCGCCTTTCTGGGCCGCCCGGCGAACAAATTCCTGCGGGTCTTTGTCTAACAACTCCTTGGCGACAGGGGTAAGCTGGCCTTTATCATCCAGTGCGCCAGCCATGGCGAAGTCCACTACGGGTGCAGTGGTTGTGGCAACACCCAGTATTATTCGCTGATTACCACTGACAATAGAACCACCATGACTCGTGGGGCTGCCAAGGTAGGCCACCGGCATACCATCGGCTAACGCCAAAGGATAGCCTTGGGTAATGACAGCACCGCAGCCAGTAACATCACCAACCCGAGCAATGGGTTTATCCTCAACAAGGATAGTGGAGCCGTTTGGCATGATGGGGGAAGAGCCGTGCCCTTTGATCGGGCAAACATGCATATCGCCGACGCAGGCGGCAATGAGATTGCTCATAGTCAGAGTTCCTTTCTGTAATTGGTAGCGTCCTGGCTACCTGTGGTTAAATATTGTTGAAAACTCGCGATCTTAGCATGATTGGCGCTACATAACGCCTTGAATAAGCCGCCGATTTGGAACGGCAGCGGAGAATTAGTCGGCTTGATTCACTGGTTATGCGGTTGCACCAATACGTGATCGGATCTCTTCGATAATCTCCGAAGTACTTCCAATAACCCAGCCTTCTGATTGCCTTGCAACCGTCTCATTAAATTTTCCCACTTCCTGTTCATCGATCGAGAGCTTGAGATGATCATAGTTTGACGATTCATTAACCATATAGGCCAAGTCTGGCCCTATTGGAAACCATAGATCCATATGCTTCGGAGGGTTATCTAGATCAGATCTACTAACGCATTCATGCACATTTACAACGGGATGCCCCCCCGTAACAAATGGCTTCTTCGTGTTGTTCTTGATCAGAATGTGGTGGTAACTGTCCCTTGATAGGAAGAGGCCGGCACCAACATTTGTCCCAAGGATATAGGATATAACCCACCAATTTCTTTCAAGTAGATGGACGTAGCCTTCAGATTCGCGAAAATTCTGCATATCTTGCCGTATAGCTTTGATTGACCGGTCCTTAAATGACTTCGTTCGTGTAACCTGATGACCAACATATGAGCAGAGAATGATCATGTTTTTGGTGCTATCTAATGCGGATAGCCCTTGGGATTTGATCAGCTCAAGAACCGGATAGAACTCACGTTCTATTACTGCGTACTTATTCTCTAGACTGTTGCAGCGGATGACTTCTTCTATATCTGAGATGTCTTTAGGTTGGTCGCTGTCAGAGATGTGCCCCCATACCTGAGAAAGACGGATGAAGTCAGCGAGGTCCTTTCTGTGTTGCTCTTGCAGAAAGCCTGACGCCTTATCAATCCACCGCTGTATAAAAGAAACGTCCTCTGGGAGCAGCCTATTAATTGCATAGAATTCTCGAGTCCTGCATAGCCCCTTGACACTATCGCAAGCTACCTTACCTCTTTTGGTCAGATAATAGACATCGCCACTCGTGGCCCACCCACTTAAATAGTGGGCACAGACGTAGTGATGATTTTTCTTTATCTGTCGCCATTTTTCCATGAAACAATGTCAACTCTCTAACGCATAACGCAGAGCTTTTCGGCAATTTTGGAGCCGTGAAGCGGTGCAAAAACTGTCCGCCAACAGCGTCTTGTTAGACGCACATCTGACCATGCTTCTTCTGCAAAATCATCTTTATCATGAGTCTGTTTGCATTGTCGAATCTAACCCTGCGGTCAGCCATCCATTGTTGATGGCGCACTAACTACGACACAGCCGTTGATCCCGTCGAGCTTCAAAACACCTTCCTTAAACTTCGCATGTTCCTGTGTCGCGCGCGTGCAATCCCACAGGAAGGTGACAATCAGTGCGTCCGTGTATTTCGCGTCTGCACGATAGAGGGACGCATCTTCAGCGATCTCGCCAACGAGCGCCGGGAAAGACTTCTTCACATTCTTGCGGTACTTGACCTCGATGATCGTATGCAGCGACGGCAGGTAGAGATCAATGCGAGGGTTCTTCTGCCCTACAGGCTGGAGATTCACTTCGTCGGCAATGTCATTAAAAATCGGAGCAAGCAAGACATAGAGAAGGTTCTGGACGTGGTATTCGTTCATAACAGGCCACTTGACTGGCTCCGCGCCTTTCGTCCGACCAACGTCCTCCCATGTCCACCGTTTTAGGCCGACGGGAATATGGTCAAGGAACGCCAGGAGATCGCCGAGGCTCCAGCCTTTGGGAGGCACCACGGCCACATCCTGGTTGACCTGATCAAAAACGTACACCATCAGGCTCAAAAAAGCTGTCGACGCATCTCTCTGCGCTTGTGCTCGGAACTCCCCCATAAAACGGTCAATAAGCGAAAGCCGCTCTTGATGATCGCCAATCCGCTGAATCTTCTGGTAATGAAGGAAGAGTGGCACACATGCGCTCGTATAAATGGCTGATTCGCCGCTACTAACATACGCCGCGATGTCTTTCTCGAAGGTATTAAGATTGTCACTACTCACCTGCTGCGCAAGGAATCCTGATATCCAGCTCTCAAACTCGCGAGCGATACGGGCATCGTCCATTTTCGCAACAAGCCATTTCACGGCCATGACGCCAAATACGTCGGATACCCATGGGCGTGGCGTGGAGTCGATTTTGGCAGCTTGCCCAAGAAGGCGCGAAACGTCCTGACTTGAAGCAACCTCTTCCAGAACACCGAGGCCCGCAATCGCGCACCTCTGATACAAGGGAAGCACCGCAAAATCGAAGGACGGAACACTTCCCTTTGACAACCTCAAGTAATGTAGGAAACAAGATTTGAAAGGGTCGATGTGGGCACCCTCGATCATCTTGTTATAAAGGTGATCACGCAGTTGGTAGGCATTTTCCTTCTCTACAGGAACCATTGAGACTGACCTATCTTCCCGATCATCACAGAGTCGCTCCAGCCTGGAATCTGGTTCAGCCAACCAAGATTCCGAGCGATCAGGTCGGAGTAACTGATTGTCACAGGTAGAGGGTTCGGAAAGTAACTGCGCCAAGAATGTGAGGCGAAGCTATGAACCTGTGCGCTTAAATATTTTATGTCCGTGAACGTCGAATCCTTATGCACATCAAGAATCAATCCGCGTGGGTGGCCGTCGGTGTCGTTACGTAACTCTCGCTGACCGATCAAGTAGACGAGCATTTCATGTTTGGAGAGTTTGAACGTCTTTCCTCGCTGGGGCGCGAGCTTTCCCTTCTGCTCGCCGGCCGTCGTGGAGTCGAACATATGCAGGCCGTGATTCTCCGAGATTTTCAGGAATGTATACTCAACCTGGTATTGCTGGTACTTATCTACGACGGCCTGGACGGCAGCAATTTCATCCTTGCTGAACTTCTTGACCTGCGCGTGGAAAACTAGACGAATCGTATCGCCTTTCTGCCAGTTCATACGTTTCTGAATTTTGTCAATGGTTTCGTCGAGAACGGAAGTCAACGCCTCGCAGTAGGCCTCCTGGACAACCGCCTTCGAAGTATTCGAGACAATATAGCTGCCATCACCAGAGAAAACGGTGGTAATTCCCATGATTCTTTGGTTTTCAACGCCGCGCTTCTGTCCGATATTCGCGCTGCCGATCCCTATCACAAGTTCGTGAGAAAGGGTCGGAGAGGATTTTAGAAGCCACGGGATGCCGCCCATCTTTGCGTAGCAGGCCAATGCCATATTGTTAAGCGAATATCCGAGTGAGTAATCAGACTGTCCTAAAAGTTCTATCGTGAAATCCTGTACAGGGGTCTGATGCAAGAAAAAGAGACTTTTACCTAAATAATAAGGATTTTCATTGACCTCGAGCTTTTTGAAAGATTGCCGAACCTGAACGAGCGCCAAATCCCACCGCCCGCCCTCATCGGCTTTTTTTCGGATCGCGGCCTCGATGGCGTTCTTGTATGCATCCACGCTGTCGTTGGCCGTCGTGAACACATCGATGCGGCTGGTTCCGAGCGAAAACTTTCCTTCAAGACCATTGCTGAAATACTTACTTCGCGAAATACCTTTCAATAGCTTTCGTACAAACTGCTCGACACGCCCCTTATCGTGCTGGGCGCAGATCACGCAAATTGAGGGGTCGTTCCTGTCGAAGGTTCGCTTTGTATATGGACCGTATTGAGTTAGGCCTTTCTCAGCCCAAGTGGCCTCGCCATTGTCGTTGAAGACAAAAACCGGTTTTTGCATCTGCCCGCACTGGCTCTGAATATCCGGTTGTTCCATGATCTCAATGGGCGTCGCGCCAATCAGCGAAATGTCTCTCGACTGAATGTAATTTTTAAGTGCGTCGATGCGAGCTTTCTTATTCTTGCCGCCATTGAATGTTGAAACAGCTTGCCGAATGCGTTCGACGATGACGTCTTTTTTCTCGCCATGCGTATGCAGGATGTAATCGTCGAAATTTACTCGGCTGGCCTCGAGGTACACATCTTTCGCATTGACCTCCACTACCTGCTTGTCAGGCCGCGTGACCGTGAGTGCTTCACCGTTACATTGGCTCACTGACCCGAGGAGCTTTCGGTATCCGTCGTCCTGCTCAGTGACAACATAACGGCCCATAAGATCGAATCCGGCGTTCAGGAAGTAAAGACCGTTTTCTTTGAGCACCCGTCGCGTTGTGCAATCAATGACAAGACATGGCTGCCCTTTAACGATGCGTGTGTCGATTGTGTATTTGGCGCAAATCTTAAACGGGTAAACATCGTCAAGAATCGGAACCAGAAGATTGTCTTCCGGCTTTGCACTCACCAGTTCAATGGGCGAAAAGCCGATGGGATTGCGGCCTAATCCGACGAGATGCTTTGTCAAGCCATCCTTTACCAGCGAGCAGAAGATACCGAAATTATCCTTTAACGTGATCGTGCGCGACGTCCCGGGTATGGGGAATGCTCCATCCTCTGAAAAGATCAGGATATTGTCGCCCTGGCGACGAAAAGAGTGCATCGATCCATATTTCGCGCGAAGACTATCCAGCGTCTCCTTGTCATAGGAAATCTGGAGAGCCGTAAGCTCCGCATCAGGGACTCTAAGTGGAAATGCGTTCAGGAAGACTGACAAAACTCGATCCTTTCTTTAGTCAATGCTCGCGCCTCTCTTTCTTGTGCGTCTAACGCCCGGCTAACCGAGCAAATGTTTTATGGCGGTATTTTTGCGTTTCTTTGCAAAATGGTGACAGAGAATATTTGTCTGCTTGAGCCGTTTATTAGATTATTTTTATTGACAATATACTAGCCTCTATCAAAGAGGTCATCGATCGGGCTCATACTTGATCCTGAAGAATGTCTTGCTTCTCTTGCTTCTCCATATGCTCTATCGTCATGCATTGAAGCATTTATATTAGACTGAATGATGTCATCAATATCGCAATATTCACTGATTTCTTCTATATCTGAACTTTCAAATTCAATTGAAACCACAGAAAGCCTTTCACTTATAAAATCATATAATTCTTCTTCAGAGTAAGAGGAGTGGTCATATGCATCAGATAAAATACCTGATTCTATGGCATCCCTAGTGATATCATCTGAAATATAATCTACATATTGTCTTTTAAATTGTTTCGTTAACTCATGTTCCCCATCAGGTTCTACACGAATAATTAGTTTTGATAAAGAAACATATTCATCTAGATCATAATTAATATCAACAACCCAAATGGAAAGTAGTTGTTTTAACCTTGAATCACTCTCACTTATTAATTGTATTTCAATGGCCCAGTTAATGAATTCAAAAAGTCTGTAATCAGCCGAAATATCACCAGTTATTAAAATTTCTTCAGAAAGACCTGTTAAGTAAGAAAGCAGCCTATCTTTTGGACTTGTTATTTCTGAAGTTGCTATAAATAGCAATGTTAAGAGATATTCATTAAGATTATATTTGTCTTTATTCTCTGATGCTCTAAGTAGTTGTTTTTCAAACAATGAGGAGAAATATACTTTATTTATACCTCCTGATTTATAAAGGCTATATATGTTATTGATAGCTTCTTTGGTCGCTAAGCATGCTAGCAACTCATCTATATAATTTATGTCTTTCATGTAGTTGGCAAGTACATAGTCAGCAATTGATGGATTAAATAGATCGTAGCGTATGTTATTTTTATCAATTACATTTCTATTAAGTAGTGCACCTACAAGCAAACGAGTAACTGTGTCGAAAGTTATATTATCGCCAGAGTTTAATCGGCTAGCTGACAAAGTCGTATAAAACTTATTTAAATCAGACTCTGAAATGCTTGTGCCATGTATTGATACGCCGATGACCATGTGTTTGCTTATTTGATCGATTTGAACATCGAAAACGTTGCCCCAAATGCCTTGTGGATTATCTAATGTTTTTTCTATATATAACCAGTAGGAACTATGATTAATCGCCTCAAGTCTATGTGAGTCTGTTATAAATGAAATCAGCCTCGGGTTGTAATTTTCATGATTGATTATTTTTAAATAACGTTTTTCTTTATAAATTTCATCTATAAAGCCATCGTCAAGTTGGCTAAACCATATATGGTTATACAATATTTTTGCTTTATCAAAATTTGATAATGCCGCAATTGAAACTTCATATTCATTTCTTTCAATTTTTTTAATTCCAAATAAATCACTTAGGCGCTTACCTTGATTTAATACATTAGATCGAGATGTGAGAATAAAGCGTTTCTTTGAATCCCTGTTGATTCTACTTATAAAATTTATTACTTGAGAGTCTTGATGATTCTCTAGAGCAAGCAAAAAGTTCCTACCAAGAAAGTCATCAAAGTAAAATACTTGGTGGCTTTCTTCGTTGTAATGATCTTCGGCCTCGTTTAGTGAGTTTTCAATGAGGCACAATTCAAAACCTTGCGCAACATAGTACTGACACAATTGGTCTGCAAGTGAAGTTTTACCTACACCTGGTGCACCCGTAATGATTATAGAGTGTTTGCTCTCAAGCTTTTCCATCGCTTGTTTATGACTTTGCGTGATCACGTATCGACTTGACTCTTCGACTATTTCTTCTAATTTAAATCTACTGCGACCCACTATTGCGGCATTTAGAATTGTTTTTAATACATTAGTGCTTGTAATCCAAAGCTTATAGTGTTTTTTCTCTATCTCAGGATGGATCGCTAATAAATTATTAAGGTCTTCATTTCCGAAAATATCGTTGTCACTTAAAATATATGGTGCAAAAATATTTTTAATCTTTATCTTATTTGCTCTTGATAACTCTAAAGAAGTAACAAAGATATAGCGTGATGGTGCTAACTTTTTTACTTTTCCAACTTCTGAGTTTTCTATGGAGCGCAACAAAGATGGAAGGCCAGACTTTATCCAATGTTTACATTGAATAATTACTTCATTTTCAGGCGTGGCAAAAAACCTACCATCAACACCCCCGTCTCTTCCTGATTTAAATCGTTCAATACGAACACTGAGATATGACGACAGGACATCATTTGATAGTGACTCAAATTCTTTATCATTTAAGCTACTAAAATCATAGTCTGGCATATTTTATAAATCTCGAATCATATTTAAGATTAAACGTGTTCTTAACCTAACAGCGTATTGGGTAGCGCGCTCTATTATTCAATAATTAAACGTCTTCATTTTCACCCACCACGATTACGAAATTCCAGAGCAACGTGTATACAAAACTAGCGTAAAAACCGCTATTTACCACCGTCGCCCCGTTAAGATTTGTAATCTCACCGCGCAATAACGAAGCAGTCATGCGAATACAAATCAGCAATAGGGTGGTCACCAAAAAAAAGGCCCGAAGCGTTAACCCCGGGCCTCCCTGTTTACCTACCAATCACTACCTCAACCACACTTACTATCGCCACAAGACAAGCAAGTAGCACAACCATCCATCACAATCACCGCCTTGGTGTTGCATTTGCCGCACATGGTGGAGTTGGGCGGGAAGTCGCCGGCTTTGTCGTCGTTGGTTGCCTTGGTGCTGGTGGATTCAAACTCGGCACGCTTTTCGGCGAGGATACGCTTGGTGGTTTCGCTCATTTCCTCGCTTTCCATCAGGCCTACGGCCTTCAGGTGCTTCTCGATGACGGCGCCGATTTCAGCCACCAGGGACGGCATGAACACGCCGCCTTTCTTGAAGTAGCCGCCGTTGGGGTCGTATACGGAGCGCAGTTCTTCCACCAGGAAGGTCAGGTCGCCGCCTTTGCGGAATACCGCAGAGATTACGCGGGTGAGGGCGATTACCCACTGGAAGTGTTCCATGGATTTGGAGTTGATGAACACTTCGTACGGCTGCCGGCTTTCGTGGTCTGTGTCTTCGTTCAGCAGGATGTCGTTAATGGTGATGTACATCGCGTGCTCAGCCACGGGCGGCTTGATCTTGTAGGTGGTGCCTACAAGAAAGTCTGGCCGCTCGATGTACTCGTTCATTTTAACGAGTTGAGTTTCCGGCGCTGCCGCTACTTGCGGTTCGCTGGGTGCGTCGGTGTTGGCTTTTTTCACCCGGTAGCCGACGATTTTATTACTGATTTTAACTGTCATGTCTTCTGTCCTGTGTCGGTGTTCCGGATCAATACTTTCCGTAGGTGCCTTCTTTCAGCGCGTCAAACAGGTTGGCGGCGGTATGCATCTCGCCATCGTACTCTACCTGTTCGTTGCCTTTCAGCTCCACCTTGCTGCCGTCGTCTAGGGTGAACTCGTAGAGGGTGTTTTCAAGGTCTGTTTCTTTTACCAGTACGCCCTGGAAAGCTTCCGGGTTAAAGCGGAAGGTGGTGCAGCCTTTCAGGCCCATGTCGTAGGCGTAGAGGTAAATGCTCTTGAAATCCTTGTAGGCGAAGTCGGTGGGTACGTTCGCGGTTTTGGAAATCGAGGAGTCTACCCACTTTTGGGCGGCGGCCTGGATGTCTACGTGCTGCGCCGGGCTTACGTCATCCGAGGTGGTGAAGTAGCTGGGCAGTTTTTTGTCTTCATCTTCCGAGAAGGGCATAGCGCCTGGGTTAACCAGGTGGCGGTAGGCCAGCAGCTCGAAGGAGAATACGTCGACTTTTTCTTTGGTCTTGCGGCCTTCGCGGATTACGTTGCGGGCGTAATGGTGCGAGAAGCTTGGCTCTATGCCGTTACTGGCGTTGTTGGCCAGCGACAGACTGATGGTGCCAGTGGGGGCAATGGAGGTGTGGTGGGTAAAACGGCCACCTTTCTCTGCCAGTGCTTCTACCAGCTTGGGCTCAACCTTGGCAATTTCCTGCATGTAGCGGCTGTACTTGGCGTGCAGTACGCGGCCTTTGAGCTTGTCGCCGAGCTTGTAACCGTCTTTCGACAGTTGCGGGCATTTGCCCATCATTTTCGGGGTAATTTCGAAGTCTTCATTCATGATCGGGGCCACGCCTTTCTCTTCTGCGAGAGAAAGCGACTGGCGCCAGCCTTCTACGGCCATTTCTTTAACAACGTCTTCTGTGAACTGTACAGATTCTGCCGAGCCATAAGGCATGCGCAGCATGGCGAGGGTTGAACCCAGGCCCAGAATACCCATGCCGTGGCGGCGCTTGTTGGTAATTTCGTGGCGCTGTTCGGCCAGGGGCAGGCCGTTGATTTCTACTACGTTGTCCAGCATGCGGGTGAATATGCCCACAACCTTGCGGTACTTTTCGTAGTTGAAGCTGGCTTTGTCGGTAAACGGGTAGTCTACAAACATGGTCAGGTTCACAGAGCCCAGCAGGCAGCTGCCGTAAGGGGGCAGGGGCTGCTCGCCACAGGGGTTGGTGGCGCGGATGTCTTCACAGAACCAGTTGTTGTTCATCTGGTTAACTTTGTCGATCAGGATGAAGCCAGGCTCTGCGTAATCGTAGGTAGAGGTCATGATGGTGTCCCAGATGAACTGGGCTTTCAGGGTGCGGTAAATACGGCACGCCACCTTGCCTTCTTCGTTAACCACATAGCCGGTCAGTACCGGGAAGTCGCGATACACGAACTTGCTGGTGTCTGTAAGGTCCAGGCCTTCTTCTTCTACTTCCTTCTGGGTAACGGGGAAGGAGAGGTTCCAGTTGCTGTCGTTACGAACGGCTTCAATGAAGTCTTCGGTGATCAGCAGCGAGAGGTTGAACTGGCGCAGGCGGCCGTCTTCGCGCTTGGCCTGAATAAAATCGATCACATCCGGGTGGTGTACATCAAATGTGGCCATCTGGGCACCGCGACGGCCACCGGCTGAAGACACGGTAAAGCACATGCGGTCGAAGATATCCATGAACGACAGCGGGCCAGATGTGGTGGCGCCGGCGCCGGCTACGTAGGCACCTTTAGGGCGCAGAGTAGAGAACTCGTAACCGATACCACAGCCTGCCTTGAGGGTGAGGCCTGCTTCGTGGTTTTTCTCCAGGATGTCGTTCATGGAATCCTGAACGGAGCCAGATACGGTGCAGTTAATGGTAGAAGTTGCTGGCTTGTGCGCTTCGGCACCGGCGTTGGAGGTAATCCGGCCAGCAGGAATGGCGCCGTTCTTGAGGGCCCAGGCAAAGCTTTTCATGTGCTCGGCGCGCACATCTTTGTTTTCTACCTGCGACAGAGCAACGGCAACGCGGTGGTAAGTGGCGTTGATGTCCTTATCTACGGCTTCGCCGGTCTTGGTTTTTAGCTGATATTTGCTGGTCCAAATATCGAGCGAAGTGTCCTGCATCGGAATCGTTGTAACCACTGCCTCTGCCTTAGCGTTCATTGCCACCCTCAATCTTCAAGTATTTCGGTTGTCGGTGACACCGTGTGGCGGTGCCATACCTCTGTAAAGCGCTGGAAGCACCTGCATAGGTGCTAGTACCAGTAAAATCACTATATGTGGGTTTATTTTCGGTGAGTATAACAGGATATAGTGGTTTGTGAATTTAAGCGGGACTATTGATAACTGGTTTTCGGCAAAAAAAATCAATGGGAAATGGCTTGCAAGAAGGAAAACTCCGGCAAATCCGGTGCTTGAGGCAAGAATCTCCGAGGCTTGGCTTGAGGAGGAGAACCGTCACACCCATTAGCCAGCCCTAACAAGGCACGGCAATCCTCCGCTGTTTACTAGGCAGGCCCACGAATATGAACTATAGATGGTAATAGTGGTATGACTTGTACATAAAACGCACAACCTACCGATGAGCTAATCCGATATTCGGTACGTCGCAGGGAGAAGGGCATGGCTGGAAAATTTTCACGAAGGGCATTGCTGCGCGGAACCGTGCTGGGTTCCGGTGCCCTGGTCTTGGGGGCACCGGTTGTTTCTGCCCAAGGGCAGGAGAAAGTTATTCGTTGCGGTGTGGTTACGTCGCTTTCCGGAGACAACCGGTTTGGTGGCAACCTTACCCGTCGGGGATACGATTTGTGGGCGGAGGAAATCAATAAACTCGGTGGTATAGAGATAGCGGGTCAGCGCTATCCGGTAAAAATGTTTTACGGTGATGCTCAATCACGCCCGGCCTCGGGTGCTGACGCTGCGGTACGGTTAATTATTCAGGACAAGGTTGATGTGTTGTTTGGGCCCTATACGTCGGGCGTAACGCTCGCCGTTCAGCCAATCAGTGCGAAATACCAGGTGCCGATGATCTCAGGCTCGGCGGAGTCGCCCAATGTTTGGCTGTCGAAGCCGGCTTTCAACTTTGGCATGATACCGGCTGTGGATCTTACTTCTGATAAATCGATCAAGGTACTTGCCGAGAACCTTGGTTCGAAGGCGAAATCCGTGGCAGTGGTTGGTGTCGATGAGCCTTTCTCCAAAGAGACCGCAGAAGGCTTTCGCCACGGCGTGCAAGAAGCAGATCTGGAGCTGAAGCGTTTCGAGCTGTTTCCGGCCAACGCGGATCTTACCCCCATTATCTCCAAGCTCAAGGATGACAATCCTGACATTGTTGCCGTTGGCGGTCATGAAAGTGTCTTTATAAATTTCGTCAATGCGGCGGTGTCTCTCGATTACAGGCCGAAAGCACTCATCATGCATTACGGCGTAACCTCGGCTGCCTTCATTAATCAGTTAGGTGAAAAAGCCAATGGCGCGCTCGGAGTGTCAGTGTGGACAGCGGGGCTTCCTTACCGTGATGACTTGTTCGGTACCGCCAGCGACTATTCCGAGCTTTCGTTTGCGCGGTGGGGTACCCATCCAGACTATACCGAGGCAGGGTGCTCTGCCAGTGGCCTGGTGCTGCAGGACGCGGCCCGTCGACTTGGTAAAGCACCGCCGTGGGATCAGAAAACCCGGGTGGAGTTGACGAAAGCCATTGAAGAAACCGATATTGAAACCTTCTATGGCCCTGTCGCTTTTGCAAAGGAAGGGGATCACTTTCACAACAATATCAAGCCGGTACCCGTAGTTGTTCAGATCAAGGACGGCAAGGTGGTGCCCGTTGCCCCAAGCAGTGCAGCGGAGGGAGAGTTGCAATACCCCATGCCCGGTGCGTCCTGACCAAGCCGGAATGTGGTAGTTCAAGACGGCACGCCCTCTGGATACGATGGGAGCGTGCCGTTTAAGGAAGCAGCAAACACCTTTCAGGAGCGGCGCTTTGGATCTATTTCTGCAAACCATCATGAATGGGGTGTTGATAGGCGGGATATTGATCTGCCTGACCATTGGTTTTCAGCTGACGTTCGGCGTATTGCATGTTATCGATTTCGCGGTCGGTGGATGGGCGATGCTGGGTGGGTATGCCGCGTACTGGTTAGTGGCATTGGCGGGTATTGATCCGTTCATCAGTATCTTTCTTGTGTTCGTTCTGTTTGCCCTGATTGGTCGGGCAGTAGGGCCTTTGATCTATCACGTGCGAACCAGTCGTTACGCCCGGCCAGATCTGATGGCGCTGGCCTTTACCTTTGGCCTTTTCCTGCTGATGCGCGGCGGCGCGCTTTGGCTATGGTCTTATAACAGCCGAAACGTAGAATCCGTCTTTTCCGGAGAGTTTTTAACTGTTGGGCCTGTCACTATTCCCGTGTTACGCCTGAGTGCCTTTTTAATGGCCCTTCTTATTAGCCTGGGGGTTTTCCTGCTGCTCTACCGAACCCGTTTCGGCATGGCCGTTCGGGCAGTTGCTCAAAATAGGGACCATGCCGGGTTGATGGGTGTCGATGTAAAGCGAGTGTCGGCCTACGTTTATGGACTCTATACCGGAATAACGGCCTCGGCGGGTGTTTTAATCGCCACAATCTACTCCGTAAACCCCTCCGTTGGTGTGCGTTATACCTTGTTTGCGTTTTTCGTTGCGGTGTTGGCTGGCCTGGGATCCGTGGGGGGAGTGCTGATTGCGGGGCTCGCCCTTGGGCTAATGGAATCTGTTGTGTCCACCTATGTTGGCACCCGCTATTCATTGCTGGTTGTATTCGGAGTGCTGTTTCTCGTGCTGCTGATCGCGCCAAAGGGGGTTCTTGGACGTGGCATCTAATCCTGGCCAAGTTCGCGGTAATTTATTTCGATTGGCAGCCATTGCGGTCGGTTTGCTGGCATTAGGGGTGGTTCCCGCCTTCATCGACCCCTACAGCCTGCGCATTGTCACGGGGGCGTTGATGTGGGCGGGTTTGGCGTGTGCCTGGAATATCGTCGGTGGTTACGCCGGCTATATAAGCTTCGGCCATTCTGCATTTTTTGGCATCGGTGCTTACACAACGGCAATACTCATGCAGGCTGGCATTGGGATGCCATTTTTGGCGACCCTGTTGCCCAGCGTTGTTATTGCAATGATTGTCGCTGCCATTATCGGCGGCCCTACGATGCGCCTGCGCGGTGCCTACTTTGCCATCGCAACCTGGGCCTTTGCGGAGATGTTGATGCAGCTGGCCACCATACTGGATATAACCGGTGGTACTGGCGGCCTTTCATTACCGGCCTATCTGAATGAATTTTTCTTTTACTACACGATGCTGGCGGCAGCGGCCGCAAGCTTTCTCGGTGTTTGGTACCTGATTGAGTACACCCGTTTTGGGTTCCGCCTCAAGGCCTTACGTGATCACGAGCCTGCGGCTGAGGCTATGGGCATCCGGACTAACCTGGTGAAGGTGCAGGCGTTTGCCCTGTCGGCCGGGATCACCGCGCTGTTTGGCAGTGTGTTTGCCTATTGGACTACCTATATTGATCCAGTGTCTGTAATGGGCCCCGAGATTACGGATCAGATGGTTGTTATGGTTTTGTTGGGTGGGCTGGGCACCATTTGGGGGCCTGCTTTGGGCGCGGTGGTGCTGTGGATTACCAACCGTTATATCTGGTCCACTTTCGGAGATACTGTGGTGTACCTGCCCGTTCTCGGTTTGATTATTGCGATGGTGGTGCTCTTCCTGCCCAATGGATTGATTAGTCTCATTGTTGGGCGCCGGCGTGGGCGTGAATTGATTTCGCGCATTCTTCGCAAGTTCTAGGAGTGGAATTATGTCGTCCCCAGCGATTAAGACATCCTCCGCGGATAAATCACCACTGGTGCTTGAGTCGGTAGTCAAACGTTTCGGCGGGGTTACCGCGGTTGCCGGCGTCAGTCTGGTGGTGGCGCCGGGTGAGGTTGTTGGTGTGATCGGCCCCAATGGAAGCGGCAAGTCGACACTGTTCAGCCTGGCGGCAGGGGGGCTGCCAGTGGATGAGGGGCGCATTTGGCTTGATGGTGTGGATGTTACGGGGCAGCCTACCTGGCGTATTGCTCGTTCGGGCATAGGGCGAACCTTTCAAATCCCCTCTTTGTTCGACAACATGAGCGTGCGTGAAAACCTGTTAGCTGCAGCCGTTGAGGGTGACTGGAAAGGCGCGCCGGGCAGGGCAGAGGAAGTAGCGGAGATGCTTCAGATTACGCATGTTATTAATAATCTGGCCTCGGAGCTGTCCGGTGGGCAGCAGAAGCTTCTCGAATTTGGCCGGGTGTGTATGCGCGACCCAAAAGTGATTTTACTTGATGAGGTTACCGCAGGTGTTCACCCCAATATCCGCCGCATTATTCTGGAGGTCATACGACGCCTTAGCCAAACCGGCATAACCTTTCTGATTATTGAGCACGATATGGAAATGGTGCGTGAAATATGTGACCGACTCATTGTTATGAATATGGGTGAGGTTGTGGCTGAAGGTAGCTTCGACGACATAGCGAGCAACGTTGAGGTGCAACAAGCCTACCTGGGGCGACAGTCATGAGTGAGGCGCTTAAAGTTGAAGGCCTGACTACGGGGTACGGTAAGCAAGAAATTGTTCATGATATCTCCATCACGGCGCTGCCCGGCCATATTACCTGCGTGTTCGGCCCCAATGGCAGTGGCAAATCTACCGTGATCAAAGGCATAGCTGGGTTGCTGCCGCCGTGGGCAGGAAAGATAACGTTGGGCGATATCGATCTTACTGGGCTTCCTGTTCATGAGATGGTTCGCAAAGGCATTGTGATGATGCCCCAGGGTGGGGGGGTGTTTCCCCGTTTTTCAGTCATGGAAAATCTGCGAATGGGTGGCTATTCGCTAAAGGATACCCGTGAGGTAGACGATCGCATCGAAGCATTGATTGCCGATTACCCGAACCTGCAACGACGCCGCAACGTAGCGGCAGGTTCGCTTTCCGGTGGAGAGCAAATGATGGTGGCAATCGCCCGGGCGCTTGTGCCGAACCCGGCTTTTGTGATGCTGGATGAGCCTTCAGCGGGCCTTTCGCCTGCCTTGGTCAATGAGACCATGGACAGGGTTCAGTCTTTGCGTGAGCGTGGTGTTGGTGTGATCTTGATAGAGCAGAACATTCGAGAGGCTCTTCCAGTGGCAGACAGCGTTTATATTTTTGCAGGTGGCAAAAATCAGTTTTCCGGCAGCCGAGACGATATACGAAGCGACGAGCACCTCATGTCGATATACATGGGTGGCAGTGAGTAGGCTTCTCCATTAACCGAGCAGCAAACTGTCGTCGTCTACCGATAACCCGCGTTGCTTTTCAAATAGCTCCAGAAGATCCTTCACTTCCAAACCTTCGCGATCCTTGCCTTCAATATCAAACACCACCTGGCCCTGGTGCAGCATGACTGTGCGGGTGCCAACTTCCAGCGCTTGTTTCATGCTGTGGGTAACCATCAAAGCCGTGAGTTTTTGCTCGTCGATGATTTTGGTGGTCAGTGCCAACACAAAAGCTGCGGTTTTGGGGTCCAGTGCTGCGGTGTGCTCGTCTAGCAGCAAAATGTTGGAAGGCGTAAGGCTTGCCATCAACAGGCTTACAGCTTGGCGCTGGCCGCCAGAGAGTAGGCCCATTTTGTCGCTTAGGCGGTCTTCCAGGCCTAGGTTCAGGGACGAGAGGCTGTCCCGGAACTGTTCCAGGTACTGCTTTTTAACCGCTGTGCCCAGGGTGCGGCGCTGGCCGCGCTTGATGGCGAGGGCAAGGTTTTCCTCAATGCTCAGGCCTTCACAGGTGCCTGCCAGCGGGTCCTGGAACACTCGCGCCACACGGCCGGCCCGTTTGTGGGTAGAGAGCTTGGTTACGTTAAGGTTGTCGACAACAATGGTGCCGCTATCAACCAGAACTTCTCCCGCCAAGGCGTTCAGAAAGGTAGATTTTCCGGCGCCGTTGCTGCCAATCACGGTAACAAACTCACCCTGATTCACGGTAAGGCTCATGCCCCTGAGTGCGGGGTTTTCCAGCGGAGTGCCCTTGCCAAAGGTAAGCTGGAGGTCGGTTGCGCTGATCATGTTGCCTCCTCAGGCCTTTTTGCGGGTGAGCTTGCTAACCAGGGAGTTGCGGGCACCGGGCAATACAATTGCCAAGGTCACCAGAACGGCGGTTATAAGGTTCAAGTCCTGAGCTTTGAAACCAAGGAAGTCGGCGTTCAGTGCCAGGGCAATGGCCAGGCGGTAAATAATGGCGCCAATCACGCAGCCTATCAGGGCACGAACCACCGATGAGGGTGTGAGAACCGCTTCACCGCCAATCAATGACGCCAGGCCTATAACGATTACGCCAACACCCATGGTGACATCTGCTGCGCCTTGGCTTTGAGCAAAGAGCGCGCCGGCCAGGCCAACCAGGCCGTTAGATACGGCAACCCCAAGAATGATCATGGTGCCGGTGGCGATGCCCTGGGCACGCGCCATTCGTGGGTTGGCACCGGTTGCGCGCATGGCAAGGCCGGTTTCGGATTTCATAAAGCGCCACAAAAGAACCAGGGCGATGAACACCACAATCACAAAGAGCAGTACCGGCACTTGGTGGTAGGCAAGATCCAGTGAATACCACGGGGTGAGTACGGTCTCTTCGCCGAGAAGAGCGATGTTTGGCCTACCCATAACCCGTAGGTTGATGGAGTACAGGGCAATCATGGTGAGGATGGATGCCAGCAGGTTCAGGATCTTCAGTTTTACGTTCAAAATGGCGGTGACAGCACCGGCTGCCATGCCAGCAAGCACAGCAGAACCGGTTGCCAGCCAAGGATTCCAGCCGTCCATAATTAAAACAGCCGCAACGGCCGCGCCCAGGGGAAAGCTGCCGTCAACGGTAAGGTCCGGAAAATCGAGTACACGAAATGAGATATAGATACCGAACGCAACCAGGCCATAAATGAGGCCTGTCTCGACTGCGCCGTAAAATGCAATATCACTGAGCATGGGAAAGATTCACTGTGAAAGAAAAACGGGCGGGCTCTTTATACAGAACCCGCCCGTGTAAGTCAGGCGTTACTTGGTGCTTGTTACCACTTCTTGAGCGTCGGCAATTACGTCGTCAGGCAAGGTGAGGCCCATGCGCTCGCCGGCTTCCGGGTTTACAAACAGGTTGAGCTTATCCATGGTTTCTACCGGCATGTCGCCTGGCTTTTCACCTTCAAGAATGCGTGCAACCATTACGCCGGCTTGGCGGCCGTGATCGTAGTAGTCAAAGCCCAGTGCGGCAACAGCGCCACGGGCAACGGTAGCTGTGTCGGCGGCAAATACCGGGATTTTGGCGCGCTCACCCACAGAGATAACCGCTTCAGCCGCGCTGATAACCGTATTATCGGTGGTTAGGTAAATGGCGTCGGTTTTACCTACTAACGAGCGGGCTGCGCCCAGCACCTCGGAGGTTTTGGTGGCGGCCCCTTTTACCAGGGTCATTCCGCGGGCCTCGAGGCGCTCTTCAAGCAGTTCAATCAGGGATACGGCGTTGGCCTCACCTGGGTTGTACACGGTGCCGATGCGCTTGGCATCGGGGACCATGCGCTGCAGCATATCCAGATGCTTGTCGATGGGCAGCATGTCGCTTACGCCGGTAATGTTTGCACCCGGTGCTTCCGCACTCTTTACCAGCTTTGCGCCTACCGGGTCTGTTACGGCAGCAAAAACCACCGGGATGTTGCGGGCGGCAGCGGCAACAGTCTGTGCGGAAGGCGTTGCGATGGCGACTATTACGTCGGTTTTTTCGCCCACAAATTTACGGGCAATCTGGGAGGCAATGGCGGCGTTCCCTTGAGCGCTTTCGTGCATGAGCTTAAGGTTTTCGCCTTCTTTATAGCCGCGCTCGGCCAACTCATCCTTCACGCCTTGGTGAACGGCATCCAGGGCTGGGTGCTCCACAATTTGTGTTATGGCGACAACACGTGGCTCTGCTGCCTGTGAAAGACTTGCCATTGCCATAAATGACGCGCCCAACAGGGTGCGCAGGGTTTTCTTGGCCATATGCCCATCTCCGAGATTTTTTGCGGGATATAAGGCGCGAGAGTTTACCACAGCCCCGCCCCCTTGGTGGTAGGGCATGTTAATGTGAGGCTGGCCTGATCCGACATTCTCAGAAAGAGTTTTTGCCTGGTTGGCCCAAGTCACGTTTTGACGGGCCATAATGTATTGAAATACCCTACTAAAGTCTAAATAATGCACGTATAAATCAAATAACGATAAGCAAGGAAGAACCATGCAAACAACAGACAAGCTTCCCCTTGATATGGTCTATCACTGGGAGACCGCCAAGGCGAACTCCCTGTATATGACCCAGCCCATTGGTGACGGCAAAGTGGTGGAGTACACATGGGGAAGGGCGGTTGATGAAGCTCGCCGTATGGCGTCTTATATCAAGTCGCTGAATTTGCCTGAAAAGAGCCGCGTTGGCCTGATCTCTAAAAACTGCGCGCACTGGATTATGACCGACTGGGCGATCTGGATGGCGGGCCACGTTTCTGTGCCTTTGTATCCCACATTGAATGCCGACACGGTTAACTACGTGCTGAACCACGCTGAATGTGACGTGCTGTTTGTGGGCAAGCTGGACGACTGGGACATGATGAAGCCGGGTGTGCCCGAATCCGTTCGTTGCATTTCCTACCCCCTGAGCCCATCCAACGATTTTGAAACCTGGGATGACATTGTTGCCAAGTACCCACCACTGGAAGAGAACGTTCAGCGTGATGCAGACGAGCTGGCGACCATTGTGTATACCTCAGGCAGTACCGGAAGGCCAAAAGGCGTTATGCTCAGCTTCCGCAATATGGCGTTTGCGGCCGCTGGTGGCATGGAAGTTCTGCAGGTAGGCCCCAACGAGCGCATGTTGTCCTACCTGCCACTGGCGCACGTATTTGAGCGTACGTTTGTTGAGCTGGCGTCGTTGTACGCGGGCTTTCATTTGTTCTTTGCAGAATCCCTCGACACGTTTGTGGAAGACATGAAGCGGGCTCAGCCAACGCTGTTCCTCTCGGTGCCGCGGCTGTGGGTAAGGTTTCAGCAGGGTGTTCTGCAGAAGCTACCGCAGAAGAAGCTTAATACGCTGCTGAAGATTCCTGTTGTAAGCAAACTGATCAAGAAAAAAGTTCTCACAGGGCTTGGACTGGATAAGGTTAAGCTGGCCGGTAGTGGTTCTGCCCCGTTGGCCGGTGATGTGCTGGATTGGTATCGCAACCTTGGCCTGGAGTTGCTGGAAGGCTATGGCATGTCGGAGAACTTTGCCTACTCCCATATCAATAAGCCGGGGCGTTCCCGCACGGGTTATGTGGGCGAGTCCATGCCGGGTGTGGAAACGAAAATAGGCCCTGAGGGCGAAATCCTTATCAAGAGCCCTGCCACTATGGTGGGCTACTACAAGGATGAAGAGAAAACCCGTGAAACCTTCACCGAAGACGGCTTCCTGAAAACCGGTGATAAGGGTGAAATTGACGAACTCGGGCGCCTGAAAATTACTGGCCGGATGAAGGAAATTTTCAAGACCAGCAAGGGCAAGTACATTGCGCCCGCGCCTATCGAAAATAAACTGATGGCCCACCAGTCAATCGAATTGGTGTGCGTGTCTGGTGCTAACCAAACGCAGCCTTTCGCGATGATTCAGTTGGCAGAGGGTATCCGGCCAAAGATATCAGATGCAGGTTTTCGCAAGGAGCTAGAGGCAAGCTTTACGGAGCTTGTTGATAGCGTAAACAAGACAGTGGATCCCCACGAGAAGCTGGCCTTTGTGATTATTGTGAGTGACGAGTGGTCGATTGGTAACAGCTTTCTGACCCCAACGCTGAAGCTTAAGCGCAACGTTGTGGAAGACACTTATGAAAGCAAAGTGGACGAATGGTATGCGAAGCGCGAGAAGGTAATCTGGCAGTAGCGCGTAACCTTTGTTGTTCAGAACAGGCCCGGCTTAGCCGGGCCTGTTTCGTTTTGGAGCCTACATTGGTCGCATAGGCAAAAAATGGGTAGCAGGCATAGAATTAACTCATATCAGGAGGGGTTTATGACTCAGCTTTCTGTATTCCAGAAACGCATTCAGGCGGAAATTCCGCTTACCCGCGCTCTGGGAATTGAACTGCATTCTTGGGACGGCAGCGCATTGCTGATCAGCGCGCCCCTGGAACCCAACAGCAACCACCAGGGCACAGGATTTGGCGGCAGTGTCTATTCGGTGGCGGTAACTGCGGCTTGGGGGCTTATGGAGCTGGCCTTGGCCGACCTTGGCTTGAAGGGCAGTGTGGTGGTGCAAACCGGCAGTATTGATTACCTTGAGCCGGTGGCCACGGATTTTTATGCTATTTGCAGGCTGCCAGGCGGCGAAATTCCCGAGCGCTTCCGGAAAGCCTTGGCAAGGCACGGCAAAGCCCGGTTGGATCTTACAACTGAGATATTTTGTGGAACGCCAAACAGCTCGCCGCAGGGTGATCCGGTGGCTGTTTTTCAGGGTCGGTTTGTGGTGCAGGATGCCCGCTCTAGCATAGCGTCCCAGCTTTAAAACGGGTGTTAGGCTATTGAGCGGGTGTTGGAGATAGACCGGCTCATCAGAATGATCGGAATAATGCCAGCCAAGACGATAATGAGCGCCGGCAGGGCGCTGTGGTACAGGCGCTCGTCGGAGGCAAACTGGTACACGTAGGTGGCCAGGGTTTCAAAGTTAAACGGCCTGAGTATCAGCGTGGCTGGCAACTCTTTCATGCAATCCACAAAAACCACCAGTGCGGCGGTAATCAATGTACCGCGAAGCATAGGCAGGTGAACCTTTACCAACGTTTTACCCGGGCTGTTGCCCAGTGAGCGCGATGCCATATCCATGCTCGGGGTAATCTTCTGCAATGCGCTTTCTACGCTACCGGCAGACACCGCCAGGAACCGAACTGTGTAAGCAAACACGATGGCAAATGCCGAGCCACTGAGTAACAGGCCGGTGCTCACGCCGAAGTAATTCCGCATCAGGCTGTCTACCCAATTATCGAAACCTGCCAGGGGCACAATGACACCCACGGCCAATACCGCCCCTGGCATGGCGTAACCCAGGCTTGAGAGGCGCATGAGCACCTGCATTCCGCGAGTGTCGTGGAGCCTGCGGCTGTAGGCCAGGGTAACGCCGATTAGCAGCGTAGTGAACGCGGCTGTGCCCGAGAGGAACAGGCTGTTAAGGGTGTTGCGAATAAATACCGGGTTCCAGCTTTCGTCGAAGTACTCCCACGCGTATACGCCCAAGGTTAGCCCGGGAATAATAAACCCAAGCAGAACAGGCACAGCACAGACGGCAACGCAGATAAGCTGCCGTGGAAATGACATGGTAAAACGGCGGATTGGGTCGCGGTTGTCTCGGGCGGCGAACTGTTGCTGGCGCCGACGGGAGTAGCGTTCCAGTGTGACCAAAATAACCACAAAGATGAGCATGGTTGTGGCAATTTGGGCCGCGCCGCCCAAGTTGCCCAGGTTCATCCAGGTATCAAACAGGCCGGCGGTGAGTGTTTGCACGGCAAAGAAATCCACGGTGCCGAAGTCGTTCAGTGTTTCCATCAGCACTAAGGAAAGGCCAACCGCAACGGCGGGGCGAGCGATTGGGAGAACCACTTTGAAAAATGTGCTCAGTGCCGAGTGGCCAAGGCTGCGACTGACTGCAAACAGGGACGGGGACTGTTCGAGGAACGCGGCACGGGCAAGAAGGTACACATAAGGATAGAGCACCAGCCCTATCATCAGTGTGGCCCCTTCCAGGCTGCGAATTTCAGGGAACCAGTAATCGGCTGCGTTAGTCCAGCCAAACAAATCCCTCATGGCGCCCTGAATTGGGCCGGCGTAATCCAGAAGGCTGGTATACACATAGGCGATCACATACGCCGGAACTGCAAAAGGCAGCAGCATGGCCCATTCGAAAAACTTGCGACCCGGGAATTCGCACATGGTCACGGCCCAGGCAGTTGAAAGGCCGATTACCAGCGTAATAGCGCCAACCCCGGCCATAAGCTTTATGGTTGTTACAAGGTAGCGGGGCAGTGTGGTGTCTATCAGGTGTGGCCAGATGTTTTCTTCAGGGAAGAAGGCCAGAAAAATGACGGACAAAACCGGTAGAGCGACGATGGCGGTGGTTAGCAGCGCACTGAAAAGCCAACGGCGGGAGGTTCGCTTTGCCAGCAAGGGCTGGGTCAGCCCGGGGTTAACGCTGGTTGCGGCCTCGCTCATAGGGTTCCTGTTATTTTTTAATATGGGTAAAGAGACGACGCTGGCGGCGCGATGAACGTGGCAGGCCAGAGTGAAGGGTGTCGATTGTAATCAGCTCAAATAGCCGCTGCAATGATCAGAATCATTTGTGGGGGTTATAAAAAGTGAAAGCCTGGGCGACAACGCCGCCCAAGCCAAGGCGTTTACTCGCCGTCGTAGTCTACACGGTCAACCAGTTTGACTGCCGCGTTACGTTTTTCTGCGATTTCTTGCAGGGAAAGGCTGTCTGGCTGGATCTCCCCCCATTCTGCTACCAGCCCAGTGGGCTTTACGTTCGGGTTTGCCGGGTATTCGGTGTTCGCCGTGGCGTAGATGCCCTGGGCTTCCGGCGACGACAGGAACTCCATCAGCTTGATGGCGTTATCCCGGTTGGGGGCGCTTTTGGTAAGGGAAATACCACTGATGTTGATGTGGGTTCCGCGGCCATCTGCGTTCGGGAATACCAAGCGAACCGCTTCTGCGGCTGGGCGCTGGTTTTCATCCTGCAGCATGTTGCCGTAGTAGTAGCTGTTGCCGATAGAGACATCGCACACGCCTTCTGCAATCGCTTTAATCTGGTCGCGATCGCCGCCCTGTGGCTTGCGTGCCAGGTTGTCTTTGACGCCTTTTAGCCAGGTTTCTGTTTCAGCTTCGCCGTGATGAGCAATCATGGATGAGATCAAAGCAATGTTGTACGGGTGCTTGCCGCTGCGGGTACAAATGCGGTTATCCCATTTGTCGTCTGCAAGCTGCTCGTAGGTGGTGATTTCACCTTCTTTAACGCGCTCTTTAGAGGTATAGATCAGCCGTGCCCGTGTGGTGAGGGCAATCCACTTACCCTCTGGATGGCGCAGGCTTGCCGGAATATTTTTGTTCAGAATGTCGTTGTCCACACCCTGAACCAGATCACGCTCTACCAGTTCATTGAGGCGTGAAATGTCTACGGTCATCACCACATCTGCGGGGCTGTTGCGGCCTTCACGTTCCAGGCGTTCGGCCAGACCTTGCTTGGCAAAGACCACGTTGCTCTTGATGCCGGTCTCTTTTTCAAAGGCATTCAAAAGTGGCTCAAGAAGGTAGGCTTGGCGATATGAGTAGATATTAACTTCGCCGTCGGCAGAAGCGGCAAGGGGAAGAGCGGTAAGAGCGATTGCCGCAGTTGCGGCGAGTTTCATGCGCATGATGCCATCCTGTGATGATGCTGGTTTGGTGCGCGCTTGTGCTTGAGAGTCACAGGCGCCTAAAAACGCCAACCATTCTCATTTGTATTACGCGTGAAGTCAATATTCACTTTGGCGTACCTCTTACAAAATAGTATTCTTCGGCTTGGTGTTGTATAAACCATATAACTCGCAAGCACATACGTTAATCTACTACGACCGTAGTAAAGCAGTGGAACGTCGCAGATGGGTGTAGATGATCGCAGAGAGCACTGTCGCACAGCGATGAGTGCCAAAGTAAAAGTGAGCCACGAGCAACTGGGCGAGTTTGTCTTCTCCACCCGGGATATATCAGACGGTGGCGTATTTGTTGTGGTAGATAATGCCCCCTTTACTCCCGAGATGGGGGATAAGGTAGAGGTGCAGGTGCAAGGGCTACCCATGCCGGCGCCCGTGCTGAATATGGTTGTTGTTCGTATTACCAATGATGGATACGGCTTACAGTTTGATGAGAGTGTTAACTGACGGGCATTTTTACAGCGCTTTTCCACGGATAATGTCGTTTCTCCGGTGAGATTGTCGTTAAGGAACAACGAGAGACTCATGACTGCTTCTGGTTTTCATCGAATTTTCAAGAGCGTTACGCGCTCGCTGGCGTTAACCGCTCTCAAGGCGAGCCGAGAACAGTCCGGTTGTCTTGGCACAGCGCCGAATACCCCTCCTGGTGGTTTGTGTCCGATCGTGCCACACCCTTAACGCTTGAAACTCAGTGTAGTGAGCGGGTTTGGCGGTTATACGACGGCAGCCACGCCGAGGTGGGTGCTTGTGGCCCGGGCATTCGCGGCTCTCTCAGTGCCAGGCCACTAAAGTTTAATCGTTCTGAATGTAATGCCGATTCATGGGTTGTGGCTAAGCTTGCTATAGAAAGGTTGTGACGTCGGTCACGTTGCTACAAGTTGTTTCCGATTGAATAATGCCGTTACGATTTGTGTTTTTATCGTTACTTTGAGCTACCAAATTGTAATGGACTATTCCCTGCTGCCGTACAAGAATGGTACCGACTAAGAAAATCCTATGTAGGGAGAGAGTAGTGGGCGTCTGTCAGAAAAAAATAGCGGTGCGTGATCTGGAGGTAGGCATGTTTGTGTCTGATCTGGATCGCCCGTGGCATCAGACGCCTTTTCCTATTCAAGGGTTTCGCATTCGCTCCCAGGACGATATTCGGGCTCTTGCTTCCCACTGCAGTTGGGTGTCTGTTGATGTTGCTGAAGCTCGGGATTCCGTTGAGCTTTCCAAAGTTGTTCGGCCGGCTTTTGGAGCCAAAGGCGGGCAACGAGGAGGCGGGCGCGAAGAGCTCCACCTCCCTCCGCTGAGTATACGTGAACCTGTAAAGTACCAGGCCGTTACGACGTTGAAGCGGGAAATGAAGCTATCAAAGCGCCTGCTTGAAGATGCGGGCGTTGCGCTTGAGCAGCTATATGCAGCCGTTACTTCGCAAGAAGCCAGGGACCTGCGGCCGGTGGCTGCGGTTATCAACAAAATGGTGCGCAGCGTGATTCGCCAGCCTGATGCGTTGCTATGGCTCAGCCGTATTCGGCAGCACGATAACCACGTATACCGGCACGCGCTGAACACATCGGTTTGGGCTCTTGTTTGCGGGCGCCAACTGGGGCTGAACGAGGGCTTGTTAAACCATCTTGGTTTGGGTTGCCTGTTATCTCAGGTTGGCAAAACACAACTGCCTGAAGATTTGCTTAGCCGTGAAGGGCAGCTAGGCCCTGAAGAGTATGCGCTGTACCGCACTTATGTTGATAAAGGTATGGACATACTTGAGTTCAGCGGGCTTTCACGGGCAGTGTTAAGTATTGTGCAGGGCCATCGTGAGCGCCACAACGGTTCGGGCTTCCCTGAAGGTATTCGCGGTGACAGAATTCCGCTGTTGGCGAAAATTGCCGGGCTTGCAGAGTTCTTTGAGTCACTTATTGGGCCGAGAGAAAGTTTGGCTGAGCCTATGACGCCAGCAAAAGCGGTCGCTCTGCTCTACGATATGCGCAACATTGAGTTTCAGGACGATCTGGTTGAAGGCTTTATTCGGGCGATTGGTATATATCCCACGGGTAGTCTTGTGGAATTAACCGATGGCCAGCGAGGCATTGTGATTTCTCATTCTCCTGAGCGCCGGCTGTGGCCCCGGGTAATGCTTATGACAGACTGTTACCAAACTCCGCTGAAAGCGGCGAAGGTGGTGGATCTGGCGAAATATAACGAAAGCCGTGCCGCAGCAGAAATCCTGGCCATTAAGGAATGCCTGGTCCACGGAACCGAGGGTTTAGACCCGGCAGGTTACGATGTAACCGGTGCAGAGTCTCGCTGGAGCCTTGGCCGGCTGGTTAGTTGGTAATAACAACTCGCAGGGTTTTTCGCACCCACCGATACGTGTTTTCTGGTAAAAAACTGATCACAATCTCGGATTCGCCGTTTACTGGCCCGTCTACGTAATATTCTACTTCTGCCATTTGCGCATTGTAAGAATGTAAAACCACATCCTGTGGTCGGGTGGTGAGGGCATCTATATCTGCAATCTCAATACCGCCGCCGATACGCTGTATTTTTACCCGCTTGTTGCTGGTGTCGCTCACCGAGTGTTTGGCTGTGTGATTGTCTAGGTAGAAGCGGTTTCCGATGGTGGTTGTGATGTTCTTTAATTCACGCTTCAGGTAGTCCCTGACACTTTCGGCATCAATTTCTTCCATAGAGCGGGCGGCTTCGATGATGCGCTGTTTTTTTGCTCTTAAATCCTGTTTGTACTCAACCTCTGGGTCCCAGTCGTCCTCGTTTTCCGGGCGCTCTGGCGCTGAGTCTATGTCGGCTTCGGTTGGGGGGGCTTCGCACAGTTCGTTGCCGGCCGGGTAGAAACATATTTCCGCAAGCAACTGGTTGGCGGGTGAAGGAGTGGTGCCGGTTGCGTCAAATTCGGTCTGGCTAACGCTGAAGTCGATTGGCCCGGTGAGTTTTGGCAGCGCTGCATTCAATTGTTTTATGACCCGATCCCGAATATCGATTCCTTCGCCTTCCCGCACGCTCTCAGTCCAGTTCAGGGCAATGAGAAAGCGGGTAAGGTTAGTCACCGGCACACGGGTAATAAGCTGCTGCTCGGTAATCGTGTGTGTGCTCAAGCCCTCCGCATCAACAGATGGGATCTGTAGCAATGCGCGGATGTTCGGGAAGAATTCCAGCGGTGTGACCCATTCCTGTGCCGGTACGCCTTCTGCGATAGGCAGATCGCCTACCCAAAGGCTGAGAGTTTCACCCGGGTAGTACTGGAACTGGCCTTCGGTGGTGGTTTTGCCGGACTGGCTGGCGGTTTGGTAAGTTAATCCGCTAACTCCCAGGGCATTAACCTTACCGGTGCTCGTGTCATTGTCAGCGCCACCACTGTCGCTGCTCAAACACCCGGTGAGAAGCGGGCTTGTAATAAGGGCGGCAAGAAGCGCACGGAGCAGAGTAAATAATGGGCGAGTGAGGTGAACGGCAGCCATGGTTCGTCTTTCATTCCCTGAGTTTGGGCTGCGCCAGCGAAACGGTTTTGGGCGGCCGATTGTAAATTGTTGTAACCGCATTATAGGCAGCCAGCTGGGGCTATATCGGGATACCTGTCGCAGTTTGCGGATTTTGCGGAGCTTGTAGGGATTGCGCCTGCCTTGAAAAAACCTGACATGCCTCAATAAAAGAGTGTCTCTTGAATATCGCTTTTTTTCGAACCGGAACCTGTTATGACCAATGCTCTGGAAATTGAGGGGCTCACCAAAACCTACGCCAGCGGATTTGAAGCGCTGAAGGGAATTGACCTTCACGTAGCACAAGGCGACTTCTTTGCACTGCTGGGGCCAAACGGAGCTGGAAAATCCACCACGCTGGGCATTGTGTGTTCGCTGGTGACAAAATCCGCAGGCAAGGTAAAGGTGTTTGGCTACGATATTGATACCCACCTTTCCGATGCCAAGCTCCATTTAGGTGTTGTGCCTCAGGAGTTCAATTTCAATCAGTTTGAAAAGGTGTTTGATATTGTCACCATTCAGGCTGGGTATTACGGAATTCCTCTCAAAAAAGCCGCCATTTCAGCTGAAAAATATCTGAAAAAACTGGGGCTCTGGGATAAGCGCAATACGCCGGCGCGAATGCTGTCTGGTGGCATGAAACGCAGGCTGATGATTGCCCGCGCTCTAGTGCATGAGCCTAAGCTGCTTATTCTTGATGAGCCTACGGCGGGTGTGGATATCGAGTTGCGGCGCTCCATGTGGTCGTTTCTTGAGGAAATGAATCGGCAGGGCACCACCATCATACTGACAACACACTACCTGGAAGAGGCAGAAGCCCTGTGCCGGAATATCGCCATTATTGATCACGGCCGTATTATCCGGAACACCAGCAAGCGGGAACTGCTGCAGCAGCTCAGCCTTGAGACGTTTTTGCTGGATGCCGAGATGGCTCTGGATAAAGCGCCAGAACTTGAGGGCTTCTCATGTCGGCTAGACGACGAAGGCGTGCTAGAGGTGGATGTACATAAAGGACAGGCGCTTAACGACGTGTTCATACAGCTGGAGCGCAAAGGGATAAAAGTAGTCAGCATGCGAACCAAAGCAAACAGGCTGGAGGAATTGTTTATCCGTATGGTTGAGCACAATGCACCCACGGCAGAAGGGATAACGGAGGGCAGAACATGAATGCTCACGCTCTGTTCACCGCATACGGCACCATTGTGCAGCGAGAGATTCGGCGGTTTACGCGCATCTGGCCGCAGACTCTGCTTCCGCCGGCGGTCACCATGACCCTGTATTTTATTATTTTTGGCAACCTGATCGGTTCCAGAATCGGTGAGATGGGCGGTTTCGACTATATGTCGTTCATCGTGCCCGGGCTGATTATGATGGCGGTTATTACCAGCTCGTATGCCAACGTGGTGTCGTCGTTTTTCTCCATGAAGTTTCAGCGCAGCGTTGAAGAGTTACTGGTTTCGCCGGTGCCAAACTGGGTGATACTGGCAGGCTATGTGACCGGGGGTATGGCGCGAGGTTTGGGCATAGGCGTGATTGTCACTTTGTTGTCGCTGGCCTTTACCCGGCTGCAGATTCATAACCTGCCCATGGTTGTGGTAACCGTATTTCTTACCTCCGCCTTGTTTGCGGTGGGTGGTTTTATTAATGCGCTGCTGGCCACCAAGTTTGACGATGTTTCCATTGTGCCTACGTTTATTCTCACGCCTCTTACGTACCTGGGCGGGGTGTTTTACAGCATCGACCTGTTGCCGAATTTTTGGCAAGGCGTTTCTATGGTGAACCCGATTCTGTATATGGTGAACGGCTTCCGGTTTGGCATACTCGGGGTTTCAGATGTAAACCCGTTTGTGTCCCTTGGTATGATTCTGGTGTTCATTGCTGTGCTTTCCTTCATTGCGCTGAAGTTGCTGGCGCGCGGGAAGGGCATACGCCACTAATTTCAGACAGGCTTATTTTTAGGTAATTCTATGGCACTTGATAACGCGCCGCTTGGCAAAGCCAGCGACTACCCGGATCGCTACGATCCTGCCCTGCTTTTTCCGGTTGCGCGGGAGGAAAATCGGCGCCGCATCGGCCTTGAAGACGGCCGCTGGCCGTGGTTTGGAGGGGATCTTTGGCAGGCCTGGGAAATTTCCTGGTTGCGCCCTGGTGGCATTCCGGAGGTGGCTTGGGCAGAAATCCGGTTTCCAGCGGCCTCGCCGTCGCTTATCGAATCCAAGTCGTTCAAGCTTTATCTGAACTCCCTGAACCAGACGGTGTTCTCATCTGCAGGCCAGGTTGCTGAAATCGTAACCGGGGACTTATCCAGTGCCTGTGGTGCCGCGGTGAATGTGCGGTTCTTGAGCGTGGATGATTCTGGCACAGCTACTGGGCGACCATCTGGTTACGAGTTGGTTGATAACGAGGTGGTTGACGATGTGGTGTATGACTACGCCCCTGAGTCGCTTTCTGCGCCCGGACCTGTGGTTACCGAGAAGCTTTGCTCTCACCTTCTGAAGAGCAATTGCCCGGTGACAGGGCAGCCCGATTGGGGAACAGTGCTGGTAAGTTATACCGGGCCCGCAATAGATAGGGCCGGGTTATTGCGGTACATCGTGAGCTTTCGGCAAAAGCAGGATTTTCACGAGCATTGTGTGGAGACGTTATTCACGGATCTGTTAAGCCGCTGCAAGCCTCAAAGCCTGACTGTGTGTGCCCGTTACACGCGCCGCGGCGGCCTTGATATCAACCCTTGGCGCAGCACAGAGCCAGAGGAGCAGGCCGGGCCAAGGCTGATTCGGCAGTAAATCAGTCCCGAGCACTGTCTTCTTCGTGGCGCAGGCGCTCTGTGGCATCTTCCAGAGCGCTGAGAATGGTCTTACGCTCTCTTTTGGTGATTTTGTCGGAATCCAGATACATGGCAAAGCCGCTGTGTTCGTGTTCCATAAAGCTGCGGTTTGGCCCCATATCTCTACGGAAATCCACAACTTCATAAATAGGCACGGGTTTTCCGAAGCCTTTCACCGTAATCTCGCCCTTGTCGCGGCACATGATCCGGTCTTTGATCAATGAGAAGGTCTCGTAGGAGACAAGAATCTCGCCCGGCTCTGCGAGGGATTCCAACCTGCTGGCAAGGTTAACCTCCTTGCCAATAATGGTGTAATCCATGCGGTTCTCGGCGCCAAAGTTACCCACAGTTGTGTAACCGGTGCTGATGCCCATGCGAATCTCTAGCGGGGTTTTTATGCCCTGGCTGCGCCACTTTTGCCGCATGATTTTCATGTGCTTGCGCATGTCGATGGCCATGGACACGCAGGCGAAGGCGTCTTCTCTCTGGCCCCGGCTTGTAGGGTCGCCAAAGAACACCATGATGGAGTCGCCCACAAACTTGTCGATGGTGCCGCCGTACCTGAGGGCTACCTCAGACATTCCGTTAAAGTAGTGGTTTAACAACTCTGTAAGCGCTTCTGGCTCCATTTCTTCCGAGAGCTCGGTAAAGCCTTTTATATCGGAGAAAAAAATGGCGAGTTTTTTGCGCTGAGTTTCCAGGCGTACGTCTCGTTCCCCGGTAAAGATAGATTGCCACACCTGCGGTGAAAGGTATTTTGAAAGCTTGTGGGAGAGCGCGATGGATTGTTCACGCTGGTTTTGTATCTGGGTTTTTGCCAACATGAGGGCGCGGGCTTGCTGGTGGGAATAAAATGCTGTCACACAGATGTAAAGCCCCGTGGATAATATGAACAGCATGCTGGTGAGCAGGGATGACTGGAGCGACTCGGCTTGGCCAAAGATTGCCAGGCACACCACAATAGAGGCGGCCATAAACCCCGAACCGATCAGCCACTGCCGAATACCTCCAACGATCAGGGCGCTAAACATCAGCATCAGGGCGACCGAGGCAGAGGGGATGGCAACCAAGCCGATACAGCCGATAAAACCGCCGCCGATAACACAATCTACGATGAGCATCTTCTGGCGGATGCGGGGGGAATTCCTCAGAAACGTATGCCGGGTGAGCAAGTGTGCTACGTGGGGCCAAATCAAGGCGCCGGCAATCAGCCAAAGGTTCCACTGGGGAAACACACCTTGCATCTCGCCCACAATAATAGTGGGGATCGACGCTGTATAGGCCAGTAGGCGCCCGTTGTAATCGGGCATTGGGGGTATGACCACCGGGCTGTTCAAAGCCTCGGATGCCAGTGATTTTTCTACGCTGTTGCTGGCATTGCGCAGATCTGCCGGAGCACTCATCATGTACGCGGGTCACTCATGGCGCTGGAACCGTATGGTTTTATTTGTGTTATGCAGAGTAGGATTTGCCCTACTACTAAAGGTTAACAGTATTACGTATGACCCACAATTCACGGGACTTACTTAAGCGTTAACGGAACAGAATTCAGCTACCGGAAAATTATAGATATGAGTTCAGTCACTGACTTTTTGCTCAACCGGGCATCTGAGCCACGGCTGGAAGCGCCAGCCCCCGATGCCTTAACGCTCGACCGGGCCTTTGCTTGCGCCTCCCGGGCACCGGATCATGCTTTGTTACGCCCCTGGCGTTACCTGGTTATTGAGGGTGAAGGCCTGAAAGCTTTGGGGGATCTGTTCGCCGCAGCCTATTCCGATAACATCGATGGCCCCAAGCTTGAAAAAATGCATAAAAAAGCCATGCGCGCACCCATGGTCATCGTTGGGATTGCTTCTGTGAAAAAGCATCAGAAGGTACCGGAAGTTGAGCAGTTGCTCTCTGCGGGCGCGAGCATGAGTTTTCTTGGGTTGGCTCTGCAGGATGCCGGATACGGCGTTATGTGGCGTACTGGCGACATGGCGTACAACCCGGTGGTTCTTGAAGGGCTTGGTCTTGAAAAAGGCGAGTCCATTACCGGCTTTCTCTACACGGGCACCGTTTCCTCCACCAAACCAAAGGTGCCTAGGCCAGAACTGGCTGAGTTTGTTGCCCGTTGGCCAAAGTAGATAAACCTGTGTTTCCCTGCCCACTGGGTGGGGGAAACAGCTTGCCGCTTTCATTTGCGGTTGCCGCCTCTTTTCCGTTTTTCTTCTCTCGCACCCCTCGTAACCTGCTGTAAACACACGAATCCAGTGGCCTCCCAAAAGCTGGCATTAGCATTGCTTTAGTTCTGCCATAGAACAAACCCGGCAGCATATTCATGGCCGGCGACAGGATTTCGGAGGTTGTATGGCGATTACTTTTGATAAGGCTCTTGGCATTCACGAGCACGCACTGGAAGCCAGAGTAAAGCGCGCTGAAGTTCTGGCGAACAACATGGCTAATGCCGATACGCCGGGCTTTAAGGCACGAGATCTCGATTTCCAGGCCATGATGCAAAAGGCCCAGGACAACATGAGTGGCTTTGGCATGGAGAAAACCCACGCCGGCCATATGGATACGTCTGCAGGTGTTGGAGATTCGGATTTAATGTACCGGGTGCCAAGCCAGCCTTCCGTTGATGGTAATACGGTTGATACACAGGCTGAGCAGACCCGGTTCATGCGTAACGCGATGGATTACCAGGCCAGCTTCCAGTTTTTAAATGGCAAATTTACGGGCCTGACCAAAGCCCTGAAAGGCGAGTAAGCCGCCGTTCCACGATTAGCGAAGGAGAGACTTTATGTCACTTGGCAGCATCTTTGACATCGCCGGTTCCGGCATGACAGCGCAATCGCTGCGGCTGAACACCACCGCCTCAAACATTGCAAACGCAGAAACCGCAAGCTCAAGTACGGAGACCACGTATCGCGCACGCAAGCCGGTTTTCTCGGCAATCCAGCAATCCATGATGAACCCGGGCCAGCAGGGCTTTGGTGTTCAGGCGGGAGATGATGCCAGTGCGGGTGTTCGTGTGGAGGGTATTGTTGAAAGCAATGCCGAGCTACAGATGCGTTACGAGCCGCATCACCCGGCAGCGAATGAAGACGGCTACGTATTTTATCCCAATGTGAACGTGGTGGAAGAGATGGCCGACATGATGTCTTCCTCAAGAAGTTTTCAGATGAACGTGGACATTATGAACACGGCCAAATCCATGATGCAACGCATCCTGACACTTGGTCAGCAGTAACGGGGCGAGGATCGAATCATGAGTGCAGTCAACGTAACAGAAGCCTCTGATGTACTGGGTCGTTACAGATCCCAGCCGCAGAATGGCGCCAATGGCAGCGGAGAGCTTGGCAAGAACGAGTTCATGGAGCTGATGTTGGCGCAGCTTAAAAACCAGAACCCGCTGGAGCCCCAGGATAACGGCGAGTTTATTTCGCAGCTGGCACAGTTCAGCTCGCTGGAAGAGATGCAAAAACTCTCCGGTACGGTTGACGATGTGGTTGGGCAGTTCCGCTCTACCCAGGCGCTTCAGGCCTCAGCCATGGTTGGCAAGACCGTTTTGGCACCCTCAGAGGTAGGAATTCTGGGAGCTGAAGGCGAGATTTCCGGCAACATTCAGGTGCCTGCATCCACGGGTGGTTTGCGTCTGTCTATCCAGAACCCGAATGGTGAGCTGGTGCGCCAGGTTGATCTTGGCAGCAGCGCGGCTGGTGTTAAGGCATTTAGCTGGGATGGCAAGGATGGCGACGGCAACAGCTTGCCGCCAGGCCCTTACAAGATTGTAGTTGAGGGGTCTTATCCCCAAGGCAGCGTGCAGCTTCCAACGTTGGTTAGTGCCAATGTAGACAGTGTGTCGTTGGGGCAGGGTGGGTCCGTTACCCTGAACTTGGCAGGCATGGGTTCCATTGCGCTTTCCGATGTTAAACAAATTAATTAATACCGGTGTCAGACCAGAGGTGAATTATGGCTTTTAATACAGGGCTCAGCGGTCTTAGGGCGGCAGCGGTAGATCTGGATGTAACTGGCAATAATATTGCCAACGCCAGCACGGTTGGCTTTAAGGGCAGCCGGGTACAGTTCGGAGATCTGTACGCCAGCGGTTTTTTAAGTGCTGGTTCCAACCCAATTGGCGATGGTGTAAGCGTTCAGGACGTTAAGCAGTCTTTTGGTCAGGGTAATATCAGCTTCACTGACAGTGGCCTGGATATGGCCATCAGCGGTGATGGTTTCTTTATTCTGAATAATGGCGGCGAAACCCGTTATTCCCGGGCTGGCCAGTTCACCATTGATAAAGACGGCTTTGTGGTGAACAACCAGTCTATGCGGGTTCAGGGTTACACGGCCGACGATGATGGCAATCTCTCTGGCATCCGTGGTGATCTGGAAGTTGCCACCGATAACCTGGCGCCCCGCCGTACCACCAACCTGCGTTCTGATCTGAACCTGGATTCCCGCGAGTCGGTACTTGAGTCACGGGTACGTGATGTTGGGCCTTTGGCATTTGACGACATTGATGGCGAGCAGTTTGAGCTTACATACACCGATGGCACTCCCGCCTATTCGGTGGATCTGAGCGGTTTGACCACCGCTCGCCAGGCTGCGGACAGGCTTACCGCTACGCCTGGGTTGAGCGCATCCGCGACGACCACCGCGAACGTGCCGCTCAGCGACGCAGATATTGCAGCGGCACAAGCTGCCGGTAATTTCTCGTTCAGCCTCAGGGTAAATGGCGCACCGCTTCAGCTAGATACCAGCAACGTGAACACCCTTGAAGACCTGAGTGCTGCGATTAACAGCTCAAGTGACACCGCCATTTCGGCCGCGATTGTGGATGATGGCAGTGGTAACGACGTGCTGCGTGTAAGGCATAACCAGGGTGAGAATCTCGACATCAGCTACACGGGTGGCTCAGTGTCGGAGACGGGCGATATCAATGCGACCGGCGACCGGACGATTGCGGGCGTTGCCGTGACGGGCACCTCTGGCAATAACTTTGTTACTGAGTATGGGCAGTCGCCCATTCGCATAACCAATGAGTTCAATCCCCAGGATCAGCGCACCTACAATCACGCCACATCCACTTCGGTTTTTGACAGCTTGGGCAACTCCCATGAGCTGACACAGTTTTTTGTTAAAGAGCCGTCGCCGGGCAGTGGCGTGGGCGTGAGTGAGTGGTCTGTTTATCTGCAGATTGACGGTGAGATGGTTGCTGGCACTGACACTACGCCCTATACGGCGAGATTTGATCAGGACGGTACACTGCAGTCTATCAATGGTGATGCAAACGGTGAAATTGTCATCACCGATTGGATTCCAAAAGATAAGAACGGCCAGCCTAACGGCTCCGATGGTCCTCCGGCTGCGGGTGCCACAGTGGTTACGCCGATTCCGGATCCGCCGACCACATCCGCCTTCGTGCTGAGCCTTGGGGACACTACCCAGTATGGCGCGAATTTTGGTGTTGATGACCAGCGCCAGAATGGCTACACCACCGGTCGATTGTCTGGCCTTGATGTATCGGGAGAAGGGGTCCTGTTCGCCCGCTATACCAACGGCCAATCGAAAGCGCTGGGGCAAGTTGCTCTGGCCGCCTTCAATAACACCAACGGGCTGTCGCCAGTAGGAGACACCAGCTGGGTTGAAACCTTTGAGTCCGGGCAGCCGATTATTGGCCAGCCAGATACCGGCACCTTGGGCGCCATCAAAGCCAGCTCGGTGGAAGAGTCCAACGTGGATCTTTCTGCGGAACTGGTAAACCTGATTATTGCCCAGCGCAATTATCAGGCGAACGCGAAAACAATTGAAACTGCCGATGCGGTCACTCAGACCATCATCAACCTCCGCTAATTGGCTTTGATGTGAATATGGCATGACTCCTGCAAGAATGTCTGAAAGAGCACTGGAAACAGTCAAAATTCCGGCAGGAGTTGTCCCATGGACAAAGCACTTTATATCGGTATGTCTGGCGCCAAGCAGAATACGCTTTCTCAGCGCGCCCATGCCAATAACCTGGCCAACGTAAACACCACAGGCTTCAAGAAAGACTTTGCCCAGGCCCGGAGCATGCCCGTGTATGGCGAGCACCATCCTACCCGTGCATACGCCATGGCAGAGCGGCCCGGCACCGATTTATCGGCCGGAGCCCTGATGCAAACCGGCCGGAAGATGGACATCTCCTTACAGGGTGACGGCTGGCTGGCCATTCAGAACAACCTTGGCGAAGAGGTGTTTACCCGCTCTGGCAGTTTGCAGATTGATGTGAACGGCATGGTGCGCCTGGCCAGTGGTGAGATGGTATTGGGTAACGGTGGCCCGGTTGCGCTTCCCCCTTTTGACAATGTGCAGGTTGGTGCCGATGGCACTGTATCCATCATTCCTGTGGGTGGTCCGCCAGATCAGCTGGTTGAGGTCGATAGGCTAAAGCTGGTTAACCCCCCCCGGGAAGCTCTTGAAAAAGGCCTGGATGGATTTATTCACCGCAAGCCAGGCGAGGCCGTGGATGGCGGCGAGCCTGCAGATGCTGCGTTGCGTGTGGTTTCCGGTTTTCTTGAAAGCTCTAACGTAAATGCGGTGGAAGAAATGATTTCCAACCTTCAGTTGTCCCGTCAGTACGAGATGCAAGTGAAGGTAATGCGTACCGCAAACGAGAATTCCGAGGCAGCGGCACGACTGTTGCAGAACCTCTGATAACTGTTGAAAACAAAGTCGGGTAACCCTGAAGCGGCAAATGTTAGCCGCTCGCCAGGCACCGGCAAGGAGTAATGATTATGCTTCCAGCTCTTTGGGTTAGTAAAACCGGGCTAAGCGCCCAAGACACCAACATGTCGACCATCTCCAACAACCTGGCCAACGTGAACACCACGGGGTTCAAGCGTGACAGGGCCGTATTCCAGGATTTGTTGTACCAGATAAACCGGCAGCCAGGTGGCATGAACACGCAAAACTCCGAACTGCCTTCCGGGTTGCAGTTGGGTACCGGTGTACGCGTGGTGGGTACGGCAAAACAGTTTTCCCAAGGCAATCTTCAGGTAACGGAGCAGCCTCTGGATTTGGCCGTTAACGGCCGTGGCTTTCTACAGATCCAAATGCCTGATGGCCAGACTGCCTACACCCGCGATGGGCAGTTTCAGCTCAACGCCGATGGCGATGTGGTGACCCCGGATGGTTACCTGCTTCAGCCCAACATCAATGTGCCAGATAACGCGACAACCATCACCATAGGCAAAGATGGCACCGTATCCGCTATTACGGACGATCAGGCGGCGCCGGTTAACCTGGGCCAGATTACGCTGGTTGGTTTCATTAACCCCCAGGGCCTGCAGGCTATTGGTAACAACCTGTTTAAAGAAACAAACGCCAGTGGCGACCCCGCTGAGGGCGAGCCCGGGCTTGCCGGGTTGGGTGCATTGGAGCAGGGCATGGTTGAGTCATCCAACGTACAGGTGGTTGAGGAGCTGGTGAATATGATCACCACTCAGCGTGCTTACGAGATGAACTCAAAAGTTGTTTCCACAGCCGATCAAATGCTCCAGTTCATTACGCAAAATATTGGCTAATAAGCTGAAGCAGAACGCTTTGTGAAAGCGCGAGGGTAAAAGTGTGAGGGGAGAGCTCATGAAACCGACTACATCAACCTGGTTTACCAAGTCAGCAGGACCCTGTTTTCTGGTTTTGGTGCTTGCTGTGCTGCAGGGATGTACCGCTATGAGCCGGCCGCGCGCTGAGCCGGATGATCCTTCGTATGCGCCCGTGCGTGCTCAGGCGATGATGCAGCGTGATCCCGAATCCGGGGCCATCTACCAAAGCTCCCGCAATTACAATTTTTACGGCGACACGGTGGCCCTGAATATTGGCGATGTACTCACGGTGACCCTGAAAGAGTCAACACGGGCCAGCAAAAATGCTGAAACCAAGATCACCAAGGACAGCGATATCTCCCTGCCAGAGCCCAACATTCTTGGTAAAAACAACATTGGCATTGCAACCGCTATAAAAAACGAGCGGGATTTTCAAGGCCAGGCAGAGGCTGATCAAAGCAACAGCCTGGCAGGCAGCATTACCGTGACCGTAGTAGATGTGCTGCCAAATGGCGTGCTGAAAGTTCGTGGCGAAAAGTGGTTGTCGCTCACCAACGGTGATGAATATGTGCGGCTTACCGGTTTGGTGCGCCCGCAGGATATCGACCCAGGCAACATAGTGGCTTCCAGCCGCATTGCGGATGCCCGCATTGCGTACGGCGGCACAGGCGATTTTGATCAGGCGAACCAAATGGGCTGGCTGGCCCGGTTTTTCAACAGTGAGTGGTGGCCCCTATGATGTTACGCCGAGGCGTGGTTTTCTCGTTGTTGTTAGCGGTTTTGGCTGCGCCTGTGATGGCGGATCGCCTGAAGGACCTGGCGCGGATTAAAGGCGTTCGTAACAACCAGCTTGTGGGCTATGGCCTGGTCGTTGGTTTGGATGGAACCGGTGATAAAACGCCGTTTACCAATCAGACTTTCCGCAACATGATGAACCAGTTTGGCATTACCTTGCCGCCGGGAGTGAACCCGAAACTGGCCAACGTGGCGGCCGTTACCGTAAGCGCGACGCTACCCCCGTTTGCCAAAACCGGCCAGGAAATAGACATTACTGCGTCCTCCATTGGTAATGCCGACAGCTTGCGGGGTGGAACCCTGCTGATGGCGCCCCTCAAAGGCGCCGACGGTAACGTTTATGCGATGGCCCAGGGCAGCCTGGTGGTAGGCGGCTTTGGAGCCCAGGGGCAAGACGGCTCGCGCATTACGGTGAATGTTCCCAGCGTTGGCCGTATCCCCAATGGCGCGACCATTGAGCGGGAAATAGCCTCGCCCTTTAGCCGTGGTGACACGATTACCTTCAATCTGATGCGCCCGGATTTCACAACCGCTCGCCGTGTGGTGGAAGTGGTTAATCAGCACTTGGGGCCAGATATGGCCTATGCCCATGACGCAACGTCGGTTTCTGTGCGTGCACCCCGTGACCCATCCCAGAGAGTGAGCTTTCTCTCTATTCTGGAGAACCTTGAGGTAGACCCGGCTGAAGATGCGGCAAAAGTGGTTATCAACAGCCGTACAGGCACCATTGTTATAGGGCAGAACGTTAAAGTCAGCCCAGCAGCCGTTACCCACGGCAACCTTACGGTAACGATTCAGGAAAACCCTGCGGTTCAGCAGCCTAACCCGTTTGCGGGCGGCACTACCGAAATTGTGCAGGACTCCCAGATTGCTATTACCGAAGACCCAGCCCGTATGTTCAAGTTTGGACCTGCGGTTACGCTGAATGAAATTGTTCAGGCGGTAAACCAGGTGGGCGCAGCCCCGGGGGATGTTATGGCGGTACTGGAAGCACTTAAACAGGCTGGCGCTTTGCGTGCCGAGCTTATTGTTATCTAGGTGACATGATGCAGGACTATCAGCTTCAACAGGCCAGAGTGTATACGGATTTCAGTGGGCTGAATGCACTGAAAAACGGTGCCAAAGACGACAAGCAGGGCGCGCTTGAGGAAGTCGCACGCCAGTTTGAAAGTATCTTTGTGTCTGAAATGCTGAAGTCCATGCGCAAAGCGGGGGATGTGTTGGCTGAGGGTAACTACCTGAACACCAACCAGTCGGAGATGTATCGCGACATGTTCGACAGTCAGCTGAGCCTTACCATGGCAGGCGGGCAGGGTACCGGGCTGGCGGAAGCCTTGGTTCGGCAACTGAGCGAAGATATTCCCGGAGCAGATAAGCAGGGCGAATCTCTGGCCTCCCGCAAAACAGAATTGGCGGACTATGACCGCAGCTTACCCCGGCTTTCACCAAGGTTGCCTGAGCGGGTTGAAGAAGTAACCGAGGTTGCTGAAGCTAACTCTTTAGTGCCTAAGGCAGAAGCCAGTGCATTGCCCGAAACGTTTGACTCTCCAGAGCACTTTGTAAGCACGCTTCTGCCGATAGCCGAGAAAATTGCAGCAGATACTGGCATTAACCCAAGGTTGATGGTCGCGCAAGCAGCCCTGGAAACCGGCTGGGGGCGCCACATGATAAAGGGCGATGGTAGCGAGCCTAGCCATAACCTTTTTGGCATCAAGGCCGACAGCCGTTGGCAGGGTGAGGCGGTAACCATAACCACCACAGAATTCCGTGAGGGTGTGCCAATGAAAGAGCGCGCGGATTTCCGTGCTTATCCTGATTATGAGTCCAGCTTTCGGGATTACGTTTCGTTTCTGGAGTCCAATCCCCGATATCAGGATGTACTTGCCAGTGCCGACCAGCCGCATGTATTTGCCAGAAAACTGCAGGAAGCCGGCTACGCGACTGACCCCCAGTACGGTGACAAAATTAATCGAATTATGAACCGTGATTCTCTGATGACACTGTCAATGGGCAATGGAGGCGAGGAGTAACGTTATGGCGGGACTAATCGGTATTGGCCTCAGCGGTATCCTTGGCCAGCAGAGTGCCCTGAATACCACGGGCAATAACATCACCAACGCGAATACGCCTGGCTACAGCCGGCAGGAAGTGGTGTTTGAAACCCAGCAGGGTCAGCGTACTGGCGCTGGCACCGTGGGTACCGGGGTAAGTATCTCGGAGATCCGCCGGTTGGCGAACGAGTATCTTGTTCAACAGGTTCGTGAAGACAGTACGTTGGCTGGCGAGCAGCAAGCGTTGAACTCCGAACTTAGCCGGTTGGACAATTTGCTGGGCGGGGAGTCTACCGGGCTGAATACTGCTCTGAATAATTTCTTTGCAAGCCTGCAAAATGCCGCCGAAGATCCAGCCTCTTTGCCTCAGCGCCAGTTGGTGCTGAGCGAGGCCAGGCAGGTGGTTAATCGCTTTCAGGCATTGAGCCAGGAATTTATTCAGCAGCGGGAGTCTATAAAGACGCAAATGCAGCAGGGTGCAAAAGATGCCAATACCCTGTTGAAGAATATCGCTGGGCTTAATCTGGCAATCTCTGAATCCCCGGGCCTGGCCCAAGGCAAAATGCCGAACGAATTATTGGATCAGCGGGATGAAGCGCTGCGGCAGCTCTCTGAACTGGTCAACATACGAGTCACGCCAACGGAGGGCAGCCAGGTAAGCGTGTCGCTATCCAATGGCTTGTCGTTGGTTGTTGGTAATAACGCGGCACAGCTTGGCACCCAGGGGAGTGCGGAAGACCCCACTCGCCTGGAGTTTACGCTCGCAAGCGGTGGTCGCACGCTCAATATTGATGAGCAAATCACTGGCGGCAAACTTGGCGGGTTGAGGCGTTTTGACAATGAGGCGCTTAAGCCTGCGTTTGATGAGCTGGGGCGGATCGCGATAAGCATTTCTGCCAGTATGAATCGCCAGCATGAAATCGGTATGGATCTTGAGGGTGATCTCGGAGGTCAGTTTTTTAACGACGTGAACGATCTGGCGGCGCAGAGAAGCCGGGTTGTGGCTAACGCTAATAATCAGTTACCAAGAGATGGTCAGCTGGCGATTGAGATTACTGACAGCACCAAACTGCCTGCGGGAAGCTGGACTTTGCAATTCAGTGGCGACGGTCGCAGTTTTGAGCTTGTTGACAAGGCCTCTGGAAAAGTCGTGAATCAGGGCCGGTTGCCCGACCCAGTACAATCTGAAATCTCCATGCCCGGGTTTAACATTCGTGTTGAAGGCGGAACCTTCAATGCTGGCGATAAGTACCTGGTTCAGCCCAGTCGTAACGCTGCAGAGTCCATCGGCCTGCAAGTGAGCCGGGAAGAAGACTTGGCCTTTGCCAGTCCGGTGCGGGCAACCTCTGGTGATCAGAATATTGGGACTGGAGAAATCGATCAGGGCACCATGTTGAATGTGCGTAATCCGTTCACTGGCTCCTTACTGCCCGGTTTTGCAACCAGCGGTGAGATGGCTAACGGGCCATTAACCATTCGTTTTGACCCCGATCCTGGTGACCCTTCTGCGTTAGTATTTACGGTTACCGGGCCTCCGCCGGCCAGCACACCTGTTGGTACGCCGAACCAACCTTATGAATCCGGCAAGATTAACACTGTGTTCAGCGGTGACCCGGCCGCGGGTGACGACTATCAAGGTTTTCAGTTCAAGCTAACAGGGCAGCCGGCAGTTGGAGACACCTTTGAGATTGATTACAACAGCAACGGCATTTCAGACAACCGGAACGCGGAACTGCTAGCTTCGCTGGGCACTGCCAACACCATGAATGGTGGAAGCCAGAGTTTCGCTGAAGGCTATGCCGGCGTGGTGGAGGCTGTTGGTGTTAAAACCCGTCAGAGCCAGTTTGATCTGGAGGCTGGCAAAACTCTGCTGGAGCAATCCTCCGCTCAGAGAGAGTCGGTTTCAGGGGTAAACCTTGATGAGGAAGCCGGCAAGCTTATTCAGTACCAGGCCGCCTACAACGCTTCTGCGCAGGTGATATCGGTGGCTCAGGATTTGTTCAATACGCTGTTGCAGACATTCCGGTAACAGACGAGGTGGTGTGACATGATCAGAATTTCATCACAACAGATATTCTCCAGCGGCATCAACCGGTTGCAGGAGCTGAACAGTAATCTGAACAGCACGCAACAGCAGATAGCGTCGGGCAAACGCGTGAACAAGCCCTCAGATGACCCGGTAGCTGCAGCTCGCATTTTAAAGCTGGATCAGGAGCTGTCGCGGGTGAGCACCTATGAGCGCAACGTAAGCCTTGCAGACAACCGCCTTAAGCAGGAAGAGAGTGCGCTGACAAGTGCGGTTGATGTGATTCAGCGTATCCGGGAGCTTACGGTGCAAGCGGGTAACGGGTCTTTATCTCCTAACGATCGCCAGTCGATTTCTTCAGAAATGAAAGAGCGGCTAGGGCAACTGGCTAACATTGGAAACACTCGGGATGCCTCTGGCGAGTATATCTTTAGCGGGTTTCAGGGGTCGGTACAGGCGTTCCAGCAGAATGACGAAGGCAAGTACGTATATCAGGGTGATGAAGGTCAGCGGGTTCTGGAGATTGATGACGGCGTAACTGTGCCGATCAGTGACCATGGCAAAGGCATTTTCGTGAATGTGCCAGCAGCCGTAGCTGGCGAGCACGCGGGTCCAACAACCGGGACGTTTATTTCCGGGGTAAAAGTGGCGAGCGAGGCAGCGTTGGCCTCGGCTTTTCCTGGGTCGTTTCCAAATGACATAGTCCTTCAGGTAAATAATAGCGTTCCCCCACAAGTTGTGGCGTTCGACAAAAATGACTCAACCAATATATTTCCTGTGACCCCTTCTGATTATCAGAGCGGTGAACCCTTTGTTGTCGCCGGGATTGAAGCAAGCATTACCGGTGCTGTACCAGGTGCGACGCCTGTGCCAGATAGCTACACATTGAAAATCAATGACAAGCAGTCGGTGTTCGGTACCATCGAAAACCTTATTTCCGGCCTCGATTCCATTGATAAGAGCACCCCGGAAGGCCGTGCCCAGTATGACGATTTCATCGCGCAGTCTTTGGTTAATCTCGACAATGCCCAAGAGAGTGCTGTCCTCAAGCAGACTGAGCTTGGTGGCCGCATGAACGCGGTAGAAACCACCAAGAACTTTTTGGCCGACTCTTCGGTGTATACAAACGAAATCCGCTCGCAGCTTCAGGATGTGGATTACGCCGAAGCGATCAGCAATCTGAGCTTCCAGAGCTTTGTGTTGCAGGCTGCGCAGCAATCGTTTGCACAGGTTTCCCAGTTGTCATTATTCGACCGGTTGTAAATACAGGGGTTTTTTGTAAAAACTAGCGTGCTCTGTGTATTGCTTTCACGATCAAGCTAAGTATAATTCCCCCACTCTTCGTTGGCGGCGTGGTGAAATTGGTAGACACGACGGATTCAAAATCCGTTGCTAGAAATAGCGTGGCGGTTCGAGTCCGCCCGCCGCTACCATATTCAAGTCGCATAGCGACGTATTGAACAGCCCGGTCCATGAACGTCTCCGATTTTCATTTTGAACTCCCGGACGAACTCATCGCCCGGTACCCGCTTAGGGAGCGCAGCGCTTCCCGCCTACTATGCCTAAATGGCAACGCCGGCGACACCGCACATCGTTTTTTTACTGACCTTCCGAATTTACTACAGCCCGGCGATTTACTCGTGTTTAACAACACCCGTGTGATTCCAGCGCGCCTGTTTGGTAAAAAGGAAAGCGGTGGTCAGGTTGAAGTGTTGGTAGAGCGAGTAACGGATGAGCACAATCTTGTTGCTCATGTTCGTGCGTCCAAGGCACTAAAAACAGGGCAGAAGGTGATTCTTGAGGACGGCTCTGCGCTGCGCATGACAGGCCGGAATGATGCTCTGTTCCACCTTGAGTGTGAGGCCGGTGAGCCAGTGTTGAATCTGCTTGAGCGCATCGGGCACATGCCCCTCCCGCCCTATGTCGACAGGCCTGATGAATCCACTGATCGTGAGCGCTATCAAACCGTTTACGCGAAGGAGCTTGGCGCCGTTGCAGCGCCAACAGCAGGCTTGCATTTTGATGACTCAGTTCTGCAAGCCCTGAAAGCCCGTGGCGTGGAAAGCACCTTTGTGACGCTGCACGTGGGCGCCGGCACGTTTCAGCCGGTGCGTGTAGATCACATAGATGATCATGTTATGCACAGTGAGATAGTGCACGTGCCCCAAGATGCAGTAGACGCGGTTAACCGTACCCGAGCCAGAGGTGGTCGTGTGGTCGCGGTTGGCACAACGTCTGTGCGATCTCTTGAATCTGCAAGCCGTGGCGGGAGCTTGAAACCTTTCCGTGGTGAAACCGACATTTTTATTCATCCGGGGTACAAGTTTCAGACCGTAGATGCGTTGGTTACCAATTTCCACTTGCCAGAGTCCACGCTGATTATGCTGGTTAGCGCGTTTGCAGGTTACGAGAATGTGATGCACGCCTATCGCGATGCAATTACCGAAAAGTACCGTTTTTTCAGTTATGGCGATGCCATGTTCATAACCGGGCAAGAGCCTAGCCGGGGTATGTTGCTTGGCGCACACGATGAGCCTGCGCCGTCAGGCCGCCCATCATCAATCAATACCGGAGATAAGTCGTGAGCCAGTCCTGCTTTATGTCTTTTGAAAAACTGGGAGAAGACGGCCTTGCCAGGCGTGGCCGGCTTACCTTTCCCCGCGGAACCGTCGAAACGCCTGCGTTTATGCCTGTAGGCACCTACGGAACGGTTAAAGGGATGTTGCCCCGCGATATTCACGAAACCGGCGCTGAGATTATTCTCGGCAACACGTTCCACCTGATGCTGCGCCCCGGAACAGAGGTGGTAAAAGCTCACGGTGATCTGCACGATTTTACCCAGTGGAAAGGGCCGATACTGACCGACTCGGGCGGCTTTCAGGTGTTCAGCTTGGGCGAAATGCGCAAAATAACCGAAGAAAAAGTGACGTTTCGCTCCCCGGTAGACGGCTCACCGGTTGAGTTGTCGCCAGAGATTGCGATTCAGGTCCAGCGTGATTTGGGCTCTGATGTCGTTATGATTTTTGACGAGTGTACGCCTTACCCGGCCACAGAAAAGCAGGCGCGGGAATCCATGGAGCTTTCGCTGCGCTGGGCAAAGCGCAGCAAGGATGCGCATGAGGGTAGCCCATCGGCGCTCTTTGGTATCGTTCAGGGTGGCATGTACGAGTCGCTCCGGGACCGTTCTCTGGAAGGTCTTACGGACATCGGGTTTGACGGTTACGCCATCGGTGGGCTTTCTGTGGGTGAACCGAAAGAAGATATGATTCGCATACTCGATCACCTGCCGCCGAAAATGCCTGAGGATAAGCCTCGCTACCTGATGGGGGTAGGGCGACCTGAAGACTTGGTAGAGGGGGTGCGCCGGGGTGTCGATATGTTCGACTGCGTTATGCCTACGAGAAACGCGCGCAATGGCTATTTGTTCACATCTACCGGTACCGTGAAAATCCGGAATGCGCGTCATCGTCACGATACGGCACCTTTAGATGACCGATGTGACTGTTATACTTGCGAGAACTTCTCGAGAAGTTATCTGCATCATCTGGATAAGTGTGGAGAAATGCTTGGTGCCCAACTGAATACTATTCACAACCTGAGCTACTACCAGAACCTTATGGCTGGATTGCGCGAGGCCATTGAAGCAGGTACATTGTCGGACTTTATAAATGACTTCTATGCTCTGCGCGGCGAGACAGTGCCTGCCATGGGTAATGAGTAAATCCTTTTGCTTAATCAACGGAGAGTTTTGATGAAATCAGTCAAGTTGTTTTTGGCCGGCCTTTTGGTAATGTTGCCTACCCTGGCAATGGCTCAGGATGGTGCTGCAGGTGGTATGGGTGTTATGGGCCAGGTAATCTTCTTTGCCGGCTTTATTCTTATTTTTTACTTCCTGATCTGGCGTCCGCAATCCAAGCGTGCAAAAGAACACAAATCGCTGATGTCTGGCCTTAACAAGGGTGACGAAGTTGTTACCTCCGGCGGTATTGTTGGAAAGATCACCAAGGTATCTGATGATTTCATCGTTGTTGAAATTGCTGACAACGTTGAAGTGAAGGTACAAAAAGTAGCTGTTGCCGCCGCACTGCCGAAAGGTACGCTCAAAGACATCTGAGCAAGGACTCTCTGGCCGGCCCTGATACCCGCCGGCTTGAACCTTCCTGGCTGAAACACCAAGGCCGGCCTCCGAGCCGGCTACAAGGGATCCCATGCTGAACAAGTACCCGCTTTGGAAAAACCTGGTTATCCTGGTCGCGATCGTGATCGGGTTTATCTACGCTTTGCCCAACCTGTTTCCCGATGACTACGCTGTGCAGATCACCGGTGCCCGTAGCAGTACCGAAGTTGACTCTGCTGTGCTCGAAAGGGCAGTTAAAGCATTGGAGTCGGATGGTATCGAGGTTAAAAGCAGTACGCTTGAGGATCGGGATGCCCTTATCCGTTTAAACAGTTCCGACGATCAGCTGCGTGCTCGCCCAGCGGTTCAGGCCGCTCTCGGCAGAGACTACCTGGTTGCACTGAATATGGCCGCATCTACGCCGGCCTGGCTGAAAAGCCTGGGCGCCGGGCCAATGAAACTTGGTCTTGATCTGCGTGGTGGTGTTCACTTCCTGCTGGAAGTGGATATGGACACCGCCGTTGGTCAGCGGCTTGAGGCTGTTTCGGGCCAGATCAAGCGCCAGCTTCGCGAGGAGCGCGTTCGCTATCGGGGTGGTGATGTTGAAGGCACCCGTGACATTGTTCTGAGCTTTCGGGATGAGGCTTCTCGTAGCGAGGCTTTTGATCTGATCAAGCGCCAGTACAACGAGTTCCTGCTGGATCAGCAAACCAACGGCGGTGAGTTCCAGATTGTTCTTACCTTGTCGGAAGGTGAGGTAAGTGCCATCCGTAAGTATGCTCTTGAGCAAAACCTGACCACCATTCGTAACCGTGTAAACGAGCTTGGTGTTGCAGAGCCGCTGGTTCAGCAACAGGGTACTGACCGCATTGTTGTTGAGCTTCCGGGGGTTCAGGATACGGCCCAGGCTAAGCGGGTTCTTGGTGCCACCGCAAACCTGGAATTCCGTATGGAAGCACGCCAGGATGCGCCGACGAGCGAGACCGAGGAGTTTAGCTTCCGCGATGAGCCTCAGCGTGTTGCTCGCCTGGAGCGAGACGTTATTGCGACCGGCAATAATGTGGCTAACGCACAGCAAGCCTTTGATGAGAACGGTCAGCCACAGGTGAGTATCACCATGGATTCCGTGGGTGGCGATTTGATGAATCGCTCCACACGTAACGCCATAGGCCGACGCATGGCGGTCCTGTTTATCGAGTTCCGTACGGAAACTGAAACCAAAATGGTGGACGGTGAGCCGGTAGAGACCGATAAGCGGATTGTTGAGAAGGGCATTATCAGCCTTGCTACCGTTCAGTCGGCTCTTGGTAGCAGTTTCCGTATCACGGGGCTTGATTCTATACCTGAAGCTTCGGAACTTGCCCTGCTTCTGCGGGCTGGTGCTTTGGCAGCGCCCATGTATTTTGTGCAAGAGCGCACCATTGGCCCAAGCTTGGGGCAGAAAAATATTGATGCCGGCATGATGTCTGTGGCTCTGGGCTTTATTCTTGTGCTGCTTTATATGTTGGTTTACTACCGTGGGTTTGGGGTTGTGGCGAATATCGCTCTGACCATCAACCTGATGCTCCTTATTGCTTGCATGTCCATTCTCTCAGCTACCTTAACGCTGCCTGGCATTGCCGGTATCGTGCTGACTGTAGGTATGGCGGTAGATGCTAACGTACTGATATTTGAACGCATCAAGGAGGAGCTCAAGGCAGGGGTGTCGCCCCAGCTTTCCATTAACGCTGGCTACTCCCGTGCGTTTGTGTCTATTTTCGATGCCAACATAACCACGTTGCTTGTAGCCATCATTCTTTTCGCAATGGGCTCTGGCCCGGTGAAAGGCTTCGCAGTGACATTGTGTATCGGTATTTTGACCTCAATGTTCTCCGGGCTGATGGTTAGCCGGAGTATCGTCAATATGGTTTATGGCGGCCGCAGGGTCGAGAAACTGTCGATCGGAGGAAAGCTCGCCAATGTCTGATGATCAGAAGCAACCGTTTGATTTTATGGGGTTTCGGAAGATTGCTTCCGTAATCTCCATCCTTTTGGTGGTGGCGTCTATCGCGCTACTGGGAATACGTGGCCTTAACTATGGTATGGACTTTACTGGCGGTACGTCGGTGGAGCTCGAGTACGCAGAGGCGCCGCAGCTGGGGCAGGTGCGGTCCACCCTTAGAGAGGCCGGATTTGATGAGTTTGTGGTGCAGAACTTTGGTGCCGATACGATTGTTCTTGTTCGCTTGTCCGAGGCTGGTAACGACCAGCTGGCGCAAGAGGTAACCAGCTCTTTGTCGGCAACTGGTGATAATCTGAAACTCATTGGTTCCGAGTTTGTTGGGTCGCAGGTTGGTGACGAGCTTAAAGAGGAAAGCGGGCTTGGGCTTCTAATCGCTCTTGCAGTTGTTCTTGTTTATGTCGGTATGCGGTTTCAGTTTAAGTTTGGGATTGCGTCGGTCGTGCCTCTGGCTCACGACGTGATCATCATTCTCGGGATTTTTGCGCTGTTTCAGTGGACCTTTGATCTTACTGTGCTTGCCGCCCTGTTGGCTGTTATCGGTTACTCGTTGAACGACACCATTGTTGTGGCAGATCGCATCCGCGAAAACTTCCGAAAAATGCGGGTGGGTGAACCCTGGGATATCATAAACGAGTCTATTCACCAGACCATTGCTCGTACCATAAACACGTCGGGTACCACGTTGGTGGTTCTGTTGGCTTTGTACTTTTTGGGTGGTGAGGCCATCAATAAATTCGCTCTTGCGTTGATTATTGGTGTGGTAGTGGGTACCTACTCATCTATATACGTATCTGCCAACTTACTGATGGTTATGGGTGTTTCTCGCGAAGATCTTATGGTGCCCGCGAAAGAGGGTGCTGTGGATGCTGAAGAGGAAGAGCCGCCACCGGAATGGCTAGACCGTATGTGATCATCAGGTCCCGGGTTTATTGCCCGGGCACAAAAAAACCGCCACATTGAGTTGGCGGTTTTTTTGTGCCCGGGACTTGGCGTTAACCAAGGGGGCCAGGTATTCAGCTTAGCCGGGTATGCGGCCGCGGAATGGGTGCAGGATTTTCAGAACTTCCCGGAACAGCTTGGGGTTTGCAACCACCAGCTGGCGGGCTTTGTCTGTTGACGGGTTGCCTGAAAAGTCGGCGGTAAGTGCACCGGACTCCATCGCCAAGGTTACACCAAAATCCAGGTCTGCCGCTTCCGGGCGGAATATAACTGCAGCATCCAGAAGGCCTGCCGATACCCGCGCAATATCAAGGACAACGCAGCCTGATGTACGGAACATGGAGGAATTCTGGGCCAGAACTGCGGCCATCTCGCCCCAAAGAAGCGGATTGTCGCCTTTGCGCGCCTGATCCAGCAGGTTGGTTGCGAACGCAGCTTTTTCAGCGTGCTTGATGTCAGACGCTCTTATTCTACGGCTGTTCAGTGCGGCGCCACGACCGCGGCTAGCCGAGTATTCTTCCCCGGTAACCGGATTAACCAGAAGAAGGTTTTCTGTGCGATTGTTCTTCTTCTGGGCCAAAGCAAGGGCGAACTCGGGAATGCCCCGGAGGAAATTCTCGCGACCCATGACCGGAAAAATATGCCAGCTTCTTTCGCTGGTTCCGGCGTCTGCTTCGTTCAGCGGCGCGATGGTGTGATCTTTGTAAGCTTTTTCGAGTTGCTCGGCAAAGTTGTCATAAATGGATTGCTCGACCCGGTCCAACTGGAGGCGACGTTCTTCGTCATCCTTTCCGGTAGGCTCCTGGCGCTCGAAGTGGGCTTTCAGGTAATCCGACCCTTGACGCGCGACGCGCAGGGCCATTTTGATAGCTGGTTGCATCTGAGTGTTCGTTATCCGGGTGTGTTAAGGCCGGGCATGATAGCAAAGATCACCCCCTCTTGTATGCTTTTTGACTCAGTGAAAGCACGGACGACGAGATATCCGCGGTTATTCGGGGGCGCAGAAAGCGGCCACTTTCTGGTATCATTGCCACCCTTAAATTTTAACTTTGGGCTTGCCGCCAATGCACAAACCATCTCCGCCACTGGAAGGGCCGGACGCGTTTCAGGATCAGATCCGAATTGTCCTTGTTGAGACGTCGCACTCAGGCAATATCGGGGCTGTGGCTCGGGCCATGAAAAACATGCAGCTCGCTAATCTGTGGCTGGTTAATCCGAACTCTTTTCCAGATGAAGCATCATACGCCCGTGCGGCCGGCGCCTCCGATATACTCGATCGTGCCAAGGTTGTGTCAACGCTGGATGAGGCGCTGGAAGACTGTGTGATGGTGCTGGGTACCAGCGCCCGGGGCCGGAAGATACCTTGGCCGGTAGTGCCGCCGCCTGAAGCCGCAGTCATTGCCGCAGAAAATAGCCAAGCCGGGCCAGTTGCGCTGGTTTTTGGGCGAGAAAATCATGGCCTGAGTAATGATGAGCTGCATCGTTGCCATTACCATATCCATATCCCGTCGAACCCTGAATACAGTTCGTTGAACCTGTCTATGGCGGTTCAGATTATGTGCTACGAGTTGCGCATGCTTTATCTGCGCAACCTTGAAAGGGGTGAGGGTAGCCACTACTTAAGGTCCATGACGGCGCCGGGTGATGATGGTTGGGATGTACCTGCCGCCAAGGTAGGGGATGTTGAGGGCTTTTATAGTCATCTCGAGCAAACATTGCACGATGTGGATTTTCATCGCAGGGACAATCCAAGGCAGTTGATGTCTCGATTGCGCCGGCTGTTTCAGCGGGCAAAACTTGATCAGATGGAAATCAATATTCTTCGAGGCGTTTTAAGTGCCGTGCAGAAGGCTGCAGGGGCGTCGGGAAATAACAAATCAACCCAGGCCGGTAACCCGCCGGCCGGACAGGACGATGGCCATGTTTAGGCATTTACGTGAAGACATAAAAAGCGTTTTTCATCGGGATCCGGCTGCCCGAAACACCTTTGAGGTTCTGACGAATTACCCTGGGCTTCACGCTCTGTTAATTCATCGGTTTTCCCACTGGTTGTGGAATGCCGGGTTTAAATGGCTAGCTCGTACCATCTCCACGTTGACTCGGTGGTTTACCGGTATAGAGATACACCCGGGAGCCACGATAGGTCGGCGGTTTTTTATTGATCACGGTATGGGGGTGGTTATTGGTGAAACAGCCGTTATTGGCGACGACGTTACCTTGTACCAGGGCGTCACCCTCGGCGGCACCAGCTGGAATAAAGGCAAGCGCCACCCTACTATTGGCGATGGCGTGGTTGTGGGTGCCGGAGCAAAAATACTGGGGCCTTTTGAGGTGGGTGAGGGCGCCAAAATCGGCTCGAATTCCGTGGTTACCAAGGCGGTTCCTGCCGGCGCTACTGTTGTGGGTATCCCAGGCAGAATCATTGTGAGGGCAAAATCGGAAGACGATGCCCGTCGCCAGGTTATGGAAGAGCGCATGGGCTTCGACGCCTATGGTGTTACCGAAGAAATGCCAGACCCGGTTGCGCGGTCTGTGCGTGCGCTGCTTGATCACATGCATGCGGTGGATGAACGCCTTGAGAATATGTGTCAGGCGCTGCGGAAGGTTAACAGCGAATACCAGAACGGCGACTTGCCCGTTCTGGATGAAGATGACTTTGACTGCGTGCGTGATGAAAGCGAGGATCGCGGCTGAATACTTGACTGAATTACTTGGTCAATTCATACTCGACTTCTCATACTGAGATTCAATCCCATCACGGGGCTGATGCCATGAAGTTGACTACCAAAGGCCGCTACGCCGTTACGGCGATGCTGGATCTTGCTCTCCATGGGGGGCAGGGGCCCGTAACTCTTGCGGATATTTCAGCCCGTCAGGAAATATCGCTTTCCTATCTGGAGCAGCTTTTCTCACGTCTTCGCCGCCGGGACTTGGTGGCTAGTATTCGCGGGCCCGGTGGCGGTTACCATCTGAGCCGGGGTGCAGCCGATATCTACATTGCGGATGTTGTTGATGCGGTGAGTGAGTCTCTCGATACGACCCGGTGTGGAAATAAAGGTGATTGCCAAAATGGTGAAAAATGCCTAACCCATCATCTATGGTCCGATCTGAGTGACCAGATTCATCAGTTCCTCAGCGGGATCAGTCTTGGGGATCTGATGCAAAGACATGAAATCCGCCAAGTTGCGGACCGACAGAACCGCCGGCAGTCTGAAGGCGATTCCGATACGATTAATACCGAGCGTCTGACTATCGATCAGGCGCCCGCCTGAATCAAGCTCCTGTATTTTATGAAAAAGCCTGTATACCTCGATTACGCGGCAACAACACCTGTTGACCCCGCTGTCGCTGATGAGATGATCAAGTACCTGACTCCGGATGGCTTTTTTGGCAATCCGGCCTCACGGTCGCATGGGTTCGGCTGGCAAGCGGAAGCTGCAGTCGAATCAGCTCGGAGCCAGGTCGCAAGATTGATTCACGCCGATCCCCGCGAAATTGTCTGGACGTCTGGCGCAACCGAATCCGATAACCTGGCCATAAAAGGCGCGGTTGCCGGTCGTGACAACTCACACCTTATAACTTCAACGATTGAGCACAAAGCGGTTGTTGATACCTGCAAGTGGCTCGAGGCGCAGGGTGTTGAGGTGACTTGGCTAAAGCCTGGTCGCGATGGTCGCATACTGCCAGAGCAGGTATTTGAAGCGCTAAAACCAGAAACCGTTCTTGTCAGCCTGATGCTGGTAAATAATGAATTAGGCAGTGTCACCGATACGGCCGCTATAGGCGCAGAGCTTCGTAGCCGTGGCGTGTTGTTTCATGTAGACGCTGCTCAGGCCGCTGGTAAGCTGCCCATAGATGTGACTGCCATGCCTGTGGATCTGTTGTCTCTTTCTGGCCATAAAGTATACGGCCCCAAGGGTGTGGGCGCGCTTTATGTCCGGCGCTCACCAGATGTGCGTATAAATGCTCAGATTCATGGTGGTGGTCATGAGCGGGGCATGCGTTCAGGAACCTTGCCAACCCACCAAATTGCGGGCATGGGTAAAGCGTTCGCGATCGCCGAATCTTCTCTTGAGAGTGAGATCGGGTATCTGGAAAGTTTGCGTGCATCTTTCCTGGAAGGCTTGAGTGGGCTGTCCGGGGTAACTCTCAATGGTTCGAAGATGTTTCGTGTTCCGGGGATTATCAACCTTTCATTTGAAGGTGTGGATGCGGAATCTCTGATGCTGGGCCTTAGAGACCTGGCAGTCTCTTCCGGCTCTGCTTGCGCTTCTGCTTCGGTAGAGTCGTCTTATGTGCTCCGTGGCATCGGGTTAAGCGATGAAGTGGCACATCGCGCATTGCGTTTTTCAATAGGGCGCTACACAACTGCGGAAGAAATCACCTTTGCCAGCGCGCAAATAGTTGATGTTGTTACCCGCCTTCGTGCAGTGCGGTAGGCAGTAGGCCTTCGACTGCGTATAATCTCAGGCCTGAAATTTACCCGTACCCTATTAACCCAAACCCTACTGGAGAAATATCATGGCTAACGAACGTACGCTTTCCATTATCAAGCCCGATGCTGTTGCAAAGAATGTCATCGGTGAAATTTACAGCCGTTTCGAGAAGGCTGGCTTGAACATCGTCGCTTCACGCATGATGCACCTTACTCAGGAGCAGGCGGAAGGCTTTTACGCCGAGCACAAAGAGCGTCCGTTCTTTAACGACCTGGTTGCGTTCATGACTTCCGGACCCGTTGTCGTTCAGGTTCTGGAAGGCGAAGGCGCCATCCTGAAGAATCGTGACCTGATGGGTGCTACTAACCCTAAGGAAGCTGAAGCTGGAACAATCCGCGCTGATTTCGCTACATCAATCGATGCCAACGCGGCACATGGTTCTGATTCTGCAGAGTCTGCAGAACGTGAAATCGCCTATTTTTTCAATGACAACGAAATTTGCCCACGCGGTTGATTTTGTTGGTCGGGGGCTGCCGCCGGTAGCTCCCGCATTGGTTATTTGATCGAGGTTATAAAATGACAGCGGCCGCTGAAAAAACCAATCTTCTGGGGATGCCGAGGGAAAAGCTTGAGGCGTACTTTGAAACCTTGGGAGAAAAGCGTTTTCGCGCCACTCAGTTGCTGCAGTGGATGCACCAGCGTGGTGTGGATGACTTCGATCAAATGACTAATGTGAGCAAATCCCTACGGGAAAAGCTCAAGCAGGTGGCTGTGATTCATGGCCCGGAAGTTGTCTATGACGAGACGTCAAAAGACGGCACCCGTAAGTGGGTCATGCGCATGGATAACGGCAACAGTGTAGAGACTGTGCTAATCCCCGATGGCGAACGAGGTACTTTGTGTGTCTCCTCGCAAATCGGCTGCACCCTTGACTGTACCTTTTGCTCAACGGGCAAGCGTGGCTTTAACCGCAACCTGACTGCAGCAGAGATTATCGGGCAGGTATGGGTAGCGCGAAAGGCGTTTATGCCGTTTGAGCCAGGCCCTGAGCGGCCTATCACCAACGTTGTTATGATGGGGATGGGAGAGCCTCTGATGAACTTTGACAACGTTGTGGATGCGATGAATCTGATGATGGAAGACCTCGCATATGGCATCTCCAAACGTCGAGTTACGCTGAGTACCTCCGGCGTTGTTCCGGCTATTGATAAGCTTGCCGAAGTTACCGATGTTTCACTGGCCATTTCGCTGCATGCCCCCAATGATGAGTTGAGGAACAAGTTGGTTCCTCTCAACAAGAAGTATCCGATTGCGGAACTTCTGGCGGCAACGAAACGCTATTTCAGCCGTTTGCCCGAAAAGCGCAAAGCGACGATTGAGTACACGGTTATTGAGGGCATGAACGACAAACCGGAGCACGCCCACGAGCTTGCAGAGCTGCTGCGGGATCTTCCGTGTAAGATCAACCTTATTCCCTTTAATCCGTTCCCCGAAAGTGATTTTCGTCGGCCTAGCATGAACGCTACCCGGCGTTTTCAAGCTGTGCTGAACGAAGCCGGTTATGTCGCGACAATCAGAACGCCCCGTGGCGATGATATTGATGCTGCTTGTGGCCAGCTCGTTGGCCAGGTAGAGGATCGCACCCGCAGAAGTCAGCGATACATTAATGTTCAGCAAGTGAATCCTTGAACGGACACTTGCTTTGTTCTTAACCCGCGAGGAATGCAATCTGTGGCTATAAAATCGGTAAATGGATATTTTGCTGCGGTAGCAACCTTGCTGGTCGCCCTCTTTATTTCCGGGTGTGTTACCACAACGGACAGCCGCTTCACCCGCGAAGCCGATGAGCAGAAAGCTATCGACAACTACGTTCAGCTTGCCACCGCTTATATAGGCCAAGGCAATACCGAACGGGCCCGGCACCACTTGGATCGCGCTCTTGAGCTTGATCCAGATAGCCCACAGGCGCTTGCCGCGTTTGGGCTCATCTACAACAGCGACGGTGATGCAGAGCTTGCAGAAGAAAGTTTCAAGCAAGCTGTGTCCAACGATCCCAGTTACACCCGTGGCAGAGTGTATTACGGTGCATTTCTCTATTCCCAAGGGCGCCTGAAAGAATCCCGTGATCAGTTTCTGGCCGCATCCAAGGATACAAATTACAAAGATCGTGGTTCTGTTTTCTACAATCTTGGCATGACACAGGAGCGCCTCGGTCTTAAGGAAGACGCTGCCGTCTCCTATCGTCGCGCAACTGAGTTGACTCGCGGCGATGCTCGTTCGTTGCTTTCACTTTCCCGGGTTATGGTGGAATCTGGCGATATTGCTGGCGCTGCGCGTCATTATGATCGGCTGATACAAATCATGCAGAGAAACGAACGCCTGCAACACTCCCCCGAGAGTCTGCTAACAGGCATTCGAATCGCGCGGCACTCTGGGGATGGAAACCAGGAAGCTAGCCTGGTGTTGCAGTTGAAGAACAACTTCCCGGAGTCAGTAGAGTACCAACAATACAAGGCGCTGATTTCTAATGACAAGTGATGACACCCAACAAACCGTATCGAATAAGCCCGTTGGCCAGCAGTTGAAGCAGGCAAGAGAGAAACTTGGGCTGAGCGTTTCTCAGATTGCTGATGCGCAGCATTTGAGAAACGGTATTATCCAGTCCATTGAAAGCGGAGAATACGACCAGATTGATAGCGAGCTGTTTCTTAAAGGTTACGCTCGGGCCTATGCGAAGCAGGTTGGTCTTGATGGAGACGCAATCATTGCGGAACTGAACCTGGAGCTTGAACCCGCCCGCTTGCAAAAAGAACGCGAGCTGGAGGCAAACCCGTTGGTGGATCTTGAGCGTCGCAGGCGCAAAAAGCGCAGGATTGCCAAGTTGTTTTTGTTGGTTGCAGTGGCTGTGCTAGTTGGTGCGTTGGTGGTTATGTTTGTTTTGCCGAAGCTTGGCAATGGAGAAGCCGTGGCGGATCGTTCAACAGCGGTTGAATCCGAACAGCAGGTTGGTGCCAATGAGCCGGTGGACGAATCGGGCATGCAGATAGCGACGGATGATAGCGGTTTTGGCAATGAGCCAGACAATGTCTACGCGGTGTCTTCAGATGAGCAGGCGGCTTCCGCTCCCCCCGAAGAATTAGTAGACGATCAGATTCCGGTTGTTGCTCAAACTACCGAGCCCGCTCTGGCTCAGCCACCGGTAAGTGAAGCGCTCAGCCCTGTAGCGGGCAAGCTGGAAATAGTGTTTACCGGTGATTGCTGGGTACAGGTTAGTGATGCCAGCGGAAATCGTCTGACAAGCACTATGAAGAGAGCAGGAGAGCGGCTCGAAGTATCAGGTAAAGCGCCCTTGAACGTGGTTATCGGCGCGGTAAACACCGTCAAAACAATTCGCTTTCAGGGCGAGACAGTGGACATTAGCGAGTTTCCGGCGGTGAATAACCGCTCTGAGTTCACGCTGACAATCTGAACACTTTTTGCATTTATCTATTTCGGTCATAAGCAAATGAAACAGGAATCCCCGATCAAGAGACGCAAATCCCGCCAGATCATGGTAGGGGACGTACCCGTTGGCGGCGATGCGCCCATTGCGGTGCAGAGCATGACCAATACCAACACCTGCGATGTAGACGCTACGGTGGGTCAGATTACTGCTCTGCAAGAAGCGGGTGCCGATATAGTCAGGGTGTCCGTGCCCGATATGGAAGCCGCGGATGCGTTCGGAAAGATACGCGCGCGGGTGTCATTACCCCTGGTTGCAGATATCCATTTCGATCACAAGATCGCGTTGCGCGTAGCCGAGCTGGGTGTCGATTGCCTGCGCATCAACCCAGGTAACATCGGTCGTGAAGACCGGGTGAGTGCGGTGATCAGTGCCTGCCGTGACCGCGGCATTCCTATGCGTATCGGCGTAAATGCCGGCTCGTTGGAAAAAGAGCTGCAGCGCAAATACGGTGAGCCTACACACGAAGCACTGGTTGAGTCTGCGATGCGTCATATCGACATTCTGGACCGGCACGATTTTCAGGAATTCAAAGTCAGCCTGAAAGCCTCAGAGGTTTTCATGACTGTGGCCGCGTATCGCAAAATTGCGACCCAGATTGATCAACCCCTGCACCTTGGTATCACCGAAGCCGGGGGCCTGCGATCAGGCACGGTCAAGTCATCCATTGGCCTTGGTATGTTGTTGATGGACGGCATTGGCGACACAATCCGGGTTTCTCTGGCAGCGGATCCAGTCCAGGAAATTAAAGTAGGTTTCGATATTCTAAAAAGTCTGCGGCTGCGAAGCCGTGGTATTAATTTTATTGCCTGCCCTAGCTGCTCACGCCAGAATTTTGATGTGATTCAGACCATGAACGATCTCGAAGTTCGGCTTGAAGATGTAAACGAAGCTCTGGACGTCGCTATTATAGGCTGCATTGTGAACGGCCCAGGAGAAGCCAAAGTGGCGGATATTGGGCTGACAGGTGGAAGCCCTAAAAACCTGTTCTACAGGGCAGGTAAGCCGAACCAAAAACTTGATAATGCCAACCTTACTGATGATCTTGAGCGGCTTGTCCGGGAAGAGATCGCACGCCGTAAAGAGCAGGAAGATGCCATTATTGTGCGTTCAGGCAAGTGATCGGTTAACTCCTCGGTCCGGCATGATTATCCAGAAAGAACTAAGGGTTTACATTGGCTAAGATTCAGGCAATACGCGGGATGAACGATATCCTGCCAGAACAGACACCAGTCTGGCAGTTCGTTGAATCCACTGCGCGCAAAGTGCTGCGGCAGTACGGTTATCAGGAAATTCGCATGCCAGTGGTGGAACAGACCGACCTGTTCAAGCGCTCCATTGGTGAAGTGACTGACATCGTAGAAAAAGAAATGTACACCTTTGCAGATCGCAACGGTGACAGCCTTACCCTGCGGCCAGAAGGCACCGCTGGATGTGTTCGTGCGGCAGAAGAGCACGGTTTGCTGTTTAATCAGACTCGCAGACTTTGGTACACCGGCCCTATGTTCCGGCATGAACGTCCGCAAAAAGGGCGTTATCGCCAGTTTCATCAAATTGGCGTGGAATGCTTTGGTATGCCGGGCCCGGATATTGATGCGGAGCTGCTGATTCTTACGGCCAGGCTTTGGCAGGAGCTAGGGTTGGGCACGCATGCGCGCCTGGAAATCAACTCCATTGGCTCATCAGCCGCGCGCAAAGAGTTTCGCGGCGCCTTGGTGGAGTATCTGGCCCAGTACAAGACGCAGCTTGATGCAGATAGCCTGCGCCGCCTTGATACTAACCCGCTTCGTATTCTGGACAGCAAAGACCCGGGCACGCGCAAGTTACTCGTCGACGCGCCGCGCCTGGAAAACTATCTGGATGAAGAATCACGTGAGCATTTTGCCCGGCTTAAAGAGTTGTTGGATGCCGCAGGTATTGCTTACACCGTTAACCCGGCTCTTGTTCGGGGGCTCGACTACTACGGCAAAACCGTGTTCGAGTGGGTTACCGACAGCCTTGGCGCCCAGGGAACAATCTGTGCAGGTGGCCGCTACGACGGTTTGGTAGAGCAGCTTGGCGGTAAGCCGACCACCGCTGTTGGGTTTGCTATGGGGCTGGAACGCCTCATTCTGTTATTGGATACCCTTGGCTTGGTGCCAGAAGAGGCCAATGGCAATGCGGATGTCTATGTTACGGCCATGGGTGATGCAGCGGTCGCGCCTGCAATGGCGCTTGCAGAAAGGTTGCGCACCGAACTCCCGGGCCGGGTGGTTGTAAGCCATTGTGGTGGCGGTAGCTTTAAAAGCCAGATGAAAAAAGCAGATAGAAGTGGTGCCCGATACGCTGTAATTTTGGGCGACAATGAATTAGAGAATGCAACGGCGGGCGTTAAACCGCTGCGTTCAGACGAAGATCAAAGTAGCGTGGCGCAGGGTGATTTGACGGCGACGCTTGCGAAAGCCCTGGCGAGCTGATTCGCACGAATACAAAATTAAAAAACCATTACTGGAGTCAACATGGCGGAATTGAACACCGAAGAAGAACAGGTGCAAGCGATTAAGGACTGGTGGAAGCGAAATGGTAGCTCGCTGCTTATTGGTATCGGTGCCGCCCTGGCCATTGTATTTGGCTGGCAGGCCTGGCAAAACCACCAGGATCAGCAGCGAACCGAGGCCGCTAACCAGTTTGCAACCCTGTTAAACGCGTTCGGCAACGAGGCAGACGAAACCTCTGGTGAGACGGTGGCTTTTGTCGCGAAAACTCTGCGCGATGATTACACCGACAGCACCTATGCTGTATATGGCAACCTGGTTCTTGCCCGTCAGCAACTGATTGAAGAGAACGATGCCGAAGCTGCCATTGCCTCACTCCAGTGGGCTCTGGAAAAAGCTGGTGAGCATAAAGCGCTGGCTATGGTAGTACGTAATCGCCTTGCCCGTGCTCAGTTTTCTGCCGAGCGTTATGACGATGCACTGGCGACAATTGATGCTGCGGGAAGCCTGGAGAGCGCAGATGCGTTTGCGGCAATTTTCTCCGAGCTGCGTGGCGACATTCTTTTGGCCCAGGGCGATGAGAAAGGTGCCATGGATGCATACTTGGCTGCCCGTGAACAGAGCCAGCAAGGCCGCAGCGGCATTCTCGAGCTTAAGCTGTCTGACCTTGGCGTTGGAGAGGAGGCTTGATGCGGTTGTCTGGTAATGGGCTGGTTCGGGCTGGTATTTTCTCAGTCGTGGTAGCGGCACTGGGTGTATCCGGTTGCAGCACTACCGATACCTTTGAGCAGCCGGTGCCGGTTCCTGACGTAGACAGCACGGTGGAATTCGACACCATTTGGAGCATGTCGGTAGGAGACGGGCACGACGACGAATTTTTGTATCTGTCGCCCCTGAATGCTGGCGATACAGTATACGCGGCGTCTGCTGATGGTGAACTGGTTGCGGTGGATGCCGAAACTGGAAAGCTTCGCTGGGAGCAAGAGCTGGAGGACAGGATCTTTGCCGGCGTTGGTGGAGACCAGAACCAGCTTTATTTGGTTACCCGTGAGGCGGATCTGATTGCTCTTTCCCGTGACGGCGGTGAAGAGCTTTGGCGCGTTGGCTTGCCTACAGAAGCCTTGGCGGCCCCGCAGTCAAACGGGGTACTGGTCGTCGCTCAGACCACCGACGGTCGAGTTCTTGCTTTTGACACGGCAACCGGTGAGAAGCGCTGGCAGTACGACGGTGTGGTACCGGCGCTTTCTTTGCGAGCAGCTGCAGCCCCTCTGGTAGGGGGTGATGTGGTACTTGCTTCGTTTTCCAATGGCAAACTCATTGCGTTATCGGCCGATGCGGGCCAGCCCCTTTGGCAGTACGAAGTGGGGCAACCTCAAGGCCGCACAGAACTTGAGAGGCTAGTCGATATTGCCGGCCAGCCGTTGGTTCTTGATACCGCTGTGATGGTTTCTGGTTATCAAGGTAAGCTTGCTCTTATTGATATCCGTACCGGCCAGGAAATCTGGAGCCGTAAGGCCTCAAGCTTGCATGCGCCGATGGTTGGAGGCGGTAATATTTACCTGTCTTCCGCAAACGGCAATGTGGTTGCTTACCGAGGCTCCGACCGCAGAGAACTGTGGCTTGAGGATCGTTTATCCTGGCGTCAGCTGACCCAGCCAGCCGTTTACGAGAACTATCTGGTTGTGGGCGATTATGAAGGCTACCTGCACGTGCTATCAGCGGAAGATGGAAGCCTCGTAGGCCAAAAAAGTTATGACAGTGATGGCCTGCGGGTTCCATTGCAGCGCATGGCCAACGGAAACCTGATGGTTTTCGGAAATGGCGGTAAACTGTCTGTATTCAAACTGAAGGAGCGGAACTGATCCGCACGCCTTCAACGCTCTGCCGCACGCTGAGCCTAAAACGACTGTATAGCGAACCATTATGACCCCAGTAATTGCCCTTGTCGGCCGGCCAAATGTCGGCAAATCGACATTATTCAACCAGATGACGCGCTCCCGCGATGCACTGGTTGCGGACTTTCCCGGCCTGACCCGGGATCGCAAATACGGTGAGGGCACGTACGACGAACAGCGCTTTATCGTGATCGATACGGGCGGCCTTACGGGCACAGAAGAAGGTCTGGATATCGAGATGGCCCGGCAATCCATGCAGGCCGTAGACGAAGCAGACATTGTGCTGTTTTTGGTTGATGGACGTGCAGGCCTTACGGCAGGTGACGAAATGATAGCCGATCACCTGCGCAGATCAGGCAAGCGGGCGCATCTGGTGGTCAACAAAACAGACGGGCAGGATCCGGATGTCGCCGCTGCTGATTTTTATAGCCTCGGGTTTGCATCAACTTTCATGGTGGCCGCATCTCACAACCGTGGCGTCCGCTCGATGCTCGAGTTGCTGCTTCCGTCTGAGGAAGACCGGGCCGAAGCCGACCAGGCAGGCCGTTATCCGGGTATTCGTATAGGTATTGTTGGCCGCCCCAACGTCGGTAAATCCACGCTGGTTAACCGTATGCTTGGTGAAGAGCGGGTAATCGTTTATGACATGCCGGGCACTACTCGGGACAGTGTCTACATTCCTTATGAGCGCCACGATAAGCAATACACCCTTATTGATACCGCCGGTGTTCGGCGCCGCAAGAATGTAAATGAGACAGTGGAAAAGTTTTCCATTATCAAGACACTGAAGGCCATCGATGATGCCCACGTAGTCATACTAGTGATTGATGCACGTGAGGGGCTGGTCGATCAGGATTTGCACCTGATTGGTTTCGTTCTTGATGCGGGTCGTTCACTGGTGGTTGCGGTTAACAAGTGGGATGGAATGGATCCCGAAGACCGTGCCAAGGTAAAAGAACAAGTAAAGCGTCGCCTGGAGTTTCTTGATTACGCCGACAAACACTACATTTCCGCACTCCACGGATCTGGTGTGGGTGTTATGTATGAGTCAGTGGAAGCCTGCTATGAATCAGCTATGGCTAAGTGGCCAACTAACCGGCTTACAACCATCCTTGAAGATGCTATTTCCCAGCATCAGCCGCCCCTGGTTCGCGGGCGTAGAATCAAGTTGCGCTATGCCCACCAGGGTGGTTCTAACCCTCCGGTTATTGTTGTTCACGGCAACCAGACAGCGGCGCTGCCGGGTTCCTACAAACGTTACCTCGAAAACACGTTCCGCAAAGTGTTAAAGGTGACCGGCTCCCCGATTCGGTTTGAATTCCGTTCCAGTGAGAACCCTTTTGCCCATAAGGTGGATCGGAAAACACCGCGCCAGAAGGTCAAGCAAGATAATGATCTGAAGGCCGGGCGGCAAGTGAAAAGAACCCGTCAGAAAAGTCTCAAACGCTGACAGGCCCGTTTGTTGAGCGGGGTGGCTCAGGCCAGCCCCGCATCCTCTACTTGCTTTGCCTGAACCGCTGTAAGTGCGATGGTAAACACAATATCCTCTACCAGTGCACCTCGCGATAGATCGTTAACCGGCTTTCTTAAACCCTGAAGCATGGGGCCAATGCTCACCACGTTGGCGCTACGTTGAACCGCCTTGTAGGTGGTGTTGCCGGTATTCAGATCCGGGAAGATAAACACCGTCGCTTTACCTGCAACCTTGCTGTTCGGGGCCTTGCTACGGGCAACGCTTTCGATAGCCGCAGCATCGTACTGCAGTGGTCCGTCAATAAGCAGGTCTGGACGGCGCGCTCGGGCAATTTTGGTTGCTTCGCGTACCTTCTCCACATCATGCCCGCTCCCGGACTCGCCGGTGCTATAGCTAATCATGGCAACCACTGGCTCAACGCCAAAGGCTTCTGCTGACTCCGCACTTTGTATGGCAATATCTGCGAGTTCTTCGGCATTTGGGTCCGGGTTGATCGCGCAGTCGCCGTAAACCACAACCTGCTGTGGCAGCAGCATGAAAAATACCGACGATACAACTTTGGCCTGATCGTGTGTTTTGATCAGCTGCAGGGCAGGGCGAACGGTATTGGCGGTGGTGTGAATGGCACCAGAAACCAGGCCATCTGCCTCGTCCAGTGCCACCATCATGGTACCCATAACCACATTGTCTTCGAGCAGGGCTTCTGCCATATCTGGCGCTAGCCCCTTGTGTTGGCGTAATTCGACCATTGGGGCAATGTAGTTTTTGCGTACTTGGGCAGGATCGATAATTTCAATATCATCGGGCAATTCCAGACCCTGGGAAGCAGCAACGTTTCGGATTTCAGTTTCGTCGCCAATCAGCGCACAACGGGCAAGCTTCCGTTGGTGGCAGATAATGGCAGCCTGCACGGTGCGTGGCTCGCAGCCTTCCGGAAGTACGATGCGCTTGTTGGCTGCTCGGGCGCGTTCAGACAGTTGATAACGAAATGCTGGCGGCGAAAGGCGGCTTTGAACGGCAACACGAAGGTGCTCCTGAAGCCAATCGGTATCAATTTGTGTGGCGACCGCTTCCATCGCTTTCTCGATTCTGTCCGGGTCGTCAGTTGGAATCGCGGCGGAAAGATTCGCCAGCATGTGCGCGGTTTCGTAGGTATTGGTGTGTGAGGAGAGCACTGGCAATCCGGTATTTAGCGCCCGTGAGCATAAATCGATTACGCGCTGGTCTGGCATAAGGCCGCCGGTTAGCATCAGGCCGGCAAGAGGCACGCCATTCAACGCCGCCACAGCCGTGGCTACTATAATATCCTCGCGATCCCCGGGAGTAACCATCAGTGTGCCGGGGCCTAGGGTTTGGGTCATATTGCGGATCGACCGGGCACACACAGACACTCTCTGCACCCGACGGGTTAGCATCTGGCCTTCATGCAACACAGGAATGTTTAGCTCCCGGGCGATATCGGATACCCGGGGCGCCATCAAATCCGCCTGCCATGGAATTTCTGCCAGCAGCCTGAAACGCCCGTCTCTGAATACACTGCAAGCACTTCGGTAATCTACGGTTTCGCCGATCGCTTGGTTAGCGTTGCTATAAGATTCCAGTCCAGACCTTTCAGGCTCGCCGAGTTTGTTGAGGATAACGGCAATGGCATCCTTTGCTGATACATCCGAGAACACGCGTGCGGCAAAATCCAGATCTGCATCCAGCTGGGCAGGGCTGCTCTTGCCTGGCGTGCTTACCAGCACCACATCGGAACCAAGGTTGCGGGCCACTTCTACGTTCAACCGTGCTATGTACGCTTCACTACGATCGGGCACCAGCCCCTCAATGATCACAACATCAACATCTTTGGCGACTTTCTGGTATTCGCCAACCACGGTTTCCATTAGCAGGTCGGATTTCCCGCGGTTCAGCAACTGCTGCGCTTCTTTTAGTGTGATCGGATCAGGCGGCTGCAGGTGGCTGCGGGAGCGGACAAAGGTAACGGACGAGTCTTTGCCATTGTTGTGTTGGGACTCTCCCTGGTTAACCGACTGGTAAAAGGGTTTGTAGAATCCAACGCTGATGCCTACGCGCTCCATGGCACGTAGTAGGCCCAAACAAACGGAGGTGAGCCCAGACCCCATGGATGTTGGGGCAATAAACAGACTTTTAGCCATAAAGGATTTCCGGTGGTTCAGTAAAAGGTTGCTGTAAACGGTTTAGCCGCAGGTATCGCTCAGTTTGCTTGGGCCAAGCGCGAGGCCTCGCGGGCAATGACCAGCTCTTCGTTTGTCGGGAGAACAAGAACTGGAAAGCGTGAGCTGGCGTGTTCGATTCGACCATCAGTGTGGCGACCATGGTGTTCATTGAGGTCAGTATCAATACTAAACCCTAGAAGCCCCAAATGGCCCAGGGTTTTCTCACGCACCTGTACGCTGTTTTCTCCGATTCCACCCGTGAACACCAGTGCATCCAGTTGGCTTAGCGACGCCATCATGGCCCCCACATACTTTGCCAGGCGGAAGCAGAAAATATCGATGGCAAGAGCAGAAGCTTCATGGCCGGTATCAGCAAGCTCGCAAAGCGTGCGCATATCGTTGGTTTGCCCTGAGATCCCCAAGAGGCCGCTTTTGTGATTAAGTACTGTGTGAACATCCTCAACAGCAACACCTTGTGTGCGTAGATACTCAAAAAGCCCAGGGTCTATGTCGCCGCTGCGGGTGCCCATAACCAACCCTTCGAGAGGCGTGAGCCCCATGCTGGTATCGACACTCAGGCCGTTCTTAATGGCCGTTATGCTGCAGCCGTTACCAAGGTGGGCTGAAATGATAGAGGTGTTTTCAGGCGTTTTACCAAGCCGTCGGGCGGCTTCATTAGCCATGAAAAAGTGGCTTGTTCCATGAAACCCATAGCGCCGAACGGCCCAGTCACGGTAGTAAGCTTCTGGCACGGCATAAAGGAAAGCGCGAGGCGCAAGGGTTTGATGGTAAGCCGTATCAAACACGGCGATCTGTGGCGTGTCAGGGAACTGTTCCCGGGTGGCTTCGATGCCGGCGAGATTGACCGGGTTATGGAGCGGCGCAAGGCCAGCGCACCTGTTGATGGCCTTCACCGCATCGTCATCAATCAAAACAGCTTCGCGAAAGGTTTCGCCGCCATGTACAACGCGGTGGCCGATAGACGTGGGAGCCCCGGACATCAATCCGCGCTCCAGGAAAGCGGAAACCAGTGCTTGCAGGGCCTGTTTGTGATTGGCGTTTGTGGGCAGCGTTACAGGCTGCTTGTCGCCGGCAATCCGTGAGAATGCATCTTGCCCGTTAAGGCGCTCTGCTAAGGCCGATGCGATATTTTTTTCATTTTCGTCGAATAGAGCGAGCTTTAAGGATGAGCTGCCGCAATTAACAACAAGAATGGATTGTGTCAGGTTGGTATACGGTGATTGGTTTTTAGCCACTCGATGAACTCCCCGGCGGGCAGTGGATGACTGTAAAAATAGCCTTGGGCGAAGTCACAGCCTTCCTGTTTCAGGAAGTAAGTCTGGGATTCATCCTCAACGCCTTCCGCTATGATGGTAAGCCCAAGGCTGTGAGCCATGTTGATAATGGCGCGCACAAGGGACGCATCATCGGGCGCTTTCATAACGTCCTGGACGAATGACTTGTCGATTTTCAGGGTGTCAAACGGGTAGCTCTTAAGGTAGCTGAGGGCAGAGTAGCCTGTGCCGAAGTCATCTACCGACAAGCGTACGCCGGCCCGATCCAGTTCCCGGAGAATCTCTGCCGTTTCAATTGAGTTATCGAGTAGCAGACGTTCTGTAATTTCCAACTCCAGCCGTTCCGGAGCCAGGCCATTGTTGGAAAGCGCGTCCATAACGGCTTTGGAAAAACCGGGGTCGCGAAATTGTCGCGGAGATACGTTAACCGATATGCCAATGTCATGACCGATTGCTTCTGTCCAGCTTGTTGCTGCCAGGCAGGCCTGCTCAAGCACCCACTCACCAATGGGAATGATTAACCCGGTTTCCTCGGCCAACGGGATAAAACGATCCGGCATAACCATGCCCATAACAGGGTTGTTCCAGCGCAACAGGGCCTCCGCCGCCCGCAGCGTGCCAGTGGCGGTATCTACGATAGGCTGAAAGTAGAGTTCAAACTCATTGAGCTCCAGCGCTCGCCGCATGCGGGATTCCATTTGCAGGCGCTCATGGGATACCTCAGACATTTCCGGAGTAAAGTGTGCGTACGAGCTTTTTCCCTGGTGTTTAGCCTGATACATGGCGGCGTCTGCGTGTTGGAGCAGGGTGCCGCTGTTGTCGGAGTCTGTAGGGAAAATCGCAATGCCAATGCTGGTCGTGACAAAGATTTCCTGGCCATTGAGGACATAGGCCGGGGTAAAGTTGGCAAGAATACGCTCTGCCACCTGAGAGGAAGATTCCGGGCCGGTAAGGCCTGGCAGGATCACAAGAAACTCGTCTCCCCCAAGACGGGCGACGGTGCTGGTTCCGCGAAGGCAGCTGGAGATCCGGCGAGCTGCCTCGATCAGTAGATTGTCGCCTGCGTCGTGGCCCAGGGTGTCATTTATGTGCTTGAAGTTGTCAAGATCCAGAAACATGACGCCAACCATGGAGGCTTCGCGCCTGGCTTGTGCCAGTGCGAGCTTTAACCGATCCAGTGCGAGCATGCGGTTGGGGAGACCGGTAAGGATGTCGTAGTTTGCCTGGCGCAAAAGCTGCTGCTCGTAACGCTTTCGGATGCTGATATCCTCACCGAGAATGATGTAACCCGTGGCATCACCGGCGGAGTCCTTGATCGGCGTAACAATTAACTGTTCCCAGAACCGCTCGCCGTTACGCCGCACGCTGTTTACTTCACCCTGCCAAACCCCAACCCGCTGCACCTGTAAGCGTATAGATTTCCAGAGGTTGCGGTTATCACGATTTTCGAGGTTGTTATCGTTCAAAGCACCGGGGTGCCGACCAACAATTGATTTGGCGTCGTAACCTGTGAGTTGCGTGAACTTCTTATTGGCAAACTCAACCCGCCACTGGCGATCGCACATAACAACGGAAGAGGGGCTTTGTTCGATAGCTTTGGAGAACTTGTAAATCTCTGCGGCATCTCGATCCTGGCGCACCATGTCGTCGTTCAGCCGTTCACGCATTTGGTTGAACGCTTCAGTTACTTGGCCGATTTCATCGCTGCGGTGCGAAGGTGTGTCCGGGCGGTCGAGCGTGAGTGGGGTACTGAGGTTATTCAGTGAAAAGTCTTTTGCGTAATTTGCCATGGTTGTCAGGTGGCGGGCTACAAAATGGCGAAAAACCAGGATGATGAGGATAGAGACAAAAAAAGTTTTCAAGAACTCAGTGGCCAGAATGATACCAACCTTTACCTTCAAATCCTGGTAAACCCGGTCCAGGTTGGCGGTAACGGTGAGCTCACCTAACTTAACTGCGCCATCGCCTTGATGGATAACATCGAATTTGTGCGATTTGGTGTTCGCACCCCGAGGGGTTTCGCCCATAACCAGTTCAGAGCCTGGTTCAATCCCAAGTCTCACGTGAACAATGTCTGGGAGGCTGAGAATGCCTTCCATCTGGGTTTGAAGCAGCTTTTGATCGAGAGCCCACAGGCTTCTGGCCAGGCTGGAGACATACCCGGATTCGACTACCTGCATGCGTTGGTCAATCTGGGAAAGCTCTTTTCTATAGTCGGCATAGATCTGGATGGCCGACGCAATCAGGGTGAACGCCGAGCTGAACAGAAGTATCCAGGCAAGCAGTCTGAAAGTCAGAGGAGAGCCTGAGCGAAAATGTTGGAGGCGTGTCGGCAGTTTCGGCATGTGTCGTACTTTAGCCACCCAGACCTGTTGATAAAAACGGACAGTTAATTTCTCGCTGACTATATCAGCACTGACTGTCAAATTCCCTGCAAATACTCGGAAACGTGAGAGAAATGTGTTCGTTTTTGTATTGGCGGAATTTTCGGTTCTGGAGTGATGTTGTCCATTGACACAGATCAATGCTTGTCTCTAGGGGTGACGTAACCTGAGCTTAGTCAAGTTTTGGATCAGTCGGGAGAAGAGCTATGTATATGGACGTTGTGGTTTTCGCTGGAATTGCGACCGTACTGCTGATGGTGGCGTTTTTTGTTGGCGTAGGCATATTTATTATGCGTGATCAAAAGGCCCACGAAGGCGATCAGCACAAGAAAGATTTAAATACAGGAGAGGAGGCGGCCTGAAAGGGCCAGATCCAAGGTCGGAGCTTTGGAAGGCTAAGCTGTTTTTTTACTTTTGGGCTTTTGAGCCGCAAAATAAAAATGGCGTCCCCTAGGGGGTTCGAACCCCTGTTGCCGCCGTGAAAGGGCGGAGTCCTAGGCCACTAGACGAAGGGGACGC
>Ga0208158_1000046_pt1 | contig 72291 bp, 55 predicted proteins | sample 8_EtaG_FD_184081 | JGI IMG/M metagenome (GOLD analysis project Ga0208158, IMG submission 184081) | Marine viral communities from the Subarctic Pacific Ocean - 8_ETSP_OMZ_AT15162 metaG (SPAdes) (version 2) | ecosystem: Environmental > Aquatic > Marine > Oceanic | place: Pacific Ocean | collected...
AACACCGCAGGCTGTTTTGTGCTTCCACCGGCTTTGCCGTTGTATTCGGCAGCCTCTAACCTTGGGGCATCGCCGTGATGGTCGGCAAGGATCAATCCGGGCTGTTCGCTGCCATCTACGCTGCCGTGTTCAAAACGGTAGTGCCAGCCTTCCTCTGCGGCCAGCCGCTCAACGAAAGCCAGATCGCTTTCCCGGTGCTGTACGCAGTATTCCCGCTCCTGGGGTGCACGCTTGAGATCAAACACCGAATTCACAATGCCCCGCTCTTCCAGCAACATGCGCACGATGGCGTCTGTAGTTTGAGTCTGGAAGATGCGGCTGTTGTGCATCAGCCCTAAACGCCACAAAGGTGGCTGAATGATTAACTCGTAGCATGTGCGCCGATGGCCGGTGTCGCCACGGGCATACTCGTTCACTACGCCCGTGAATCGGCGAAGAGGGGTGCCATCTTGCCACACCACCAGGTCCACCGGTTGCTCCAAAAGCTCAGATGCATCGATGCTCGGGTCGGTGCTAGCCAGTTCAAGGCGGCCATGAAAAAGCTCGGATAGCCGTTCGGTCAGCGTAAAGCCAACAACGGAAAATAGATCAGAGGGGAGTTCGCCAACACGGGCGGTAAACTGCAGTCCGCTTGCTTGGAACATGTCTTCGATCCCTGAAGATTAGTGTGTTATTCGTGCTCATCCTGAGCCGGAACCAGATTATAACCTCCAAGTTCCCGAATGTAACCCCACCGCGCCGAACCGCTTAAAACATGAGAGGTTGACCACAAGAGCAATCTGCTGCACGCTAATCTGGTTTCGTTACGCAACCTAAGGGGCTAAACTGCCCCGTACCACCTCACTGCAGATAGAGAGGAACACCATGAGCCAATATCAAAATCGCGCCATTGTGCTGAAGCAGCGCCCCAATGGAGAAATTCAAGAGGGTGATCTGGTTATGGAAGAGCGCCCAGTACGCAGCCCCGAAGAAGGCGAAGTCGTTGCGCAAATCCTTTGGCTTTCCCTGGATCCGTACATGCGACCGCGCATGAACGATGCCAAAGGATATATGGATCCCATCAAGATTGATGAACCCATCGTAGGCGAAAGCGTGGCGCGGATTGTCGAGTCCCGGTCAGACAAGCTTAAAGTTGGCGATCTGGTCACTTGTTACTCTGGCTGGCAGGAGTACGTAACCTTCCCGGCAGACGCGCCGATGGTTTACAAAATCCATCAAAAAGACGGCGTTCCACTGCAAACATATCTCGGTGTTGCCGGCATGCCAGGCCGCACCGGCTACTGCGGCTTAACCTACTTGGGCAAACCCAAATCAGGAGAGACTGTTGTGGTTTCTGCGGCATCAGGCCCGGTGGGCACAGTTGTTGGCCAAACCGCCAAAACAAACGGTTGCCGCGTCGTCGGCGTTGCCGGGGGCCCGGAAAAGTGCAGCTATGTGGTTGATGAACTAGGTTTTGATGCTTGCGTGGATTACAAAGCAGGCAACCTGGAAGCTGATCTGAAAGCCGCCTGCCCCGATGGCATCGATATTTACTATGAGAACGTGGGTGGCGACGTTACCCGAGCCGTTGCGCCGTTATTGAACGCTGGCGCACGGGTGCCTATTTGCGGTTTTGTCTCGGCCTACAATGCCAAGAGTACCGACAATGTAGAGACGCCGTTCGATATTCTCAAGCGCCTGGATCCGGTTCCGGAACACCGCTTTTTCTTGGTAACCGAGTGGCAGGACAAGCACCAAGAGATTACCGACATCCTTACCAGCCGTATTGCATCAGGCCAGATCAAATACCGTGAAACGGTTGCTGAAGGCCTCGAAAACGCAGTTGAGGCCTTCAAAGGCATGCTGAACGGCAAAAACTTCGGCAAGCAACTGGTGCATATCGCCGACTAACGCAAAATGGCGACTAACGCCGGGAAGGCTACTCCCCTATTTTGAGGAGCACCTTCCCGGTATTTTTATTGGCCGCCACATGCGCCATGGCTTCTTCAGCCTGCTCGATGGGCCAGGTACTGTCGATCATAGGTTCAATCTGCCCTGCTACCAGCAGCGGCCAAACGTGACGGTAAAGCTCCTGCAATACGCGCCCCTTGTCGGCGACAGAACGGGACCTCAGTGTAGAGCCGATCAGCCTGTGACGTTTCATTAGCATAAGGCCCAGATCAATTTCCGCTGTCCGCCCACCCATGAGGCCAATCAGAATAATCCGACCGTCGGCGCCCAGAACTTTCTGGTTCTCTTTAATGTAGCTTCCACCAACCGGATCCAGCACCATATCCACGCCGCCCCAGCTCTTCACCGCATCCACAAACGAACCGTTTTTGCGATTCCAGGTGCCAGTTGCACCCAGTTTGCGGCAAACTTCCAGCTTTTGGTCATCGCCGGCGGTTGCAAAAACCGGGTTACCAAAAGCCGTAGCAATCTGGATAACTGCAGTGCCCAAGCCACTGGCTGCTGCGTGCAGCAATACCCTTTCACCAGGCTGCAGGTCGGCTTCCTGGTATAGGTTCAGCCAAGCTGTCGCAAACACTTCAGGAATAGCCGCAGCTTTCTTCAACGAAAACCCTTTCGGTACCGGCAACACCTGAGCGGCAGGAACCACAACCTTGGTTGCGTAGCCTCCCCCGGTAAGCAGAGCACACACTTCATCGCCTACATTAAAGCCCGAAACGGTCGAGCCTATCGCGGCAATGCGGCCGCTCACTTCCAGGCCTAAAATGTCGGACGCGCCCGGCGGTGGGGGATAGACGCCAGCCCGCTGCGACAGATCGGCACGGTTAACGGCACTCCAGACAACATCGATTTCAACGTGATCTGCAGGCAATTCTTCATAGCTCGCGCAGTCTTCCCAGCTAAGGGAATCGCCGGTTACCTTGATCGCTTTCATCATGTTTATATATCTCAGCACTCGGAATATCTCGTCAGGATACCCCAACTCTCTGGGCGGTTGTAAGGGTGTATGCTTTCATGGCTGGGTAATGCAAAAATGGTAACTTGGCGTGCCGTTTTTCTTGTCAGGGCACAAGCTTGCCTGCGTAATTTTCAGTTGGGAGTATGAGCAGCTTATGAGTAGCAACGATTTTCGTGTAGAGCATCGCTACCTGGAACTCCCGGACAGCTTCTACACCCGCGTGCAGCCCACCCCGCTTAAAGACGCAAAAATGGCGTGCTTCAACCACAAACTGGCACAGGACATGGGCTTTCACACCACTAATGAAGCCGACTGGGCCAAGATTGGCGGTGGCACAGAATTGCTTGAGGGCATGGACCCTGTAGCTATGAAATACACCGGCCATCAGTTTGGCGGCTACAACCCCGATCTGGGTGATGGCCGCGGCCTTCTGTTGTGGGAAACCGTAGGCCCCGATGGCCGCCGCTGGGACTGGCACCTGAAAGGCGCTGGGATGACGCCCTATTCCCGCTTTGGTGATGGCCGGGCGGTTCTGCGCTCAACCATTCGCGAATACCTGTGTAGCGAGGCCATGAACGGACTGGGCATTCCAACCACCCGCGCCCTGTTTATGGTCAGTGCCCGCGACCCCATACGCAGGGAATCCATTGAAACGGCTGCGGCACTGGTGCGTGTGGCCCAGAGCCATATTCGCTTCGGCCATTTTGAGTTTGCTGCGCACCATGAGGGCCCAGAGACGGTAAAAGCCCTGCTTGAGCATGTAATCGCGCTTCATTTCCCGCACCTCATCAAATTTGAAGAGGAAGAACGCCATGCACGCTGGTTTGAAGAAGTGGTGGAACGTACCGCGTGCTTGATTGCCGATTGGCAGGCGGTCGGTTTCTGCCATGGTGTGATGAACAGCGACAATATGTCGATCATTGGCGATACGTTCGATTACGGGCCTTTCGCGTTTCTCGATGATTTTGATGCCGGGTACATCTGCAACCACACCGACCAAGGCGGCCGCTATGCCTATAACCGTCAGCCCCAGGCTGGCTTTGAGAACTGCCAATACCTTGCCAATGCCTTACTGCCGGTAATGCAAGAAGACACCATCCGCAAGGGTTTGCAGCGCTACGAAGCCGCCTACAATGGGCGCTTTTTACAGAATATGCGGGACAAGCTTGGGTTGGTGCAGGAAAACGAAGGTGACCTTAGCCTGGTTATGGACACCTTCAGCCTGCTCAACCAGCAGCACACCGACTACACGGCTTTTTTCCGAGCACTTTCGAATCTCAACACGCACGGGCATGCACCAGTGAGAGATCTGTTTGTGGATCGTGACGTGGCGGATAAATGGTTGGAGCGCTATGAGCAGCGGCTTGAAAACGAAACCCGCACCCATGATGAGCGGGAACACGAAATGCGCCGAGCAAACCCTAAATATATCTTGCGAAACTATCTGGCGCAGCAAGTGATTCTGGAAGCGCAGAATGGCGATTACGAGCCCATGAAGGAACTGATCAAGGTTCTGGAAAGGCCGTATGATGAGCAGCCGGAACATGAAAAATACGCTGCACTGCCGCCGGACTGGGGCAAACACATCAGTATCAGCTGTTCAAGCTAACGAAGAAGAAGCAGGAAGGTTAAACCGAGGGCCAAAGCTGAAAGCCTGGCCCCCGGTTTAATAGCTCAAGTATCCTCAGACTGCCTTGGCAGCAATGATTTTCTCATGCCACTCAGCCGGGCCAGTCTGGTGCACCGAAGAACCACGGGAATCCACCGCGACGGTGACCGGCATGTCTTCCACATCAAACTCGTAAATGGCTTCCATACCCAATTCCGGGAAGGCTACCACCTCGGCATGCTTGATGGCTTTTGACACCAGGTACGCAGCGCCGCCCACTGCCATCAGATACACCGCACCAAATTCGCGAATCGCATCAATGCCCGCCTGACCGCGCTCGGCTTTGCCGATCATACCGGTAAGGCCGGTTTTCGCCAGCATGGTGTGGGTAAACTTGTCCATACGCGTGGCCGTAGTGGGGCCTGCGGGGCCAACCACCTCTTCACGTACCGGATCGACCGGGCCCACGTAATAAATGAAGCGACCTTTCAGGTCCACCGGCAACTCCTCGCCGTTGTTGATCATGTCGACCATTTTTTTATGCGCGGCGTCGCGACCGGTCAGCATCTTGCCGGATAACAGTACCGTTTCACCCGGCTGCCACTCTTTTACATCTTCTGGCGTAACCGTATCCAGGTTCACGCGGCGCACGTTCTCACCTACTTCCCAGGTAATTTCCGGCCAGTCGTCCAGGCTCGGCGGCGTTTGCAGAGACGGGCCCGTGCCGTCGAGCGTAAAGTGTGCATGGCGGGTAGCGGCACAGTTCGGAATAATCGCAACCGGCTTGTTCGCAGCGTGGGTGGGGTAGTCTTTTATTTTCACATCCAGCACGGTTGTCAGGCCGCCAAGGCCTTGAGCACCAATACCCAGATCATTCACCTTATCGAACAGCTCAAGGCGCAGCTCTTCGGCACGATTGGACGCACCGCGCGCCTGCAGGTCGTGGATATCAATCGGATCCAGCAGCGATTCTTTTGCCAGCTGCATCGCCTTCTCAGCCGTGCCGCCAATGCCAATGCCCAGCATTCCGGGCGGACACCAGCCAGCACCCATCTGCGGAATCATTTTCAAAACCCAGTCGACCACGGAATCCGAAGGGTTCAGCATGGCAAATTTGGATTTGGCTTCAGAACCGCCACCCTTGGCAGCCACATGCACTTCAACCGTATCGCCTGGAACTATTTTGTAGTGAATGATTGCGGGCGTGTTGTCTCCGGTGTTCTGACGCTTACCATCCGGATCAGCCAGGATCGATGCCCGCAGCACGTTGTCTGGCTGGGTATAGGCACGACGGACGCCTTCATTGATCACGTCGTCCAACGCCATCTCACAATCCCACTGAATGTTCATGCCGACATTCACGAAGACCGTAACAATCCCGGTATCCTGACACAGAGGCCGGTGGCCCTCGGCACACATGCGTGAGTTAATCAGAATCTGCGCCATGGCATCCTTGGCCGCCTGCGACTCTTCCCGCTGATAGGCCTCGTGAACGGCCTGAATAAAATCTTTCGGGTGATAGTAAGAAATAAACTGCAGCGCGTCCGCTACACTTTCAATCAGGTCATCCTGGCGGATTACGGTGGTCATAGGCGCCTCATCAGGTTGGTCTCGTTATGATGGAATCGTCAAAAAAACAGGAGGCACAGTTTACCAGAAATTCCCAAGCACGAGGGAGTCGGCAAAAGAGGAAGCTTTTCTTAACAAGCGCCACAAAAAAGGTATCATCCTAACCAAACGACAAAAAACACCGCAGCAAGCACCTTAGGAGAGACCGTGGCAGGCTTTATTCAAACCGAAATCAATAACCGGGTTCTGACCGTTCGCATTAACCGCCCAGAGCGCAAAAACGCCCTTACCCACGCTATGTATACGGCGCTGGGCGATGCGCTTGAACAGGCCAATACAGATGCCGAGATTCGTTGCGTACTGTTTACTGGCAGCGAAGAGTGCTTTACCGCCGGCAACGACCTGGGGGAGTTTGCCAGTGGCTTGCCGGGAGATTTCAAAGAAACCCCCGTGGGTCGCTTTTTACTGCTCCTGGCTAATGCGACCAAACCAGTGGTCGCCTCTGTGAACGGTGCCGCCGTAGGTATCGGAACCACCATGCTGCTGCACTGCGACCTGGTGTTCGCAGGCACCAACGCGCGCTTTCAGATGCCGTTCGCCAACTTGGGCTTGTGCCCTGAGGGCGGCTCAAGCCTGTTATTGCCCTCCTGGATTGGCCGGGTGCGCGCAGCAGAACTACTAATGCTGGGCGGCGCCTTTAGTGCAGACGATGCCTATCGCCTGGGGCTGATCAACCGCGTGTGTGAGCCCGCCGAGACAGAAAAAACAGCACTAGAAGCCTGCCAGAAGCTCGCCAGCCAACCACCGGCTGCCATCAGGGCTACCAAAAAACTATTAAGCGGGCCTACTCACGAAGAACTTACCGCCACCATGCTAACTGAAGGGGCACTCTTTGCGGAGCGCCTAAAATCACCGGAAGCAGCAGAAGCCTTCCAAGCGTTCATGCAAAAACGCAAACCCGACTTCTCGGGCTTCAAATAATCCGCTCGCCCGCCGAGGAACATACTCCGGCGGGCAATTGATACAATTTGTAAAAACCCCGGCATATCTTTAGCTTGGGCTCGACAAGCGCCTACCAGCCGACTAGTTTTCATTAAGGCCGAGCTCCGTTGAGCATGGAGGATCCAAACCGCAAAAATCACACTTTTGGCTGATCAACACTGGCTATAGTGGCGCTATAGTCATAGGTATAGAAATTGGCTTCATGCGCTGGCTACAATTTCAAACAACCGTTTAAGCAGAACAGGCCACTGACATCGGGTTTACCGCATCAGACCGGCCCCGTTAGTTGCCGAACATAACGATACAACAACAGGAAAAGGTTCCACCCATGTTCAAGAAAACTCTAATAAGTCTTGCCGTGGCGTCTTCCCTTGGGCTAACAGGCTGCCTTAGTGGCAGTGATGACGGGGGTAATGCTAATCCGGATTATAAGATTTCCAATCCTGATATCGATGGGAAAACTTGGCCTATCTTTAATCCTGTAACAAGCGAATTACCAATCCCCAACGATTTGATTTTCGACTCCGAACAGGGCGACGGAACCTTTGGCGTCGGCGACACCTCGCCGCCAGTCACCACCGCACTGAACGAACTAAGTGGCGCTTCGACCGTCGCGCCTGCGGTTATCCAGTTTAATGGACAAATTGCTGAGGGCAGCGTTAACTACGGTGAAACTGTTTTCCTAATCGAACTTGAGTATGCCAGCGGTGACCCGGTGCAAGGCCTAAGCAATCAGGAACCACCAACTGTAGCCGGCCTCGCCACAGCACGTGCGGATGTCGAAACTCTCGACGGTATGTCCGCAATTCGCATCCTTCCTCTTGAGCCACTTAACCCGCAGAAGCGCTATGTTGCTGTTGTCACTAAAGGCGTTACCGATATAAATGGCGATGCTATTATCGCGTCTCCATCCTACGGCAACCTTACGGATGAAAATCAGCCGCTCGGAACGGCAACCCTTGCTCCGGTTAGGGCACTAATTAATAATCTTTGGGAAGCAACCGCTCAAGGCTTTTTCTCGGTAGCAGGGCTTCCCCTCACCGACGACGACATTGCGATCAGTTACAGCTTCACCACATCTAATGATGAAAAGGTTCTGCAGTACATCGCCGAACCGGGTGCGTGGTTTGAGGATCAGTTGACCACGTTCGTAAAAGTATCAGCTGCAAAAGCTGCGGTGGCGGGTGGCGCAGAAGATTACGCGTCAGTAAAAGCTGTTGTCGACCCAGCTCTGACTAACTTCCCCAGTGCTGCTATTAAAACGGCGCTGAGCCCTACCTTTGATGTTGCACCACCACAAGGCTGCGGCGGCACCACTGGTTTGGCCGCCATTCAATGTGTTTCCGTGGGCCTTACTGCAAAAATCGCTGCAGCATTGCCAACCCCCACTCCTGATAACCGCAGTGCAGCAGACTTTACCCTTGGTGACCCAACACCTGTAAGCTTGGTTTCAGCCGTTGCTGGCTCTGTATACGGCTCCTTCAGCTCACAACTAGGTGGCACTGCACCAGAAGTTCTTGCTGTTCAGGGGACAGTTTCACTTCCTTACTATTTAGGCACTCCTCAAAGTGAAGGCGGCGCTGCAGCAATACTTGCCAACTCCTGGACCGCGGACAACGCTATTGCCGCCGGTTTGAATGCCCAGTTTGAAGCTATTAACCTCGAAATCCCCCACGGGGCTGAAAGTGACAGCGGTGGATTTAAATCCAACACCGTAAACTACGTGTTCCCCTTCCCCCAAAAGCAGGCGGATGTTGACGTTCCCGCATTGATTATCTATCCGAAAGGGCCCACTAAGGGGGTTGTGATGTTCCAGCATGGCATCACTACCGACCGTAGTACGGCACTGACGTTCGGTACAGCTTTGGCTACGCTCGGATATACCGTTGTTGCTATTGACCAGCCTTTGCACGGAATTGCGGCGTTTACTGCCGATGATCAGGATGAACTTGCTGGCAAGCTATTGAAAGCTGCCTCCGAACAAAATCCGGATATTTCGAACACCCCTGAAACTCGCGCGGCATTGATTGATGGGACGTTTAAAGTGGGCGTGTTGTTAAAGATTCAGGCAGGGGGAGCTCCTCTAGGAATTACAGACCCAACAGATGAGGGTCAAATCGCTCAAGCTATTAGTTCTGTTTTGGACGGCACATACGGCGAAGGTCCTCAAGCAACTTTGGGCAGTGCGTTAGCTCTCGAAAATACTGTCGCTAATGCCGGTAGTACAGTCCCTGGATTAGCGCCAACGACAGGAAACGAGCGCCACTTCGGCCTCTATTCACCGACACCCGGAGACATAAAGCCCATTAACTATGCAACTGGTGATGGCGACTCAGGCAGCATGTTCATCAACCTGCTGAACTTCACCAATACCCGCGACAACATTCGTCAGAGTGCGGTTGATCAGATGAACCTGCGGGTGAGCCTGAACGATCTTGACCTTACGCTGAAAGGAGGTGCCGACCTAAGCGGTGCAAGTGTGTTCTTTGCTGGGCATTCTCTGGGCACCATCACCGGTGCGCCATTTATCGCCAGCGTGAACGCAAACCAGATACAGGCACCCTTTGCAAATCCATCCTATAACGACATCACGGCTGTCAGCATGCTAACCCCGGGCGGCGGCGTTGTTCGCATGCTGGAGAACTCTCCATCCTTTGCGCCACGCATCCTGCTGGGCCTGCAACAAGCGGCTGGTTTGACTCAAGGTGATGCAGATCTCGAAAGCTTCTTGAACGTGTTCCAGGCAACTATTGACTCTGCAGATCCAATCAACTTTGCAGATAACCTCAAAGCCTCCACACCAGCCTACCTGCAATCCGTGGTTCAAGGCGACATGGTCATTCCAAATGCTGCTGACGAAGCGCTTTGGGGTATTGCACCTTTAGATGCAACTATCCCTGCCGCAGCTACGGGTCTGCCGGTTGCCGTTACTGTGAATAGCTTCGATGCACCTCTGGCAGGCTCTTTCCCGCTGAGTCTGATGTACGAAGACGGTCGCGATGATGCCCTGTTTACACTGTATGACCAGGCTACTTATGGAAGCACCACTGACAGTGAGGGTAAGCCAATCCCGCTGGATCATGGTACACCAGTATCGGGAACGCCTGCTGCCGCATTTGGGCAAATGGTTCTTGAAACTCACGCAACCTTTACACCTACACCATAGGATTTAAGTAGGCTCCAATCAGTCAGGTGTAACTTAAGAACTCCCCTTCGGCTTTGGCCAGAGGGGAGTTTTTTTATGGTGCGATAATAAACTGTTCAATCCGACCGTGAACTTCCCGTTCATTAGTTGAAAGACCGGCAACAGGCCCGCCTGGATAAGCCGGAGTAATTACACAAGGGGCTTTAGAGGTGTTGATCCACATCCACACTATTGTGGAGAGTTCGGATCACAACGATTCTGGATTCGGTTCCTGCTCGATAAAAGATGATATGACTGCCTTGGCTAAACTTTTTATACCCTGGTTTTATATCTTCCGCCTCTCGACTTATTTCAGGCTGACGAGCAAGTAACCTAATGCTGGTATTCCTAGCCTGGGGGGCCTCCTGTACAAAACTGGTACATTGTGCAGACGTACCCATAGCAAGACAAGCAACCCCCTCGCCCGCTAGGGTCGAGAGGCTTACTGATTGCGGCACCACATCAAATGAGAGGCCGTTACCGTCAGTGCCAGTTTATTTTGGTGCTTTAATCGTCGTTTCCGACACTAGGTTTTGGCTGATATCAGCATCTGTAAACGAGAATTTTCGATACTCTTTTCTAGAGTACATTTCAGATTGATCAATAAAATGAGGCGATGCGCTATCGGTGGATTGGGAGTAACTCAGCAATCCATATGCTTCAGGCCCATTATCTGTGAATTCCAGCCCAAAGTGCCAGCTGGTGCCACGATCAATGCGCCAGCCTTCTCCTTTATTCGCTGAAAGCCCAGCGGCAAATCTATTCCCCCTCGCATCGTTGTATTCTGGCGTATTTATACGCGGGAATACTGTGTCTTCTTTAACGTTAGAGTTCACTACCCCGATGGCGTTGAATGTGCCGTCAACGTTACCATCGCCGCCGTGCCACGGGATTCGTAAGCCTTGGTCGACTGGGGGCTGCCCTGGTAAGGCACCACCAGATGGTTGGTAGAACTGCACCACTTCCAAGGCCGCATCATAGGCGAGGCCTGCATCGTCCAGCAGTGTCAACGCGGCGGCCAGCGACATCAACATTGGGTCAGTTGCAGTGCCTTCGGCGTCCTCTGAGGGCTTATCCGGAGTGTTTACCGGGTCGTTCGGGTTAAAGGCAACTGTCAGATCATCCGGGAATTTTTTATGGTAAATATCAATAAACGCCCGGAATGTATGAGCAGCCGTACTGTTCAGGTCGTATGTTCCATTCCAGCCAGCTAGTGCTTCACAGCCTTCTTGGACGCTGCGCATTCCGCTACCAGGGGCAGGCACAGCAGGAGCTGTTGGCAATAAGTTTGCGGGCACATTTACCTCGTCTCCACCTATGGCCGTGCAGCGTTCCAATAGCTCAGGTAAAAACTGCTCTGCGTACCAAGCGCGGTTATTCCATATAACACCGATTAAGTCCTTGGCGCCGAACTTGCCATCCTGCCCTGCTGGTGCAGGAGTAGCACTATCCAAGCCGGTATCTGCAAGGTTGGTTAGCATTGTAATCCCAAGACGGGTGCGCGGGTTAACCTCTACCTTCTCGTCCCCGAACATCGGTGAGTAGCCGGTCAGGAAGCTGTTTGGGTTAGTCGCCCAATAGCTGCTGTTAGAATTTTGTACCCAGTCTGTGCGTAGTAGCTTTGGTTTCTTGTCGTATGGCACAAGCCCGTTACAATTGCCTTCAACCCAATCATCTCGGGAGTTGCTGCCATCGAGCAGTGTCAGACCAGCGTTAAATAGCTCATTGAACTCTGGACTGACACGACGCTTAAAGTCGATAACACCAAGCGCCGCCTCAGACAGGTTTGGCACCGAGCTACTATCGATGTAAAACGCATTGCCCTGATTATCTGCGTAAGTCGAGTTGGTCCATAGGGTAGAACCACAGCTGCGGAATACATTCTGGAACTCATCCAGGTTTGATGCCCGGCTCATTTTCAACCAAGTATCGAGCAGCCCATTGGTATTGGCGTTGGCATCACGATAGGTGTAAGCCCTGCCATCTGCACCCCACGCTGGCAAACCGCCACTGGTGATTGCATTGCCAGACACCATGGGGCCGTATTCTGAAAAGTAGAATTCGCGCTCTATCAGTATGGGCTCAGGAGCGCCCAAATTGACTTCAATCTGGTAAGTTTCTTTGGTTATAGGTTTCTCCACCCCATCTTTAATATATGTCAGGGGGTCATCGGCTTTTAACTTCAATTCATATAGGGTGAATCTACGGCTGGTAGTGACAGTGTGTGACCACGCTAAATTTTCATTGAAACTTATCAGCGGAATTGCCGTGCCTATCAGCCCCGCGCCGTTGATATTCAAATACCCCGGCACGGTCATGTGAGCCTGATATAAACGGCGATGGCCCGTATACGGAAAGTGGGGGTTAGCCAGCAATGCACCACGCCCCTGCTCTGTCAGGTCTTTACCAATGCCCCAGGCATTACTCCCCAAACCTATGTCCTGATAATTGGTTTGAGTAGAACCCAGCTGATACGCGCTGTTCGCAACCGTGTTCAGACTTGTTATCTCCGCACCTGGCATAACTGGCCGAGGTGCAGCAGCCATTGGATCTTCACCGGGTATAGCGATGAAAACTGCTCCGGTTGCAAACAAGGCACCACTGGCATACTGGCCGACGATACGATAGTGGGCAAGTAAGTCCGTTGGAGTGATTTCTTTCACCCATGGCTGGTCGCGACACTCCTCAGCCAAATTAGAAGGTTCTGTCTCCACAACGTACCGGTTATACCCAGCCGTAAAGCCATCCACCAGCGCCCTGCTCTCCTGACTCAGCAAATCATATTCTGCTTCTGCGCCACTGAGAATCTTTTGTGCCTTGTAACTGAAATCATTGATGATATTAATATTTCCGTGACCAGGCCCAAAATACTTAGCCCGCTCACTCCGTGCCTTAACGACCGCCTCGGCCAACAGACAAACATTATCCTGCGCCTGAGCGTAGCCATGTCCAAATGCTGCCGATTTCAGGTTGTCAGCCTTTATATGAGGCACACCCCCTTCCGTTCTCCGTATGGTTGCTTCCAGCTTGCCATCAGCTGGAAACAGGTTTGTATCGAGTTCAGCCTGAGACGAGCCGGACGATGAGCTACTGCCATCAAAACAGCCGGTGAGCATCGTACTACCCAATAGCACCAGCGCTACGCCGCGCGCTGCTCGCGCGGCTTGTTTATTCCAGGTTTGCATAGTGTCACCCTTATAATTATTTATTACGGGATTCGCCTTCACTGGCGACACTATTAAACCTAGCAGACGGCCGAGAAAACTGAATTTATATTCAGTTTAATTCTCAACAAATTATCCTTCCTGGTGGCTTTTCTCCATGGGCTGCCCAATCTGCGTTGTCGAAGCTGGCGTCTTTTCAAACTTAATCGGAAACCCGATCTGCCTCTGCAACGTGCCATCACCCCGATCAACCCCAATCACCATATCCCTGGCTTTCAGCTGTGGATGCTCCGCAGCCTCAGCAATACTTAAAACTGGCTCCACGCAAGCGTCTGTATCAGCAAAAATGGCCTGCCACTGCTCCAGCGTTTTCTGCTGTATTTTTTCAACGAGCGCGGCTTTAAAGGCTTTCTGGTGCTCCGGGTTCTGGCTCAGGGCAAAGCTCTTCATATCAGCCAACTCAAGGATGTCGCACAGCCTAGCGGAGAACTGGGGCTCCAGGCTGCCTACAGAAAGCCAACGGCTGTCTTGGGTCTTATAGTAATCATAGAAAGATCCGCCATTCAGCAGGCTGGTTTCCGGCTTCTGTTCCTGGCCACCGGCCAGGCAAGCAGCGCCGGCCATGCCATTAAGTGCAAACGCGGCGTCAGTCATGCTGATATCAACAAACTGCCCTTCTCCGGTTTGTTGGCGATGAATCACCGCTGCGAGTATGCCCATTACCGCATGGTGAGAGCCGCCTGCCACATCGGCAATCTGGACACCCATCGGTGGGGGGCCACTTTCTTCACGGCCACAATGGCTGCTCACGCCGGCTATAGAGAGGTAATTTATGTCGTGCCCTGCGCGGTCTTTGTATGGGCCAGTTTGGCCGTAGCCGGTAATGGCGCAGTAGATAAGCTTGGGGTTGATCGCTTTCAGGGCCTCATAGCCAATACCAAGCCGATCCATCACACCGGGGCGGAACTGTTCGATCACAATGTCGTAATCCTTTATCAGCTCCAGAATTTTTTCCTTACTGCCTTCCTTTTTCAGGTTAAGCGCAAGCGATTGTTTGCCCCGGTTCAAAAACCCATGTGCTGTGCTCACACCCGCATCGTGAGGCGGCATCACACGGGTGAGGTCTATCCGGTCTGGTGCCTCAACTCTCAGGACTTCCGCGCCCATGTCGGCTAAAAGCATGGTGGCGTATGGCCCGGGAAGCAGGGTGCTGAAATCCAGAATTTTCATTGAGGTCAACGGACCTGCCATGGTGTTCTCCTTGTGTGTGATGTGTTGTTCTTGCTCACCCCATGCTGCACGGTTTTGCCAACAGGGCCAACTGCCTGTTACGCCATTACAATTAGCCGATTGTTACAGTAGCTTCGGTTGCATTGTGGCTTGGGGGTTTTATGATGGGTCTGGTTTTTACGGGATGGCGAGATAAATGTCTGATCTGACAGTTTCACGGCACTTTGTGCAGGCTGCCCTGTCTGGCGCTGAGCGTTTGGGGCTTGATACCGAAGAAATGCTCCGGGACGCGGGTATTTCCCCTGACCTTCTGCGCATTGAGATGGCCCGGGTCAATAGCGATCAGTTCAGTTCGCTGTTGCAGATTGCCTGGAGCCGCATGGATGACGAATTCCTGGGCATGGGCCCGCGGCGCGCCCGGGCCGGCACCTTTGCTACTATGTGCACCCTGGTTATCGACTGCCCAACGCTGGAAGCGGTTTATCACCGAGCCTACCAGTTTTCCCGGCTGTTTGACCCTATGGCTGCCATGGAACTGGATACCGGCAAGCAAAAGGCTCGACTGGTTACCCGTATGGAAGGCGATATCCACGACCCCAATCATTTTCTGCGCGAGAGCATTCTGGTTATCTGGCACCGGCTAGGGTGCTGGCTGGTGGGGCAACCGGTAGAACTTGAAAAAGCTGAGTTCAATTATCCTCGGCCGGTTCATGGCGATGAGTACCGCCACATTTTTCATTGCCCTTTGGATTTCGATTCCGATTGCACAGCGCTGACGTTCGATAAACGTTTTCTGTCGGCACCGGTTATCAGAGACAAATCGGAAATGCTTCAATTTCTGAAGACCTCACCGGCGGATCTGTTATCCCGCCCAGACGAGAGCAACACCTTTACCGGCAAAATTCGGGCACTCATCGGCCGGGATTTTTCAAAGCCCCTGCCCGATTTTGAATGGATTGCCAGCGAACTGCACACAAGCCCGCAAACACTGCGCCGCAGGTTAAAGCAGGAAAACACCTCATTTCAGGAGATCAAAGATTTACTGCGCAGGGATATGGCGATTTACTACCTGGGTCGGCAGGAGCTGTCTATTAACGACATTGCCGAAAAAGTTGGGTTTACAGAGCCTTCTACTTTTCACCGGGCTTTCAAGAAGTGGACAGGGGTTACCCCGGGCGCCTATCGCGAAGGCGAGCGGGGTAACCTGAAAACTGAACGCTAAGAGCCCGGTGGGGCTTGCAGGTTGCGAATCAGCTTGCCCAGGGTTTGCGCTATTTCTTCAGTTTGGCTTCGGTTCGGCGACAGTTGGAACAGGCGCGAGCCATCTCGTGGGTCGTATACCCAGCAAGCAGCCACAGCCGTTTCACACCCCCACTCTACCTGGGGATTTATACCGAAAACCGGAATCTGCGCGGTTTTACGAGTAACACCGCCCGAGCCATTACGCCTGATTTCCTGTATTGAAATGGCGTCACCGTCGCTGGTTAGGCGATACTCTATGTCCGCTGGTTGGTCGAGACGCACAATTGCCTGGTCTTGCCTCCATCCTGCAACGCCAAGCAGGCTGTTAAGGTGCAAAACAAGGGCTTCATGATCGGTATCTGCCAGATACAGCTTACGTAAAGAAGCGACTCGCCTATCACCCGCAGGCTCAATCACGGCGATTTTTGCCTCGTCGCCAATCTGTGGCGCCACAGCCTTCTCTTTTCTTGCTCGTTCAATCTCGGTGATCAGCTTCAGGGCATTCTGATAATGATCGCCTTCCGCCCCGGCTTTGGTCACGTAGGCTTCAAGTGCCGCTTGGGCTTCATTGAAATGGGAAGACTGAAGCATCACCCGGCCACGGTAATAGTGGTAATCGGCTGGCTTTTCCACGTCCAGGTGCTGCAGGCGGTTAAGGTACTCGCTGGCCTCGCCCCAGTTTTCAGCGGTTACCGCCTCTTCAGTAGCCAGCATCAGCCGGCGAGTTTCGTGCTCCGGCGCCAGTGCGGCGGCCTGCCCTGCTATCAGCGCCGAAGTGACAATGGCCACCTGGGCCAACTGGCGGCCTTTCAATTTCCAGGCCGGTAAACGGCTATTCACAAAACATATTGCCATGGCACTTGCTCCTACTCGTTATCTGCACCAATTGCCTGTTTTTCCGAATCCGGCTCGTTGTCCTGCACTTCTTCACCAGAATCTACCTCTGCCTGATCCGTAACAGCTTTCGGCAGTTCCTTTTTTACCCGTACTCCAAGCTCAACAAACCGGTTAGCCTGGGAAATAAGGTTACCTCGCCCTCTAGTGAGGGTGTTCATGGCCGAGTCGTAGGTAACCTGTGCAGTGTGAAGCTGCCCGCCAAGACGCTCCATGGCTTCTACAAACACTCTTAGTTTGTCATAAACCGCGCTTGCGCGCTCTGCTATCAATCGCGCGTTTTGGCTCTGGCGCTCATATCGCCAGATGTTTTCAACCGTGCGCAGGGTTGCCAGCAGTGTTGTGGGTGTTACTACAATAATCTTTCGCTCGAAGGCTTCTGAGAAAAGGGTCTCGTCTTGCTGAAAAGCGGCCACAAATGCCGGCTCTATGGGCATAAAAAGAAAAACAAAATCTGGCGAGTGCAGGCCGCCTAATTGACTATAGTCTTTCTCGCTAAGGGTGCGAATGTGATTGCGCACAGCGTCCACATGTTCTTTAAGGGCCTGCTCCCGGGCGCCGTCATCTTCTTCGGTAACCCACTTCTGGTAAGCCAGCAGCGATACTTTTGAATCAATCACCAGGTTGCGGCTATCGGGCAGGTTCACTATTACATCTGGCCTCAACAGCTGGTTTTCACTGTCTCTGTAACTGCCCTGGGTTTCATACTCAACGCCTTTGCGCAGCCCGGATTTCTCCAATACCCGCTCAAGAATCAATTCACCCCAATTTCCCTGGATTTTCTTATCACCCTTTAGAGCCCGGGTAAGATTGGCAGCCTCTTCAGTGATCTGCCGATTAAGATCCTGAAGCGATTTTATCTCGCTGCGAAGGGCCTGCCGGTCTCGGGTTTCTGTGGTGTATACGTCTTCCACCCGCTTGCGAAAATCCTGCAATTGATCCCGAAAGGGGTTAAGCAAAGAATCCAGGCTTGTGCGGGTCTGCTGGGTGAAGCGTTCACTTTTTTGCTCAAAAATCCGGTTGGCGAGATTTTCGAACTCTTGCTTCAAGGCATCCCGGTTGTGCTCCAGCAGTGCCAGCTTCTCAACAGCCGAGCGCCGCTCTTCTTTCAGCATAACCTGCTGCTCTCGCAACACAGCACGAGCTTCGCTCAGCTCAGTTGCCAGCCCATCAATCTTCATTCGTTGGCTTTCGCGCTCATCTACCAGCTCTTCGATTCGCCGGCTATGGGCTGCCACATCAGATTGCAAACCTGCAGCTCGGCTGTCTGCCTTAGACTTTGCCAGTAACCCCGTAATCACAGCCGTGACGACTAACAGCAGAGCAACCAATGCCGCCACCATCTCCGGCCGGGACACCATAAATTCGCTGACGGCCTCAGGCACAGGCAACACTCCTTTGGGTTTTCAGTATTTATCTGGATTAACGTGAGCTTACGCGCGCATTACATTCTATAGGAACATAACGACCTTTTCGCCGGCCGTTTTGCCATGAGACGCAAGCACAGCCCGTATCACGACTGCTTGGCAATTTGGTAATGCGCTCCAATCCGACTCTGGACGCGCACCGTAATATCCATTAAAAGAGTAAAGGTCGCCCGCGATTAATGGCATTACGCTTTTTTAACGGCTTTCGGGTCGACATAGAGCTAAAACGGACAAATGACCATGCTGAAAGAACTCTGGCGAAAGCTAGGCTCAGATTTCCTACAGGCTGATAGTACTTATAACGAGTGCAGAGAAAGCACGCCTGGATTATATGGTTCGGCCGATTTCAGGATCCTTCCTCATATCACCCACACCGGTGAGTTTCATCTGGAACGGCTAACGTCCTTGCTCAATAGCCGATATGGCAGAAACACCACAGCAGTAGACGCCAGCAGTGATGACGCTATACGCGACTTGATTGTATTTGCTGCTCGAATTCAGGATCAGGACATACAACGGGAATTGTTGCTGTTATATCTGAACTGCTCCCCAGTGATTCAGGAATACCTGCGCTCACACGAGATTCTTGGGTCAAGCCATTTTCTATCCCGCTAACTATGTGTTTGAGCGGCCAAAAAAATCAGGGAAATCCCCCCTTAACCAACCGTAAAGCAAATACATTGCTGGATTGTTGTATACTTCCGCTCCGGATATTCTCCGTTACAAACTTTTAGACCGTCACATTTATTTTCTTCCGGATGTGACCGGCAACCGGCTCAGGGGTTTTTCATGTGTTCTAAACGATTGCGAGCTGGTCTTTCGACGTTCTCCGTTATGGTTATTGCAGGCACAGTTCTGCTGACGGGGTGCTCGGCGGACAGGTATTTCATGGTTCCCAAATCCGACCTGAGCGATCTGAACGCGTCGTCTCAGAGCCAGCGTGCAACATTAGTCACCATGGAAAAAAACGCAACAGTACGGCATGAAACGATTCTGAGGCAGAACGAAGCCGTTACACAAAAAGTGCTGGATGCCATCACGACCCAGGTTGCAAAGCCCTCTTGCCCACCCATACCCGCTCAGAAAGCCTGCCCCGCTTCTGAGAAATCACAAGGTCGGGCTGACCGGCTCAAAGGAAAAGTGGTTGTTGGTGAGGTTGAAAACTTTTACCTGGCAGGCCCCGAACTGGTTTACAAAGCACGGATTGACAGTGGTGCCGAAACCTCATCCATCGACGCCCGCAACATTACCCGCTTTGAGCGTGATGGAAGCAACTGGGTGCGTTTCGATGTACCTGTACCCGGCACAGAAAACTTCGTCACCCTTGAGAAAGAAATTTCGCGGCGCGTGAAGGTGATTCAAGCCAGCACAGACGAGGCTGAGCGCCGAGTAGTGGTAGAGCTTCAGTTCTCTATTGGCGATCATGAGCAGGTGGCGGAATTTACCCTTTCAGACCGAAGCAACCTTACTTACCAAGCCCTCATTGGCCGAAACGTACTCCGGGATGTCATGTTGATTGATGTCGGTAAAGAGTATGCAACAGAATTGCCTGAATCCATCCGCACAGACAATGACAACGGGAAATAATAGTGACCAGCCCATCCCGACTACCGTTTTATATCGCTGTTTTCCTTCTCATTGCAGCAGGCATTTCCCTCGCCGTATGGCGACACATAGAACTTGGTATTCCCTGGCTCACCGGCGACCAGCGCCCGGTCTGGATGGTGGAAGCCCGCGTTGATTTTGATGGCGCAAATGACCCCGTTGTAGCGAGCCTGAACGTACCCGGACAACCACCTGGGTTTAGTATTTTGACAGAACAAGCTGCATCACCCGGCTATGGCTTTTCGATTATCGATAAAGCAGGCAGCCGACGCGCAGAGTGGACCAAGCGAGAAGTAACAGGCCCACAAACTCTATATTTCAAAGCCCAGTTCGTACCCAACCCAGGCGCAGAGCCAACCCCTCCAGCTCAGCCACCCAAAACCAAACGATTGTTCTGGGAAGAGCCTCAGGCGACTGCCGTGCGGGAAATCCTGTCTCAGGCGAAAGCTCGCTCAAGCACTCCTGAGAGCATGACTCGAGAGCTGATCCGGCTGATGCAACCAGATACCCGGGTTCAGAACACGACTCTTCTTGTTTCAGAGGAGAACTATCTGCAACTGCTGGTTAACATGCTTAACCACTCAGGTATCCCTGCGAGAACGGCCGACGGCCTAAAGCTTGAAGATGCTCGCCGGCGGCAACAGTTGACCCCTTTCCTACAGATCTATAACGGCGAGCAGTGGCTCACGCTCAACCCAAAAACGGCTGCCCAAGGGGTTCCAGAAGATATCCTGCTCTGGCGACAAGGCCCGGAATCGCTACTTGACGTTGTTGGGGGCGACAATTCCGAAATCAGTTTTTCCATGCTTCGCCAGACGGTGCCTGCGCTTCAACTTGCGGCCATGCAGTCTAAAGGAAATGGCTTGGGCTTCCTGAGCTTTTACGAACTCCCCATTGAAGAGCAGAGTATGTTCCGCATGCTTCTGCTGCTACCGCTTGGGGCACTTGTGGTTGCGTTTATGCGCATCGTGATTGGCATTAGAACGTCGGGCACCTTCATGCCCGTGTTGATTGCTGTCGCCTTTGTGCAAACCACCTTAATACCCGGGCTGATTGCGTTTTTATCGGTGGTTTCCATCGGATTGTTGATGCGAGGATACCTTTCAAGCCTGAACCTCCTACTGGTATCGCGAATATCCGCTCTCATTATTCTGGTGATTTTTATCACCGCCGGCTTGAGCATCTTTGGTTACCAGATGGGCTTCAACACGGGTATGACCGTTACGTTCTTCCCCATGGTCATCATCGCCTGGACTATTGAGCGCATGTCCATTCTATGGGAGGAGGAAAGCGGCCAAGAAGTCCTGATTCAGGGCTCTGGCAGCCTGTTCGTTGCCATCTGCGCCTACTTGTTGATGAGTGCGCCCTTGGCGGGCCACCTGACCTTCAACTTCCCGGAACTGCACTTTGCGATCTTGGGGCTGATTCTTCTGATGGGCCAATACACCGGCTATAAGCTCACCGAGCTTAAACGCTTCACGCCAATGAAGGCCTACGACTGATATGGATTGGATCTCTCCACGCTCATTAAAGCGGTTGGGCATGCTGAACATGAACCGGCGCAATGTGGACTACATAGCGCGCTATAACGAACGCTCATCCTACCCGCTGGTAGACAACAAGCTAAAAACTAAGCTGGTTGTTGCCGAATATGGCGTAAAAACGCCAAAGCTCTTACAGGTTGTAAAACAACAGCACGAGATTTCCCGCTTCAGGGAAATGGCTGAAGAGCTTGCAGGCTTCGCCATCAAGCCCGCAAAAGGCTCAGGTGGCAAAGGCATTACTGTGATCACCGGCCGGGACGGGGACTTCTTTGTAAAAGCATCCGGCGTCCGCGTGGGTGCACCTGTGCTGGAGCGGCACTTAACCAATATTCTGGCCGGGCTTTATTCCTTGGCCGGCACACCCGATGTTGCCATCGTGGAAAACCTGGTGGAATCGTCGCCGTCACTGGCCCGCTATTCCCACCAGGGCGTGCCCGACATACGCATCGTTGTGTTTCAGGGCTACCCTGTTATGGCCATGCTGAGGCTTGCGACTACGGCCTCTGATGGCAAAGCCAACCTGCACCAAGGTGCGGTAGGCGTAGGTCTGGATATAAGCACAGGCAGAAGCCTGAACGCTGTGCAGTTCAACAGACCAATCACACTCCACCCGGATACGGGCTTGGCATTAGGAAATATAAACATTGATGCCTGGGGTGAGATGCTTGAAATGGCTTCGCGTTGTTATGAAGCAACGGGTCTGGGCTATATGGGTGTAGATATTGTGGTCGATGCCAACGAGGGCCCGCTTCTGCTTGAACTCAATGCCCGGCCTGGCTTGGCTATCCAAATGGCTAACGGCCGTGGTCTGCTGCCAAGATTGCGTGCGGTTGAGGGATTAAAACGCCCTCACTTCACTCCCGCAGAGCGTGCAAACTACGCCATGGAAACCTTCGCTAAGCTCTAAAACCGAAGGCCCAGTTATACCTGCGTTAGATTTTCCATATTACCAAGTAACGCGCATAAAAAAACCGGAGCCAAAGCTCCGGTTTTTTTATGCTTTACTGCTTTATGTCATCTCGCCCCTGGCGATCAGCAGCTTCCGCTCATGGGTCAGGCCTTTCAGCAAGCCCCAGGTCATAACCAACAGTATCACCGTAAATGGCAAGCCGGCACTCACTGCAGTCGCCTGGATAGCACCCAAAGCATCGGTGCCGCCACCAAAGATCAACGCAGCCGCAATAGCCCCTTCCATAACAACCCAGAACACACGCTGTGCAGTGGGCGCATCGGTTTTACCACCCGCAGTTATGCTGTCGATAACCAGCGAGCCAGAATCCGAAGAGGTTATAAAAAACACCAATACCAGCACAATGCCAATAAATGAAAGGATCTCAGTCATTGGAAGGTTCTCAAACATCTGGAAGGTCGCCAGAGAAACCTCAGTGATGCCATCTTCCGCAAGCGCTCCAATACCCTGGTCAATCTGCTCAAGTGCCGCGCCACCAAAGGAACTCATCCATACAGAAGTAATCACAGTCGGAATAATAAGAACCGCCAGGATGAATTCACGAACTGTTCTGCCCTTGGAAACTCGCGCAATAAACATACCTACAAACGGCGACCAAGAAATCCACCACGCCCAATAGAATACAGTCCAGCCACGCATCCAGGCTTCATCTTCACGGCCAAACGGATTACTGAATGCCACAATGTTGGTTACATAGCTGGTACTCGTCACCCACAGGTTTTCCAGTATGCTCATGGTGGGGCCGGCAAAAATAACGAAGAACAACAGAATGCCTGCCAGCGACATGTTGATGTTACTCAGCACTTTAACGCCGCCGTCGAGGCCACGTAGCACTGAGACAAGCGCAACAGCTGTTACACCAACAATGATAGCCATCTGAACGTTAATGCCTGAGCCCATGCCAAACAGGTAATCAAGACCTGAAGCTGCCTGCTGCGCACCAAACCCGAGCGAAGTCGCCAGACCAAAAATCGTGGCTACAACCGCCAAGCTGTCAATGATATGCCCGGGCCAGCCCCACACTTTATCTTTCAGCAGCGGGAAGAACGCCGAGCGAATGGTCAGCGGCATGTTCTTGTTGTACGCGAAGAAGGCCAGAGAAAGCGCAACAATCGAATACACAGCCCACGGATGAAGGCCCCAGTGATACATGGTGCCACCCATGGCAAGATTGCGTGCCTCTGGCGTGTTCGCCTCCACGCCAAACGGTGTGCCGAACCAGCCCGTGTAATAAGCCACTGGCTCTGCCACAGCCCAGAACATCAGGCCAATACCCATACCGGCTGCGAAAAGCATCGCAAACCAGGACATGGTAGAAAACTCGGGCTTCGCATCCATGCCCCCCAAGCGAATCTTACCCACCGGCATAAAAATTAACGCAATACACACGATGACAAAAACATTGGCACTTAGCAGAAAGAACCAATCAAAAGTTTCGATAATGTCGTTCTTGGCGCCATCCAACAAGTCTTTAGCTACTGTCGGAAACATCAACGTTCCAATAACAAACACCACCACCAATATTGCCGTAATCGGAAAAACCGGTGCGTGCAGATCCAGCCCGAATGGTCTGATATTATCCTGGCCAGCTACGTAATCCGTTTGATACTCGTCTTTAATTACGTCGCCCACGTGTTGGCGCCTCCTAGTTCTGAATTTAGTACCGAAAAACCCTTCGCAATCCGGGTTAAAACGTTACAAGCGCGCCATAATAATGTTTTGAACTCAAAACATCAAAAGCGCAATAATTTAATGCATCGACACTTAGCATAGACCAACGTCGGTGCCCCAAAGCCAAAAACCCAAGCAATCGGATATCAGTCAGGCGCCGTATAGATATACTGGGCGCTAAAAACATGATGCAAACCACGCACCACATCCACGGAGCCACACGAGATATTCATGGAGAAAACAACCACTTTCCCGATGCGCTACTCAGCTTACGTTATTAGCATTACTGGCTTTATTGCCTCGCTGGTCCTGAGCCTGCACTACGAAGCCTGGTATCTGATACCGGGCCTATTCGGCGCCTTGGTCATTCTTGGGACCTACGACGTTCTGCAAACCACGCACACCATCAGTCGTAATTACCCCATCATGGTGCACTTCCGTTATCTGTTCGAATCCATAGGGCCCGAGATTCGACAGTACTTTATTCAGTCTGATAACGACGAACAGCCGTTTTCCAGGGATCAGCGCACCATCATTTATCAGCGCGCCAAGAATGTGTTGGATAAGCGCCCCTTTGGCTCGCAGCTAAAGATGTACGACGAGGGTTTTGAATGGATCAATCACTCACTGAAGCCCTCTAGAATTCCAAGCAGCAACTTTCGCGTGCAAATCGGTTCGCGTTGCGCCAAGCCCTACAACGCAAGTGTTTTCAACATTTCAGCCATGAGTTTTGGCTCACTTTCTGCAAACGCCATTCTAAGCCTGAACACCGGGGCAAAAATGGGCGGCTTTTATCACGACACAGGGGAAGGCTCCATTTCTCGTTATCACAGGCAACCCGGCGGCGACCTGGTTTGGGAAATCGGCTCTGGCTACTTCGGCTGTCGCAATAAAGACGGATCATTCAACCCTGACATGTTCGAGAAAAACGCCACCCTCGATCAGGTAAAAATGATAGAGGTCAAACTATCTCAAGGGGCAAAACCCGGCCACGGAGGCATTCTTCCTGGCGCTAAAGTAACACCGGAAATTGCCGAAGCCCGAGGTGTTTCTATAGGCGAAGATTGCATTTCTCCTGCACAACATTCTGCCTTTTCCACACCCATTGAGATGCTTGAGTTCCTCGATCAGCTCCGCAAGCTGTCTGGCGGCAAGCCAGTGGGCTTCAAGCTGGCTATTGGCCATCCCTGGGAGTGGTTTGCAATCGTTAAAGCGATGCTTAAAACCGGCCTCAAACCGGATTTTATCGTGATAGATGGTGGTGAAGGCGGCACAGGAGCCGCACCATTGGAGTTTATCAACCGCATTGGCACACCCATGACGGAAGCGCTCCTTCTGGTACACAACACACTGGTGGGCACTAACCTCAGGGAAGACATATCCATTGGTGCAGCGGGCAAAATCACCTCGGCATTTAACATTGCACGTACGCTGGCGTTGGGTGCCGACTGGTGCAACGCCGCGCGCGGCTATATGTTCTCACTAGGCTGCATTCAAGCCCTGAACTGCCATACAGGCCGCTGCCCCAGCGGTGTTGCAACTCAGGATCCCAGAAGAAGCAGCAAGCTTGATGTAGAAGATAAGAGCAATAGGGTATATAACTTCCACAGAAACACCCTGGATGCCCTACAGAACCTGCTGGAAGCCTCCGGTCTACGTCACCCTGGCGAACTGGGCCCAGAACACATTGTACGCCGGGTATCGAAAACAGAAGTACACTCGTACATTGATCTGTTCCCTTTCCTGGCACCCGGCGCCCTATTTGAAGGCAAAACCGGAATGGCGGTCTTCGATAAATACTGGGCCGAATCACAACCGGACAGCTTTGACCCACCAGAATTCATTCAGCAACTCAGGGAAACCAAGCTTCGGTAAACAATGTGGGAGCGAAACCACCAAAGCCTATTTATTTTTGATCTGGGCTAGTGTAGACTTCGCTCCCGCTAAGCCACTGAGATTCCTCTTTAAGTCTCCTTGGCGGCACTAGCCATCAAAGCTCGGCTTTGAAAAGGCGAAATTAGCAAATCGGGGCGTAGCGCAGCTTGGTAGCGCACTTGCATGGGGTGCAAGGGGTCGTAGGTTCAAATCCTACCGTCCCGACCATATTTCAAACAACAAAGCCCGGATCGAAAGATCCGGGCTTTGTTGTTTCTGACAAACAGGCGTTAGCTAAGTTAACCAAATCCAAAAGCGACTCAGGTAGATTCGAGGTCTAACTCACTGATTTTTGGCACCACATCGGTTGGCCTGACCTCCTGCACCGACCAGAATAAACGTGAGCGCCATGAATCGACCAGCGTGGTAGGCTCATGGGCGAGGTGACCTTACATCACAAAGGGATTACACATGATTTTCGGAATCGTCTGGTTTTCAATGATGTGGCTTGGCCTGTTGATAGTCGCGCTGGCAGCCGCCGTGGTATTTATACTACGCCGAAAACGCGAGGCCGGGAGTAAAAATGAAGGGACCACCTGTCAGCCACAGAGCGAAGCTCGCCAGCAAGTGCTTGAAACAATAGAAGGAATGCATGCCGCGGCCGAAGGCCTCCGTGGCCGGGCTCGTGTTAAGGCTCTGCGGGACTACATGGACAGCATGAATGACGGTTTAGAGCAGGTCTCGGAAGTTCGCCCCTCTGCAAACGGCGCCCCCAAAGGGGAATGGGTGATTGCACCCGGCTCAGAACCCGACCGCCGGATTCTCTACATTCACGGTGGTTCCTGGATCGCCGGCAGCCCGAAAAGTCATCGCGCTATCACTGACCGGTTGTCGAGGCTGGCCAACGCCTGCGTGTTCGCCATTGATTACCGGCTAATGCCCGAAAACCGCTATATGGATGGCATTATTGATTGCCAGCAGGCTTACCGCTGGATGCTTGAGAACGGCCCGGATGGAAAGGCACCGGCCAAATTTGTGGTGACCGCAGGTGACTCCGCTGGCGGCAGCCACACCTTAGGGCTGATTGCCTGGATACGGGACCAGGGGCTGCAGCCACCAACTGCCGCTATTGCCCTGTCGCCCTCTACCGAGCTCATGCTCACATCTCTGGATAAGCGATCTAACCTGAAAACCGATGTCATGCTGGGACCAACCGTTGAGAAACTCGCGCGCATACCCCTACCGCTACTGTGGTGGGGGACGGTTTTGGGTATGCGGGTATTGCCCACCAGTAAAATGGCATCTCCGCTACGAGGAGATCTCCACAATCTCCCTCCAACACTCATTCACGCCAGCGAATCGGAGCTACTGTTGGAAAACGCCCAAAGGTACGTCGCAAAAGCCCAGGCAGCTGGCTCACCGGTAGAAATCAAAACCTGGCCCGACATGGTTCATGTGTGGCACCTGTTTACGCCCCTGTTGCCAGAGGCGGAAGAAGCGTTCGAGCATATCGGAGAATTTTTGGCGCGGGCAGAACATCACATTTCTTCATGCACCTGACCATAGGCTAGCATCGCGAACAAGCCGGTACCGCCGAGAATGTTGCCAAGGAACACCGGAGAAATGTGGTAGATCAAGCCAGTAAAGATATTCATTTCCCCATTGAGCACCAGGGTGAAAATTTCGTTTGACCCGGCAATCACATGGGTAAAATCACCCGCCGCGATCAGCCAGGTAAACATCACAATTACCAGCACTTCGGACCCCTTCGCCGAAGGCAACATCCACACCATTGCCGCTATGAAAAAGCCTGAGGGAATACCACGCAAAAAAGTCTCAGCCGGGGTCAGCTCCGCCAAGTGGCGCGATATCTCGAGGATAGCTGTGAGAGTCTCGACGGGAAAGATGCTGCCGTGGACGCTGATGGCGGCGGTTAAAAACGTGCCAAAAAGATTGGCCACCAGTACAAGACCCCATAGGCGCGCGGCGCAATAGAACCGGTTGCGCGTTGGATCGGCTAAAACCGGCAACACAACTGTAATGGTATTCTCGGTGAACAATTGAAGCCGGCACAGGATGACCAGGACAAACCCGAACGAATACCCCAGGCTTTCAATCAATGTTAAGTAGGGGTGAGTTGAGCCAAGATTAGAGCGGATAACTCCCTCTACAAGAACCGAGGTCGAAATCCCGACGCCTGCTGCCACACCCGACCACCAGAGGGAGATTTTCGGGCGGTGGAGCTCATCTTCGCCCTCGCGCAGGATAATAGAATAGACAGTCAGCGGCGATAGATTGCCATGTTCGGCAACAGAATTACGCTCTTTCGCGGTCAGTGACTTTTCGCTCGACGTCGGTGTCTGTTCGCGGGATTCCCGGTTCTGAACCTTAGCGCGAGTCTCTTTCTCGTCTGCCGCTTCTCTAGCTTGCTTCTCGGAGGAGGTATTCCGATTGTTTTCCCCATCACTCATTTTGTTATCCTTTGGCGATCCAGAACCTATCCTAAAGCGTCTCAGCTCAGCAGTTGCTCTTTGGCTTCATTCACACGGGCGGCAAGGTAGTTACTCCCGCCATGATCAGGGTGTATCTTTTGCATCACCCTACGATGAGCCTGAACAATCTCATCGTGGCTAGCACCAGCCTCTAGCCCCAGGATATCCAAAGCTTCGCGGTCGGTCAGAGATCCGCCATGGCCCGAATTTTCACGCTCACTACTCTCCTCGCTGTCATCATCAGCTGGGTCGTCAGTGCGCCAGGAATCTCCAAAGCGGCGATCTAAATAGGTTTCCAAGAGCCGCGCAGAATCTTCGTCATGGGCCCGGCAGTATTGCAATAACTCAATGAATTCACTCTCGCCAAGATCCGCCAAGCCTCGTCCGGCCATAGGGCCTTTCAGTACATCACCACTCATCGTTTCAGAATCGTGATCCAGGGTCATACTGAGAATATCACTGGATACATGAGATTGGTTGCCCTGCTTCGCGGTTGCCTCATCCCCTCCTGAGCCCGGCATCCGACCCGATAGCAAAGATGGCAGTACACGGCGCAGCAGGGGGAAAAGGAAAACAAGCAAGGCAAACACCAGACTCAAACGCCCGGTAATGGCCAGAAGAACCAATATCAAAATACCGGCTATCAACGCCAGTTTGAGAATAGCCGGTTTTCGTTGGCCAGGTGGCTGACTACGTAACCAGACCCAAGCTATAGCCGTCATTACGACAACCAGAAGTGTTAGTGGCACTCAAATACTCCGGGCCGATTGACCCACTGGTTGATTGATATAAGCGCTATCTGATCTGTTGAGACAAACGCTTAACTTCCGGCGAGCTGCCACTGGAATAGTTCTGCAGGGCCTTGGCTCCCCCGGAAGCATAGACCGCTACAGCGGCCATAAGATCCTTAAGTGCTTGGGGGCTGTTGCGATCAAAGGGTGCATAGGCGCCGCCCGACAGCTTACTTACCTGTTGGAATACCGCTTTTGCATGTGCATCGGCACCCTCGTGGAACATAAACACCGGGGTTTTCAACATGCCTAACTCCCCGGCAATATGGCAAAGTTCATCCACAGACTCCTCACAGCAATCCCCGATAAACACCACGGCCTTCACGGCTTTTGCGCGGGTTTCGCTCCTGGCGTGTGTTAACACCTTGCTAATCTGAGTACGTCCGCCCAGGCATGAAACGCCGTTCATCAGGTTAAGCAACTGCCCGGCCTTGCTGACAAAACCTGTGGCTTTGAACTCCCCAAAACCTCGGTAGTAGCATAGCTGGATAGCCAGGCCGCCCAAATCCTTGGTCGCCAGGAAAAGCTCACTCTGCAAGTGGCAAGCCTGGTCCCACGTAGCACCGCGGCTGGCAGTGGCATCCAGAGCAAAAATCAGCCGGCCCTGCTCGCCGCTCGTTTTGGGAAGCTTGCGAACCTGATGGATAAACTGGTCGATCGACTGTTTATCGGATTTAGTACGGAGCTCTTTGTCAGACATATGCTTTTGCAAACCGCCTCGTTCGGCTAATGACTACCTCAAGCTTAGGGGAAAGGCTGAGCAATTCACAGGCCCCATGGCGCCAAAGGCTCAGACATCGAGAGCGTTACAGTTTTGCCAGTGCCTCATCCGCTGGGGTATCACCAGATACCACATAAAAAACCCGGTCAGAGGTGGTATTCGCCTCCAACGCCGCCAACAAAACGCGAGCAACATCCTGCCGTGGAATTTTGCCCACGCCTTGCTGCTCTGCACTGACAGAGATCTTGCCCGTGCCGTCATCGTTAGTGAGCTGGCCCGGCCGAACAATGGTGTAGTGCAGACCGCTCTTTTTCAGATGCTCATCGGCGTTGTGCTTTGCTTGAAGGTAATGGCGAAGTTTTTCAGGGCCATTAGCTGGCTCCTCGGCACCCATACTGCTCACCATGATAAAGTGCTTTACGCCGATGGCCTTGGCGCTATCGATCAGCCGGATGGCGCCATCCTGATCTACACTAATGGTTTTATCCGGCCCGGTATGCGGGCCTGAGCCAGCGGTGAAGATGACCGTATCACAGCCTCTCATGGCCTCGCTGCAATCCTTTTCCAGATCCCCCAGCACGGTCTCAGTGGCGCCCAGTTGTTGCAATTCAGGACCCTGTTCCAAATGCCGGATAAGAGCACGGGCTTCGTGATCACTGTTTGCCATTTCCTGCAACAAATGTTGCCCTATCTGACCGTTGGCTCCTGCAATGAATACATGCATGGCGATTCTCCTGGTTAGCTATTCTTGATGGCTACCGTTGATAGATCAGTGCAACACCCGCTCAATTCAACCCGCACGCACACTTTATATGAAATAACTTTACGGATTCGCCTGCTCAGACCCAACACCCCACCAATCTGTTACCATAATCCAAATTTCCAACCAAGAGCTGAATCATGATGGATGCAACCAAGTTTTACATTAATGGAAAATGGGTCACACCTGATGGATCCCAGCGCCTGGAAGTGATCAATCCTTCTGATGAAAAAGGGTTTTCCACGATTACTCTGGGTACGCAAGCTGATACAGATAACGCTGTCAGTGCTGCAAAGAAAGCTCTCCCTGCTTGGGCTGCTTCTACCAAAGAACAACGTATTGAGCTGCTGGAGCGCCTGTTCGAAACCTACAAGGCGCGTGCGGAAGAAATGGCGCAAACCATTAGCCAGGAAATGGGCGCGCCCATTGATCTTGCGAGAAGCGCACAGGTTGGCGCCGGTGCCGCCCACTTGAAAAATACCATCCGTGCTTTGAAGTCTTTTAACTTTGAACACCCCCTAGGTGATCACGCACCGGATAATATCATTCTGCACGAGCCCGTAGGTGTCTGCGCGCTGATCACACCCTGGAACTGGCCGATGAACCAGGTGATGTTGAAAGTAGCACCTGCACTGGCCGCAGGCTGCACAATAGTTCTGAAACCATCTGAGATATCGCCACTGTCGGCCATGCTTCTTACGGAGATGATAGACAGCGCAGGCTTCCCGGAAGGCGTTTTCAACCTGGTTAACGGAGATGGCGCGGGTGTTGGTTCGCAACTCTCCAAGCATCCAGATATTGACCTGGTGAGTTTTACCGGCTCTACCCGTGCCGGCAAAGCGATCACACTTGCAGCCGCCGACACCATGAAGCGAGTGGGCCTGGAGCTAGGTGGCAAAGGCGCCAATATCATTTTTGCGGACGCCGATGAAAAAGCAGTGACTCGCGGTGTACGTCACTGCTTTGCTAACTCAGGCCAGTCTTGCAACGCACCCACGCGAATGCTGGTGGAAAAGTCTGTGTACAAGCAGGCCGTTGAAACTGCCGCGATGATTGCCAGCAAAACCGACGTGGGCCATGCAGGCACAGAGGGCCGACATATCGGGCCAGTGGTCTCCGAACAACAATTTGTAAAGGTTCAGGCGCTGATTAAGCAAGGCATAGAGGAAGGTGCCACGCTGGTTGCCGGCGGCGAAGGGCGGCCTGAAGGTTTTGACAAAGGTTATTTCGTAAAGCCGACAGTTTTTTCAGATGTAGCTCCCGGAATGACAATCTGGAGTGAAGAGATTTTTGGCCCGGTCTTGGTCATCACACCTTTTGAAACCGAAGAGGAAGCTATAGAGCTGGCTAATGATACCCTCTACGGGCTTACCAACTACATTCAAACCTCTGATAAAGACAGGGCCCGCAGGCTTGCCAGGCAAGTCAGGTCCGGCATGGTGGAGGTCAACGGTAAATCCGGATCGGCCGGCTTCCCGTTCGGCGGCATGAAACAGTCTGGTAATGGCAGCCGGGAAGGTGGCGTCTGGGGCCTGGAAGAGTTCCTGGAAGTTAAATCGGTCACTGACTGGTAACCCTCTACTCGCTGCAAGGTATATAAACCTTTAAAAAGCAGCGAGTTAACCTAGACACAAAAAAGCCGAAGTGATGACAAATCACTTCGGCTTTTTTGTGTCTGAAAGGGTTGTCTATTTTGCTGGCGCGTTAAGTACGTCCAGAACCTCTTCCAGTTCAGTGATCATTTGCCGGATAAGCTGCTTGTACTGGGTAGTGTCATCTTTTACTTCGTGGCTACTCAGCTTTTGCTTGGCGCCACCAATGGTATAACCCTGCTCGTAGAGCAAACTGCGTATCTGGCGGATGGTGATCACATCGGCACGCTGATAATAGCGGCGATTACCCCGGCGCTTAACCGGCGATAGCTGCGAAAACTCCTGCTCCCAATAGCGCAGAACGTGAGCCTTTACAGCGCACAGTTCCGCAACCTCACCTATCGTGAAGTAGCGCTTCCCGGGAATAGTGGGGAGTTCGTTGTTATGACTGGGTTCCAACATACGCTTCTACTTTCTGTTTCAGTTTCTGTCCCGGGCGAAACGTAACAACACGCCGTGCGCTTATCGGAATCTCTTCGCCGGTTTTTGGGTTTCTCCCCGGACGCTGCTTTTTATCACGCAGATCGAAGTTACCGAAACCCGACAATTTTACTTGCTCGTTATGGCTGAGTGCGCCTCTGATCTCATCGAAAAAAGCTTCCACCATTTCCTTGGCTTCGCGTTTGTTCAGGCCCAATTCCTCGTACAAGCGCTCTGCCATTTCCGCTTTCGTCAAAGCCGCCATGTCTCAACTCCTTAGTGTTGCTCCCAGCTCATCCCTCAGTGCATCAATAACACCGTTGAAGAGCGAATGCACTTCATCTTCGTTTAACGTACGCTCGGAATGCTGCCAGAACAGGCTGAGAGCCAAGCTCCGGTTGCCTTCGCCCAAGCTCTCACCTTCATATACATCAAACGCGCGCAACGCTGTCAGGCGCTCACCGGCGTGTTTTCGGGTTACACGCTCTACGTCGGAAAACGCGACCTCGCCACCAATAATAATAGCCAAATCCCGACGAACTTCCGGGAATTTCGAAATTTCTTTGAAATTAGGCACATATCCAGTAACGATCGAATTCAAGGATAGCTCAAACATCAGGATGGTGCCATTAAGTTCAAGATTTTTCTGCACTTGTGGGTGCAGCGTGCCTAGCCACCCCACATGCTCACCATCCCGCAGGAGTTCGGCTGTCTGGCCCGGGTGCAGCGCCGGATGCCGGCTGCCAACAAACCCGATTTCAATACCCAGCAAGCTGAACAAGCCCTCTAACTCACCTTTTACATCAAAAAAATCGGCTGTTCTGCGACCGTTTACCCAGTTTTCAGGATATTGTGAACCAACAACCACGCCCGCCAGCATAGGCTGCTGGTCGATACGCTGGTCGTCCTGCAGAAAGCGCAAACCCGTTTCGAACAGGCGGATGCGCGGCTGCTGTCGATTCTGGTTATGGGCGACTGTTTTCAGCAAGCCACTCCAGAGACTTGTGCGCATGACCGACAGATCCGACGAAATGGGGTTCGCCAAGGCTATGCCTTCACGTTCTGGGTCGATCTGCGCCTGCACCTTCGGATCCACAAAGCTGTAGGTGATCGCTTCCTGGTAGCCGTGAGACACGAAATAATTCTGTATAGCCGACAACGGGCGAGTCGCCTCGTCATTTAGCCGAAGGCCCAAGGAGCCCGTTGGCTCAGTAACCGGCAGATTGTTGTAGCCATAAATACGCCCCACTTCTTCGATCAAGTCTTCTTCGATCGAAATATCCGGCCGGAAACTGGGCACGAGGATACGCCAGCCATCCTTCAACAGCTTATCAACGCGCAAACCAAGGCGGGTCAGGATTTCCTCAACGGTAGTACGGTCGATTTCCAGGCCCAACACATCCGCCAGGCGCTTTGCTCGCAAATCAATTACGCGGGGTTTTGGCAAATGTTCTGCACTGGCGACTTCAATTATTTCGCCAGGCTCACCGCCTACTATGTCCATCAATAATCTTGTAGCACGCTCCATGGCATCGCGAGCAAGCTCGTAGTCTACTCCACGCTCAAAACGATGGGACGCATCTGTGTGCAGGCCATAGTGGCGAGCCTTACCCGCGAGAGAGATCGGCTCAAAATAAGCAGACTCAAGCACCAGATCACGGGTTTTTGCGCTAACGCCCGAGTGCTCGCCACCCATAATGCCCGCAATGGCAATGGGCTTCTCATGATCGGCAATCACCAGGGTCTTTTCGGTCAGCTCAACTTCCTGGCCATCCAATAACACCAGCTTTTCCGCCGGCTTGGCCATGCGTACGACAATACCGGTACTTATCTCATCACGATCAAACGCATGCAGAGGCTGGCCCTGTTCCAGCATCACGTAGTTGGTAACATCCACTGCTGCATCAATTGAGCGCACACCTGCACGGCGGAGCTTCTCCCGCATCCACAAAGGTGTTTCTGCCTGAAGATTCACGTTGCGAAGAATGCGCCCCAAGTAACGCGGGCAACCTTCCGGTGCATCCACGCGAATATTAGGTACTTCTGAGTGCACAGCTTCAACCGGATCGATCTGCGGTGCTTCCGGAACCAAACTGTTCAGCACGCCCACTTCGCGAGCAATCCCTTTAATAGAGAGGCAGTCGCTGCGGTTGGGGGTCAGGTCCACATCTATGGCCACATCGTTCAGCTTGAGGTAATCGCTCAGCACTGAACCGACCGGTGCATCGGATGGCAGCTCCATCAAGCCTTCATGGCTTTCAGACAAACCCAATTCAGATTCAGAACACAACATCCCTTCTGAAGGCTGGCCGCGCAGCTTGGCTTTGCGAATTGTAAAATCGCCGGGCAATACCGCGCCAACCACCGCAAAAGGCACTTTCAAGCCTTGGCGTACGTTGGGCGCTCCACACACAACCTGAACAATCTGGCTGCCGTCATTTACCTGACATACACGGAGCTTGTCGGCGTCTGGATGAGGTTCAACCGATTGAACCTCCCCAACGACCACACCCTGAAACTTGCCGGCCACGGGCTCGAAGCCATCAACTTCCAACCCTGCCATCGTAATCTGATCCATCAACTCCTGAGAGCTGATGTCCGGGTTAACCCACTCGCGCAACCACTGCTCACTGAATTTCATGGTTATTGCCTTGTCCTGATGCGGTTTCGACTGTTGATTTGGATGCCGTAAACGATGTGTTAACGGAACTGACGCAAAAAGCGCAGATCGTTCTCAAAGAACATGCGCAGGTCATTTACGCCATAACGGAGCATGGCCAGGCGCTCGGCACCCATGCCAAATGCAAAACCGCGATATTCCTCGGCATCAATACCGCAGTATCCAAACACTTTCGGGTGCACCATGCCGCACCCCATGATTTCCAGCCACTTTATGCTGCCATCGGCTTCACGACCCCACTCGATATCCACCTCGGCAGAGGGTTCGGTAAACGGGAAGTAAGACGGGCGAAAACGCACCTGAAGATCGCGCTCGAAAAACACTCGCAGGAACTCTTCAACGGTGCTTTTCAAATCCGCAAAACTGACGTTTTTCTCAACCAACAACCCTTCAACCTGGTGGAACATCGGGGTGTGGGTCATGTCAGAGTCGCAGCGATAAACCCGCCCAGGGCAGATCATACGAAATGGCGGCTTTGCAGCTTCCATGGTGCGAATCTGAACCGGGGAGGTATGGGTGCGCAACAGCGTACCCGGGTTGAAATAGAAGGTATCGTGCATAGCCCGGGCGGGGTGGTGGCCTGGAATATTCAGCGCTTCAAAGTTGTGATAATCGTCCTCAATCTCTGGCCCCTGCTCTACGGTGTAACCAGCACGGGAGAAAAACTCTTCAATACGCTGCAGTGTACGGGTAACCGGATGCAAGCCACCAAGATCCTGACCGCGGCCAGGCAGGCTTACGTCAATGGATTCACTGGCAAGCTTTTGCTCAATGGCAATTCGTTCAAGAGAGCTGCGCTTGGCATTAATCGACTGCTCAACCTGTCCTTTTGCCTCATTAATCTTCTGGCCGGCTGCAGGGCGCTCCTCTGCGGAGAGTTTGCCCAGGGTTTTTGCCTGCTGAGTAATAGCGCCTTTCTTGCCGAGGTATTCCACACGAATTTGATCAAGCGCCTGCAAGCTGTCGGCTTTTTCGACCGCCGTTAAACCGTCCTGAACCAGTTGCTCCAGGTTTTCCATTGACCCTGCTCCAAACCAGAAGTGAGGATTTCAAAATTGAAATCTTTAAACAAAAATAGGGGAAGAGCGTGCCCTTCCCCTATTAAACAATGCCTGCTGCTTTATCAACAACTGGCACCGGATCGATTCGTAATCGATGAAAGAGCTAAGCGATCAAAGAGATGCTTTTGCTTTCTCAACAACAGCAGCAAATGCCTGCTGTTCGTTCATGGCCAGATCTGCCAGAACCTTACGATCGATTTCAACGTTTGCCTTTTTCAGACCAGCGATCAAACGGCTGTATGACAGGCCGTTAATCCGAGCGCCTGCGTTGATACGGGCAATCCACAGTGCGCGGAATGCGCGCTTACGGTTACGACGGTCGCGATACGCATATTGACCGGCTTTGATAACCGCTTGCTTGGCAACGCGGAATACACGGCTGCGAGCTCCGTAGTAACCCTTGGCCTGCTTTAAAACCTTCTTGTGACGACGACGTGCAACCACGCCACGTTTAACACGAGCCATACCTTAATCCTTCTACCTTAAAACCGTTGTGTGTGCAGTGCGCGCTAATTAAGCGAGCATACGCTTTACGGATGCCACATCAGACTTGGCAACCAATGAAGTACCACGCAGCTGACGCTTACGCTTAGGGCTCTTCTTGGTCAGGATGTGACTGGTGAAGGCTGACTTGTGCTTGAAGCCGGTAGCAGTTTTCTTGAACCGCTTGGCCGCTCCGCTTTTCGTTTTCATCTTAGGCATTTTTAAACTCCGCATTCGTTTTTAATGACATCAATGTGAACCTGAACGACAAAACCCCCGCTTATGGCGGGGGATTCATCACTGAATCAAATTCACTTCTTTTTGCGGGGAGCCACGATCATGGTCATTTGACGGCCTTCCATTTTCGGCCGCATTTCAACCTGTGCCAGCGCGTCAATGTCTGCTTCAATTCGTTCCATGAGTTTCATACCAATTTCTTGGTGTGCCATCTCACGGCCACGGAAGCGGATAGTGATTTTGCCGCGATCCCCGCCTTCAAGGAAACGTACCAGGTTGCGTAGTTTTACCTGATAATCCCCTTCTTCAGTTCCTGGTCGGAACTTAAGCTCTTTGACTTGCGTCTGTTTCTGCTTTTTCTTGGCAGCAGCCTTCGCTTTTTTCTCGTCGAAGACTTTTTTGCCGTAGTCCATTATTTTACAGACGATCGGATCGGAATCTGTAACCTGAACCAGATCCAGGGTCGCCTCCTCTGCCATCTTGAGGGCGTCTGCGATCGGAACTACACCTACCTGATTGCCTTCGGCATCGATCAGGCGGATTTCAGTTGCATCAATATTCTCATTGATCGGCGCCTTAGGAGTACGCCCACCCCGATTCGTTCGCTGTTTAATAGTCAAATCTCCGTCTTGATTCTGCCCTTGCGATCAACATCTTCTTTCAGAAGTTGTTCGAACGCTTCGAGCGATAGGGTTCCCAAATCTTCACCTTTGCGGGTTCTCACCGCAACGGTGTTGTTCTCGACTTCTTTATCGCCGATAACGGCAAGAAAGGGAACTTTGTTAAGAGTATGCTCGCGGATTTTAAAGCCGATCTTCTCGTTTCTCAAGTCAGCATTAACCCTAAAGCCTAAAGAATCCAACTTTTTCGCCAGATTCTGACAATAATCACGCTGATTATCGGTAATATTGAGTATTGCGACCTGAGTTGGAGCCAGCCACGTTGGAAACGCGCCTTCGTACTCCTCAATCAAAATACCAATAAACCGCTCAAACGAGCCAAGTACCGCACGATGCAACATCACCGGCGTTTTACGCTCGGAGTTATCCGCGACATATTGTGCGCCTAGGCGACCCGGCATGGAAAAATCTACTTGAATAGTGCCACACTGCCACACCCGTCCGATACAGTCCTTGAGAGAAAACTCAATTTTCGGGCCATAAAAAGCACCTTCGCCGGGCAACAACTCCCAATCGACGCCTTCACGGTTCAAGGCTTCTTCCAGAGCTGCTTCAGCTTTGTCCCAAACTTCGTCAGAGCCCACGCGCTTTTCCGGGCGGGTAGAAAGCTTATACAGGATTTCATCAAATCCGAAATCTTCGTAAACTTCGTGAAGAAGCTCGATAAACTTCGAGACTTCTGGCTGAACCGCATCTTCTTCGCAGAAAATGTGGGCATCATCCTGAGTGAACCCTCGCACCCTCATCAAACCATGCAACGCACCAGAAGCCTCGTTGCGGTGGCATGAGCCAAACTCTGCGAGTCGCAACGGGAGATCCTTGTAGCTTTTCAGGCCTTGGTTGAACACCTGAATATGGCAAGGACAGTTCATGGGTTTGATGGCGAAATCGTGCTTTTCGGATTCCGTGGTAAACATGTCATCACGGAATTTGTCCCAGTGGCCGGATTTCTCCCACAAGCTACGGGAAACCACCTGAGGTGTTTTGATCTCTTTATAACCATGACGGTGCAGAATCCCGCGCATGTACTGCTCAATTTCCTGATAAAGCGACCAGCCGTCTGGGTGCCAGAACACCATTCCCGGCGACTCTTCCTGCATGTGGAACAGGTTTAGCTTTTTGCCAATCTTTCGATGATCGCGTTTTTCTGCTTCTTCCAGGCGGTGCAGATAAGCTTTAAGGTCTTTTTTGTTACCCCAGGCGGTACCGTACACCCGCTGTAACTGCTCGTTGCTGGTATCACCACGCCAATACGCACCGGCCACCTTGGTTAGCTTGAAGGCCTTGAGCTTGCTTGTACTGGGCACGTGAGGGCCACGACAAAGATCAATGAAATCGCCCTGCCGGTAAAAAGACAGGTCTTCATCGCCCGGAATATCTTCAATAATCCGAACTTTATATTCTTCGCCCATTTCATCAAACAGCTTTACCGCTTCGCTGCGGGAAAGCACAGAGCGAGATACGGGAATATCCTGCTTTGCGAGTTCTTCCATGCGCTTCTCGATCCGACCCAGATCTTCATTAGTAAAAGGCCGATCGAACTTGAAGTCGTAATAAAAGCCGTTATCGATCACCGGCCCAATGGTTACCTGAGCTTCCGGGAACAGCTCTTTAACCGCCATAGCAAGCAGGTGGGCGGTAGAGTGGCGGATAACATCAACACCGTCTTCATCACGCTCTGTGATAATGGCCAGCTCTGCATCCTGTTCGATCCGGTGGCTCGTATCCACAAGCTTACCGTCTACTTTGCCGGCAAGTGCTGCCTTGGCAAGGCCGGCGCCAATATCGGCGGCGACGTCGTGCACAGTAACGGGTTCTGCAAAACTACGGTGGCTGCCATCTGGCAGAGTTATGACGGGCATGAAGTGCTCCTGTTGATTGCTCAGCGGTGATCTATACCAGAGATCACATGTTGACGGCGTTCCGTGATACAAACCACGGGCCGTTTCAAGGCGCAGTTTAACAGAAAAAACCCCGGCAAGTTAACGCCGGGGTTTGATTAGAGCTTTGCTTAGCAGTTTGCGTGCTGCCCTCGCCGAATTACTGCGAAGGCACAAAAGCCGGACGTTCACCCTCACCTGCCCTGCGTCGCAACTGTGCGAAGGCTAGCAGGCCTAGCAAGAGCAGAGCCGGAATGAACATCAGCTCTTTTGGTGGCCGTGGATTTGCCACCTGCACGACGTCGATGGTCCAGCCAAAGCTAAGCCCGGCTTTTTCGGCATCACTGCCAAAGTTGACGAACTCAACGTTCATTACGTCACCGGCCTTGGACACTTCCAGCCCAGCCGCCGCCAGCCGTTCTTCAGGCGTGTCGCCTGCCGGCAATGGCAGCTGCAGGTACTTGGAAACATCATCACCCGACAACGACATTCCAGAAGCCTGAAGGACAATAGGCTGATCTGCAGCAACTTCGCCTACGTGCTGCATTAACTCCGCGCCGGGGCGGTCGTTGGTGGGTGGGTAGATCTCATCCCACCAGAAGCCCGGACGGAACAAAGTAAACGTAATAAGCAGCAGACCTATGGTTTCCCACCAACGGGTTTTGGTAAACCAGAAGCCCTGAGTGGCAGCAGAGAACACCAGCATGGCGGTCACCGCGCTGAACACCGTCACCAACAAATCGAACCAGCCGGTCAGCCCGATCAACAATAACTGAGTATTGAAGATGAACATAAACGGCAGAATGGCGGTTCGGATGTCGTAGGTGAAGCCCTGTATACCTGTTCGTATCGGGTCCGCCCCCGAAATCGCCGCCGCTGCATAAGCCGCCAGCCCCACAGGTGGCGTGTCATCCGCAAGTATGCCGAAGTAAAACACGAACAAGTGCACCGCGATTAACGGCACCAACAAGCCGTTTTCTGCGCCCAGGCTCACAATAACCGGCGCCATCAGGGTAGACACCACAATGTAGTTTGCGGTGGTGGGCAGCCCCATTCCCAGAATCAGGCTGATAACAGCGGTAAAGCCCAGCATCAGCAGTAGGTTACCGCCGGAAATAAACTCCACGAACTGAGTCATAACCAAGCCGATGCCGGTGAGGGTAACGGTACCCACAACAATGCCCGCGGTAGCAGTGGCCACACCAATACCCACCATGTTGCGAGCGCCGGTGACCAACGAATAGGTAAGGTCTAGCCCGCCCTGCTTAAAGCCGCTGAAATAATTGCCACGATCCTTAAAAAACGCTTTCAAGGGGCGCTGGGTAATAATGATAAACACCATAAACACCGTGGCCCAGAAAGCAGATAGCTGTGGCGAAAAGCGTTCAACCGTAAGGCACCACACAAGCACCACAACAGGTAACAGGAAATACAGACCGGTTTTTACCGTTGGACCCACCTCTGGCAGCTCGTCCATAATGGAATCCGGGCCGTCTTCTTCCAGATCGGGGTAACGCGAGCCATAGCCTACCAACCCAACGTAGGCCGCCAGCAGCAACGGGGTAAGAACCCACATAGCCCCACTACCAAACACGTCCTTCATCCAGCCGACGCCGTAATACACTGCAAGTGTAAGCACACTTAGCCCTAACAACATCATTACCCAGACGAGCATACGCTGGGCCAGGGTTGGCTTGTTCAGCCGCTCGACGCCCTTCATGTTCATCTTGCAGGCTTCCAAGTGAACAATGTAAATGAGAGCCACGTACGAAATCATCGCCGGCAGAATGGCGTGCTTGATCACCTCAAGATAAGAAATGCCGACATACTCGACCATTAAAAATGCAGCAGCACCCATGATTGGCGGCGTCAGCTGGCCATTAGTAGAAGCTGCAACTTCTACAGCACCCGCTTTGGTGGCGGGGAACCCTACCCGCTTCATCAGCGGAATAGTGAACGTGCCTGTTGTAACCACGTTGGCAATGGAAGAACCGGAAATAATACCGCTAAGACCACTGGCCACCACCGCAGCTTTTGCAGGGCCACCGCGCATATGCCCCAACAGGGCATAGGCAACCTTAATAAAGTAATTCCCAGCACCCGCACGCTCAAGCAACGCGCCAAACAACACAAACAGGAATACAAAGCTGGTTGAAACACCCAGGGCAACACCAAAAACACCTTCGGTACCTAGCCACTGGTGCGAAGCCAGTTTGTTCAGGCTTGCCCCTTTGTGGGAAATGACGTCTGGCATGTAGGGGCCAGCCAAGGAGTAGATAATAAAAACACCTGCCACAATCGTGAGCGGCAGGCCCAGCGCCCTGCGGGTTGCTTCCAAAAGCAATATTAGCCCGGCCATTGCGACAATAAGATCCTGCGTATTCGGCGAGCCAGGCCGCATGGCCAACTGATCATAAAAAACGTATAAATATGATGCTGTGAAGGCTGCAGCCAACGCTAGAACCCAATCATAAATGGGCACCTCGTTTGCGTGCTTACCCCGTATCATGGGGAACGCTGCAAACGCCAGGAATGAGGCAAAAGCAAGATGAATCGAGCGCGACTCCGAGGAGTTGAACACACCAAATTCGAATATGTACGGTAAGGGAGATGCAATCCAAAGCTGGAAAAGAGACCAGAGTAAAGGAACTACAAAAAGAATGATCGCAGCAGACCCGGTTGCAGCCCTTCCACCGGATTCGGTCTGAAGAAACTCCTCAGCCTTCTGCTTATCGATACGATCCCCGGCACTAGGGTCGCTGTTGGTCATAGCAGAGTCCTGTCAGAGGAAAACGGTAAGATAATTTAAAGCTGCGGGCTGAGATTGCCCGCAGCTGATTTAATCGCCGGAAACCGAATTAATCGATTAGACCAGCTTCCTTGTAATACTTAGCGGCACCTGGGTGCAGTGGCGCACTCAGGGCATCAGACACCATTTCTTCCTTCTTCAGATTAGCAAAGGCTGGGTGCAGGCGCTTGAAGCTGTCGAAGTTTTCGAACACAGCTTTGACCACTTCGTACACTACTTTGTCGGGTACGTTGGTAGAAGATACAAACGTCGCGGCTACACCGAAGGTGGTTACGTCGTTATCAGAACCACGGTACATGCCGCCCGGGATCACGGCTTTTCGGTAGTACGGGTTGTCATCTATCAGTTTTTTGGCTGACTCGTTATTCACGTTTACAAGAACACTGTCACAAGATGTGGTTGCTTCTTTGATAGCACCGGATGGGTGACCAACTGTGTAGAAGAACGCATCAATGTTGCCATCACACAGGGCTTGGGACTGCTCTGCGGCCTTAAGTTCGGCTGCGAGAGAAAACTTGTCCATGGTCCAGCCCATTTCGTCCATCAGCACTTCGGCGGTAGCACGCTGGCCAGACCCTGGGTTACCGACGGAGACACGCTTGCCGGCAAGGTCTTCAAAGTTCTTGATGCCGGAGCCTTTGCTGGCTACGACGGTAAACGGTTCTGGGTGGAGTGAAAATACAGCCCGCAGATCTTTGTTGGGGCCGTCATCCTTGAATTGGCTTGTGCCATTGTAGGCATGGTACTGCCAGTCGGATTGCGCAACCGCCAGATCCAGCTCGTTCTGGCGAATGGCATTCAGGTTGTATACAGAACCACCCGTACTCTCAACAGAGCAACGAATTCCATGCTCTTTCCGATCCATGTTAACCAAGCGGCAAATAGCTCCACCGGCCGGATAATAAACGCCGGTTACACCGCCAGTCCCGATGGTAACGAAGCGTTGTTCCTGCGCGGAAACAGCCGTTGAGGCCGCACCCAAGCTTACAGCCGCTGCTACCGCGAATGCGGAGGCTTTAAGTTTCAATGTCATGTGAATTATTCCTTATTTTGATCGTTGTCATCAACCGCCCACCTGAGCTCGCTGGCAAGCGTCGCGCTCGATATAGAACATAGACCACTTCACCCTATAAATAAAGTATGGATTAGCTCGCTAACCAGTTGAGTAAGCAACAAAAAAGCCCGCAGAGCGGGCTTTTTTGTTTTTCATTGCAAACTCTATTTTGCAGTACGGGCTTTTGCAATCATCTGGTCCGGCCGCAGCAGGAACCGCGCCAGCGCCGGCAGTAGCCAGATTGCGCCAATCATGTTCCACAGGAACATGAAGAACAGCAAAAAGCCCATATCCGCCTGGAACTTGATTGGTGAGAAGATCCAGGTCACCACGCCAAGCCCAAGCGTTACACCGGTAAACATAACTGCTTTACCGGTGGAGCGAAGGGTTTCAAAATAGGCATCCTGAAGCGTTTTGCCTTCCAGAAGATACCGTTCCAGCTTGCTGTAAATGTAGATGCCGTAGTCCACACCAATACCTACACCAAGAGCAATTACAGGCAGAGTGGCTACTTTGATACCGATCCCCGATACCGCCATGATCGCCTCACAGAGAATCGAGGTCAGACCCAGTGGAACCACAATACACAACACAGCTCTTATGGACCGGAAGGTGGCAAAGCACAGCAAACTTACCACACTGTATACCAGGATAAGCATCATATCCTTGGCATTGGCGATAACCTCATTGGTAGCCGCTTCAACGCCAGCATTGCCAGCCGCCAGCAAGAAAGTATGCTCGTCATCACTGTTCGCCTTGGCAAACACTTCAACCCTCTTGACCACGGTTTCCAACGTCTCCGCTTTGTGATCTTCAAGGAATACGAGCACCGGCGTCAGGCTGCAGTTGGTGTTGATAAGCCCGGATGGCGCCTCACGGATAGACGCGTTGATAATGGTCTGGTTGCGCGAAATCTCATACCACTTCCAGCTGCCCTCGTTCAGAGCCTTGGTCACGATTTTCGAAACATCGGCAAGAGAAGCAGAAGACTGCACGCCTGGCGTATTTTGCAGCTCCCACTGCAATGAATCCATGGCGCGCAGAACATTGTACTGGGTACATTGCTCTACTGGTGTTTTGACCATCACTACCAGTACGTCAGCACTGGTAGAGTAGTTATCGATTATATAAGCGTTGTCCAGATTATAGCGCGAGTCCGCACGAAGCTCCGGTGCGCCTTGGTCAAGATCTCCCACCTTCAGGTCTTGCTTGTAATAAAGACCAAGACCCAGACCAATCACAGCAATAAGCAGCGAAATAGGTGCAACACCCGGGTGAGCGAAGTAAGACATAACACGCCATTTCCGATCCTGCTTTTCACCGTGGTTCTGTACGTGACGAATACCACCTTTAGAGATGCCAAGATAGGACATGATCAGCACATGAAGCACCAGATTGGTGAGGATAACGAAAGCCACACCCAAGCCGGCCGCGATGGCCAAATCGCGAATAACGTCGATCTCGATAAAGAACAATGTAAGGAAACCGAAGGCATCGGAAATCAATGCCAGCATGCCCGGAATATAGAGCGCACGGAATGCCAGGCGGGCTGCAGTTACTGCATCAAAGCCCTTGCCGGCCTCAACAGCCATGGCGTTTACGATCTGCACCCCGTGGCTGATACCAATAGCAAAAACCAGGAAAGGAACAAGAACAGAATACGGATCCAGGCCGTAACCCAGTAGCCTCAGGGCACCTAGCTGCAAGAACACAGAAACGATCGATGTGAAAACAGGCACCAGCGTGCCGGTAATGCACCGGGAGTACCAGAACAGCAACAGTGTGGTCAGCAGAATTGTAATGCCCGCAAACCAGGCAATAGACCCGATACCTTCAATCAGGTCACCAACTTTTTTGGCGAAACCGACAATATGAATGTCGATATTCGAATTTTGCCCTTCGTACTTATCCCGTATCTTTTCTTCGAGCTGGCGGGAAAACGTGGCGTAATCCAATGGCTCGCCCGTTTCCGGGTTTTTTTCATACAGCGGGGCGTACACAATTGTGGACTGGAAGTTGTCTGATACCAGCCGTCCTACTTCGTTTGACCGAAGGATGTTCTGGCGTAGCTTTTCCAGGCTTGCAGGCGAGCCGTCGTAGCCATCTGGAATAACGGTGCCGCCTTGAAAGCCTTGCTCCGTTACTTCCACCCACCGAACGTTTGATGTCCACAGGGTTTTCAGACCCGAACGATCTACACCGTCAAGATAGAAAACCTCATCGGTGATCTGCTTAAGGGTCTCCATGTACTCTGCAGAAAAAATGTCACCGGTTTTGGTCTCCACGGCAATACGTACAAAGTTGCCAAGGTTCTCCAGGTCATTCCGATGCTCCAGCATGTTGATAACATACGGATGTTCAAGCGGGATCATTCGCTCGAAACTTGCATCCGGCTGGATTTTTACAGCGTTATAACCCAAGAACACCGTCAACAGAAGAAAGCCGATAAGTATCACGGCTCGGTTGTTGAAAATCAGGCGTTCCAAAAAAGGCTCCGCCTTGGGCGTTGTCAGGTAGTGCTCGCCCTTATCATGGTTCGGGTTGGACATTCAAAAGCCCCTCTATTATTTTTCAGTTGTTGCCACATCAGGGCGTTATTGAAGGTTCTTTCCGCGCGCATCGGTAATTGTTACGCCGCTTTCGCCCACGATAAGAAGATTGGTTCCAGAGACCGGAACCACGCTCATGATGCCAGCTCGGTCACTGCGAAAGTGCTCACGAAATGAATCTGCACCATTGCCGCTCATAAGCACCGTGCCACCATTACCTACCAACGTGATCCGGCCGTCGCCAGCCACCACTCCATCATTAAGCGTTGCGCCTGCACTGTTCGGAACCATGCGCCAGCTCTTTCCCAAATCCGTAGAGAACAGCATATTGCCACGCAGCCCAAAAGCCAGAATTTCATTGACTTGGCCAGTCCCAATCACGCCAAACAAAGAGCCTGGATACGGGCTTTCACGACGCTCCCAGGTAGCCCCCTCATCCACAGAAACGTGGATCTGCCCGGCCTCACCAACAATGGCCAGCGCGCCTCCCGTTATGCTGGCAATGCTGTTGAGGTGGAAGTTCTGCGCATTTTCAATTTTTGATGCCCAGTCTTCCCAGGTTTCACCGCCGTCTTCCGTACGCAGGATCATGCCATAGGCGCCTACAACAAATCCGTACTGGTCATCCTTAAACCAAACACCCAACAATGGATTTACAGGGCCGATGTCCAGATCTGACTGCATGTTTTCCATGGTAAAAACCACATCGTCAATAGCCCACTCCAGATCCTCCTTTTCAGATTCTGGGGCGTCTTCAACGCGCTCTTCCATTGCAGCAATCTGTGCTTCTTTACCGGCGATGGCCAGTTCGGTTGCTTCGATACCGGTTAACTGCAGATTCCAACTCTCACCCGCGTCCTCGGTATGAAGCACCACGCCACTGTGACCAACGGCCCAGCCGTGAGTGTCGGATCCAAAGTCTACAGCGGTCAGTGTCACCGAGACGGGAACACTGCCCTGGTCCCAAGTCTTACCATCATCATCGGAGTAAATGATGTGCCCCCTCTCCCCAACAGCAACAATGCGATCACCCGCAAGCACTGCGTCATTCAGAAGACTTGTGGTAGCCAGGTCGGTTTGCCGGGCGGGAGTTTCAATGATATCCGCAAGCGCAAACGCCGCTGGCGAAGACCAAGCCATGGAAAGCCCGAGGCAGGCTGCCCCCACTGTCTTGCACGTCAACCTTTTAGCCATTCAGATTGCCTATTATGTTGTTTGAACTGTAATCTCTGGCCGGCAATGCCGGCAATGACGGGAAGAGTGCCCGCCTTAACGGACACTCCTGCGACGCAGGGAGGCCGGAGAAAAATAGCGCTTGTTTGGTACATCATCCGTGAAGACCCGGGTGTTGGGTTCTTCTGTATCCAGGCCGAGCACGTGATAACGACGAGCCTGTAGATCATGATAGACGTCCAGAACCGTCCACACACCCGGAAGCTCATAATAATTTTTGGCGATACCCATGGTTACACGCCACAACTCACCACGACCGTCGTACTGATCCAGTAACACCGTGTTCCAACTGTCCGCATCCACATAGAAACGTCGCTTGTGATAAATATGGCGCGCGCCGTCTTTCAGTGTCGCCTCCACCACGTGAACGCGCTGAAGCTCCCAACGGGTAAGATCTGGATTCAGGTGAGAAATGCCGAGTATTTCTGAATAAGGCGTGCCTTTTTCACCGATGCGATAGTTGTTGTAAGGAATGTAGATTTCCTTCAAACCTTCATACGTCCAGTTGTAGCGATCCAGCGCACCGTTGAATATGTCCGTATCGTCCGCGGTACGGAGGTTTTCAGCAGACGCAATTGGTGAATCGTATCCCAGATTAGGGGCACGGCGTACGCGGCGCTGCCCGGCGTTATAACCCCAGCCATTTCTGGGGTTAACAATCTGGTTCAGGGTTTCATGGATAAGAATAGCGCCACCCGCGAGACGAGGCGGGGACTGGGTAAAAGACAGGTAATAGAAAATGATGTTATCAAGTTCGCCTTCTCCACCCTCAGGGTTGTAATAGTTGAAAAAGCCTTCCTGCTGAGAGGTCACGAGGGAATAGTCCCCATCGGTCTGTACCGCAACCTCACTTGAACGACGGGTAACGGAAACACCGCGCCAGCGCACTAAATGGTTCCAGATTACCTGCCAGGCTTTCTGTTCCTTATTTCCGTGCAAGATCGGGAACGGGTAGCCACCAAACGCGCCCTCGATACCTTCGCCCTTGCCAACAATTTCGGCGTCTACCGCATTTTCCTTAGTGTACTGAGCAACCCAGTCGGGTACTGCGTGAGTACGACGGGATTTGTACACGGGTACACGGAAGCTGGTTGGGTAGGTTTCAAGCATCGCCAGAACACCGTCCGAAAGATGCTCGGCGTACTGATCCTTATTGGATGCGTTAATGGTGAACAGCACTTCGTCGTTCGGGAATGGATCAACATGGTGTTGCCCCGAACCCTCATACCCGGCTGGAGGCTCTGTAAGCCCCCCGGTCCACGCCGGGATAGTACCTGCCTCATTGCCGGCCTTGATGGATCCGAACGGTGTAAGATCCCGGCCAAGACGCGAAGCCTCACTTGAAGAAACGGCGGCCAAGGAAGAAAATGATGCTACCGAGAGGGCGAGCAAACACCCGAGTATCACACTCTTTTTATAGTTCATATGTAACCCTGAAATCGACTGGAAGCCTGTGAGAAGGCTTTTTATTGTTGCCTGTTGGGAAGGCAGGCTTTCCGACAGGTTAGCCGATTCGTCAAGGTTGTCTATCGACCGAAAGTGCGATTTTGTATCCGGCTGTAATTGAGAGCTTTCAATTACAGCCGGATCTATTTTCCCCGCCCTCAGGCTTCGAGGCTTTTATACACCACTTCGTACAAATCAGCGGACAGCCCGGACTTGTCCCGGATCCGCTCCAGAGCCGAGTGCATCTGTGAGCTGTAGGCTGGAGCAAACTTTTTCCAACGGGTTAGCGGTGATACCAGTCGAGCAGCAATCTGCGGGTTGCTGTCATCGAGGCGGCACACCTGATCAGCCAGGAATTCATAGCCTGAGCCATCCGGATTATGGAAAGCAGCCAGATTTTGACCTGCGAACACACCAACCACAGAACGTATTTTATTGGGGTTTTTCCAATCGAAGGCAGGATGCTGCAACAGTGTATGAATCTGCGGCAGCTGACCGGCGCGATCGCTGGATGTCTGCACCGAAAACCATTGCTCTACGACTTGTGGGTCGTCCTTGAAACGCTCATAAAAATCAGCCAGGGCCTGGCTTCGTTCTTCGGCATAATCAGAGTTGACCAAGGCACGCAGTGCGCCCATGCGATCCGTCATGTTGTCGGCATCGCTTAGCTGAACAAGAGCCAGGTCACGGCCAGCTTCATCATTAATCACCAGCAGCCAGGCCAACGCGGTGTTTCTCAGGCTTCGGCGAGCAACAGATTCCGGTGTAACCTCGTAGGTTCCAGCCCCGGCGTTTCGATGATAACAAGCGATCAGCTCATCACGCAGCGATGTTGCAAGGCTGGCTAACACCCGCTCACGGGCGCGATGAATGGCCGCAACATCGGCGCTATCTGCCAGCTCAATCAAATAGGCTTCGGAGGGCAGTTGTAGCATTTTTGCCACCAACGCCTGATCCAGTGCAGAGTCAGCAAGCAAGCTGCGATATGCCTCCACCAGTCGCGGCTCAATCTCCGTAGCGTCGGGGGAGCCAACCATCGACTGAATCACATCAACAGCAAGGCGCTGACCCGCGTCCCATCGGTTGAAACCATCCGGGTCGTGGCTCATTAAAAACACCAGTTGCTCGCGACTCCATGGATATATCACGCGAACGGGCGCCGAGAAGTGCCGCAACAGCGAGGGCACGGGCTTTTGTGTAAGCCCGTAAAACTCAAATGTGTGGCTTGCCTGCGTTAACTCAAGCACGCGCTCGGTTGGCGAGCTCGCAGCATCCTGACCGCTTTCAAAAATAAGCGGCAAGGCTTCACCACTGCCTCCCAGCAAACCCAGAGCAAAAGGAATATGCTGCGGTTTTTTATCAGTCTGTCCTGGCGTATCAGGAATAGACTGCTGAATCGTTAGGCGGTATACACCCTGCTCCGCATCATACTCATCCGACACTTTCAGTACCGGGGTGCCCGCTTGCTCATACCAGAGCCGGAACTGTGTAAGGTCCCGGCCGGAGGCATCTTCCATCGCTTTCACAAAATCGTCGGTAGTGACTGCCTGGCCGTCGTGGCGCTCAAAGTACAAATCACTGCCTTTACGGAACAATTCCGTCCCAAGCAATGTGTGAATCATGCGAACAACTTCTGCGCCTTTTTCGTAAATGGTCAGGGTGTAGAAGTTGGTAATTTCCATATAAGACGCGGGGCGAATCGGGTGCGCCATAGGGCCCGCATCTTCCGCAAACTGGGCAGTGCGCAGAAGTGTTACATTTTCGATGCGCTTCACGGTGGGTGACCCCACATCCGCCGAGAAGGTGGAATCGCGGAATACGGTAAAGCCTTCCTTCAGGCTTAACTGAAACCAATCCCGGCAAGTTACCCGGTTACCCGACCAGTTGTGGAAGTACTCATGGGCGACAATGGATTCAATTCGCTGAAACGCGAGATCGGTTGCCGTTTCCTGGCTGGCCAATACGCAAGACGAGTTAAAAATATTCAGGCCCTTGTTTTCCATGGCCCCCATGTTGAAGTCGTCCACAGCAACAATCATAAAAATATCCAGATCGTATTCGCGGCCATAGACCTCTTCATCCCAGCGCATGGCGCGCTTAAGGGAATCCATGGCATGTTCGCACTTGGTGGCGTTACGCGGCTCAACAAAGATACGTAAATCTATGTCCCGGCCCGAACACGTTGTGAAGGTATCCTGCTTTTCCACCAGGTCACCCGCCACCAGGGCAAAAAGATAGCTCGGCTTGGGGAACGGATCTTCCCAGGTGACAAAGTGGCGACCATTCTCCAAATCGCCTTGATCTACATCGTTACCGTTGGACAGCAACACCGGGCAAGCGCTTTTATCGGCTTCAATACGCGTGCGGTAACGGGCCATGACGTCAGGCCGGTCCGGGAAATAAGTAATACAGCGGAAGCCTTCGGCCTCGCACTGGGTACAGAACATGCCCGAAGATCTATACAGCCCCTCAAGGCGAGTATTGTTTTGGGGCTCAAGCCAAGTCACCACCGTTAATTCGAACTGGTCCGGCACTTTGGCAATCACTAACTGCTTACCGGTTTCTTCGTAGTCGCCCGCCGCAAGCTCTTTGCCGTTCAGCGCGACTTTCTCTAATTTCAGGCTATCGCCATCCAGCGCCAGCGGTGCGGATACCTCCGAGGATTCAGGATTAAGGCGCACAGACAGCGTGCTGTGTACTCTGGCGCCATCGTCAAAGAGTTCAAAGCGAAGATCCACCGTGTCCACCAGATATGCGGGCACTTTGTATTCGCTGAGACGGATGGTTTTTGGCTGTTCGGTGCGCATTAATTGTCTCCAGGTTTCTTAGCCTGCAACCGGTCCCGAGTGGGCCAGGCAGGCATTATAAGAACGGGCGGGTAACGATTGCCTTAAGCATCCATTACCCGGAAACGGACTTCGTAACCGGTAAACTTACGAATATTGATTACGCCGGTGTCGAGGATCAGGTACTGGCCCTTGATACCCTCTAGAACTCCCTCCACTTCTGGTGCTTTATCCAGATTGTGGGTTTTGATCTTTTCTGGCCAGGTGTGAACCGGATAACTCAGGCCAAGCCCCTGCTCATCCACTTCGCGGATGGCATCCGGGCCATGCTCTTCCCTCAGCGCAGCTATATCGTCTGCGATGAGCGCCAGTATTCTTTTACGCTCCTGCGCCAGATCCAACTCGGCAACATCGCCCTTAAGCATGGCACGCCAGTTTGTGCGGTCGGCAACGTGCGCTTTGCAGGCCACTTCAACCAAGCCAGACAGGTATCGGGTCGCCACTCTCAGCATGGGAATTGCATCAACCGCACCCTGGTCAATCCAGCGTGTTGGTACCTGAGAGCCTCGGGTAATGCCCACCTTCAAGCCTGAGGAGTTGGCCAAATAAACCACATGTTCAATCATGCAGTGGGTCTCGCCCCACTCTGGTTCACGACAGGTGCCCAGATGATAATGGCACTTCTCGGGGCTCATGATGCAAGTATCACACGCCGCCAGCTTACGAAAACAGGGATAACAGAAACCCTGGCTAAAGCTCTTTTTAGTTATGCGGTCACAGTTAATACAGCGGATTACTCCCTCAAAATCGAAACGCAAGGGTTTGCCAATCAGCTCGTTCAATGGCACACGGGCATCGCCCACGGCCAAAACATAAGATACGGGATCACCCGCATCGGCCGGCATTTTTCTGAGCCGGCCAGTTACATCAACAGTTTTGCTCAAGACTTAACCTCATCAAACTGACTGGGATCAACGTTGGTACCGCCCAACTGACCCCGACGTACAGACGGATCGCACTCTGTGCCCGCTTTACTACCGCGATCGAGAAACCCAACCCGCTCCTGCTCTGGAATCTGGTGCAGGTTTTCATAATAAATAACGGCTTCCAGACTGATCTCGCGCTGCTGCGGTGTGAGCTTTCGGCCATCGGGCCATTTCCCAAGCGCTATAGACTGGCGCAGGCTTTGGTAAACATTAGGGTCGAGCCGCTCGATAAGTTCTTCGTAGGTCATCCGGTTCTCCTGAAAAAACCTTCATTATAAAAGTAGAGGAATCGTTTGACAGGCATAAACGATAATGATTATCATTGCTCCACCAAATGACGACGGTCGTATCATTTGGTCTCTCTCATCAGGAGCTATACGCTTCTTTTATACCCCACCTTTTGGTGGGGTTTTTTTATGCTTACTGTTTTTTCCGGGCTGGTAAAATGGCGGCCATAGCCAAGCCGGCGATAAAGCCTCCCAAGTGCGCTTCATTTGCCATGCGCCCCAAGCCCAGCATCTCAGGTAAGGGTGTAAACCCGATCACCATCCAAACCACGGCAAAGGTTGCGAGCGCCGGCGGAAACTGGAAACGCGGAAGCGTTCGCTGGCTAAGCCAGCAGTAGCCAAGAATGCCATAAACAACTCCAGAAAGGCCGCCAAAGAACGGTCCGGAAACGACATATTGCAGCCCATTAGAGACAAGGCTGGTTATGATAAAAAGCAGAACCAGCCGGCCACGGCCGTCAAACCACTCAATCTGGCTACCCAGAAACCACAGCATCACAGAATTAAAAATAATGTGAGTCCAGCTAAAATGCAGGAAGTCCGGCGTGAATAGCCGCCAAACCTGGCCACTGGCAAGCGTGGCAGAGAGCGCATCGAGACGCGCTGCCATGCTGCCCCAATCGTATGCCCGGGGATCAACAATTAATAGATTGGCCGTAAACTGGTTGCTCCCCAGACTGGTAAGCCAGGCCATCAATACAGCCAGAATGATCATTCCCAACACCAGCGGTGCATGGCGCGGGGAAGGCTGCCAACGGCCAGCCACAAACACCGGAGAGCGGTTCTGCTGCTCTACGGCCTGCCGAATGTCAGGCTCAGCCAGAAACCGATCCAGAGCCTCAAGAACAGGTTCTGCATGTTCGGGGCTTTCCAGCCATAACACCTGAAAACCACTCTCCACACTGATCGTGTGGGGAACACCCCGACCTTTCAACCACTGACTGAACCCACTCAGATCTATGCTGGTATCCAACTGTTTTACTCGATACACAATCTAACTCGCCTCACAGGGTATTCCGGCTGAAGGTTGCACACGTTAGCGGGCAACGCTGTCTTCGCTGGTGGGGTAATCCGGGGAATCGTCGTGATCCCGCGCCACATTAACCCAGACAAACTTATCCCGGGAAAGTGCCTTTTCGCCGTCCATCCGATACGCCACCAACCTGCCGTATTTCACGGCACTGAAGTCAATACAGGCAACGTTGGATTTCAGTGGCGCCGGCTCGCTATCCATCCAGTAGTGGCCCACAAACACCGGAGGTGCATCCAGCGGGTAGCTGATCAGCTGCTTGCGCTCGGCCTCTGTAAGAGCTCGGCCCGCCACTTCTGGCGGCAAGGGATCTGGCTGAAATACAACATCTGCGTAGGTGCGCGGGTTATCCGCCCAGAACTTGGTTCGGAAAAATTCTCGAACGTATCCGTCTCGTCCTGTTATCGCCATACCCTGGGGAAGGCGCAAATCCGTGCCTCGCAACAGCGTATCCATAACCTGTCCAGCAAAGGAATCGATTGCTGCAGACGCATGAAGGAAATCTTCATCAATACAGGCGCCGCCCTGAATTTGTTTGAATTTCTCGATGAGCTCGCTGTCCCAGCATGCGTGTACCGCCCGAAAGTCATCGTCATCAATAAACAACGGGATGGTATAAAACCACTCCAGGAAGTCGTTCCATTCGTGAGGATAGGCCTCAAACTGCTCAAGGGTCTCCCTGATCAGCCTATCGTGACGGGAGTTGTGCTCTCGCAGCCAGGTTTTGCCGCTGCCAGCCCGGGCCCGAGTGCAATAGCCCAGTGCGTTATATTCATGATTACCCATAACGATACGAGCAGAGCCCCGCTCAACCATATTCCTGACCAAATGAAGGGCTTCACGAATCCTGGGGCCACGATCAATGATATCCCCAATGAATATGGCCTGCCGGCTAGGGTGCTGATACACCCCACTTGCCTTGCTGTAACCCATCTGTTCCAACAGCTGTGCCAAGGTGTTCGCACAACCGTGTATATCGCCGATGAGGTCGTAACCACGACTTGCAGTATGATTTGTTCCGGCCATGATCAACTCGCTGCTATTTCACTTGCCCAACCAAGCTTGTCCCGGCAGGTGGCATAGAAATTATGGTCTGTAGGGTGAATCAGCCGAATCTTGAAGGGCTTTTTGGCGATGCGAATGATATCACCTGGGGCACAGGCAATATTCATCTGGCCGTCAAAGCTGATCTGAGGATAGGTTTCATTGGTCTCCCCGATAACCAGTTTTATCTCACTTTTCCCGTCTACCACAATCGGGCGACTGCTCAACATATGAGGGAACATGGGCACCAGCACAATGGCGTCCAGCTTCGGGTGCATTATGGGCCCTCCAGCTGAGAGCGAGTAGGCGGTGGAACCTGTAGGGGTGGATACTATCAGGCCGTCCGAGCGCTGGCTGTACACAAAATGGCCATCAACATACAGGTCAAAACCGATCATCCGGGTAGACTTCCCCGGGTGCAACACCACGTCATTCAGCGCCGTACCGAATCCCAGTGGTTGCCCATTACGTTCAACATTGCCATCGAGCAGAAACCGTGTTTCCTCAATGTACTCACCTTCCAGGACCTTACCCAAGCGCTCTTCCAGATCCGATGGCGAGATGTCTGTAAGGAACCCCAGCCGCCCACGGTTTACTCCGAGCAACGGAATCTTTGATTTGGCCAGTTCTCGGGCAGCGCCCAGCAGGCTTCCATCACCTCCAACCACTATAACCAGATCACAGATTTCACCAAGAAGCTTCTTGCTGGCAACTTGCAAACCGTGGCCGGGCAACATGCTGGCCGTGTCTTCCTCAAGGACAACGTGATAGTGGTTGGCGACCAGATACTGTTTGAGCTGGCGCAGTGACTCAACCACTTTAACGCTGCCCATCCGGCCAATAACACCTATGTTTCTGAATTGATCCATGAAGCTTCCTGTGGTCTCGGGGTATGACGAGAGCGGACAAGCCCGCTAACGCCCATATCAATCTGACCTACAGTTTAACCAAAGTCACCCAGATACTAAAAAAAGTTCTGGAGCGCCCCTCATGTTGAAGGCTGGTGACTCTCGCATCGGTCGTCCAGGCCTGGCTTGAACTCCCCCGGTTGGCTTACCCGCAGCAGAGGTTCGCCACACAGGCTCCCGCCTTCAGGACAGTGCTGACACATCGGCCTCTCGTAGTGCTCAAGCCATTGACGGTAAGACGGTTCGTTCATGCCACAACGCGCTGCTGCGTAGGCTGCAGGGTTGTTAAAGTAGGATTCAATTTCATCATAAGGAAGGGTCAGATGGCCAATGCCCGGGTGATAGGCAACCAAAAAAGCCGACTGGGCTTTCAGGTGGCCCATTACCGTGTTATCCAGCGGTTCCCTATGCTTGAGCTCGTGCAATTCCTGCTCGAAGGCAACAACCTTTTCATCCCTATGCTCCAGCTCACGCTGCTTGCGATCCAGCTGCTCCCTGAGCAACACCAGCTCTGCGTTCACATTGGCCTCATCACGGCCCTTCCCGGCTCCACCAGACCCCACATGCTCCTGCAGGGTGAGATATTGTTGATTACGTTCTGACAAGCGGTACTTTAGTTGTTCATTACTGAGGCGTTGGCGTTCGTACTTCTGTTCGAAATCAGCGGTTTCGTTGCGTAGGGTCTTGATCTCAAGCCGGTGTTCACGCTGCACTTCCGAAAGCATATCCCGATGTACACTCTGCAGGGTCTTAATGCGTAGACGCTGTTCGCGAATCAGTTGGGCTACGCGCGCACGGTCGGCACCCGTGCGATTTTCGTCTGCCAGAGCAGCATCGCTTTCCCCGGCACGAAGCACCGGGATATTCTCCTCTTCTTCAGGCTGGGCACGGCGGAACTTGAGTGTGTTGGCGTTAACGGCTTTGCGGATCACCTGAAAGTGATTGTTGCCCGGGGTCATATCCGGATCCCACAGCTCAGATGCGAGCTGGGGATCTGGGCACTGGCTACGGCAGACAAGACGAATAGCGCCGCCTCCCATGTTCGGCCCTTTGGCACCCCGAGTAGCGAGCTCTTCAATGGGCACATTCCAACTGCTGTCGGCCCTACCCTCTTCATCAAACCAGATGCGAAAAAACACAAGCGCACGCACCAGAAGATCGCTACTCAGATCAACCAGAACAGCTTTTACTTCGGTTTCAGCAAGGTCCGACAACCCGACATAGCCATCAAGAAAGGCACCAAATTCGCTGGCACGCATCTCGCGGGCCACCTGATTACCTTCTAAAAAAAACACCGCCGAATAGTCACCCGCTGCCTGGACGGCAGATCCCATTGCAGACTCCCCAAAATCCAAAAAACTCTCTGGCAGACATAAAGTTTATAGTCTAGCCAGAGAGTTTCCGGTGCACAGAGAAAAACTGCAACGTTTTGTGATCAGACTATTTTGTTTAAATACCGGCAGCCAATCGGCAACCCTGGTCAATTGCACGCTTGGCGTCCAGCTCTGCTGCCACATCCGAGCCGCCGATCAAATGCACCGGTAGCCCTGCCGCTTCAAGCCCTGCCTGAAGCTCCCGCAAAGGCTCTTGGCCCGCACACAAGATAATGGTATCTACCGGCAGAACCTGATCCTCGCCCTGCTCTGCGCCCTTGGGTGTGACCGTAATACGCAGACCTTCATCGTCAATTTTGCGATAGGTAACGCCAGGAACCATCTGCACCTTGCGGTTCTTAAGCGAGGTTCTGTGAATCCACCCGGTGGTTTTACCCAGATTTTTTCCCACTTTCGTCGCCTTACGCTGCAGCAAGAAAACCTCACGGGCGGGCTCGGGGACTTCCGGCGTCATGCCTTTGATGCCTCCGCGATGCTCTACAGTCAGATCCACACCCCACTCCCGCATGAAGTGGTCGGGATCCAATGCAGCAGAAGCGCCCTTGTGCACGATAAATTCCGACACATCAAAACCGATACCACCAGCACCGATAACGGCCACTTTCTGCCCTACCGGTTTACGCTCCAGTAAAGCGTCGAGATAGCCGATCACTTTCGGGTGGTCTATGCCTTCAATATCTGGCATGCGCGGACTTACGCCGGTTGCCAATATCACTTCATCGAAGTTGCCGGCTTTCAGCTCCTCAGCCGTTACACGGGTTTCGAGCCGCACATCAACGCCATGCTTATCGAGCATCACACGGTAGTAGCGCAGGGTTTCATAGAACTCTTCTTTACCTGGAATTCGTTTAGCAACGTTGAACTGGCCGCCAACTTCTTTACCATCGTCAAACAAAGTTACCTTATGGCCACGCTCTGCGGCTACCGAGGCAAACGCAAGCCCTGCAGGCCCGGCACCCACGACAGCAATGGATTTGGGCGCAGCAGTTTTCACGTAGGAGAGCTCGGTCTCATTGCAAGCACGAGGGTTGACCAAACAGGTGGTCAGCTTGCCGCTGAAGGTATGATCCAGACACGCCTGGTTGCAGCCAATGCAGGTATTAATTTCATCGGCACGGTCTTCTGCAGCTTTCTGAACAAGCTCAGCATCTGCCAAAAATGGTCGGGCCATAGACACCATATCCGCATCGCCCTCTGCCAGAATCTTTTCGGCAACGCCTGGCATGTTGATCCGGTTGGTAGTGACCAGCGGGATACTGACTTCGTCTTTTAAACGTTTAGTTACTTTGGTGAAAGCACCGCGGGGCACAGACGTAGCAATGGTAGGCACTCGCGCTTCGTGCCAACCGATACCCGTGTTGATAATGGTGGCACCGGCTTTTTCGATTTCTTTCGCCAGCTGCACGACTTCGTCCCAGGTGCTGCCGTTTTCAATAAGATCCAGCATGGAAAGGCGATAAATCAGAATAAAGTTCTCACCTACCCGCTCCCGCACGCGACGCACGATTTCGATGGGCAGGCGAATACGGTTCTCATAGCTTCCGCCCCACTGATCCGTACGCTGGTTGGCATGAGAAACAATAAATTGATTAATGAAGTAACCTTCAGAGCCCATGATTTCCACGCCATCATAACCGGCCTTTTGCGCCAGCTCTGAACACACAGCGTAGTCTTCAATTTGCTTTTCTATACCGGCTTCATCCAGCTCTTTGGGTTTGAACGGGTTGATGGGCGCCTGAATGGCAGACGGCCCTACCAGCGCAGGAGAATACGCATAGCGCCCCGCGTGGAGAATCTGCATGCAGATCTTGCCGTCGGCTTTGTGCACAGCACCGGTGATGACCTTGTGCTTCTCGACCTCGTCGTCGTTGGTCATTTTGGCCGCGCCCTGAAACACAGCACCTTCCGTGTTGGGGGCGATGCCGCCGGTAACAATAAGGCCAACGCCGCCACGTGCGCGCTCGGCGTAGAATTCAGCCAGACGCTCGAAGCCGTTTTTAGCCTCTTCCAGCCCGGTGTGCATGGATCCCATTAGCGTGCGGTTTCGCAGCTTGGTGAACCCTAGATCCATCGGTTCGAGTAAATTCGGATATTTGGCAAGGCCTGGTGTCGCATTAGTGGTCATAATTGGTCTCCGCATAATGATCATTGGCGAGATCTTAACCGCCCCGCTCCTTTTAATGATGTCTAAATTACCGATGCGGGTTGCCATCAACAATATCCCTGAATAACATTCTATTATCCTCAGGCGACAGTCTAAAGAGAATCACGATGGATTCAGCCAATCTTTACCCCCCTCCTGATCGCAATCCGCTTGGCGACATCAGCGTTCTCTATGTTTGCGTACTGCTCAGGGCGGCTGAAGCCGAAGGCGTAAACGTACAGGATTTGACGCACCGCTTTCAGCTTAACGAACAAACCCTCACCTCACCCGCTGCGCGAATCAGCATTCCACGCTTTATGAGGCTGGGCCACGCTGCCATTGAATCCTGCGGCAACGCCACACTGGGCTTGCGCATGGGCGCCTTGTCGCGACCAATAGACGCTGGCATAGCAGGCCTTGCGGGCGAATGCGCCAGCACTGCCGGCGCTGCTATACAAACGCTTATTCGTTATTCGTTATTGACCAGCCGCAATAGCCGGGGGACTCCGAAAACAGAGCCAGAAAAAAGGCGCCTGCAATTTTACTCCATTCGCCCCTATAACCGGTTCAACCGTTTTGTTGTGGACTCGGTGCTGGGCGCCTGGACTCAGTTCCTGCGTACGGTGAGTGGGCAGTGGGATGTACTGGAAAAAGTCACCATTGAATACCCATCCACGGGCATGGATGAGCTGTTTGAAGGCTGGTTTCGTTGCCCGGTTCAATTTGGGGCAGCCATGAACAGCGTAACGGTCCGGCAGGACCTATGGGATCAGGAGGCCATGCAAGCCCAGCCCGCCATGCACGAGAAACTGGTACTGCTTTGCGATACAGAAATGCGGGAGATTCAGCGGGGCTGGACAACAGGCGACCGGGTAAAAAGCCTGCTCACACCTCTGTTTCGGGGAGAAACCCCAAGCCTTGAAACAATTGCGTCGAAATTGGGCGTGACACCCTGGACTCTGCAACGCCAGCTATCCGCAGAGAAAACCAGCTTCAGGAAATTGATGGATGACACCAGAAAACAACTGGCAAGGGATTATATCCGGGAAACTGAGACCTCGTTATCCGAAATAGCCTGGCTCCTCGGCTTTTCCAACCCTGCCGCAATGCACAAAGCTTACCGGCGCTGGTTTGGACTTAGTCCAGGAGAGCACCGGAAGCAGTTTCGCGAGATGATCAAATAAGCGCGATCATGGGTTACAGGAGCGCCTCAGAGGCGCTCCGCATTACCGATACAGGTGCTCGGCGTGAAAGCGCAGGTGCTGCTCGATGAAGCTGGCAATAAAATAATAGCTGTGATCAAAGCCTTCCCGACGGTTCAGCTCCAGCGGGTAGCCGCTGTGCTTTGCCGCTGCTTCCAGAATTTCCGGCTTAAGCTGCTCCGCCAGAAAATTGTCGGCCTCGCCTTGATCTACCAGTGCCGGCACAAAGGCGCTGGCCTTACGCATCAGCATGCTGGCGTCGTAATCAGCCCAGCTAGCAGTGTCTTTACCTAAATATGCACCGAAGGCCTTCTTGCCCCAGGGGCAATTAACCGGATTGGTGATTGGGCTGAAGGCCGATACAGAGCGATAGAGCTCCGGATTGCGCAGTGCCAGAACCAGAGCACCATGCCCGCCCATGGAATGACCGGCAATTGAGCGCTGCTGACTGACCGGGAACATGGATTCGACAAGCGCTGGCAGTTCGTTCAGCACGTAGTCATACATACGGTAATGCTGGCTCCAGGGTGCCTGGGTGGCATTCACGTAGAAGCCTGCCCCTTTGCCCAGATCGTAGCTGTCATCATCCGCCACTCCATCACCACGGGGGCTGGTGTCCGGCGCAATGATTGCCATGCCCAGCTCGGCTGCGATGCGCTGGGCACCTGCTTTTTGCATGAAGTTCTCATCCGTGCAGGTCAGGCCGGACAACCAGTACAAGGCCGGCACTTTGTCGCCATTTGAAGCCTGCGGCGGCAGATAAATAGCAAAACGCATGGTGCAATTCAGCGTTTCCGAAAAATGGCTGTACTGCTTGTGCCAGCCATCAAAGCTCTTGTTACAGCTCAGGTTTTCAATATTCATGGAATATCTCTCAAAAAAAGGCCGCCTGCCCAATAAGCAGGCGGCTATTTTGATTACTTGTCGAAGTGAATAACGGAGCGAATGCTCTTGCCTTCGTGCATCAAGTCGAAAGCTTCGTTGATCTTTTCCAGGCCCATTGTGTGAGTAATGAAATCATTAAGCTTAAACTCACCCTGCATATAACGGTCCACGATGCCTGGCAACTCGGAACGCCCCTTAACGCCGCCAAATGCCGAGCCTTTCCAGACTCGACCGGTTACCAACTGGAAAGGACGAGTAGAAATTTCCTGACCAGCACCGGCGACACCGATGACCACCGACTCACCCCAACCTTTGTGGCAGCACTCCAGGGCGGAGCGCATCACGTTGACGTTGCCAATACATTCGAATGAGTAATCCACACCGCCATCAGTCAGTTCAACAATCACCTCCTGAATCGGTTTGTCATAGTCGTTCGGGTTGATGCAATCGGTGGCACCCAGCTTGCGGGCCAACTCGAATTTGCTCTCGTTAATGTCGATCGCGATGATGCGGCTGGCCTTGGCCATAGTGGCACCAATGATCGCCGACAGGCCGATGCCGCCCATACCAAAGATGGCCACAGTGGCGCCCTCTTCTACCTTGGCGGTGTTCATAACCGCACCCATGCCAGTGGTAACGCCACAACCGAGCAAACACACTTCTTCCAGCGGTGCTTCTTTATTGACCTTCGCCAGAGAGATTTCCGGCAATACTGTGTACTCGGAAAAGGTTGAGCAGCCCATGTAATGAAAAATTGGCTGGCCGTTCTTGGAGAAACGGCTGGTGCCGTCTGGCATCAGGCCTTTACCCTGAGTTTCTCGGATTTTCCCACACAGGTTGGTTTTACCAGATGTGCAGAATTTGCATTCGCCGCACTCAGGGGTATACAGAGGAATAACGTGATCGCCTACCTGAAGGCTGGTTACACCTTCACCTACAGACTCCACAATACCGCCACCTTCATGACCCAGGATCACCGGGAAGATGCCTTCGGGGTCATCACCAGACAACGTAAAGGCGTCGGTATGGCATACACCGCTGGCAACAACTCGAATTCGCACTTCACCAGCCTGTGGCGGCATGACATCCACTTCTTCAATGGACAGAGGTTGGTTCGGGCCCCAGGCAATGGCTGCTTTGGATTTGATTATCTGAGTCATTTGGCTCTCCAGTCGTTGTAGTTCTCCGGCAGAGGGTTCCGCCATGTTGATGGAGACATTGTATTCGTTTCCTCTAAAGAGATAATCCCATAATATGTCAATTCACCTTTACCACTGAGTAACAGTAGTGAAGGTTTTCCCAGCCTGATGCGCTTTTCGTAAACGCACCAGCCTACGACATGGAGGAGGAGTGAGCGGATGTTTATTTGGGAAGGCGTCAGTGAATTCGTGGCAGTTGCGGAGACAGAAAGTTTTACTGCTGCCGCCAAAAGGCTGGGCATCTCTACCGCTCAGGTTAGCCGTCAGGTCAGTGCTTTAGAAGCCAGGCTATCAACCAAGTTATTTTATCGAACCACCCGCAAGGTGTCGGCAACTGAAGCCGGGCAGATCTATTATCAACACTGCAGACAGGTGCTTGATGGCCTTGAAGAAGCAGAGCGTGCCATGACAAACCTTCAGTTGATCCCCAAGGGCAAGCTGCGATTGACTGCGCCGATAACTTTTGGCGAGAAGGTCATTGCCCCTATGGTCAACAATTTCGTACTGCGCTACCCGGAGCTTGAGGTACAGCTAAATCTAACCAATCAGAAACTGGATCTGGTGGCCGGAGGCTATGACTTGGCTGTGCGCTTAGGCAAGCTGGAAGACTCCAGCATGATGGCCAAACGACTGTCGTCGCGAACCCTGTATGTATGCGCCTCACAGGAATATTTGTCGACTTACGGGGTTCCCCACTCTCTGTCAGAGCTGGAGCAACATAATTGCCTGCAGGGAAATCTGGATTACTGGCGCTTTCAGGAACGGGGCAAGCCCCACAATATCCGGATAAAAGGCAATATTATGTGCGACAGCGGCTGGGCACTTCTGGATGCAGCCGTTAAAGGCATCGGTATTGTTCAGCTGCCTGACTACTATGTTCAGCCTTCGCTGGCCTCCGGGGAACTGGTCAGCCTGTTGGAGCGTTACCAAGAAGCCGATGACGGCATCTGGGCTATCTATCCTCACAACCGCCATTTGTCGCCAAAGGTACGGATGTTACTGGACTATTTGAGCGAACGTCTTCAGCCGACTGGCAAACGCTCGTTATAAGGAAGTAGACGCGAGATATTATAAGACGCCAAAACGAAAAAATCCGTTAGCTATAAATAGCTAACGGATTTTCGAATATGGCGGAGCGGACGGGACTCGAACCCGCGACCCCCGGCGTGACAGGCCGGTATTCTAACCAACTGAACTACCGCTCCGCAAAGTCATAACCGATTGCTTTTTAAGACAATGCAATCAATGCTCTGATTACTCGGTGACAACGAGAGCGCATTATAAAGAGGTGCCTGCCTATGTCAACGCCTTTCCTGATAATTTTCAGGAAACCAGCGTTTTACATGGCATCAACCATTACATCCTTGCCTTGCGCGGTCTTCCTGTACTCAATAGGAGTCATCGCAGACCAACGCTTAAACGCACGGTAAAAGGTACTCGGCTCAGAAAACCCTGTGAGATACACGATCTCATCAATGGACTCGTCCGTTGTCGCAAGCAACTGCCTGGCAAGACGGTAGCGGAAATCAGCCAGCACTTGATTAAAGCTGGTTTCTGCCTCAGTAAGCCTGGTACGCAGCGTGCGAGGCTTTATGTTTAAGCGTGTAGCCACGGTATCCAGCGTAACTTCACCACTGTCCAGCAACTCGGCAATAATGCGCTCAACTTGCCCAACAATGTCTTTTTTCTCCAAGCGGGCGACCTGTTCGCTGGCAAAGCGCTCATGCAAATCCAAAAGCTCTGGCTCTGCATGGGATGAGGCATGGGAAAGCAGGCTAGCGGGAAAGTACAGCCGGTTTTCTTCAGCACCGAATATTACATCACAGCCGAGTACGTCTCTTACGTGCTCATTTCCTTCGTCACGCTCATGCTCAAACTCGATTCGTGAAGGCCGGAACTGGTCATCGGTGATGGAGCGGAAAAACGTAATCAACCCCTGTACAAAGCACTCATTAAAATGTCGGAGGCGCCGAACATCATCTGACGCGGCATCCAATACCATGCAGGCATCTTCGCCCTCTATGAAGAAATCTGTGTTGGCGGCATCGCTCAGCAGGCGCTGATAATTTTTTGCCCGCCGCAGCCCTTCACCAAAGGTTGGACTACTGAGAAACAGATATTCAAGAACTTGCCCCTTGTACACAGGCAAAAGCTGCCCCAGATGCAACCCGATATCAAGATCGCCGGAAACATCCTCTACGGCCTGCCAGAAAAACATCTGGGCGCTGTGGGGCGTACGTAGCTGTTCTGTGTAAACGTAATCCGCGTTAACGCCGAGCCGTCTGAATATGAGATCAGTATCAATACCCTTCGCTTTCATCGCCTCATAGATAAGGCGCAACATTACGCCTGCATCACGTAGTTCCTGCATATAATCCCGCTTTGTATTTATTGGATACTACTTTGGCCCGGCGGACACTCACCGGAACACCCCAAGTCAATGCGCCGCCTGGACGGGTTTGCCAGACTTGCAGCAGGCTTAAATACGTTGCCTACCCAGCCCTATTTTGGCTACTTTGTTCAACAGCCACCTAATACTAACGTCTTGCATTAGAGCATATCAGGCCACAGGCTCACAGTTGTACCAGATTCCAGACACAACCGGCACCTGAATTAACAATCTTTCGTCAATCCGTCATGTGCCGCCCATGAACATACCGGTTATCAGGGAGAATATCTCATGTCAGACAAACTGGTTTACCAGAGCACGCCTCCGGCCCTACTGCCCCTCTACGGCAAGGCAATCCTGCCGAAAAAACGTACCTCCGGCGCAGATATTACACTTCCAAAACTTTCCGTAGAGCTGCTTTGTGCGCACACTTCCAGTGATGATCTGCATCAATATGAGCGCGTGTGCGGCTTCCCCCCCAGCAACCACATGCCCATTACCTGGCCTCACATTCTTGCCTTTCCGCTCCACCTCAAGCTGCTAACTGAAAAAGCCTTCCCGTTGCCACTGCTGGGCCTGGTCCACCTGCAGAACACGATCATTCAGCATAGAGCCATTGGCACAGGGGAAGTCCTGAACCTGCACGCCTGCCTTGGTGAGCAAACACGCAGTAGCCGGGGTATAGAGTTTGGCATAATAACCACCGCCAGCTCCGCAGGTATGGTGGTTTGGGAGGAAACCAGCACTATGCTTTTCCGACAATCAGAACAGCAAGCAGAGCCAACAGCAAGAAAGGCGCCACCGGCCCTGGAGCACTACCCAAACACCATAGAAATGGAAGCGCCGGAAGCCACCGGGCGAAAGTACGCAAAAGTCTCCGGCGACAGCAACCCGATTCACATGCATGCTTTGAGCGCCAAGGCCTTTGGCTTTCCCAAGGCAATCGCACACGGCATGTGGAGCAAGGCTCACGCGCTGGCTATTTTGGAGCAACAGGGGGAATGGCGCTCAGGGCCGTTAAAGGTGAGCTGTCAGTTCAAGAAGCCCCTGTTTTTGCCAGGCACAGCGCAGCTGAACTGGCGCACAGGAAAATCCGGGTGGGACTACCAATTACTGAACGCAAGAGGCGATGCGCCACACCTCAGCGGGCGCATCGAATGGCTTTAGGAAAGGCCAGCGGGGCTCTCAACAGCTGATAAGCAAGAAGGCGAACTTGCCACTGCTGGAAGAGTAAAGAAAAATCGGGCGCCGCCATCTTCGGGGCGCTCAAAACCGATATCCCCTCCTTGAGCCTGAATTAGGGAGCGACAGGTTGGCAAGCCAATACCCATACCCTCATCTTTGGTGGTGTAAAAAGGCAGAAACAGTTTCTCTTCAGCATCTTCCGCAAGGCCGACACCATAATCGCGTACCTCAATCCGCACGTAACCCGCTTCGGTCACTTTCGCACTCACTTCCACTGGCAGGGCAGATCCCGCAATGCGCGTAGCCTCAAGCGCATTTCGTATCAGGTTAAGCGCAACCTGTTGCACCTGAATAGGGTCGGCCAGAATATCAGGCAAATCCTCCGGTACGAAAAGCTCAATGACCCCGTCATTGTCGCGCGCATCCACTTCTGCAAACTGGCGCGTATCCTCCAACAATGCCGATACCGCCACGACTTCCTTACCGGTGGCTGGCTTTTTCATAAATCGGCGAATTCTGCGGATAATCTCACTGGCACGATGAGATTGGGCTTCAATTTTATCGAGGGTTTCCTGCAGCAAGATCAGGTTCGGGTTTTCAACGGCCATCATCCGCTTGGATACACGGGCGTAATTAGCAATCGCCGTTAGCGGCTGGTTGACCTCATGGGCAACACCTGCCGCCATCTCCCCCATGGTAGTCAGGCGGGACGTATGGGCCAGCTGGTGACGCTGTTCCTGAACAAGCTCGCGCGCTTCCTCCAACGCCTGCTCGCTTTCCAGTTCAGTGGTAATGTCACGAAATACAACCACGGCTCCGTGCAACTCATCACTATCGTGTTTTGGTGTGGAGCGATATTCGGCGGGAAAACCAGTTTCATCCGTGCGTAACATTCTGATGTCACGCTGATTCTCTGTAACACCCTGGCGGCAGGTGGCTTGAACCGGAAGACCGTCTGGGCACTCAGACGCTGTGGAAAAGTGGGTTTCAAAAAAATTACGCCCGATCAGATCTTCAACCGGGCACCGCATAATGATTGCGGCCGCAGGGTTGGCAAACTCGATAGTGCCACTCTCATCAAGGCCGTAAATGCCTTCACTGATGGAGTTGAGAATGCGAGCCTGGTCACCCTTAAGTTCTCGATTACGCGCCTGCAACTCACGCTCAAGCCGGATAACACGGGCGTGGGTCTTAACCCTGGCAATCACTTCCTGGGACTGAAAGGGCTTGGAAATATAGTCTGCACCGCCCAAGGAGAAGCCTTTTACCTTTGCCTGTAGATCGTCCAGGGCAGAGAGAAAGACCACCGCGCAATCGGCCGTTTCGGGGTCGGCCTTAAGACGCTGACACACTTCATAACCGTCCATTTCCGGCATCATGATATCAAGCAGGACAACTTCAGGCTGATGGCGACGAGCAAGATCCAGCGCTTTTTCGCCCTCATTGGCGATCAGCAGCCTGTAATCTTGATCTTTCAGTGTTTCATAGAGAACTTTCAGGTTCTGTGGATTGTCATCCACGAGCAGAACCGTAACCTCTGAATTTTCGCTGACGACTTCAGTCATATAGTAAAAGGCCGGTCAAAAAGATAACCGCATAATGCCGGTGGGATTACCGCGCGTCGATAAGGTTCTTTACGGACAGCACCATACGAACAAGGTGTGCCAGTGAATGAGTACCCATCTTATGCATTACGCGGGAGCGATGAATCTCCACCGTGCGCTGGCTAATTTCCAGCTCAATAGCGATTACCTTATTAGCCTGGCCCTCTATCATGCGATCCATGATCTCGTGCTCACGAGGGGTCAGGCTTTTGATCCGGCGCATAATCTCCTGTTTTTCATCAAGCGTTTTGCGCTGTTCCAGGTCCTGCTCTAGCGCGGCCTCGATTTTTTCAAGCAGCGCCTCTTCCCGGTAGGGCTTCTGGATAAAGTCCACAGCGCCTTCCTTCATGGCATCAACTGCCATGGGCACATCGCCGTGCCCGGTCACAAAAATGATCGGCAGTATGGAGTGTTTGCTATTCAGTTTCTTTTGTAACTCCATGCCGTCCATGCCCGGCATACGAATATCCAGCACAATACATCCGGCCATATCTTCGGAGTAATCTTTGAGGAACACTGCCGCATTTTCATAGGTTTTGACCGTTTTGCTATCAGACTTCAGCAACAGTTCCAGTGAGTCACGAACGGCCTCATCGTCTTCTACCACGTACACAGTTTGCTGGACATCAGTCATGGGTGTGCTCTCTCCTATCTATTTTGTTTTGGCCGCCGTTTAGTGGATTGACGGATCTTTCTGATCATCCTTGGCGTGTTCCTGGCGCTCATACTCACGCATTGTCTCAAGCCGCTGCTGAATAATGCCAAAAACGCTTTGTTTCGGATAGTTGCCTTTATTATCAGCCTTACCGGCCGGCTTACCCAAAAGCAACGTTACGGCCTCCTCAACACTCGACACCGCATACACGGCAAACTGGCCTTCTCGTACGGCCTGAACCACTTCGCTGTCTAACATGAGGTTCTGCACATTGTTTGCTGGCACAATCGCACCCTGAGTGCCCGTTAACCCGCCTTTAAGCTGGCAGGTGGCGAAGAAACCTTCAACTTTTTCATTAACCCCGCCAATTGGCTGCACCTCGCCAAACTGGTTAACAGAACCCGTAATGGCTAAATCCTGCCGCACCGGGATACCCGAAATTGACGAGATCAGTGCGCAGAGCTCTGCCAGAGAGGCGCTGTCACCGTCCACCTCACCATAGTTCTGCTCAAATGTTAGGCTCGCAGAGAGGTGCATCGGATCGTTCACCGCAAAGTGGGAAGAAAGCCAAGAGCTGAGAATCATCACCCCCTTGGAATGGATGTTGCCACCCAGCTTTACATCCCGCTCAATATCCATAATCTCTCCATCCCCATAATAGCAGGTGGCCGTTACTCGGTTGGACAAACCAAACTCAAAACCACCGGTGGAGAGTACAGACAATGCGTTAACCTGGCCCACAACGACCCCCTGGGTTGACACCAACGTGGAGCCATCCCGAATGGAGTCATAAAGCTGATCACGAATTCGGCTGCTACGGTATTTAGCACTCTCCAGCGCCCTTTCCACATGAGTATCCTGAATCAATTTAGCACCGGCTTGCCGCGCCCAAAAATCTGACTCCCGAAGCAGATTTGCGATATTAGCCGCGTGCAACGAAAGCCTATTCTGGTGTTCTGCCATGCGGGCGCTGTATTCAATAACCCTTGCCACCGCCTTGTTTGAGCAATGCAGCAGGCTTTTTTCTTTGACAACGCTGGCAATAAACTTCGCGTACATAACCTGGCTGTCTTCAGAGCGGTACATCTCATTCTCGAAATCTGCCGTTACGCGAAACAGCTCGGCAAACTCTGGATCGTAATCCTGCAGCAACATCCAGGTTTCTCGATCACCAAAAAGCACAAGCTTTACATTCAACGGCACACCCTGGGGCTCAATTGAGATAGTGCCAGACAGCGTAAGCTCACGCTCCAAAGAATTAATCTCGATGGACCTAGCTCGAAGCGCTCTTTTCAACCCATCCCAAACAAATGGCTGCTCTAGCATTTTGATGGCATCCATCAACAGATAACCACCATTAGCGCGATGCAGACTACCCGCACGAATCAGGGAGAAATCGGTGAATACGGTGCCCTTGTAGGTCACATTCTCAACGTATCCGAACAGGTTGTGATAGGTCGGGTTGTCTTCAACCACCATGGGAACTTCGTTAGTCTTCTGGTGCACAACCACGTTAACAAGATACCGGCGCGGCATCTTTTTGTTCAAGGACGCATAGGCGATGGCGGCCTGTTCCTCGTTGTCGTCGAGGAAAATATCCAAATTCTCGACCAAATCCGCCCGCACAGCTTCAAAGAAAGCAACCACATCCGGCAGCCCTTTGTAGCCTTCGATCAGTGCGTCAATCTGGTGGCCAGATATGCCCTCCAAGGTTTCCTTGTTCAGCGCTTGCTGTTTATCAGCGTATTCCTGCTCCCAATCAGCCAGTTTACGCAGCGCTTGGCGGAGCTTTTTTTCCAATTTGTTGACCGAATCCTCAAATTTATCTCGCTGCGCGTCTGTCAGCTCTTTAAATGTCTCTGCGGTATGAGGCTCATCCCCTTTCATCGCCACCAAGCGATAACCACCGGGGGTGGTGATATTCAAGCTAACTTTCTTTTTGCGCGCTTGGGCGGCGACTTTCTCAAGCTCATCTTCCTGCTTCTTTCCGTACTCTTCTTTAAGCTGTTCTGAGCGCTCCAAAAAACTGTCACTATCGAAGGTCTGAGGAATAACCTTCACCAGCCGACCCATGAGCTTTTCCATATCCTGCTTCAGCTGTATACCCTTGCCCGCCGGCAATTGAAGCAGCTTAGGTATGCGCGGCTCCTCAAAATCTGCGACATAACACCAGTCGTGGCTTTGCTGCTTGGTATCTAGATGATGCTCTAGATAGCGCAACATCATTGTTCGCTTGCCTAAACCGTTACGCCCTACGGCATATACGTTATAGCCATCATGGGGCATAGCCAGCGCAAAGCGCACCGCCTCCTGGGCTCGATTCTGACCTACAATTTCAGCGAGCGGCTCCAACTGTCTGGTAGACTTGAATGGCAGATCTTTAAGAACGCAGGCTTTGTAAAGCTGAGGCAGAGACAGTGGCTTCAAGGTTGGGTCCTGTAACGGTTAACTTATTGGCTGGTCATTGTAGGTTCTACGAACCAGTCTGTCGCGCTCAGGGGAAAGAATTGTGGCAAACGCTCCGGGAAGCTTCCTGTTGTGATCCACTTCACACTTCTTCGCCTCCTCGTTGTTCTCATCATTCTCTGAACACTACACTTAGCCTACCGACAATCCTTATTTAGTCTTATAGTCGGATATAACAACTACAAAATAGTCAACGGATCCAAGCCTATGATGAGTGATTCCGCAGATCGCAGGATCAAGGATCGCTATCCTGCCTCTTGCCTTAGAGTGCAAATACGTGAACGTGGCCTACTTCGCCGTGGCAAGAGCCCAGCCCCAGTTACCTGCCTTGACCTGAACCGTTACGGCATGGCCGTACTGTGCCCACGACCTCTAGAACCGGGCACGCGCCTGCTTATGGATTTTGAAGGCAAATACATTACCGAATCGAAGGTTTGTGCCCGGGTCGTGGAATGCCGTCCTTTTCAGGCCGGTTACCGGGTAAGCGTGCAGTTCAGTTATTGCCTCAACAAAAAGGGGTATTCCAGAACGGTAGACAACGCTTTGTCGCGCATCGAAGGTTTTTATAACCGTTGTGCCAGTTGACCGCAAAGAACAATGTGCGCCGTGAGGGCTCATAGACAGCCTTTGAAGGACACTCTGCAATACCTACAACATATATTCCCGGTTCACAGCACCGCTCTTAAAACTCTTCCCAGTATTCTCCATGGCAGGTCAGAGGTTACCAAACGTTTTTCCAGCGGAGCCCCGTGGCCTTGCCTTTGAGGGCGCGCTGTATTCCGCTGGTGCTCTTCCCTGCTCTTTCTTAAACATCAGTACAAAATAAACTGCGCACCGTTGAATGCCAGATATCCAAAGGCCATCAATGCTCCGGCCAAGCGACCAATCCTCCCTGAAAACAGAAGAAAAATCGCGAACAAGATTGTCACCCCAACCACGATAGGCATGTCGAAGACGGCAAAACGGCTGTCGATCACAAGAGGTTTTGCGATAGCGGAGAACGCCATAACAGACAGAATATTGAAGATATTTGACCCAATGATGCCACCAATGATCATATCCGAATGATTCTTGCGGGCAGCAGCCACGCAGGCAGTAAGTTCCGGTAGCGAAGTACCAAACGCGATCATGGTCATTCCAATCACCGCCTCCGGCACACCTAGCCCGGATTTCTCATAGTGCTCCAACAACCTTCGCAGACCAAGCCTGGTAGTGCCAGATCCGAGTGGTCATGGTCGAAGTTGGCGATTATTTAGCCAGTTTCCGGCATTCAGGCACAACTCCCC
>Ga0208158_1000047_pt1 | contig 71661 bp, 62 predicted proteins | sample 8_EtaG_FD_184081 | JGI IMG/M metagenome (GOLD analysis project Ga0208158, IMG submission 184081) | Marine viral communities from the Subarctic Pacific Ocean - 8_ETSP_OMZ_AT15162 metaG (SPAdes) (version 2) | ecosystem: Environmental > Aquatic > Marine > Oceanic | place: Pacific Ocean | collected...
TTCGCTGGGGCACCCTCTGCTGGTGGGTATGTCCAGAAAATCCATGCTTGGTCTTATCACTGGCCGGGAAGTTGATGAGCGGTTGTCTGCCAGCCTTGCGGCCGCGACAATATCGGCAATGAAGGGGGCCAGCATTATCCGCGCGCACGATGTCAGGGAAACCGTAGATGCCGTCAGAGTTGCGACGGTCATAAAGGAGGCAGTTTAATGGCGGGAAGAAAATATTTTGGCACGGATGGAATTCGCGGCCGAGTTGGTGAGCCCCCGATAACGCCGGAGTTTATGTTGCACTTGGGCTGGGCCGCCGGGCAGGCTTTTAAAAAGGTTGGCCAGCGAAACAGTGTGTTGATCGGTAAGGATACCCGGCTATCCGGTTACATGTTTGAGTCAGCTCTAGAGGCAGGGCTTTCTGCTGCGGGCGTTGATGTGAAGCTGCTGGGCCCCATGCCAACGCCGGCTATTGCCTATCTTACCCGTACTTTTCGTGCATCCGCAGGTATCGTGATCAGTGCGTCTCATAACCCGCATCATGATAACGGCATCAAGTTCTTCTCCGCCGACGGCACCAAGCTCGATGATGCGCTGGAGGCAGAAATTGAGAGTTGGCTGGATAAGCCTATTGAGGTCTGTGGCCCGGGTGAGCTGGGTAAGGCATCTAGGATAGAAGATGCTCCGGGGCGCTATGTTGAGTTCTGCAAAAGCACCGTGCCAAACGAGTTTACGCTGGATCACATGACGATCGTTCTGGATTGTGCTCATGGAGCGACATACCACGTTGCTCCAAAGGTGTTTCGTGAGCTAGGCGCGCAGGTGTCGGTTATTGGCGCGCAGCCTGATGGGCTAAACATCAACCTGAACGTCGGTTCTACGCACTTGGGTGCCTTGAAGCAGGCTGTCGTTGAAAAGCAGGCAGATCTGGGGATTGCCTTCGATGGCGATGGTGACCGGGTGTTGATGGTTGATCGCGACGGCTCGGAAGTCGACGGCGATGAGCTGCTGTACGTGATTGCGTCCCAGCGCTTTGCCGATGGCAACCTCAAAGGTGGTGTGGTGGGTACGCTCATGACCAACCTGGGTGTTGAGCTGGCGCTAACCGAAATGGGTATTGCCTTTGAGCGAGCCAATGTGGGTGACCGCTATGTGGTAGAGCGTTTGTTGGCGAACAGCTGGGTGGTTGGTGGGGAAGGTTCCGGCCACATGGTAATCCGCGATTGCACCAGTACTGGGGATGGTATTGTCTCTGCGCTTCAGGTGCTGCTCGCTATTGGCAAGTCTGGCAAAACCCTTGCCGAGTTGCGCCAAGGCATGAGCAAGTTGCCGCAGACAATGATCAATGTGCGGGTTGCAAAGCGTTTCGATCCGTTCAGTCGCGATGATATTGTTGCCGCGGTTAAGAAGGCCGAGTCAGAGCTTGGCAGTTCAGGAAGGATTCTGCTTCGGGCTTCAGGAACCGAGCCTTTGATCCGTGTAATGGCAGAGGGTAAGGATGCGGATGATATTCGCCGTGTTGCTGAAGAATTAGCGCAGGTTGTGCAAAGTTCAACGCACTGATTTTGTTGGTTTCAGGCGGTTGTCTGTTATGAGGGACTGCTGTATAGTGCGCCCTCCCTTACATTCGGGAACTGATATGCGTCGCAAGATTGTAGCCGGAAACTGGAAGATGAATGGGTCGAAAGACCTCTCGGAAAAGCTGGTTGGCTCTATCCGGTCTGAGGCCGAATCTCTTGATAACGGCGTGGAGGTTGTCATTCTTCCACCCGCAATTTACATCGAGGGTGTGTTGAGGCAAGCGCAAAATGGCGTGTCTGTTGGTGTTCAGAATATAGGGCAGTGGCAGTCAGGTGCCTACACTGGGGAAGTGTCCCCGGAAATGGCTAAAGATGTAGGTTGTCGCTATGCGCTCGTAGGTCATTCTGAGCGACGCCAGCTTTTCGGTGAAACCGACGAACTGGTAGCTGCAAAGGTTTCGCTTATTATTTCCAGTGGTTTAACGGCTATTGTGTGCGTTGGAGAAACTTTGGAAGAGCGGGAGTCTGGGCAGGCTGAAAATGTTGTTGCCGGCCAGATACGAGCAGGCTTGTCGAAGGTGGCGCAAGATCAATGGCAAAGTGTTGTCGTAGCCTATGAGCCAGTCTGGGCGATAGGTACCGGCAAAACTGCGACGTCAGACGACGCTCAGTCCATGCATGCAGCTATACGGGGCGTGCTAAAAGATATGGGCGCGCCGGCAGAAGAAATTTCATTGCTTTACGGCGGCAGTGTAAAAGCAGATAATGCAGCGGCTCTTTTTGCAGAGCCGGATATAGACGGCGGTTTAATTGGCGGAGCATCGCTGGTCGCAAAAGATTTTGTTAGTATTTGCCGGGATATGCCGGCAGGTACCTAAAGTTAAAGGTTCGCGAGAGTCGATATGGATTGGATCGAAACGCTAGTAGTTATTGCGCACGTCGTTATCGCGGTTGCGCTGGTGGGTCTGGTGCTGATCCAGCAGGGTAAAGGTGCAGACGCAGGTGCAGCCTTCGGCGGCGGTGGAGCGTCCCAGACTGTATTCGGTAGTCAGGGCAGCGGCAGTTTTCTGACCCGCGTGACGGCCATGCTCGCAATCATATTTTTTGTAACAAGTTTCTCGCTGGCAGTATTTGCCAAGCAGCGCGCAGAAGTGGCAGGCGAAGCGGGTATTCCTGTTGTTCAGGAATCTCGCGGAGCTCCTGCGCAAGGCGCTGGTTCAGATAACGGTGATGCTGCCAAAAGCGAAATCGAGAGCGGGGAGTCTGATCTTCCCGAGCTCGAGTAAGAGTGTTGCCCAAGTGGTGGAACTGGTAGACACGCTATCTTGAGGGGGTAGTGGCGAAAGCCGTGCCGGTTCGAGTCCGGCCTTGGGCACCAATTAAGAAGAAAAACGGCTTGGATGTTCCAGGCCGTTTTTTGGTCAGTCCTTGACCAGTCCGTTGGGCGTCTTTATACTCCGGCGGATATTGAGATCCGACATTTTTTTTGTCGGGTTTCTGGCAGGCCAGGAGTCTGTCAGCAGGAAGCGGGATACCGGTTAGCTTCCTGCGAGTTCTTGCAACAAAAGGCCCCGGTTTTCGGGGCTTTTTGATTAAGGGCCCTGGCGTAACGGGCCCTGGTGCGTAAAAAGGGCTGGTTGACAGCCCTTTTTTTGTTTTTGGTGCCGGTAAATTTCACAACGGAGACCGCCTAACTTGTCAGGCAAGCTTAAACAACTGGAAGACATTCTTCAGCCTGTAGTGGAAGGGTTGGGTTACGAGTTTTGGGGTATCGATTATCGCTCCCAAGGCTATCAATCACTTCTGCGGGTATTTATAGACGATGCTGAAAACGGTATTGGCATCGACGACTGTGAGAAAGTCAGTCGTCAGATCAGTGGCGTGATGGATGTTGAAGATCCCATCAAGACAGAGTACACGCTTGAGGTTTCGTCTCCGGGAATGGATCGTCCTTTGTTCCGGCCTGAGCATTACCAGGCATTTGTGGGGCATCAGGTACAAATTCGCTTGCGCATGGCGTTTGATGGTCGGCGCAAGTTTCAGGGGCTTATAAAAGCTGTTGAAGGTGATGATGTTGTCGTGATTGTTGACGATCACGAATATCTTCTGCCTTTCGATAGTATCGAAAAAGCCCACATTATTCCGGTATTCGAGTGAGCTATTTGAATAACTCAGTAGATGCACAGTTTATTTTCAGGGCAGGGCAATCCAATGAGTAAAGAGATCTTGCTGGTGGTTGAAGCCGTCTCGAACGAAAAAGGTGTCGAGAAGGACGTGATTTTTGAGGCGATCGAGCTAGCACTCGCCACAGCTGCCAAAAAGCGTTACGAAGATGAAGAATCGGATGTGCGCGTGTCGATTGACCGCCGTACCGGAGAGTATGAAACTTTCCGTCGCTGGCTGGTTGTGGATAACGACGCTGTACCTGCGCTGGGTACCGAGCTGACCCTTCAGGAGGCCGAGGAGATCGACACTGAGTTGAAACCTGGCGACACCTATGAAGAGAAAGCCGAGTCTGTGGCTTTTGGTCGTATTGGGGCTCAGGCTGCCAAGCAGATCATCTTCCAGAAAGTGCGTGAGGCTGAGCGGAGCAAAATCGTCGACAGTTACCGCGACCGTGTTGGTGAGTTGGTTTCAGGTACGGTTAAAAAGGTTACCCGCGATAACGTGATTGTTGATCTTGGCGCTAACGCCGAGGCACTGCTGCCCAGAGAACAGCTGATTCCCCGCGAAACGTTTCGCATGGGAGATAGGGTTCGCTCGCTGCTGCTGGAAATTCGCACAGATCACCGTGGGCCCCAGTTGATCCTCAGCCGCTCAGCACCGCAGATGTTGATTGAGTTGTTCCGTATTGAAGTGCCCGAGATTGCCGAAGAGCTGATAGAGATCCGTGGCGCAGCTCGTGATCCAGGTTCTCGCGCCAAGATTGCTGTGAAGACCAATGACCGTCGTATTGACCCGGTTGGTGCCTGTGTAGGCATGCGCGGTTCCCGTGTTCAGGCTGTTTCCAACGAACTGGGCGGCGAGCGCGTAGACATTGTGCTGTGGGACGATAACCCTGCACAGTTGGTCATCAACGCTATGTCGCCCGCAGAGGTGGCCTCCATTGTGATGGACGAAGATCGTCACACTATGGAAGTGGCTGTTGCTGAAGACAATTTGGCGCAGGCTATCGGTCGTAATGGACAGAACGTTCGCCTGGCTACGGAGCTTACAGGCTGGACTCTGAACGTAATGACCGAAGAGGAGGCCGGTGAGCGCCAGGAGCAAGAGTTCAATACGTTGGTTGAGCATTTTACGGCTCACCTGGATGTGGATGCAGAATTCGCAGGTGTACTGATCGAGGAAGGCTTTACGTCTATCGAGGAAGTCGCCTATGTACCCATGGAAGAAATGCTCGCGATTGAAGGTTTTGACGAAGACACCGTCTCAGAACTGCGCCGTCGTGCCAAAGATGCCTTGTTGAATCAGGCCCTGGCAAGCGAAGAAGCTCTCGACGGCGCCGAGCCGGCAGAAGATCTTCTGAGCATGGACGGAATGGATCGCGGCCTGGCGTTTAAACTCGCTGGCATAGGCGTACGTACAATGGAAGATTTGGCTGAGCAGTCGGTTGATGACTTGCTCGATATCGAAGGTATGGATGAAGAGCGTGCGGGACAATTGATTATGGCCGCACGCGCCCCCTGGTTTGAAGACCAGGCTTAATTCGGGAGGAGACCAGTATGGCTGAAGTAACGGTAAAACAACTGGCCGAAGATGTAGGCGCTCCCGTGGATCGTTTGCTGAAGCAGATCGTGGAAGCTGGCTTGAAAGCCCGCTCGGAAGGCGATTCTGTGTCTAGCGATGAGAAGCAGCAGTTGCTGGCCTATCTGAGACAGACCCACGGTGAAGCAGGCGCTGAGCCGAACAAGATTACTCTGAAGCGCAAAACCACAACCACGCTCAAGGCTGGTAAAGCCAAGACGGTTAATGTGGAAGTGCGTAAGCGCCGCACCTATGTAAAGCGTGCGGAATCGCAGCCAGAACCAGAAGTGGCGGCACCAGAAGAGATTAAGGAAGAACAGAACGTGGAGCAGGTGCAGGCGGAGCAACCCGCAAATGTAGTTGCCCCACAGGCAGAAGCAGAAGCTCCTTCAGAAGCCCCTTCTGAAGCGGCAGAGAAGCAGGCACCGGCTGCAGAAGAGCAGGCGCCTGCCGAAAAGGCTGAGCCGAAAAAGGCTCCGGTTCCTGCTCCGGAAGATATGCCGATGCCGCCGCCTGAGGGTGATGGTAAGGACCGGAAGCCTAAGAAAAAGAAAGAAAAAGTTCGTGAGCGTGGCGACGAAACTGAAGAAGGCAAGCCGAAGAAGAAACAGGCTGGCCATCGTGGTCCACGTAACCGCCCTGCAGACGCGCCAGTGGTGATCTCGGAAGACGATGATGACAACACTTTGCGCAAGCCGCTGCGAGCGAAAAAGAAACCCAAAGAGAAGCGTCATGGCTTCGAGAGGCCGACCAAACCAATGGTCAGAGAAGTAGAAGTTCCTGAAGTGATTACCGTTGGCGATCTTGCCCAGCGGATGGCCGTCAAATCCGGTGCCGTCATCAAGATTTTGATGGGCATGGGCGTGATGGCAACCATTAACCAGCCACTGGACCAAGAAACATCGACTCTGGTAGTTGAAGAGCTCGGCCACACGGCCAAGCCCATCAGCGACGATGCTTTTGAGCACGATGTACTTAGCGAATTCAAAGTGGAAGGCAAGGAAAAGACCAAGCGCGCTCCAGTTGTGAGTGTAATGGGTCACGTCGACCATGGTAAAACATCGCTGCTTGACTACATTCGGCGCACCAAGGTTGCCTCGGGTGAATCTGGTGGTATTACCCAGCATATCGGTGCTTACCACGTAGAAACCGATCAAGGCATGGTGTCGTTTCTGGATACCCCAGGCCACGCGGCATTTACCGCGATGCGTGCCCGTGGTGCCCAGTGCACCGATATCGTTATCCTGGTTGTAGCATCCGATGACGGAGTTATGCCGCAGACTAAAGAAGCGGTGCAACATGCGCGCTCTGCTGGCGTGCCCATCGTTGTTGCCATCACCAAGATGGACAAAGAGCAGGCAGACCCGGATCGGGTGAAGAACGAACTGGCTGCGATTGACGTTATTCCGGAAGACTGGGGCGGCGACGTTCAGTTCGTACCCATCTCCTCGCACTCGGGTGACGGCGTTGATACGCTTCTTGAGGCGGTTTTGCTCCAGGCTGAGATCCTTGAGCTTCAGGCTACGCCTGACGCACCAGCCAACGGTGTTGTCGTTGAATCCAGTCTTGAGCGTGGGCGTGGGCCTGTTGCTACTGTGCTGGTACAGAACGGCACACTTAAGCGGGGCGACATGGTTGTTGCAGGTTCTTTCTTCGGAAAGGTTCGCGCAATGACCGATGAAGCTGGTAAGCAAGTTAAAGATGCTGGCCCATCTATTCCTGTCGAGATTCTTGGCCTTAATGGCACGCCGAACGCCGGCGACGAGTTCTTTGCAGTAGCCGATGAGCGCAAGGCCAAAGAATTGGCAGAATTCCGTCATGTTCGTGAGCGCGAGCAGCGTTTGCAGCGGGCGCAAGCAGCCAAGCTTGAGAACCTGTTCGAGAACATGGGCAAGGACGAGGTTAAAACCCTCAACGTTGTCCTTAAAACCGACGTACGTGGCTCTCTTGAGGCGATCAACAAGTCGCTGCAGGATCTGGGCAACGAAGAGGTTCAGGTGAAGATCGTGTCTTCCGGTGTCGGCGGTATAGCTGAAACGGACGTCAGTCTCGCAATGGCAACAAATGCCGTTATCTTCGGGTTCAACGTGCGTGCTGATACAGCAGCCAAGCGCCTGGTTGAGCAAGAAGGCCTGGATCTGCGCTACTACAGCATTATCTACAACCTGCTAGACGATGTGAAAGCCGCGTTGACGGGCATGCTGGCACCAGAATTCCGCGAAGACATTATTGGCATTGCAGACGTACGCGATGTGTTCCGCTCACCCAAGTTTGGTCAGGTTGCTGGCTGCATGGTGACGGAAGGCAACGTATACCGGAACAAGCCCATTCGTGTTCTGCGTGACAACGTGGTTATCTTCGAAGGCGAGCTGGAATCTCTGCGCCGCTTCAAGGACGACGTTCCTGAAGTTCGTAACGGTATGGAGTGTGGTATCGGTGTTAAAGGCTACGACGTGAAGGTCGGTGACCAGATCGAAGTCTTCGATCGGGTTAGAGTCGAGCGCAAGCTCGAGTCTACGGGGGCCTAATGCCAAGAGAGTTCAGTCGTATTGATCGCATTGGCGATCAGATGCAGCGTGAGCTTGCCCAGCTGATTCAGCGCGAGGTTAAGGATCCGCGATTAGGCATGGTGACAGTCAACGCAGTCAAGGTCAGTCGTGACCTTGGCTACGCTGATATATATGTTTCTTTGCTGACCACCGAGGAGCTGACCGCGGAGTCCCCCGAGGCAAAGGAATCTGTTTCGGTACTGAACAAGGCAGCTGGGTTTCTCCGTGGCCAAGTGGGAAGAGCGATGAAGCTGCGGGTTGTACCTCAGCTGCGATTCCACTTTGACGCGCTTCAGGGCTACAGCCGCAGAATGGACAGTCTTATTCGCGAAGCGGTAGGTGATAAGCCCGCCGTTGAGCGGAACGATGACAACCAGAATGATCCGGAGTCAAAGGCTTGAGTCGCAGACGTAAAGGTCGTGATGTTAGTGGCATTCTGGTCATCGACAAGCCGCTGGGTATTACTTCTAACGGTATTCTGCAGGAGGTCAAGCGCCTTTATGGTGCTGCCAAGGCAGGCCATACCGGCGCCTTGGATCCGCTGGCAACCGGGGTTCTACCATTGTGCTTCGGTGAGGCTACGAAGTTCTCGCAGATGATGCTAGACAGCGACAAGGCTTATATAGCCACAGCGCGGCTTGGCGAGCGCACCGAAACAGGTGACAGCGAAGGCGCGGTCGTTGAGACCAAACCAGTGCCGGAAGGTCTTACGCCAGAAGTGCTTGAGCCTGTGCTGGAACAGTTCCGCGGTAATATCCAGCAAATTCCCTCCATGTACTCGGCACTTAAGCACAAGGGCCGCCCACTTTATGAATACGCCCGCGAGGGTATTGAAGTGGAACGCCCTGCACGCCCGGTAACCATTTACGATCTCCAGCTTCTGGACGTTCGTGAAAATGAGTTGGATATCGCCGTAAAGTGCACCAAGGGTACGTATATTCGCTCGCTCGTTGAAGACATTGGCGAAGTGCTGGGTTGCGGTGCACATGTGATTGCGCTGCGGCGCACGCTAGCAGCTGGATTCACTTTGGCCAATGCTCACCCAGTGCCGGATCTGGAGGCGATGCGTGAGCGTGGCGAAAGCCTGGATGGCCTGCTGGTTGCCCCTGATGCAGCGCTTTCCATGTTTCCAGAGCACCGCTTGAGCGGGCAGCCTTTGGTGTCGATATTGAATGGACAACCGGTTAGAATACCGGGTCGAGTCTTCGATGGCTTCGTGCGTATATATGGCAACGAAGGCTTCGTGGGGCTTGCAGAAGCATTGCCAGAAGGTGAGGAAACCCAGTTGGTGCCTCGCCGTTTGGTAAGTAGCAGCGGTAAACAGTAGTTAACCGTTGTATAGCCGGGCTGTAGAGGTGCGCGGTTCGGCCGGATTTATCAGCATCGCAAACATGAGGTGAGTTATGGCACTTTCTGCCAATGAAAAAGCACAGATCGTTCAAGATTATCAGCAAGCTGATGGCGATACCGGTTCTCCAGAAGTGCAGGTTGCACTGCTGAGCGCCAACATCAACAAGCTGCAGGGTCACTTTAAGATCAACAAGCAGGATCATCATTCCCGCCGTGGTCTGATCCGCATGGTAAACCAGCGTCGTAAACTGCTGGACTACCTGCGTCGGAAAAACGGTGACCGTTACCTGGAGCTGATCAAGCGCCTTGGATTGCGTCGCTAATCCGGTCTTACGACCTGACGGCTGTGTGCGGACATGTTCCGTTTGCAGCCACCAGCCGGTGGGCTCCTTAAGGGGCCTGCCGGTTGTGCTTTTCAGCACCGCATTACGTATTTCAGTGAACCTGGGATTTCCTGTCGTATTGGGAAGCCGAAATTGATAGCAGGTTGTTGAAAGCCCGGGCGGTACGCAGATTTAGCGTACCAGATGCCTGGCCGGGGTTTTGCAACAGCCTGTTAGCTTTCAGGCGGGGTATGTACAGGGTCACACTACTATCATTCTGAACAGATAACGCAGGAGTTCGTTGTGGATCTGCAACCGCGTAAAAAGACATTTGAGCTGGGTGGCGAAACCGTCACTCTGGAAACGGGCCGTATTGCTCGTCAGGCTACAGGTTCCGTTTTGGTCACCGTGGGTGACATTTCGGTTCTGGGTACCGTTGTTGGTGCCAAAGAAGCCAAGCCGGGTCAGCCGTTCTTCCCGCTGACTGTGAACTATTTTGAAAAAACCTATGCCGTGGGCAAAATCCCCGGTGGTTTCTTCAAGCGTGAAGGCCGTCCTTCCGAGAAAGAAACCCTTACATCACGCTTGATCGACCGTCCGATTCGTCCACTGTTCCCTAACGGCTACATGAACGAGACACAGGTCATCTGTACGGTTATGTCGTCTAGCAAGAACCAGGATCCGGACATCGCCGCGATGCTGGCTGCGTCAGCCGCGCTGTCGATTTCTGGTATTCCTTTCGCTGGCCCAATCGGCGCTAGCCGTGTTGGTTACACCAACGAAAGGGGTTACTTCCTGAACCCGAGCTTTGAAGATCTGAAAACCTCCCTGCTAGACATGGTGGTTGCGGGTACTGAAGACGCGGTTCTGATGGTTGAATCTGAAGCCAAAGGCCTGAGCGAAGATCAGATGCTCGGTGGCGTTCTGTTTGCGCACCAGGAAATGCAGACGGCTGTTACAGCAATCAAAGAGTTTGCTGCTGAAAATGGCAAGCCTCGTTGGGATTGGCAGCCAGCTGCTGAAAACACCGAATTGCTGGGCGCGATCAAGTCTGAGTTTGCCGGTGCTATCGAAGAAGCCTATGGCATTCACGACAAGATGGCCCGTTACCAGCGTCTTGGCGAAATCAAATCCGCTGCTGTTGAGAAGCTTGCAGGCGAAGAGGAAGGCCAGCCTTCCGCAGACGAAGTTAAAAAGAACTTCGGAAAAGTTGAGAAAACAGTTGTTCGCCAGCAGGTAATCGATGGCAAGCCACGTATCGATGGCCGTGACAACAAAACGGTTCGTCCGATCGAAATCGAAGTGGGTATCCTGCCAAGCGTTCACGGTTCTGCGCTATTTACCCGTGGCGAAACTCAGGCGATCGTTACGACGACTCTGGGCACGTCCCGCGATGTGCAGACAATTGACGCCCTGGAAGGCGAGCGTAAGGATCCGTTCCTGTTCCATTACAACTTCCCTCCGTACTCCGTAGGCGAAGCTGGCCGTGTTGGTACCCCGGGCCGTCGTGAAGTTGGCCATGGTCGTTTGGCCAAGCGCGGTGTGATGGCGGTTATGCCGACCATGGAAGAGTTCCCGTATGCCATTCGTGCGGTATCCGAGATTACTGAGTCCAACGGTTCCAGCTCTATGGCGTCTGTTTGTGGTTCAAGTCTGGCACTGATGGATGCTGGTGTGCCATTGAAGGCAGCGGTAGCGGGTATTGCCATGGGTCTGGTTAAGGAAGGCGACAAGTTTGCCATTCTGACCGACATCTTGGGTGATGAGGATCACCTGGGTGATATGGACTTCAAGGTTGCCGGTACCAAAGACGGCATTACTGCTCTGCAGATGGATATCAAAATCCAGGGTATTACTGACGAGATCATGGAGCTTGCTCTGGAGCAGGCTCACGGAGCCCGTCAGCACATCCTGGGTGAGATGAACAAGGTTATCTCTGAGTCGCGTACTGAGCTTTCTTCGCGTGCTCCGAGCATCACCACGATCAAGATCAACCCTGAGAAAATCCGTGACGTTATCGGTAAGGGCGGCTCTATGATCCGTTCTATCTGTGACGAGACCGGTGCGTCCATCGATCTGGATGACGACGGTAATGTGAAGATCTACGCAGAAAACCAGGAAGCAGCCCAGGCGGCCGTTAACCGGGTTAAGGAAATCACTGCTGAGATTGAGGTTGGTGCCATCTACAAGGGGCGCGTTGAGCGCATTGTGGACTTTGGTGCCTTTGTTAACATCCTGCCTGGCAAGGATGGTCTGGTGCACATTTCCCAGATCTCTGAGCGCCGGATCGAGAACGTAACTGACGAGCTAAGCGAAGGTCAGGAAGTTCTGGTTAAGGTTCTGGATGTGGACAACCGTGGCCGTGTGAAGCTGTCCATGAAGGAAGTCAAAGAAGGCGAGCAGCCGACTGACTTCACTGACTGATAGCTAGCAGCTACCAAAAACCCGCCTTTCCTCTGGATTGGCGGGTTTTTTGTTAGTTGTCCCTAAGAAATTCCAGCACAGATTCTTTATAAGCAGGAATCACAAACGTTGCTGCATGGGGTGTGTCTGTCTGCAGGAATCGCTTTGGTTTACCGGCGGCATCATAGAGGTCTTGGCCGTGGTGGAAGGGAATAATGCCGTCGCGAACGCTGTGAATAATCATGACAGGTACCGGGCTGATGTTGGCGATCTGGTCTACGCCTTCGTATTCGTCCGGGATGGTCCAGCTCAGAGGTATCTGGAATGGCCAGGTGAGCCAGAAGTTGGAGAGTTTTTCTCTGGCTATGCCGCGGAAGCCGGAGAAGGTGCCGTCGAGGATGACGCCGTTGAGTTTCGGGGTTTCGTTGCGTTGTACCCATTCGCTGGCGAGGGTCAGGCCCAGGGCGCCACCCAGGCTTTGGCCCAGGAGGAAGGTGGGGGTGGTCTCAATGTCAGGCCGGGTTGCGAGCCAGCGCAGGCCGATTTCGGAGTCGTGGAGGGCGCCTTCTATGTCGGGCGCGCCGGTTGACTTGCCGTAACCCCGGTAGTCGATGGTGAATACGTTGTAGCCTTCTGCAGGCAGCCAGGCGACGTTAAGCAGATGGCTGCTGATGTTCTGGGCGTTGCCGTGGAGGAAGTACACGGTACCTTGCGCCTGAGCCTTTGCCGGTAGCCACCAGCCATGGAGGGTTTCGCCGTCGGCGGTGTCCAGGTAGATGTTTTCATAGGTCAGGTTAAGGCGATCCGGTGTTATGTAGGTGGTTTGGTCCGGGAAGAAAAACAGGCTGCTGCAGCCGCTTTGAATTAGCGCTGCGGCTGAAACAAACAGCGCCAGTAAGGGTGTTTTGAGCCTGTTTTTTTTCAGAAGTAAGCGTGCAGTCCGGCTTGCCATGTGCTCTGGTACCTGTCGTAGTGATCTTCCCGGGTGAATTCGGCAAACAGGCTGAATTCTCGGCCGATGTGCCAGTTGCCTTTTACGTATACCTGATCTTGTCTGTGCTGGCTGCTGACTATCCAGGCTTTGGTTTTAGCACCAGCTGCCAGACTAAAACGGTTGTTCTGGTGCAGAAAACCAATGTCTGCACCGGGCGCAGCGTCGTAGCCGCGACGTAGGTCGTCGTCGATTTCCAGGTCGGCTGTGGCAATAGCGAAAGCCTGAGTTTGTTGGCCCAGGCGCCAACTTCCGCCCGCACCACCTTCCAGGTAGGGTGCCAGAACCCGCTTGTTGCCGGTATCGGTGCGGCGGCCACCAAAGCCTACCTGCCACGATAATGGCGAGAAAAACGCGTTTCTTGGGCTCAGGGAGCGGATTTCCACGCCGGTAAGCTGCTCCAGTTGCAGTTCGTTGTTATCAGTGTAGTAGCGTGCGTCCAAGCGGAGAAACTGTAGTTGGGCACCGCTACGATAACCGGCGGGTGGGTCCAGTATATCGTGATAAGCCGGCCGGAACGTAAGCTGGGTAAACTCACGGTGGGCCAGCTGACCGGCACCTAGGCTCAAGCGAAACGTGTCATGGCCCTGATCGTCACGTACCTGCGGCGCTGCTGGCTGCGTAAGTGGTGCAACACCGCCGATCTTACTGCGCTCGCGCAGCAGGCTGTGAGAAAGCGGTGCCGCAACCTCTCTTGGCCAGCTGTCTGCTTCGCTCTGGTAACGTACGTAGTCGTAGGTGGCATCGAGCAAGTGGGCACGTTCGCGGGGTGGAAGAGCAAGTACCTCGTCGCTGCCTGGTTCCACATAACCATTTGCGATAGCAGCTGCAAGTGTTTGCTGGGGTTTGGGCAGCGCTGACAGGCTATGAGCCACAGAGGTGGCTGCCGATGCGCGGTAGTGTACATCTGCAACCAGGTCCTTATCCACTACCCAGCGAACGGTGTCAGAAGGTATGGCGTGAGTGCTGACTTCACCCAGGAGGTTGGTTCCGGGGCGCGCGATGTCGATGAGTGCGAGTAGGCGGTAGGCGCAATTTTCATCGAAAAAATAGTAGTCGAAATTTCGATCCCGAATTTCCCAGGCGTGAGCCAGCATGAAGTCGACTTCCTGCTGGTTCAGGTTCAGTTTGTATTCCCACAGGTCCCGGTGCTCAATATCGGAGTAGAGCCGAATTTTTTCGTAATAGGGCTGTACAGTTGTTATTCCGGGGTAACCGCCAAAAATACCTTTGTAAGCGAAGAGTAATTCGCTGTCGTGAGCTGCCGCATCGGCAGCGTAGGAAATTGTGTTGGCTAGCAGCAAGTTGGTTTGTTCGTCATCCTGAGGCGGATCCAGTCTTAAGAAGGTATGGCCAAACATGGATGAAGGGCTGTTCAGGTAAGACGCGGCAAAAACAAGCGTAATGCTTTCTGTGTTGAGTGTTTCCATCCATTGCTGGTAATCCGGGCACTTTGCCGTGTTTGCAGGCAGATCAAGGCGCTCACGAAGCCAGGCGTCTCTGGCCGGAAAACGACATCGTGCGTGATCGTTGCCGACTCCCGGTTGCTGTATAGCCTCTAGGGTCGCTTCCAGTTCTGCTTTGGGAGATGTTTTGCCGGCCTCGCTCAGGAAAAATTCGGGGTCGTCAGCTTGGCTGGTATAGCCACCGCCAAACTTGCCAGGCTGGTAATGAATGAGCGTGAGCCAGGCTGGGTCCAGGTGAAGTGGATTGTTGGCGACCAAAGTTTGCGCCTGCAGAGGTAAGCTGATGATGAGCCAAAGCAAGGCTGGCCCAATACGAAGCGAATTGCCCATGGGTATGTGCGGGTTCCGGTCAGGTCGGGAATGTCGAAGCGGGAAAAGTGCGCGCCATCCTTGGCGCTTAGGCATACCTGCAAGTCAGCTATCAGGCCGCTACGTATTTGCTAAGCGACTCATTTTTTTCCAGCAGGGCGACAATCGCATCCACTGCCTCACCAGAAGTGGTGTCTGATTTTGGGAAAATAACTGCGAAGTTGTTCTGCAGAACCTGGCGGAAGTTGGTGCGATCCGCATCATCAACGCCCAGAAGAACCGCGAGAGTTTCCAGGTTTTCACCATTGCCGCGAGACATGTCGCGGGCTACTTTATCGATGTTGCTGTCCATGTACATGGCCATAGACTGAACAGACTCGTTGGTCTGGCAGCCCAGTGTACCAGTGGTCATGCCGAATGTCTGATTGCCAAATGTAGCGTTGGTTGTTGCAGCCAGCACGTGGGGGGCAATGCCGGATTGTCCTTTCCAGATCATGGCGCCAACGCCGCAGCCTGGTTGGGCAAAGGCCATGGAAGAGGCACCCAAAAGAATTGCACCTGCGATCAGTTTTTTCATTATTCACTCCTAAGTCAATGTTTTAGCTGTTTTCGCATGCCACGTTAGCCATTAGCTGGCTCTCAATGTGGGCACGGTTCCACCTGCCTTTTCCGTACACAGTGACACCGTGATTCTCAGTATAGTTCAATATCTGAATCTGACCGTCTGGCTGATCATTAAATTTTTTAAGTGATTGAGAAGTGTATGAATAGGCATGCGTCCATATTCCTGAGTTGGTTGAAAAGCAGCCAATCGTTTCTCTATTGTTATAAAGAGCTTCCTTCCGTATAGTGACGACCGGCCAAGAAGGCCTGGTAAAAAAAACATGGAGACAATCTTTTGAAAAAAGTTCTAATTGCATCATCACTGGTATTGGCCGGCGCACTGTCAGGCTGTAGTTCAATGAACGTTAGCTCTAACTCTATGCCGATCACTGCTCCTCTGCAGACTGACATCAAAGCTGACATTGAGGTTGGTGAGAAAATCACCGGTAAGGCTTCCGTAACTAAGATTCTGTTCTTCACTATCGGTAGTGACAAGCATTTCGCTGACGGCGTTTCCTACGGTGGATCTGGTGGCGGTTCAGGCCTGCCTTTCTTGGGCGATCCGGTTTCCAAAGCGAAATCAGCTGCTGCCTACAAGGCAGTTAATGCCTCTGGTGCAGATATCATTGTTGCCCCACGTTACACCGTTGAGACTGAAGACTTCGTAGTCTACGGAACCATCAACGTAACGGTTGAAGGCTACAAAGGCACTATCAAGAGCATCAAGTAATACGCTTTTGATTTGCTGTTTGTAAAAAAAGGCCGGTGTACTTATGTACACCGGCCTTTTTTGTACCTTCATAGTTGGCGGTCAGCCACCCAAATACGCATTTTGAACATCCGGGTTTTTCAGCAAATTCTTACCTGTATCATGAAGGCGAATTTTACCCGTCTCCAGTACATAGCCCCTGTCAGCGAGGTGTAGCGCCTGATGGGCGTTCTGCTCTACCAAAAACACGGTAATACCTTCATCCCGTAGATGGCCGATAATCTCGAAGATCTGTTTGATGATCAGTGGAGCCAGCCCAAGTGAAGGCTCATCCAATATAATCATGTTTGGGCGGCTCATAAGCGCCCGCCCGATCGCCAGCATTTGCTGTTCACCACCAGACATGGTGCCTGCGCGCTGCAGTTCACGTTCTTTCAGGCGCGGAAATAGTTCATACACATGCGCTTGGCTTTCTCGGATCTCGGCTTTGGTATTGAAGAATCCGCCCATGTGCAGGTTTTCTTCAACCGTTAGGCCAGAAAATATTCGCCTGCCTTCAGGCACTATGGCCAGCCCCGAACGCATGATCTGCGCTGTGGGTTCGTTGGTGATATCACGGCCTTCCAGGATTATGCGCCCGGAACTGGCCTGTGGCGTTCCGCATACGGTCATTAGAAGTGTGGTTTTTCCAGCGCCGTTGGCGCCGATCAGAGAGACGATTTCGCCCCGGTTAACCTCAACAGAAACCCCGTGCAGGGCTTCAATCTTTCCGTAGTGGGTGTGGACATCTTCTAGTACAAGCATGCTCATGTTTCAGGCCTCGCCCAGGTAGGCTTTGATCACGTCGTCGTTCTGGCGGATTTCTTCCGGCGTACCACTGGCCAGGGGCTTGCCCTGGTTAATGACGTTAATCCGATCAGAAATATCCATTACCAGGCTCATGTCGTGCTCAATCAGCACCACGGAAACGTTGTAGTCCTCTTTCAGGCTAATGATAAGCTGATTGAGTTCTTTGGTTTCCGCCGGGTTGAGGCCAGCGGCTGGCTCGTCGAGCATTAATAGTTTGGGCTCGGTAACCATGCAACGTGCTATTTCAAGCCGCCGTTGTTGGCCGTATGCCAAATTGCCGGCATCCCGGTTGGCGAGATCCAGAAGGCCGACGCGTTCCAGCCAGTAAGCCGCGCGATCCAGTGCCTTCTGTTCCCGCGCCTTGTAGTTGGGGGTGCCCAGAAGGCCTGCAAGCATGTTGGTGTTCAGGTGGCGGTGTTGGGCCACAAGCAGGTTTTCTACAACCGACATCTGGGTGAACAGACGAACGTGTTGAAAGGTCCTTACCATGCCCAGCCGGGAGATTTTGTAATCCGGCTTGCCTTGCATTTCTTTACCTTCGAAAAGGATTTTGCCACTGGTCGGCTTATAAAAACCGCTCATGCAGTTGAACACGGTGGTTTTTCCGGCCCCGTTGGGGCCGATGATGGACACGATTTCCCGTTCCTTAACGTCCAGTGACACCTGGTCTACCGCCAGCAGGCCGCCAAAGCGCATGGACAGATTCTGTACTTCAAGCATCGTCCGTCACTCCTGCTTGGGCAATTTGATATGAATACGTCGCATGGGCAACATGCCCTGTGGACGCCAAACCATCATCAAGACCATGGCGGCGCCGAAGATCAGCATTCGGTATTCGGAAAACTCCCGTGCCAATTCCGGCAAAATGGTCACCGCGATCGCCGCCAGTATCACGCCAAGCTGTGACCCCATTCCGCCCAGAACCACAATTGCCAGAATGATGGCAGATTCCAGAAAGACAAAGGACTCAGGGCTTATAAACCCTTGCTTGGAAGCAAATACGGTACCTGCGAAGCCGGCAAAGAACGCGCCGATGGTAAATGCAGAGAGCTTGACAGCGGTACGGCTGAGGCCTAGCGAACGCGCCGCGATTTCATCTTCGCGCAGGGCTTCCCAGGCTCGGCCTACCGGCATCCGCATAAAACGCCGAATGATCAGCGCGGTAATAACCGCAAGCACCAGAGCGATCAGGTACAGGAAGATAACCTTGTGTTCACCACTGTAGGCGATACCGAAAGTTTCGTGGAAAGATGTATTGCCCTCCTCTTTAACGCGACGGCCAAATTCCATGCCGAAAAAGGTTGGGTCGGGTATGCCGCCTATGCCGTTTGGGCCGCCGGTGAGGCTTGTCCAGTTGTTAAGCAGGATACGGATGATCTCGCCAAAGCCCAAGGTGACGATGGCCAGATAATCCCCCCGTAATCGCAATACCGGAAAGCCCAGCAGTAGCCCAAATAAGCCTGCCAATAGCGCCCCTATGGGCAAGGCCATCCAGAATGAAATACCTGTGTATTGTGATAAAAGAGCAAAGGTGTAAGCGCCAACTGCATAGAAAGCCACATAGCCGAGATCCAGCAGGCCGGCCAGGCCAACAACCACGTTAAGGCCTAGCGCAAGCATGATGTAAATCAGCACCAATGTGGCCAGATCTACAGAGCCTCGCGAGACAAAGAAGGGCCAGAACAGAGCCAGCACCAGGAGCCCGGTCATTATCCAGGATTCCAGCTTTACACGCTTGGATTGCTCCATGGGTTCTTTGTGTGCAAGAGGATTAAGCGTGGGCAATTTGCCTAGCATGCCCATAAACGAATCACGGAACGCCTGGAATACAAATACCGCAACAGCGGCCATAAAGATGGCAATGTACGTTGAGGTTTTGGCGCCGGTGAGCGTGATGTTTACGCCCTGGGCTTCCAGGTTGAGACCGAGAATAGGGAACGAAATTATCAACGTGACAATCGCGCAGAATAGCGCGTGTCTGTAATTGTTAGCAGCCATCAGATCTTCTCAACCTCCGGTTTGCCAAGCAGCCCCGTGGGTTTAAACAGCAAAATGAGGATCAATAAGCCGAAGGAAACCACGTCTTTATACTCACCGCTGAGGTAGCCGGACGTCATGCTTTCAGACACGCCAAGAATAAGCCCGCCAAGCATGGCGCCGGGTATGCTGCCAATACCGCCAAGCACGGCGGCCGTAAAGGCCTTAAGGCCCGCAATGAAACCGAACAAAGGATCAACCGAACCGTAATACATACCCAAGAGAAGGCCGGCCACTGCCGCCAGCGCGGCGCCGATGACAAAGGTGGCTGAGATAATGCGGTTGGTGTCGATGCCCAGAAGACTCGCCATGCCTAAATCTTGGGAGACTGCCCGGCAGGCACGGCCTGTGCGAGAACGGGAAATGAACAGCGAGAGTGCCGTCATGCAAATCAAGGTAGTTACAAAAATAGTGATCTGCATGTAAGACAGAGACATTTCGAACGCGCCATCAGCGCTGAAATTGAACCCACCCTCAATAAGTGCCGGGAAGCCGACATTGCGAGAGCCCTGGGCAAGGTGAACGTAGTTTTGCAAGAAGATGGACATGCCGATTGCAGAAATCAGTGGGATCAGACGGTGCCTGCCACGTACCGGGCGATAGGCAACCCGCTCTACTGCCCAGCCCATAGAGCTGGAAACAATTATCGCACACAGAAGCGCAACGATAAGGATCAAGGGCAGCCAGGCAAGTCCAAGAGCTGTGAGGCCGGTAATTGCAATAAGCGCGGTGTAGGCGCCGATCATGTAGATCTCACCATGGGCAAAGTTGATCATGCCGATGATGCCGTAAACCATCGTATAACCGATGGCGATCAGGGCGTAGGCGCTCCCGATCGTCAGCCCGTTGATGAGCTGCTGAGAGAAGTAAAGGAGGTCTTGCATTGTTATTTGACTCCGGAGGCCTGCTCCCTCCGCTGCATCAGCCCGGGCACGGGATAACCGCGCTGGGTGTGAGACAGAGTCAACAGGAGCCTAGAAAAACACCTTCTCCCGGATCGCGGTGAGAAGGTGCTCTAATGATTACCGTTAATTAACGATTGGGCTTAGTTTACCGGAGTTTTGCTGCCATCTGAATGCCATTCGTACACAACAAACTCGAATGACTTCATGTCGCCGGCTTTGTCGTATTCAACTGTGCCGATGGGTGTCTCAAAGGTTCCGCTGCGTAGGGCTGCTGCAACGTCGAATGGGTCTTTGGATTCAGCTGCTTCGATACCTTCAGCAACTAGCTGAACGGCCGCGTATGAGGTCAGTACGAACGGACCTGAAGGATCCTCACTCTTGGCTTCGAAGGCTTTCACCAAATCCTGGTTTTCTGCCTTCTCGTCAAAGCTTGGGGTAGAGTTACAAAAAGGCCTTCGGCAGCTTCACCGGCAATGGTGTTGATATCTTTGTTGCCAACGCCTTCAGGGCCCATGAACTTAGCGTCCAGGTCGGCTTGGCGCGCCTGTCTCAGGATCAGGCCCAGCTCTGGATGGTAGCCGCCAAAGTAAACGTAATCCACGTTGGCTTGCTTGAGCTTGGTCACTAGCGATGAGAAGTCTTTGTCGCCGGCAGTAACACCTTCAAACATGGCAATTTCGATGCCTTTGTCTTTCAGGGTGTCGCGTACTGCTGTGGCAATACCTTCGCCGTACTGCTGTTTATCGTGAATAATTGCAACGCGCTCAGGGTTCTGGCTGGCGATGTAGTTACCGGCAACAGGGCCCTGCATGCTGTCGAGCCCGATGGTACGGAAAACCAGCTCATAGCCACGCTCTGTGACTTCCGGGCTGGTTGAGGCCGGAGTAATCATCAGTATGCCTTCATCCTCATAAATGTCTGAGGCAGGTTGGGTCGAGCTGGAGCAAAGGTGACCAATTACAAATTTTACGCCATCGTTCACCAGGCGGTTTGCTACCGTAACGGCCTGCTTGGGGTCGCATACGTCGTCGTATTCTACGGCGACGAGCTTTTCGCCCATCACGCCGCCATTGGCGTTGATTCGCTCAATGGCCATACGAGCACCGGAGAATTGCATGTCGCCATACTGGGCAACGGGGCCGGTCATTGGGCCTGCAATACCGATTTGTATGTCTGCGGTTGCGTAACCCGCGCCCATGAGGGCAACGGTAGTACTAACGGCGGTGACGAGTTTTTTTAGTGGAGTTGTCATTGTGTTTATCCTGTGTTCTTCAGCATTATTATTATGGTCTCAAAGGGTAAACAAACACTACCGATGTGACCTTGTCAAGTTGGCCGAAGGCCTGGTCGGTAATTTAACACTTTGGAGGGAGCAGGTAAAAACCGCTACTTGCATTCAAGGGTACAAAAACCTTTAATGCTTAGTGGTGTAAATAAAAGGCGAAAGGCCTCATTGGAGTAGTAGCACAGTGAACAACTATGAACATGTTTTGGTAGCGCTCAGACGTGTTATCCGGGCAACGGATCTTCATTCCAAACGTCTCAGCAAAAATGCCGGTCTTACTGGCCCGCAGCTCTTAATCATGCGAACAATTCGGGACCTGGGTGAGGTTACTATCGGCACCATTGCCGACAAGGTAAGTCTAAGCCAGGCTACTGTTACAACGATCCTTGATCGCCTGGAACATCGGCAGTTGGTTTACCGTGTTCGCAGCACTCAGGATAAACGCAAGGTTCATGCGCACCTTACTGAGAGTGGTGCAGATATACTTTCTCGTGCGCCGAACCCACTACAGGAAGATTTCATTAAGAAGTTCCAGAACCTGCACGAGTGGGAACAAAACATGATCCTGGCGTCGCTGCAGCGGGTTGCGAACATGATGGATGCAGACGACATTGATGCCTCACCCGTATTGGATGTTGGCCCTATGCTGAAAGACGATGGATGGAAGGAAAAAGCCTAGGCCTTCTCCTTTCACCGGTTTAGTGCACAGACGAGTCTGTTCGGGGTTTGTTGCCAAAGCACACCTGAAACACATCGTTGTAATGCTTGGCGAAGTTTACAGTTAGGCCTTCCCGAAGATAGTCCGGCAGCTCCTCATAATCTCCGCGGTTTGCGTCTGGCAGAATCAAATTGCTGATTTTCTGCCTGCGTGCCGCGATGACTTTCTCGCGAATGCCACCAACGGGTAGCACCTGGCCGGTGAGTGTTAGCTCGCCGGTCATCGCCGTGTTCGGCTGAGGGGACTCCTTGCGAGCAATCGAAAGCAGGGCAGTTGCCATGGTGACGCCGGCACTGGGGCCGTCTTTTGGGGTTGCGCCCTCCGGCACATGAAGGTGTACGAAAGATTTATCAAAAAACCCGGGGTCGCCCTTGAACCGTTTCAGGTTTGAGCAAACGTAGCTGTATGCTATTTCTGCCGACTCCTTCATGACATCCCCAAGTTGGCCGGTCAGTTTGAAACTATGCTGGTTACTGTGGATCCTTGAGGCTTCAATGCTCAGGGTTGCCCCGCCCATGGCTGTCCAGGCCAGGCCGGTTACCACGCCAATACCCTTCAGAGATTTCTCTTTCCGGAACGCTGGCTGGCCAAGATATTCCTGCAAATCGGACACGCCCACCTTCACGGGCTCATTCGGGGATTTCAGCAGTTTTACAATGCCCTTGCGCATAACCTTGTGCAGGAGCTTCTCCAGATTCCGAACACCCGCTTCGCGGGCATGGCCTTCGATTATCTGGCGGATTGCGGCATCGGTGATGTTGAATTGCTTTTTAAGTAGCCCGGCCCGTTTCAGCAGCCGCGGCAGCAAATGATGCTTGGCAATAGCCAGCTTTTCTTCGCCTATATAGCCAGACAGGCGGATGACATCCATCCTGTCCAGCAGTGGCCGGGGAATGGTGTCGAGCTGGTTTGCCGTGCAGATGAACAGCACCTTGGATAGGTCCATACGGACATCCAGGTAGTGATCCAGAAAATCCTTGTTCTGCTCCGGGTCCAGAGTCTCCAGAAGGGCTGAGGCCGGGTCGCCCTGGTAGGAGGTACCGATTTTGTCGATTTCATCCAGCATGATCACCGGGTTGGCTACTTTGGTGTCTTTCAGTGCTTGCACGAACTTGCCTGGCATAGCGCCGATATACGTGCGCCTATGGCCTTTGATTTCTGCCTCATCGCGCATGCCGCCAACGCTAAATCGATAAAACTCGCGCCCAAGTGCATCCGCAACCGAGTGGCCAATGGAGGTTTTGCCAACGCCCGGCGGGCCAACGAGAAGCAAAATTGAGCCGCTGACTTCACCTTTGAAGGTGCCCTCGGCAAGGAACTCAATAATCCGGTCTTTTACATCATCAAGACCGTCGTGATCCCGATCCAGAATGCGGCGGCCTTCTGCCAGATCAAACTGATCTTCAGAATGCTGACCCCAGGGCACCTGGGTCAACCAATCCAGATAGTTGCGGGTAACACCGTATTCCGGCGAGCCCTGCTCCAGGATCTGCAACTTTTGTAATTCGTCGTTAAAGCGCTCCTGCACGGCTTCGGGTGGGCTCAGCTCTGCCATGCGGGCGTCGAAGCGCTCGGCGTCTGCCGTTTTGTCGTCTTTCGACATGCCCAGCTCGCGCTGGATAACCTTCAGCTGCTCTTTCAGGAAAAAATCGCGTTGGTGTTTCTGTACTTTCTCGTTTACTTCTTCACTGATTTCAGACTGCAGGCGGGCTACCTCCAGCTCTTTGCGCATTAACAGAAGTACTTTTTCCATGCGCCGGAGCAAAGGCACCGTGTTCAAAATATCCTGAAGTTCTTGGCCACGGGCGCTGGTCATGGATGCGCCAAAATCGGTCAGTGGGGAGCTGTCTTCCGGGCCGAAGCGCGACAGGTATTGCTTTACCTCCTCGCCATACAGCGGATTGGTGCGCAGTAGCTCCTTGATAGCGCTGATGATAGCCAGTGTGTAGGCCTTGGTTTCATCCGCATCTTCTTCGGGTTCCTGCGGGTATTCCACCTCTACCAGGTAGGGCGGCTTACGGCGTAGCCATCGCACAATCCGAAAGCGTTGCAGGCCCTGGGCAATAAACTGAACATTGCCGTCCTTGTTTTGAGCGTGATGAACGCGCACCGCGCATCCAACCTCGGCCAATTCATCGCTCTGTGGAACACTCTGGTCTGATTGAAGATCATCAACAAAGCAAATGCCCAGCAGCTTGTGATCGGTCTCGCCCACGCGCTTGAGTGTCTCGTGCCAATGGTTCTGGTTGACCATAACAGGCTGTACCTGCGCGGGGAAAAACGGCCGATTTGATACCGGCAGCACGTACATCTGTTTGGGGAGAGATTGCTGCGGCAGGGCAAGATCCTTGCTTTTCTGGTTCTCACCAATGTATTCAGTCAGGTCTTCCTCGAATTCTTCCAGCGAGTGGTTATCGTGATTCATACCGTATCTGCTTCCTGATCAGAGGAGTGTCTTGCTACTAACTAGAGCCTAAAGTCATATTTTCAAGCATAGGCCGTATTAATGCCCTGTTTCTGCGCTCTTGAAATCTTGTGTCGGGCGCCCCATCTACGCCTTAATCAATAATGAACATTTCAGGTGCCCGACATGAGCAGCTCTCCCCATATATTTGAAGCCACCATGGAAAACTTCCAGCAGGAGGTGATGGACGCATCTTCGTCCACGCCCGTGCTGGTGGATGTTTGGGCCGAATGGTGCGCGCCCTGCAAGCAGCTTATGCCCGTACTGGAAAAACTGGTTAACGAGTACCAGGGGGCGTTCCGCCTTGCCAAGGTGAACGCAGATGAGCAAGAGCAGCTTACATCCAGCTTGGGTGTGCGTAGCCTGCCAACCATTATTCTGGTGAAGGATGGTCAGGCCGTTGATGGGTTTAGCTCAGCATTGCCTGAAAGTGAGATCCGTAAGGTGTTGGACAAGCACGTGGAACTGCCCGAGGAAGATCCTTACGAAAAAGCGCACCGCATCTGGGACGAAGGCGATATTGATGGCGCACTGGAAATTCTTTCCGAGATGAACCAAAAAGATCCGGAGAACCTGAAGGTGCTGATCGACCTTGCCCAGCTAAAAGCTGAAAGTGGCGATATAGAAACCGCTGAACAGGTGCTCGAAAGCTTGCCGCCAGAGGAAAAACTGCAGCACCAGGCAAAGCAGCTGGCGGCTCGAATAAAGTTCTTGAAACAGTCTGCAGAGCTCCCGCCTGCGAAAGATCTTGAAATGGCACTGGAGCAGGATCCGAAAGACCCTAACGCCTTACACCAGCTGGCACTTCATAACGTGCTGCAGGAAAAAAATGCAGAAGCGATGGAGTTACTGATTCGGCTTATGCGGGTCAACAGTAAATACAAAGAAGAGGTAGCGAAAACCACGTTGGTTGAGCTATTTGAGAAGCTGGGGAATAACAACCCGGATGTGCGGACTTATCGGCGCAAGTTATACACGCTGATGCATTGATCAGTAGCCTGAGAAGGGCAAGCGCCACTAAAAAGCCGGGCATAATGCCCGGCTTTTTAGTGGCGAGGTGTTTAGGGTTTACCCATTACCTCTTTTCATTTCTTCAAACTCATCCTCAAAGAAAAACTTCTCTTCCCCAAAGGCAGGCTCCAGCTCATGCAGCCAGGTGGCTGTTTCGCTGTATTTGGCAAAGAATGGGCGCTGCACCCAGTCCGGATTGCGGCCCTGCAAAAAACGCAGCACAAAGACCTTTTCGCCGTGCACTTGCGCAATCCCCTGAATTTCCACTTTGCCTGGGCCGGCACTCATGCTGGGGCCGCGGGCGGTGCGGGCCAGGCCGCTGACTTTTTTCATGGCTTCGCGGTAAATGTTAAAGGCTTCCGCTAGCGGTACTTCAAAGTAGTTCTTGGCGCCTGTGTCGCGCTCTACAAACATGTAGTACGGGATGATGCCGAGCTGTACTTCTTTTTTCCACAGTTTGGCCCATGCGTCGGCATCGTCGTTAACGTGCTTAATCAACGGGCCTTGCGCGCGAATCTCAGCACCGGTCGCGCGGATGCGGCGGATCGCTTCTTCGGCAATGTCGGTGGTGATTTCCTGCCAATGGTTATAGTGAGCCATGATCGCAACGTGCTTGCCTGCATCTACAAGTTTGGCGAACAAGTCGATCAGCTCGTCGGCATCTTTATCCGTCACGAAACGGTATGGCCAGAAGGTGAGGGCCTTGGTGCCGATGCGGATAGTCTGGATATGGTCGAGCTCCGGCTGTAGCAGAGGCTCAAGGTACTGAGCCAAGCTCTTGGTTTTCATTACCATGGGGTCGCCACCGGTAACCAGTAAGTCGGTTACTTCGGTGTGTTCCTGCAGGTACCCGTGCAGCTTGTCTGCCTCGGTGCTCGACATTTTCAGGTCTTTGTCGCCTACAAACTGCGCCCAGCGGAAGCAGAAGGTGCAATAAGAGTGGCAGGTCTGGCCTTGGGCCGGGAAGAACAGCACTGTCTCGCGGTACTTGTGCTGCACGCCGTCGAGCACTTCGCCCTCCAGTTCCGGCATGTTCATTTCCATCTGGCCGGCCGGGTGAGGGTTTAGTTCATCGCGGATCTCTTTTGCGACGGCCTGAATCTCTTTTTTCTCGGCGCCATCCCGGTGCATCTTGGCCATGCGATCAAAGTGTTCGTCTTTGAGCATGCCTTTTTGCGGGAAGACCAACTGATAGATGGGGTCGTTGGGCACTTTGTCCCAGTTGATCAGTTCGTTGATCACATACTCATTCACCCGAAACGGCAGCACGCTTGCTACTACTTTCATTTCGAACAGAGTGTCTTCGGGAAGGCTCTGAATAATCTCAATCTTGTCTAGCTGGCGGTCTGTATAAACCTTGAAACGTCGTTCCTCGAACTCTGTGGTGGGAATCCGATTAGGAAAAGTGACGATTGAATTCATGGTTCGCCCTCTGTGGTTAAAGGTATGAAATGACCGGAGGGCAAAACGGGCGCCGCTCCGATGGTCAAAAAATGGGCAGGCGAGTATACATAAATTGCTGTTTAGTTTCAGGTCTAATTAAAAAGTTGGAAGAAAAATAAAAATCGCTTTTTGGATGTTTTTCAACTGATTGAAATAACTTATTAAATTATAATATGTGGTAGAAATAGGGGGTGTCCATATCATTTAGCACGGTAATGAAAAGTCAGGTGATACAGCGACTACGACAATGGTCTGAGCCTAGTTGTTTGATGCGCTTAAAAAAGGCATTATTACGTAAGTAATCGTAATTATTTTTAGATTTTTCGAGATGTCTTCGGGTTTTATCTGATTTTTCGGGAAGTGCGTAGTAAAAATACTACGAAATCTGCACCTTGATTTGACAGTCCAGTCAGTTTTTGGCTAAAAAACGGCCATTAGGCGGGGTTGGGCAGTAAAACTATAAAAGCTGTTCTATGCTTGGAGGATGCTGAACGTGGCACCTACGGCACTACTTTGATGCGAAAGGGGGAGGTTTGATGTACCAGGATGATGATCCCATTGAAACGAGCGAATGGCTTGATGCACTTGAGTCGCTCATGGAGAACGAAGGTATAGACCGGGTTAAATACATTCTGGAGCGCCTTTCTGAGCGAGCCAGCCGGGATGGCACCGAGCTGCCTTACTCTATTACCACTCCGTTCCGGAACACTATTCCGGCCACGCAAGAAGCCCGAATGCCGGGTGACCTGTTTATGGAGCGCCGGATTCGCTCGCTGATTCGTTGGAACGCCATGGCAATGGTGGTGCGGGCCAGCAAGCGCCCCGGCGATCTGGGCGGTCACATTTCCACGTTCTCATCAGCTGCCACTCTTTACGATGTGGGCTTCAACTACTTTTTCCACGGTGGCGATGACAAGCGTGAGTCAGATCTGGTCTATTTCCAGGGCCATGCCTCACCGGGTAACTATGCGCGCTCCTTTTTGGAAGGGCGGTTTACCGAAGAGCAGCTTGATAAATACCGTGAGGAAGTGGATGGCGATGGCCTGTCGTCCTACCCGCACCCATGGCTGATGCCGGATTATTGGCAGTTCCCTACTGTATCCATGGGGCTTGGGCCCATTCAGGCCATTTATCAGGCCCACGTAATGAAGTACCTGGATGGCCGCGAGCTCATTGAAATGGGCGATCGCAAGGTTTGGTGCTTTGTGGGTGATGGTGAAACCGACGAGCCCGAAACCCTTGGGTGTATTTCTAAAGCCGGTCGGGAAAATCTCGATAACCTGGTGTTCGTGGTGAACTGTAACCTGCAGCGCCTGGACGGACCGGTGCGCGGTAACGGCAAGATTATCCAGGAACTGGAGGGAGCATTCCGTGGTGCCGGCTGGAACGTTATCAAAGTGGTTTGGGGCCGGGTGTGGGACACTCTGTTCGATCAGGATGAGAACGGCGTTATGCAGCGGGCCATGGATGAAATCTGCGACGGTGATTTGCAGAACTTTACCCACAATGGTCCCGCGCATACCCGCAAGCATTTCTTCGGCAAGTACCCCCAGATGGCCAAGCTGGTTGAAGGCTGGTCAGATGACGACATCAACAAGCTGAATCGCGGTGGTCACGATCCTTATAAGGTTTACGCGGCCTATCAAAAGGCCGCAACCGAGACCAATGGCAAGCCAACGGTGATTCTTGCTCACACCATCAAAGGCTATGGCTTTGGCGCGGCGGGTGAATCCCAGAATACGGCGCACTCTCTGAAAAAACTGGATATGGATACTCTCAAGGCGTTCCGTGACCGGTTTGCGATCCCGCTAAAAGACGAAGAGCTCGAAAGTGCACCCTACTACCGCCCGGCGCCCGATAGCCCCGAGTTGGTATACATGAAGAAGCGTCGCCAGGAGTTAGGAGGTTTCTATCCCCGGCGCCGTAAGGACAGTCAGCCCCTGAAAATTCCCGAGCTGGATGTTTTCAAGCAGGTTCTGGACGGCTCAAACGGCCGGGAAATCTCCCTGACCATGGTATTTGTTCGCCTGCTGAATGCGTTGGTCAAAGACAAGCGTATTGGCAAGCGTGTCGTGCCGATCGTTCCGGATGAGGCCCGCACGTTTGGTATGGAAGGCATGTTCCGGCAACTCGGCATTTATACCGCCGAAGGCCAGAAATACGTGCCTCAGGATCGTGATCAGATTATGTATTACCGTGAGGACAAAAAAGGCCAGATTCTGCAGGAAGGTATTAACGAGGGCGGCGCAATGGCCGCGTGGATGGCCGCCGCAACCTCCTACAGCACCAACAATTTTCCGCTGATTCCGTTCTATGCGTTCTATTCCATGTTTGGTTTTCAGCGCGTTGGCGATCTGGCCTGGGCTTCCGGCGACATGCAGGCGCGGGGCTTCCTGATTGGCGGTACCGCGGGCAGGACTACTCTCAACGGTGAGGGTTTGCAGCACCAGGATGGCCACAGCCACATTCTGGCGAACACCATCCCGAACTGCAGAGCTTATGACCCGTCTTACGGTTATGAAATGGCGGTGATCATTCACCATGGCATGAAGGAAATGTTTGAAGAGAACAAAAACGTTTTCTATTACATCACCATGGAAAACGAGAACTACGAACACCCCGCTATGCCCAAGGGATGTGAAGACGGCATCATCAAAGGCATGTACAAGTTCGAGTCGGTAGAAGTAAAAGGCGCCAAGAAAAAGTTGCGCGTGCAGTTGCTGAGCGCCGGCGCCATCATGAACGAGGTTCGCGCAGCGGCTCAAATGCTGAAAGATGACTGGGGCGTAGCGTCGGATGTGTGGAGCGTGACCAGCTATAACGAACTGGCCCGTGATGGGCAACACGTTGAGCGCTGGAACCTGCTGCATCCGGACGACAAAGGCCGTACCGCTTACGTTACCAAGTGTCTGGAAGCCCAAACCGGCCCGGTTGTGTCCGCTACGGACTATATCAAGCTGCACTCCGATCAGTTGCGTGGATTTATCCCGAAAACGTTCCTTACCCTGGGAACAGACGGCTTCGGCCGCAGTGATACGCGGGAGAAGTTGCGCAGTTTCTTTGAGGTGGATCGTTATCACGTAACCGTAACCGCCCTGTCTGCTCTGGCCAAAGACGGCGAGATCAAGGAAGAGCAGGTTCTCGACGCCATGCGCAAGTACGGAATCGATCGCAACAAACCGAACCCGGCGCAAAGCTAAGGAGGCCGTTATGAGTGAACAGGAAATCAAGGTTCCCGATCTCGGCGGGGCAGACGAAGTTGAGGTTATCGAGCTTCTGGTCAGCGCTGGCGATTCGGTTGAAGCAGAAGATCCGATTCTGACCATTGAGACCGACAAAGCCTCCGTAGAACTGCCATCCCCTGGCGCCGGCAAAATCATTAAGCTCACCGTAAAGGTGGGCGACAAGGTGAAAGAAGGCGACGTCGTTGGTGTGATGGACGCTGGAGAGGGATCTGACAGCGACGCGGGCGGCTCTGATGAAAGCTCCGATGAAGGCTCAGGTGATGAGCCGGAACCGAAAGCCGAGGAAAAGCCGCAGGCCAAATCCAGCGCCAAAAGCCAGGATGAACCGGTCGAGAGCAAACCTGCGCCTGCGAAAAAATCTGGTGGCTCTCGCAAGGAAATCGTTTTGGTTCCGCCGCTGGATGGCATGGAAAACGTGCCGGTTATCGAGATCAACGTGTCAGAAGGCGATACCGTTGAGGCTGACGATGCCTTGGTAACCGTTGAGTCCGACAAGGCCTCTATGGAAATCCCGTCGCCTTACGGCGGCAAAGTCGTCAAGATTCTGGTGGCCGAAGGCGACAAGTTGTCTGAAGGCGATAAGCTTTTGGAGTTGACCGTTGCCGAAGAAGGCGCAGAAGAAGACGAAGAACAGGGCGAAGAGCAGGGCGCAGCTTCTGCCGATTCCGAGCAAGAAGCAAAGCCTGAGCCGGATGACAAGGCTCAGCCAAAAGAACCTGAGGCGCAGCCGCAGGGTTCAACTTACGAGCCGCCTGCGCCGGGAGCCAAGATTCATGCTGGCCCCGCGGTGCGCAAACTTGCCCGGGAGCTGGGCGCAGACATGACCCGCATCAAAGGGTCTGGTCCCAAAAGCCGGATTCTTAAAGACGATGTGCAAGCGTATGTGAAAAATCAGCTGCAACAGACCCAGCAGGGCAGCACCGTTGCGACCGGGTCTGGTATTCCTGGCGTTAAGCTGCCGGACTTCAGCCAGTTTGGTGACATTGAGAAAGAAGCGATGTCGCGGATGATGGCAGTCACCGCAGCTAACATGCAGCGCAACTGGCTAAACGTGCCCCACGTGACCCAGTTTGAGGATGCGGACATCACCGATATGGAGGCATTTCGCAAATCGCTGAAAGCCGCCGGTGAGAAAAAAGGCGCGAAGATGACGCCGCTACCTTTCATCCTGAAAGCCTGTGCAACGGCGTTGGCAGAGTTGTCGCAGTTCAATGTGTCTCTGGACATGGAACGCAAAGAGGTAATTCGCAAGCACTACATTCACATTGGTATTGCTGTGGACACGCCGAACGGATTGATGGTTCCGGTGATTCGCGATGTCGACAAGAAGGGTCTTTGGGAGCTGGCAGCAGAAAGTGCGGAGCTTGCCCAGAAAGCCCGGGACAAGAAACTGAAGCCTGCAGAGATGCAGGGTGCCTGTTTCACCATTACAAGCCTCGGCGGTATCGGAGGCACGGCGTTCACGCCCATTGTGAATGCTCCGGAAGTCGCGATTTTGGGTGTTTCCAAGGCCGCCATGAAGCCGGTGTGGGATGGCAGTGCGTTTCAGCCAAGGCTGATGCTGCCACTGTCGTTGTCTTACGATCATCGTGCGGTAAACGGGGCGGACGCAGCGCGGTTTACGGCCGCGCTGAGTCAGTTGCTTGGGGACATTCGCTCGCTTCTTCTCTGATGTTCGGTGACTAGCCGCTCTGCATCCTGCAGGTTGTGGGGCGGCCTTTTGATGTACGTCAGAAATTTCCTGTAAGTGGACACGAAAAACACGTTAAAGCGTCAAGTCAGACCATCTTGATTTATTACTTGATTTATTATGTGGACATTAACTGCATGAAAAGATGTAGTTATCGCCAATCAAGAGGTTGAGATGAAACAATCAGATGCCATCAAACGCTTGGCGACCCTCCAACGGTGTGTACGTCTACACTCTTTCCCGCCTATACGGCTGTTCCGCAACAGCTGGTCCGTGTCCTTCTCCATGGTTTATCCGTGAGCTTTGTATCTCCAACTGAATATCGTTCATCGTTTTCCAAAAAAAACCCTGGCAAATGCCAGGGTTTCGGTTTTTAAACTTCTGACTGGTTCAGAAGCTGTACTGGGCGGCAAACATCAGTCGACTTGCGTCGCCATCGTCACCGTTAACGTCATCAACCATGTAGTAGCCGTATTGAACGCCCATGGTCACAGCTTTCGCAGGAGTCCACTGGTAGTTAATTATAGCACTGGTGTTGGTCTCTTGTTTGCTACCAATGTTAGCTGAGGCGGGGAGGTCACGCAGCGCGTCGTCCCAGTCTACGTCTACCATGCCAACGCCGGTGTTTATTGAACGGCCGCCGCCAAGGTCAAAGGACGCGCCGAGCGACGCACTGTACCCGCTGATCAGTTCAAGGTTGCCCGAGCTGTCCACATAAGCGTCCTCTACCGCATAATTTTCACCGGAACGGTATAAGTAGATGTCGCCACCGGTTACGTAGTTGATAACGCCATGCAGTGAGACTGTGTCCGTGACTGCCACGGTAAGCGCGCCAAATGCGCCGTAACCGATCGCGCTGTCGTCCTGTGTGCCAGTATCGTAATCAATCTGGCGCACGAATGCGGCAGTCGAGTAAGAGACGGCGCCAGCGCTGTCCTGCAAGCGTGCGGTTACAATGGGCAGACTTGTTTTTTGCTCTATGTTTGAGCCAGCAGGCGTGATAAGACCTGCGAAATTAAAGGGTTGTTCGAGGGAAACGGAAAACGGGCCGCTGGTGTAACGCAGCTGAGATGTCCGGAACTGGCTGCCTGCGTTGCCCGGCATGCCGTCAAATTCGAGCGTTGGGACGTAGCCAACAAAACTGAGGTAGTTTGACCAGTTGCGGCCAGCCATAACCCCCTTGTATTCGCCATAGGCATGGCGAATACGCAGTGTACCCCCACCATTACCACGAAAATCGCCTTCAACGACTATTTTGACACCTTGTGGCGTCGTTGCTTGCACGCCAAGGCGGCTCTGGAAGGCGTCAGCGCCAAAGAAGCCCGTCGCCTCATTGTTTTCGGCTGCACCGGTGTTCACCTTACTGAAGTCGCCGGCACGGGTTGACGTCGAAATGTCCTCGTTAATGTCGTAGCTTGCGTTAAGGCGGGCATAACCGTAAACATCAATCTCGTAGCCCTTCAGATCATCCATATGGTCCGTGTCGCCCAGGATTTTCATCGCACTTGCCTGACCAGCCATTCCAAAAACGGTCACAGCAGCCGCCACACGAATGGCCATTCTCAGTTTGTTGCTTTGCATTGTTGTAATCTCCACACATTAGACAATTATTTTTGTAGGACCCACGACCAAGATAGTTACCATTTCGTGACAATTCAAATAAATTTTCACATTGTTTAGACAAAGGTCTAGGAGAGCTTTTTGTTTCTATACAGGTATCTGCACTTCCTTTTAGGTATTAACATTGATTAATGACATCTAAAAATAGTGATTTGAAGCTAACCACATTTGCGTTTCTTGATATTGAGACTACCGGTGGGAGTGTGTCCCACGACCGCATTACCGAGATTGGCATCCGGTTCTGGCGCGCGGGTGAAACGGTAGATGAGTGGCAAACGTTGCTGAACCCCGGCACGCGAATATCCCCGTTCATCGAGCAACTGACGGGAATTTCCAATGCCATGGTTTCCGATGCGCCTGCGTTTGAGGACGTGGCAAATACCCTGGAAGAAAAACTGCGAGATACGGTGTTCGTTGCTCACAATGCCCGCTTTGATTACGGTTTTATTAAATCTGAGTTCCGCCGTCTGGGGCGGCTGTTTTCAGCCCCGGTGCTTTGCACCGTGAAGCTTTCCCGGCGACTGTACCCCGAGTTTCGCCGCCACAATATGGATGCGTTGATTGAGCGCCACGGGCTTGAGCAGGTGCAGCGGCATCGGGCCATGGGGGATGTGTCTGCCATGCTCGCGTTCTTTACTCATGCTCTTGCCCAGAAGGGTCATGAGCAAACAGGCGAGGCTATTGCTGCGCTGATGCAGCGCCCCAGCATTCCCTCACACCTTCCTCTGGATACGCTGAATAATCTTCCGCGCGCACCGGGCGTGTACCGGTTTTACGGCGAAAGCGACGTGCTTTTGTACGTTGGCAAGAGCACAAACATCGCCCAGCGGGTGGCGTCGCATTTTTCCGGGGATCACAACACCAGCCGCGGTCTTAGAATTTCGGAAAGCCTGCGGCGCGTGGAATGCACAGAAACCGCCGGAGAGCTCGGGGCCTTGTTGCTGGAACTTCAGCAGATCAAAACGTTGAGCCCGCTTTTCAACCGTCGGTCCCGGGCGGCTAAAAATCTGGTGAGCATTGAATTGGCTCTGAACGATTCCGGTTATTTGCAGGCGCGGTTAGTTCGGGAGGTAGAGCCGCATCGGCTGGGTTATTACTTCGGATTGTTTCGCAGCAAGCGCGATGCGGAACGGGCGCTCAGCGGTATTGCGGCGAAAAATGAGTTATGCAATCGGTTGCTGGGTCTGGAGCCGGAACACGAAGGCCCCTGCTTTCAGCGTGCGCTGGGTCGCTGCAAAGGCGCCTGTGAGGGCACAGAGAATGTCGCACGCTATAACCTTCGGGTGCAGATTGCGTTTCACGAGCTACGCTTGCGAACCTGGCCCTGGCCCGGGCCGGTGGCGATTGTGGAGCGGCGCGAGGGGCGGAATCAGCCTGACATTCTGGTTGTCTACAACTGGATGCACGTTGCCACGTTGCATGATGAAAACGAGCTGCACGAGCTTTCCCTGCGAGGCCAGTCGGTTACCTTTGATCTGGACTCCTACAAGCTGCTGGTGAAGGCGTTGATGGGGCGCACGGAAACCGCGCATTCAATAATCGAGCTGCCGGCGGTTGGCGAGCCGGATGTGCTTATGCCCTGAGTGGCGTATCATAAGCTATTGATCCGCACACCTACTTACTTGCCCGCGCAGGCAATTTTACTGTTTTGTAGGCCTAACTGTTTTCCTGAGAGAGATCTATGAACAAAGAACCTGTCAGCCGCGAGCTTTTTGATGATGTCATGGTGCCCAATTACGCTCCCGGTTCGATTATCCCGGTGCGAGGCGAGGGTTCCCGAATCTGGGATCAAGAGGGGCGCGAGTTTATAGATCTTCAGGGCGGCATTGCCGTGAATTGCCTGGGGCATTCACACCCCGGACTGGTTGGGGCTCTGCAGGAACAGTCAGAGAAAATCTGGCACCTTTCCAACGTGATGACCAACGAGCCGGCTTTGCGCTTGGCGAAAACCTTGTGCGATCTTACTTTTGCGGAACGGGTGTTTTTTGCCAACTCCGGAGGCGAGGCCAACGAAGCGGCTTTCAAACTGGCACGCCGGTATGCGTGGGAACACTCCGGGCCGGAAAAACACGAGATCATTTCCTTTAAGGGCGCCTTCCATGGCCGCACACTGTTTACTGTGAGTGTTGGCGGCCAGCCCAAATACCTAGAAGGATTTGAACCGGCGCCGGGCGGCATTCACCACGCCGACTTCAATGATCTGGAATCCGTCAGAAAATTGATCTCGAAGAAAAAAACCTGTGCGGTGGTGGTTGAACCGATTCAGGGCGAAAGCGGTGTTATACCCGGTGACCTCGAGTTTCTGAAAGGTTTGCGCCAGCTCTGCGACGATCACGATGCACTGCTGATTTTTGATGAGGTGCAGTCTGGCGTGGGCCGTACTGGCCATCTTTATGCGTACCAGATGTACGGGGTAGTGCCAGACATTCTCACCAGTGCCAAAGGCCTGGGCGGTGGCTTCCCGGTTGCCGCCATGCTGACCACCGCAAACATTGCGGCCAGCCTTGGAGTTGGCACCCATGGCAGCACCTATGGCGGTAACGCGCTGGCGTGCGCCGTTGCGCAGAAGGTAATCGATACCGTCAGCCAGCCTGAGATCCTCAAGGGCGTTAAAGCCCGTTCCGACTACCTGCGCAAAGGCATGATGGATATCGGGGAGCGCTATGACATATTCAGTGAGGTTCGCGGCGCAGGTCTTTTGCTGGGTTGCGTGCTGACCGAGAAATGGCAGGGCAAAGCCAAGGATTTCCTGAACGCAGGCCTGGATGAGGGCGTGATGGTGCTGATCGCAGGCGCCAATGTGATTCGCTTGGCGCCCTCGCTGATCATTCCCGAGACCGACATTGATGAAGCGCTAGAGCGCTTTGAAGCGGCTGTTAAAAAACTGACGGCGTAGGAGCTTTTATGTGGCTGGTACGTCCGGCCTTGCCGGGTGATGTAAACCAGATACTTGAGATTGCGGGCACGGCCGGTTCAGAGACCGCCCGCCTCTCGTCCACGCTGCCCAGGCAGTGCGAAGCGCTTGCGAAAAAAATAGACCACTCACTTGCCTCCCTGGCTGGCAAAACAACGGCCGGTGGCCAACCGCCAAGATTTCTGTTTGTTCTGGAAGATACCGCCACGGGCAAGATACATGGTACAGCGGGTATCGATGCCCGGGCGGGTAACGGTCAGCCGTTTTATAACTATCGCCGCGATGCGCTTATTCATGCCTCCCACGAGCTTGGAATCTCCAGCCGGGTTGATGTTCTTTACCCCAGCCATGGGCTGACAGATCACACACTACTTTGCTCGTTTTCCATTACGCCCGAGCTGCGAAACACCGAAGCGTTTGAGCTGCTATCCCGAGCCCGAATACTGTTTATTGCCAGTCATCGCGAATGGTTTGCCCAGAGGGTTGCGGTGGAAATTCAGGGAGTTCAGCTTGCCGATGGCAGTGTGCCTTTCTGGGACAGCCTGGGGCGTCATTTTTTCAATATGGATTTTGAGACCGCCGATCAGTATTCCGGCAGACTTAGTAAAACCTTTATTGCGGAGCTAATGCCGCCCAACCCGGTGTATGTCACTTTGCTTTCCGAGGCTGCCCAGGCCGCGCTTGGTCAGCCCCATGAGCTAACTGTGCCGAACCTTGAGCTACTGCAGCGGGAAGGGTTTCAGGCGGGTTGTTATTTGGATATTTTCGATGGAGGGCCGGTTTTGGAGGCCCGCACCGATGCCTTGCACACGCTGGTAACCAGTCAACCCAAAAGGCTTCATGGCGCCAGCGAAGATGGCGGCGATGCCTGCCTGATTTCTGCGGGTGAGGGTGCGAGGTTCCGCTGCACACTGGCTAATGTGGCCGACACCCTTGAGGGGACGCTTAAGGTACCCGTAGAGATCTGGAACCTGCTTGGCAAAACCGCCGGTGGTGAAGTGAGGGTGGCACCATGTTAGTGATCCGCCCGCTCCAGCAAACGGATCTTGACGATCTTTACGCCATGGCTCAAAAAGCTGGCAAGGGGCTAACCACGTTGCCTGCCAACAGAGACCTGTTGCAGCGCAAAATCAATCTGGCTCAGGAAACCTTCAACCAACGCTGCGCTCCGGAAGCTGGCTTGTACCTGTTCGCCCTGGAAGATACAGAAGCCGGAAAAGCCGTAGGTATCAGTGGCATTCAGGCCCGGGTTGGTTTGGATGAGGTGTTCTACAACTATCGGCTAAGCGTCACCGTAAACGCCTCGAAAGAGCTGGGTGTGCACGTGCGTACTCCCACGCTGCACCTTTCAAACGACATGACAGACACCAGTGAGATCTGCTCGCTGTTGCTTTCCAGCAACTACCACGGCGGTGGCAACGGGTTGCTTCTTTCTCGCAGTCGCTTCATGTTTCTGGACGAGTTTCGCAAGCACTTTTCCGAGAAGGTGTTTGCGGAAATGCGCGGTGTGTCTGACGAGCAAGGCTTGAGCCCGCTTTGGGATGCGCTGGGTAGCAAGTTTTTTGATATGGAGTTTATAGAAGCCGATATGCTGTCCGGGCTTGGCAACAAAGCGTTTATTGCGGAGCTGATGCCCAAGTATCCTATTTACTTGCCCATGTTGCCGGATTCGGCGCGTGCGGTTATTGGCCGTGTTCATGGTAATACGGCTCCGGCGCTCAAGATGCTGCAGGCTGAAGGGTTCAACTTCAATGGCATGGTGGATATCTTTGACGGCGGGCCGGTGGTTGAAGCATTTGTGAACACGATACGTACGGTTCGCGACAGTGTTAATCGCTATGCCACGGTGACCCGAAAAGCGGTTAATCTTGATGTTCCGGCTGCAGAGCGGGTGATGGTCTCCAATCGTTCATTCCGCAACTTCCGGGTCACAACGGTGCCGGCCAGTTGCGTTGGCATAGACACTGTTAGCCTGCCGCCGGCCGTGGCAGAAGCCTTGCAGATTGAGTCTGGCGACCCAGTGCGGCTGGCGCCGCTGAAGGAAAAAGTAAAGGCAGCAGCAAAAACAGTAGGCTGAAAGCCTTAAAGTTTCAGTAACGGGAGTGGTAGTGATATGGCAAATCTGACAGGCGAACTGTTTATCGGCGGGCTTTGGCTGCAAGGCCATGGAACTGCTTTTGAGTCGGTTCAGCCCGTTACCGGCGAAACTGTCTGGGAAGGTTCCGGAGCCAGCCTCGCGGATGTGGATGCGGCCGTGCGTGGAGCCCGGGATGCTTTCGTGAAATGGCGGCGCAAGAGCTTTGCTGAACGCCTGGCTGTTGTTGAAGCGTTTGGTGAGTTGTTGGGAGCTAACAAGGAAGAACTGGCCCACCAGATTGGCCTGGAAACCGGCAAGCCTCTGTGGGAGTCGCGCACGGAAGTGGCAGCCATGGCCGGTAAGATAGGTATTTCTGTGAAAGCCTATAACGATCGCACCGGCCACTCTGAATCGGATGTGGCGGGCGGCCACGCTGTGCTGCGTCACAGGCCCCACGGAGTTGTTGCCGTGTTTGGCCCCTATAACTTCCCTGGCCACCTCCCAAACGGCCATATTGTGCCGGCGCTGCTTGCAGGCAATACGGTTGTATTCAAACCCAGTGAATTGACCCCCGGCGTGGCGGAGCTTACGGTTAAATTATGGGAAAAGGCCGGCCTGCCCGATGGTGTGATCAATCTGGTTCAGGGCGCTGCTGATACGGGTAAGTCGCTTGCGGGCCACCCGGCGATTGACGGCCTGTTCTTTACTGGCAGTTCAACGGTGGGTCATAAGCTGCATGAGCAACTTGGCGGCCAGCCGGAGAAAATTCTTGCTCTGGAAATGGGCGGTAACAACGCGCTGATTGTTCAGGATGTTGCGGATATTGATGGCGCGGTACATCACGCTCTGCAGTCAGCGTTTCTGTCAGCTGGCCAGCGCTGCACTTGCGCCCGAAGACTGCTGGTTCCAAAGGGCACGAAGGGCGATGAGTTTCTGGATCGCCTTGTGGCTGTGTCTGCACGTATTCAGGTGGGCGAGTTTGATGCCAAGCCTCAGCCGTTTATGGGGTCGGTAATTTCTGCACAAGCGGCAGAAAAGCTTTTGGCTGCTCAGGCTAGCATGCTGGAAAAGGGTGCAATATCGCTATTAGAGATGAAACAGCTCAGGCCAAACACCGGTCTTCTTTCCCCAGGCATTGTGGATGTAACCGGGTTAGAGTTGCCTGATGAAGAGTTTTTCGGGCCGCTGTTAACGGTCTATCGTTACAAAGGTTTTGACGATGCTTTGGCGCTCGCCAACAATACCCGCTACGGGCTTTCTGCAGGCTTGCTTTCAGACGACAAGAAGCTATACGAGCGATTGCTGGAGGAGGCAAGGGCCGGCATTGTGAACTGGAACCGCCCGTTAACCGGGGCCAGCAGTGCAGCGCCCTTTGGCGGCGTGGGGGCCAGTGGTAACCATCGCGCCAGCGCTTACTATGCGGCAGATTACTGCGCTTGGCCCATGGCCTCTCTTGAAGCGGGTAAAAGCGAGGTGCCGGAAAGCCTGGCACCTGGTTTGAATTTTGATTCCTGAATAGCAGTTTCTGAGCCTTACTCCCTGAATCCGGACGGACGGAATTCCAAGTCATGGCAAAACATGCGGTAGAAGCAAATTTTGATGGCCTGGTTGGCCCCACCCACAATTATGCGGGCCTGTCCTGGGGTAATGTGGCTTCGAAATCCAATGTGAATGCGGTGTCCAACCCCCGCGAGGCTGCGCTTCAGGGACTGGCGAAAATGAAGCGCCTGGCAGATCGTGGGTACGTTCAGGGTGTTTTGCCGCCCCATGAGCGCCCTCACATTCCATCCTTGAAAACGCTTGGGTTCAGCGGTGCGGAGGCACAAATCCTGGCGCGGGCGGCCAAATCCAGCCCGTCGATTTTGGCTGCGGTATCGTCAGCGTCTTCCATGTGGACAGCCAACGCGGCCACTGTTTCACCCAGTGCCGATACCGCCGATCACAGAGTGCACTTCACGCCTGCCAATTTGAGCGCCAAGTTCCACCGCTCCATTGAGCATACGGTAACCGGGCGCATGCTTAAGTCTATCTTTGCGGACGATGGGTATTTCGCCCATCACCCGGCGCTGCCTTCGGTTAGCCATTTTGGCGATGAAGGCGCAGCCAATCACACCCGGCTTTGTGGCGGTTACGGTGAGCCGGGGGTGGAGTTGTTTGTGTATGGGCAGGCTGCATTTAACGAGCAAGCGCCAGCGCCACAGAAATACCCGGCCCGGCAGACCCTTGAGGCCTCACAGGCCATCGCGCGCCTGCACGGCCTGAAAGACGAAAATCTAGTGTTCGCCCAACAAAATCCGGCGGCGATTGACGCCGGCGTATTCCATAACGACGTTATTGCCGTGGGCAACGGTAATACCTTGTTCTACCACGACATGGCATTTTTGAACGAAGAGCAGACGCTGTCAGATATTCGTGCACGCCTGACCAAAGCGGAACTTGAGGCTGTTCGTGTAAGCAGTACGGAGGTACCCCTTGAAGATGCCGTAGCTTCGTACCTGTTCAACAGCCAATTGTTGAATACCCCCGATGGCATGCTGCTGGCGGTTCCGGGGGAGTGCAGAGAGGTGGAGTCTGTCAGCAAGTATCTGGATAAAATGCTGGCCGATGGCGGGCCAATTACGGCGGTAGAGGTGTTTGATGTGAAGCAATCCATGCGTAATGGCGGCGGTCCTGCCTGCCTGCGTTTGCGTGTGGTTCTGAATGACGACGAGCTGAAGGCCATGCATCGCGGCGTGATTCTTACCGATGCGCTATACGAGCGCCTGACCAGCTGGGTTGAAGCCCATTACCGCAACGAACTTGCCCGCGAGGATCTGGCTGACCCAATGTTGCTGGAGGAAGTGCGCAAAGCCTTGGATGAGTTGACCGGTATTTTGGGGTTGGGTTCTATCTACGATTTCCAGATGTAGCCACTTTTTCAAGGGGCTACTCAGGAAGCGGCGATTGAACAGCTAAGCATGTCCATGGTGTGCCGTATAAGGCTCTCGGCGGGAAAGCTGTCGCCGCTCTCACTTGCTTCCGACTGACACAGCAAAATGGTGCCATGCAGGGCCCCTCGCAGATAAAGCGCGGTCTGCTCCGGGTTCTGGATGCGCTCACGGCTCATGGTGCCGTCTTCAAGCCCCAGTTCGATGGCCTCTGTCATCAGCTCCATCAGTTCTGACTTCGAGCAGAGCATTTCCTTAGCCTGGGTTTCGTCGGCCTCCGCCATGGCGGTTGAGGCTTTTGTGAGTGCCGAGAAATAGTCTGGCTCATCTAGGTAGAAACGGTAATAAGACTCCCCCATTGCACGTATCTGTGCCAATCCGGTATTGGCAGTTTGCCTGGCGCTCCGGAAGCGATCATACAGACTGTGCCCGGCCCTCAGCATAATGTCTCGCTGAATGGCGGATTTATCCTTGAAATACACATACAGCAATGCCCGGCTCAGGCTGGCTGTGCGTGCAATGTCATCCATGGATGTGCGCTCGTAACCCTTCTCTGAGAAGGCCCGCTCTGCGGCGTCCAGAATGGCGTCATAACGGGCCTGCTTCTCCCGTTCACGGCGTGTTTTCAGCGGTTCGTTCATTCGGTTCTCTCATCAAGTTTTTTGCAGACTACCTAGCCCGGTAGAAATGACGCAAGCGCATTACTGGTTTGAAGGATGAAAGCTGATTATTGACATAATGTCAAAGAATGACATGATGTCGAAATAAATAAACCGGATTTCCGCAGGACGCGGCATCGACACCAACATGAGCAAGGATGAAAGGACACCCTATGACATCACTCCGTACCCCTGTCGCCCTTATTATTTCCGCTGTTTTCGGGTTGGTTCTCTCTGGCTGCAAAGCAAACGATACGCCTGAGACATCTGGCGAGCATGTGGTGTCGGTGCGGGTTTCCGAGGTAGCCGGCGGCGAGGCTCAGGAAATAACCCTGCGCTTTTCCGGCATTGTGCGCTCCACTCAAAGGGCGACACTCACGTTTCAGATTAGTGGCACTCTGAAAGAGCGCGCGGTGGAGCTGGGCCAAACGGTTGCTGCTGGTGATGTGCTTGCGCGGGCGTACAACCCGGCACTGGAGCCAGCGCGGGATTCGGCTAACGCCAAGTTAGACGAGCTAAACACCCGTTACGACCAAGCCAAACGTGAGTGGGAGCGTTCGAGCCGGCTGCACGAGCGAGGTGTTGTTTCTGAGCAAAATCTGGAGCAGATTGCAGCCCGCCGGGATTCCTTGAAAGCCAGCGTAGCGACAGCTCAGGCCTCGCTGGCCGAGGCCACTCAGTTGCTGCAGGAAAGTACGTTGCGAGCGCCGTTTGCCGGGCGTGTGGAAGCGCTGCTGGTTGAAAACGATGAGTTTGTAGCAGCTGGCCAGCCAGTTGTGCGCATGTCCTCCCCGAAGGGCAAAGAAGTGGAGGTTCGGGTGCCGGCTTATTTGCTGGGGCATGTGTCGTTGGATCAGGAACTGCCAGTGTGGTCCGTGCAGAATCGTAGTGAGGCTCCTGTTGTCGGTTCTGTCGTTGAAATTGCCCAGGCTGGTGCCATACGGGGTGAGCTGCACTCGGTTCTGGTCAGCTTGCCGATCAACACCCTCGATACGGGTGAGCCAGTTGAAGTCGGCATTACGCCGAAGCGGGAATCGGCCATCACCGTTCCGCTTTTGTCGGTGATCCGCAGCGCCGATGGGATGACGGTTTTCCGGGTGCGAGAGGGTGTAGCCCGGCGAGTGCCGATACAGGTTGAGCGGGTGGTGGGTGAGCGAGTTGTAGTGCGCACGGGTGAGCTGGAGCCAGGTGACCAAGTAGTCTATGCGGGCATAACCCGCCTCGTTGACGGTGACGCCGTGGAGGTGCGCTAATGACGCGCCGGCTGCTCAACTTTCAGCGTTTATTGGGCATGGTGGTTACCATGCTTTGCCTGCTGGGTATCGCGGCTTACAGCACTATGCCGCGCCAGGAAGATCCCTCATTTCCGTATCGGGCGGGTCTGGTTTCGGTGAGCTATCCCGGTGCTAGCGCCGATGCAGTAGAGCGGTTGGTGCTAAGACCGCTGACCGATGAGCTGCGCCAGGTTGAAGAGGTGGACTTCTCCCAAAGTACAGCGCGTACTGGCGTGGCGCTTGTAAGGCTGCGCCTCAATGATGACATATACGATACCGACCCTGCCTGGGATCGAATCCGACAGGCGATGGAGCGTGCAAAGCAAGATTTCCCCGACGACGTTGGCCAAATGGTTCTGGATGACCGGCTGATCGACAATCCTGCCATTGTTTTGGCCATCGGCGGTGCGCCTTCGGTGAGTGAATTGTCGGATGTGGCGGAACGGCTGAAGCAGAACCTTTCCGATCTTACCGGCGTTTCCCGCATTGAGCTGGAAGGCGATGCCGACGAACAAATTACCCTGGCGCTGGACGATGCGGCACTGTACCGGCTGGGTATTTCACCGGCGCGAATTCTCAACACTCTGGCCCAGCGTAACCAGACCACCCCCGGCGGTTTCGTAGTTGTAGACGGTCGTCGTTTATCAGTGCTTCCCAACACTGAATTTGCAGATATTGATGCCATTCGCGCCACCCCTATTGAGCTTCCCGATGGCTCCCAAGTGCCGCTGGCGGCGGCTGCAGATGTGTGGCGCGGCCCCGCGGAACCACGCCAGCCGGAAACCTGGTTTGACGGTGAGCGGGTTGTATTGCTCTCGTTGATTATGGAAGAGGGCACCACCGACGCGATTCGCTTTGGTGAACGAGTGCGAGAGCGGGTAGCCGAGATACGATCTGACTTTGAACCCTACGAAATCCGCGAGATGTTCTTTCAGCCGGATAAGGTCTCGGATCGCCTCGATAACCTGGCCTGGAGCCTGGTGCTCTCTGTGCTGATTATTGTAGCTGTGGTGTTCACCGGCATGGGTATTCGAATGGGCTTGCTGGTGGCCTCCATTCTGCCAATGGTGGCCTTGATCAGTGTGGGGCTCTACGACCTTGGCGGTGGCGTTCTGCACCAGATTGCGGTGATCGGCATGGTGATCTCTTTGGGCATCCTGATCGACAACGCCATAGTGGTGGTCGAAAACATTCAGGGCCATCTGGACCAGGGTATGCGCCGCCTGGATGCCCTGCGTAAAGCCGTCAGCGAGCTTGCAGGGCCACTTGGCGCTTCCACTGGCACCACGCTGGCCGCCTTTGCGCCTATGCTGCTTGCTAAAGGTGGCGCGGCAGACTTTACCCGGGGCGTGCCAGTGATGATCATGCTCACGCTTTCCATTAGTTATTTGTTGGCAATTTCAGTGGTTCCCCTGCTGGCGGCACGGTTTCTCAAACCCCGCCGCAATGCGGAGGCCGACCGGCTGCTCGGCCTGGCGCGCTTCCTTGGTAGCCTGGTTTACCGGCACCCGAAGCGGCTGATTGCGGCGGGCGCTTTGCTGGTTGTGATTAGCTTGACCATGACAACGTTTATGGCGCAGCAGTTCTTTCCCAATGCCGACCGACCCCAAGTGATTGTTGAGCTGTTCATGCCAGAAGGCACAGACCAGTCGCGCACCTCTGAAGCGGCTGCCAATCTGGAGCAGGCCATACGCACTCGAGCAAATGCGTTGACGGTTCATCGGTTTGTTGGCTATACCGGCCCAGCATTCTATTACAACCTCCAGCGTGCACCTCAGGCGCCAAACCGAGGCCGGCTGGTAATAACGACGCCGACGCTAGAAGACACCACCGAGATGATTCGCTGGGTTCGATTCCATGTGAATGAGCAGATGCCCGAGCTGAACGTGAGCGTGGGCGTTCTGGGGCAGGGACCGCCAAGCATCGCCCCGGTAGAGGTGCGCGTGTATCACGCCGATGATCAAGCCCGCACCCACGCGGTCGAGCAGTTGTTCAGTGCGTTGCGCCAGGTGGAGGGCACCGTGGATGTCCGGCATGATTTGGATATTGGTGTGCCAAGCATTGCGATAAACGTAGACGATGCCATAGCTGCAAGATACGGGCTTACCCGGGCCGATGTGGCGCAGAGTCTGTATGGCCAGAGCTTCGGTGTTGTCGCCGAGCGTTACCGGCAGGAAAAAGACCCAATCCCGCTGGTGCTACGGTCGCAAGAAGGCACCTCGCTGCCACTCGAGCGTCTGCTTTCAGTAAATATCTATAATGATCGCGGGCAAGCTGTTCCGTTATCGGCCGTTGCCAGTGTAGAAACCACCTGGGAGCCAGCAGCGCGCTATTTGCGTAACGGTACCCGGCTAAATACTGTGACAGCGAACTTGCTGACAGGTTACAGTTTCAGCCAGGCGCTGGACGGCCTGCAACTTGCGCTGGGCGACAACCCTTTGCCTGAAGGCACTCGTCTGGAAATGGGCGGCGATGCCGAAGGCTCCGGAGACGCCAACGGTGCTCTTTTAACAGCCGCGCCTATCGGCATACTCTTACTGCTGTTTTTCCTGTTGCTGCAGTTCAACTCATTCCGGCGTGTGGGCATTATTTTGCTGACGGTACCCTTGGCCACTGTCGGTATATTCCCCGGCCTGGTGCTCTCGGGCTCGCCTTTCGGGTTTCAGTCGCTGTTGGGCGTAATCGCATTGGTAGGCATTGTGGTGAACAACGCCATTGTGCTGCTCGATGTAATGGACAGAGAGCTGGAAAGCGGCGAAAGCATCCACGAAGCCATGCGTAAAGCCGTTGTACAAAGAACCCGGCCCATCCTGCTGACCACAGCAACTACCGTGGCCGGATTGTTGCCGCTGGCGTTCTCCAGTTCCACACTCTGGCCACCCATGGCCTGGGCGATTATCTCAGGGCTGCTGGCCTCAACCGTACTGACCTTGCTGGTGATCCCGGCGGTGTGCACACAGGTAATCAAGGTAAAAGTTGCAGAACCGGAAAACGCACCGGCTTAACCGGCCTTGGTGCGGGCTGGCTTACCGTGACCTGATCATCAGGCCCACTCGTTGGCCAACCGGCACATCCCGGTTGGGAAACACAATTGCCTGAGGCGAGCGCTCCACCCGATAACAGGTGTCATTATCCTCCCAGATGACGGTGCCTGGCGGGTACTCGGTAAAATTGGCCACATCATCGGGAATGTGAAACTGGAAATTCTTGCCGGTATTCAGGATCTCATGCACCACCTCAAACACCTTGAGCTGGTTGAACGATGATTGTTTTGCGGGAGCCGCCTCGCCACAAAAACGACGCCTCAGAGCCTTCTTGATTCCGTCAAAACGCCCAGGATCGTTCTCACCAAACGGCCTTACCTTGCCTAATTCCACGGTAAAGCTCTCAGCGCCCAGCTCAGAGGATGAAAACGACGAGAACGTAGTCCCTGCCTTGTGCTGTAGCAACAGCGTTTTCACTTCTGCTTCCAGCAGAAAATCACACTGTGCTTCCGGCACCGGCCGACCCTCAACAAACGGATAGAGCGCAAACTTCTCCCGTTGGGATGGCCTTATGGCGGTGTGCAAATCGTAATGGGATAAAGCTTGCGGATGCGCAATGGCAAACTGGCGACAAGCCGCCTCAAGAAATTGTGCCCTAGCCGCTTCTGGCAGCCCCTTGTACTCCGGTTTGCCGTGAGCACCGTGGAACAAACGATTAAGGTTTACTTCCAAAAAACGCTCTCCGGCTGCCATAGCCGGCGGGTTCCCCAACATTAGCAGTAGTGGGCAAGCCAGCTGCCATTGCCCATTTAGCAGTTCGCTAACCAGTGCGTTCAAAACCTCAATGGGCGCGGTTTCATTACCATGAATACCGGCAGAAACAATCAACGCTTCCTGGTTCGGGTTGGCGCGGCCAACTGGAGGGATTACCTGCAGAACGCCCAGGCTTTGGCGATTTACGAGAGTACCGTCTGAAAGCGTGGTTTTGATTTCTGGAAGGTTAGCTGTGGCGTTAGTGAGCGTATGTGACAGCCAGTCAGAGTTGGGTTCAAAAAGGTCTGGGCGAGCGGTCATATGGCCTCCTGTATATTCAGGAGCCCACAGGCCGCTGATGCCGCAACAAGTGATTTTCAAGTTTGCGGAACGCAAACACCATCGTAAACGTGAGTGCCATGTAGCAAAATGCCACAAAGATAAACGCATCAAACGGCGCGTAAAACCGCGAGTAAATATTCCGCGCTGCACCCGTAAGATCTACAATGGTTACCACACTCGCAATCGCACTCGAATGCAGCATGAAAATAACCTCATTAGAGTAGGCCTGAACCGCCCGCCTTGCTGCACTGGGAAGCACAATACGCCGCATACGCAAAAACCAACTCATACCGTAAGCCTTCGCCGCCTCAATCTCACCGTGGGGCGTGGAAATAATCGCACCACGAATAATCTCTGTGGTATAGGCGCACGTATTCAAGGTGAAGGCCAACAGCGCGGGGTAGAAAGGCTCGCGAAAAATCTCCCACCAGAACGTCTCTTGAATACCAGGAATCTGGGCCACGCCATAGTAAATAATATAGAGTTGAATCAGCAGCGGCGTGCCACGGAAAAGATAGGTGTAAAACCACACCGGGCCAGATACAAACGGGTTTTTAACCGTACGCATAATGGCCAGAGGAACCGCAAAAACTAGCCCGATAATCAGGCACAGAAACACCAGCTGAACGGTCGTAACCATCCCATCCCAGTACTCCATGATGGTCATGGCTGTAAAAATGTCATTTTTGTTAAGCCAGGCGGCAATAAAGTCGGGTGGCATTATCAGCTCTCCTGAATTACGCCGGCGTTAGCTCGTTTATCGAGCCACTTTATGAAAAGCTCCGAGCCTGCCGTAAGGGCGAGATACACAAACGCCACCGGAATGAAAAAATGGAACGGCATGCGCTCTGCCTTGGCAGCTTCTTCCGCCACACGCACCATATCTGTGAGGCCGATGATGGAAACCAGCGCTGTGGTTTTCAGCAGCACCTGCCAGTTGTTACCAATGCCGGGCAGGGCATGGCGCAGCATTTGTGGAACCATCACCCGACGAAAGGTGTGCCAGTTGCTGAATCCATAAGCGCGTGCAGCTTCAATCTGGCCGGTTTCAACCGCCAGAAACGCACCACGGAACGTTTCCGTCATGTAGGCGCCAAAAATCAGCCCGATGGTGATAACACCGGAAATGAACGGATTAAACTGGAAGAAAAAGTCGACTTCGTAGGTTTCCCAAATATAGTCGGAGATCATGTTTACGCCCACCTGGCCGCCATAGTAGAACAGCAGCATCATCACCAGGTCGGGGACGCCCCGAATCAGGGTGGTATAGGTGGTGGCAATGCCAACAGCTACACGGCTGTTCGACAGCTTTGCAGCCGCACCGATTAGCCCGAGGGCTAATGCGAGGGCAAGAGACAGGAAGGCAAGTTCTATGGTAACAACTGCTCCGCTCAGCAGTTCCGGGCCATAGCCTTTCAAATCAAACATGGACGTGTCCGGTAGTCAGGGGCAGCCACAAAGGTTACCCCTGAGGCTGGTGTTTTTCAGATCTTTACGTCGTACGCGAAGTACTTCTGCATGATGGTGTCATAGGTACCATCTTCTTTCAGGGTGCGAAGGGCAGAGTTCACTTCCCGAGCAATATCTGCGTCGCGCTTGCGCATGGCAACACCAACGCCTTCACCCAGCTTGACCGACTCGCCAACTTCCTTGAAGCCATCTTTGGATAGAACAGTCTGCTCGCCTACCGGGTAATCCACGAACACCACGTCAAGGCGCTGGCCTTCCAGATCCAGAACCATATCGTCAGCCGTGGTATAGCGCTTTATAGATACAACGTTACCCATCTTTTCGGTTACGAAGGTGTCCATGGTGGTGCCACGCTGAACGCCTACGGTTTTGCCATTCATGGCGTCCATGTCGGTCACGTCGGTATTAAAATCTTCAGGGCCAAACCAGCCGCCTGGAGTAATGTAGTACGGCTCGGAAAATAGAACCCGCTTTGCACGTTCCTCAGTTATGGACATGGACGACATGATCAGATCGAACTTGCGAGCGAGCAGGCCGGGGATCATGCCGTCCCATGCCTGGATCACGAACTTGCAAGTTGCGTTCATCTGGTCACACATCGCCTCAGCCAGTTCCACTTCGAAACCGGTCAACTCGCCATTTTCATCTTTGTACTCGAAAGGCTCATAAGGCACGTCGAATGCGATGCGCAGGCTTCTGGGGTCGGAACTTCCGATGCTCGTGTCCTGGGCTTGAACACTTCCAGCCATAAAGGCGAGAGCACAGCTTGCTGCAATCATCAATTTTTTCATGTGTCACTTCTCCAATGGGCCGCCTCATGGGCGTTATTTTTGTGGAAAATTTATATCTGACAACGGTCAAGATAGCACTGCACGTCAGAACTTGGGAGCCAGAAACTGCCTCATGCGTTCCGAATCGGGATTATCAAATATCTTCGTGGGAGTGCCCTGTTCTTCAATGACGCCTTGGTGCAAAAACAACACCTGAGACGACACATCCTTTGCAAACGCCATTTCGTGAGTAACCACGATCATTGTGCGGCCCTCCTCGGCCAAGCTCTGCATAACTTTCAACACTTCTCCAACCAGTTCCGGGTCCAGTGCTGACGTTGGTTCGTCAAACAGCATCACTTCTGGCTCCATGGCCAGAGCCCGGGCAATGGCTGCGCGCTGCTGCTGGCCACCGGACATTTGGGCTGGATAATAGTCTTTGCGCTCATAGATGCCCACTTTATTCAGGTAGGCCTCGGCACGCTCGATGGCTTCTTTTTTGGGAACCTTGAGCACGTTGATAGGTGCTTCAGTAATGTTTTCCAGCACGGTCATGTGTGACCACAGGTTAAAGCTCTGGAACACCATGGAAAGCTTGGCGCGAATCAATTCTACTTGCTTGTTATCCGCCGGAATGCGTTCGCCTTTGCGGTTGTTGGTAAACCGGATAGGGTCGCCGTGAACAATAATGTCACCGGAGGTAGGTGTTTCCAGCAGGTTAATGCAGCGAAGGAAGGTGCTTTTACCAGAGCCGGAACTGCCGATCAGCGAAACCACATCGCCTTTGCGAGTCTCTAATGAGATACCTTTGAGCACCTCAAGCTGGGCGAAGGTTTTGTGTATGTCCCTGCAGATCAAAGGCGCTTGGTCCGCCATGGGTGGCTCCTGAAGCTGTAATTCAAAGGCGCTTGTTTTACTGACTGTGGAGGCGGAAATCAATACCTTCTATGCACAGTTTGGCTATTTTTCAGCGACGATATGTGCGACTTATTGTGGCGCACTGAGTGTTCAATGCAAGTAATTTGCGGGTTTCAGCTGTGTGGATGAAGATGGCGGCCCGGCACCTCCTCCTGCTCAATCGGGGTGCGGATCAGCGTGCTGCCCTCCTGCTCCATGTCACGCATGGCTTTGCTTACGAAGCGCACATGGGCCATGGCGACCTTCTGGGCACTGGCTGGCCTGCCGGAAATGATCGCCTCGTACAGCTGGCGGTGCTGGAGGACTATTTTTTTGCGCATCTCCGCCCGAGGGTTCAGGTTTGCAACCGATGCTTGCACGGTCATCAGCATCATGTTTTTGAGGCTGTTGAGCACGTGGACCAGAATCGGGTTGTGGGAGGCCTCGACAATCGCCTGGTGAAAGCCGTGATCCGGGCGGGCGTTGCTTAGTGGGTCGGTTTCCTCCAGGTCGCGGAAGGCTTTGGTTATGCGGTGGCGATCCACACCTGTTGCCCGCTGCGCGGCCAGGTAAGCGGCCTGTCCCTCCAATTGCTCACGCACCTCCAGTAGGTCGTACAGAGTTCTCGGGTGCCCTTCAAACAAGTGCATCAGAGGGCCTTGTGCACTGAGATCGCCTGACCCCGGCACCATTGTGGAAACAAAGGAGCCTTTGCCGTGCCGGGTTTCGATCACGCCACGACCCTGTAACTCGTGAAGTGCTTCGCGGATAACCGATCGTGACACCCGAAGGCTTGCAGCCAGTTGCCGCTCTGACGGTATTTTTTGTTCGGGCGCCAACCCGCCATCAAGAATCAGTCGTTCCAGCCGGTAGGAGATTTCCTGTGAAATAGCCATCAGATAGCCTGCGTACCCACTGGTCGGACCAGCGGCTCTTGTCATTGTTGTTATTCGGTTTTCGCACCTAATTGTGTGCAAGCCCTTTGAATATGGCTGATCCGGAGGGATTCGTCCATTTTTGTGAATTCAAAAACTGGTCGGACCAGTGCGGTTCCCGCTGGACTAATCGGGAACCGCCTACGAATATCCTTTCTGATACCGGACTTTATGCCGGTGCTGCTCTGACCTCTATAAAAACAATTTTAGCGGAGATGTTTCAATGAAACCGAGCAAGACCACCCCAAATAATTGCGAAGCCGGCATTGCCCCGCCGAGCAGACGTTTTCTCAAAGCTGCAGTTCTTGGTACAGCTTTTGTCGGCGCCCTGATGATGGGAGCAGGCCAGGCTTATGCCGCAACCACCTGGAAAATCCAGTCAGTCTGGGATGCGGGTACTGTTGGCTACGATCTGTTTGAAGAATGGTGTGAGGGCATCGAAGAAAAAAGCGGCGGAGAGCTTATTTTCAAACCCTTTCCTGCCAAAGCCGTTGCCGCTGACAACAATGCGTTGTTTGAGGCTGTGCGCAATGGCGTGTTGCAGGGCATGAATCCGTTCACCCTGTATTGGTCGGGTAAGATTCCTGCATCTGTTTTCCTTTCTTCCTATCCGGCCGGCCCAGACCAGCCGCACCAGTGGGACACCATGTTCTACTCCCTGGGAATGCTGGAGAAGACCCGGGAAATCTATAAAAAATATGGTCTGTTTTACGTGGGGCCAATCCAGCACGACGCCAACATCATTCACTCAAAAAAGCCGGTTAATAACCTCAAAGATCTCAAGGGCATGAAGATGCGCGTGCCGGGTGGCATGGTTGCGGAAGTGTTCCAGCAATTCGGTGTGTCTACCGTCAGCTTGCCGGGCTCGGATATTTTCCCGGCCCTGGAAAAAGGCACCATCGATGCGGCGGACTATGTTGGCCCTGCGGTGAACTACGAGCTGGGTTTCTCCCAGGTTACTGACTACATCATGTTTGGTCCTCCGGGCGTTATGTCCATCTACCAGCCCGTGGACTTGATGGATCTTACCGTTAACCTGCGGAACTGGAACAACCTGGATCCGAAACTCCAAACGCTGGTGGAAGAGGAAGTCCGCAACTATTCCCAGCGCCATTACCTCACCATTCAGAAGCGCAACATCGAAGCTATGAAGAAGTTCAAAAAAGACGGCGATACGGTCACCCGGCTTAGCCAGGCGGATCTCTCGGAATTTCGTCGTGCAGCTATTCCCATTTGGTACAAGTGGGCCAACAAGGATAAGGATGCCCGCGCCATATTCGATCTGCAACTGGAATACATGATGAACGATACGGTTGGCTATGTGACAGAAGCTGATCTTGAAGGCGTGGAAGGCAGGTAAGTCTGCGTTATCCAATAACAATAAAGCAGAAGGGGAGGGCTGGAGCTGCTCTGGAAGAGAGACGCTCCGCCTTCCCTGTTTTGTGGCTGAGGTAGTATCAATATGTCTGACCTAGAAGGCTTCGGATTTGTAATGCCGCACTGGTTTTACTGGGGCTGGCTGGCGGTGATGCCGTTGATGATGATGGCTTGGGATAGATGGGCCCGCGCCCGAGGCGGGGAGCCCGTAGAGCCTGGAATGACCCCCGGCGAGCTGCAGGCGGAAGAAGACGACCCTTTGATCTACCTTAAGTTTGAAGGCAACTGGTTTACCCGCGTGATTGACTGGATCTGTGATAAATCCGGTGAGTTTGTGGCTTTCTGGACCATTAACGCGGTGGTGTTTTACTTTTTTGAAGTGATCATGCGTTACATCTTCAACCAGCCTACGGTTTGGGTGCATGAAGCCAGCTTCTTGCTGCTGGGGATGCAATATGTACTGGCAGGCGCATTTGCGATGCTGCACGGCGCCCACGTGCGCGTGGACGTGGTGTACAACCTCTTGCCGGTGCGCGGCAGGGTAGGGATGGATATCTTCACTTCTATGTTTTTCTTCGTGTTTGCGTTGGTGCTGATGATCACGTCCTGGACTTTTTTCGAGAATTCTTACTCCATGAGCGAAACCACGGTTGAGACCTGGGGCATTCAGTATTGGCCCGTTAAAGGCATGATGCTGCTCGGCTCTACTTTGCTTCTGCTGGCGGGTGTATCCAAATTTATCAAGGATGTTGTTCTGTTTATGCGCCTCGGGCAGGAGCGTGTCGCATGACGACCAATACAACAACGGCTACAGGCTCCGGCCTGGCGGGTAAGCTTGGCACCTGGCTAATGATTCTGGCCACCGTAGGGTTCGGGCTGATCATCTGTGTCGAGATGATCAACATCCTGTTCTACGACCCATTCAGTGATGAAAAATTCCTGTTCAAATTGGCAGGCAGTCTTTCCAGCGTTGAAATTGGTCCGCTGACATACCTGATGTTTGGTTCGCTTTTTGTGGCCTTGATGATGGGCTTACCACTGGCCTTCGTGACTGGCGGGCTTGGGGTGCTGTTCGTTTATCTGGTGGGTGACTCGATGATGTTGAACATCGTGCCCAGTCGCATTTTTCCGATGATGACCAACTCTGATCTGGCTGCGATTCCACTGTTTATTTTTATGGCCTCTATGCTGGAGCGTGCAGGGCTGATCGAGGAAATGTTCAGTGTGGTCTACAAGTGGATGGGTGGGCTCAGTGGCGGCCTGGCTACGGCAACCATTCTGGCTTCCACCCTCTTGGCAGCTATGGTTGGGGTTATCGGCGCGGCGGTGGTAACCATGGGCATTATTGCGCTGCCTGCGATGTTAAAGCGGGGCTACGATCACAAAATCGCGATTGGCTCCATTATGGCCGGCGGCACGCTGGGTATTCTTATCCCTCCGTCTATCCTGGCTATTCTGTATGCAGTAGTGGCTCAGCAGTCAGTGGGTGAATTGTACCTGGGCTCGGTGATTCCGGGGCTGATGCTCTCAAGCCTGTATATCGCTTATGTTCTGATTCGTAGCTGGTTAAACCCAAGCCTTGGGCCGCCAATACCGAAAGATGAGCGTATTTCTCTGCGCGAAAAACTGAGCCTCCTGAAGGGACTTGTTGCGCCTCTGATTCTTGTGGCTCTGGTTCTTGGGTTGCTGTTCGGCGGCATTGCAACACCGGTTGAAGCGGCGGGTATCGGCTCATTCGGGGCCATTGTGGTCGCGTTGATGCATCGCAAGTTCACTATCGGCGGCCTGCGCGAGGCCTCAATAACCACGGCCAAAGCCACTGCGATGGTGTTGTGGATCATGTTTGGCGCTTCTGTATTTGTCGGGTTTTATATTCTTCAGGGTGGTCAGGAGTTTGTAACCGACGCCATTTTGGGTACGGGCATGTCGTCCTACGGCATTCTGTTTCTTCTGATGGTGCTGCTCGTGGTACTGGGCATGTTCCTGGATTGGGTCGGTATTTTGCTGCTGGCGGTTCCAATCTTTATTCCTATTGTAAAAGCACTGACGTTTGACGGCCTTTTTGGGTTTCCTCCGGTGGATGGAGATGATGTGGTGCTCTGGTTCGGGGTGTTGTATCTGGTCAATATGCAGATGTCGTTTCTTAGTCCACCCTTCGGTTATGCCTTGTTTTATATCCGCGGCGTGTGCCCGCCGGAAATTTCCATGGGTACGATTTTTAAATCTGCCCTGGTGTTCCTCGCCATTCAGGCATTCGGGCTGATGGTCTGCATCGTCATTCCGGGTGTTGTGACGTGGCTGCCCGGCCTGGTTTATGGCTAACTCTTTGGAGATAAACATTATGTTAACGATTAAAAGACTGGATATTTCTGAGGCTCGTCTGTTGATTGCCGGGGCGGCCGAAAAAGCTCGGGATATTGGTGTGCCCATGTGTATTGCCATTGCGGATGAGTCTGGCAATTTGATTGCGTTCGAGCGCATGGACGGTGGCAAAACCAGTAGTGTGATTGTTGCCCAGGACAAAGCCTTCACAGCCGCTGCGGCCAAAAAAGCCACCCATGATTACAATACAGTGAACGTGCCGGGCAGCTTGGCATTTGGCATTCATACCGAGGTGGGTGGCCGCATCAGCTCGGTCGGCGGGGGCCTGCCGGTGATGGTTAATGGCGAAGTGGTGGGAGGTATCGGGCTCAGCTCTGGCACACCACAGCAGGACATGGATTGTGCCCAGGCCGGCTTGGACTTCTTCGCGGCCCAAAGCGCTTGAGAAACGTAGGTTGAGGTAGCCAGGTTAAGAGAGCTGTTATGAAAAATAAACCGAAAGTCAGCCAGGCAGAACTGGCTGAAAAGTTCCGGGCGTTTATTGATCCGGACTACATCATTACCGATGATGAAACCATGAAGCCCTACGAATGCGATGGCATGTCTATGTATTGCGAGATGCCATTGCTGGTTGTACTGCCGGAAACCGTAACCCAGGTGCAGCGCATTATGCGCATTTGCCATGAGCACGGGGTTCCCGTAGTAGCACGGGGCGCAGGAACCGGCCTGAGCGCCGGGGCTATGCCGAACAAAGAGGGCGTGGTGCTCTCGCTGGCCAAGTTCAACCGTATCTTGCACATAGATCCACTGGCACGAACGGCCAGTCTTCAGCCCGGCGTTCGCAACCTCGCCATCAGCGAAGAAGCGGCTCAGTATGGGCTCTATTATGGCCCGGACCCGTCATCGCAGATTGCCTGCACCATTGGCGGGAATGTGGCTGAGAACTCAGGCGGTGTGCACTGCCTGAAGTATGGCCTCACAGTGCACAACATTCTTAGTGTGGAAATGGTGACCGCGGAAGGCGATGTGGTTACCGTTGGCAGCGACGGTCTTGATGGCTGCGGCATGGATTTGCTCGCCCTGATAACCGGATCGGAAGGGCTGCTGGGTGTGGTCACCGAAGTGAAGGTAAAGCTTCTGCCTAAGCCTGAAGTGGCGCAGGTTGTGATGGCCGGATTCGACAGCGTTCAAAAAGCCGGTGATGCAGTAGGCGGTATTATCTCCCACGGCATTATTCCGGGTGGGCTGGAAATGATGGATGGCTACGCCATTGTAGCCGCAGACGACTTTGCCGGCGCTGGTTACCCTCGCGATGCAAAAGCGCTGTTGCTATGCGAAGTGGATGGTACCGAAGAGGAAGTGCACGAGCACATAGCGGCGGCTGAGGCTGTTTTTCGCAAGCTGGGCGCCACCTCGGTTCGCACCTCCCAAAGTGAACAGGAACGCACGCTGCTCTGGCTGGGCAGAAAATCCGCCTTCCCGGCAGTTGGCCGAATTTCTCCGGATTATTACTGCATGGATGGCACCATTCCCCGGCGCCACATTGCCTACGTACTGACAGAAATGCAGAAACTTTCTGAGGAGTTTGGTTTGCGCGTAGCCAACGTGTTCCATGCTGGCGATGGCAACTTGCACCCGTTGATTCTATTTGATGCCAACGTGCCGGGGGAGTTTGAGCGCACAGAAGCCTTTGGTGCCAGCATACTGAAAATGTGTGTGGATGTTGGCGGCTGCATTACCGGCGAGCACGGCGTGGGCGTGGAAAAGATTCGGCAAATGGCGATCCAATTCAACGACCACGAGCTTCAGCAATTTCACGACGTGAAAGCCGCCTTTGACCCCAAGGGAATCCTCAACCCGGGTAAAGGCGTACCCGCGCTGAAATTCTGCCAGGAATATCGCTCCCTCGAATACAAACAACACAAGCACCAACACACGGAAGTCGCCCATGGCTGATATCTCTCAACAACTGCAGGAGCAAGTGCTTCAGGCCCGCTCCAGCGGGGAAAAACTCAACATAGTGGGTGGCGGCACCAAAGCCTTTATTGGCCGCGAACGAAGCCCGGATGCCAGCAATCTTAACCTGGGCGAGCATACCGGAATCGTAGCGTATCACCCGGTTGAACTGGTGATGACCGTACGCGCTGGAACGCCACTGAACGACATAGAAGCAGCGCTTGCCGAGCAGGGCCAAGCGCTGCACTTTGAGCCCCCACATTTTGGCCCTGGCTCTACCATAGGCGGCACGCTGGCCTGCAACCTCTCTGGCCCCGCAAGGCCCTGGGTTGGCTCCGTGCGAGATCAGGTTCTGGGCATTCGCTTACTTAACGGCAAAGGCGAGCACCTGCGCTTTGGCGGTGAAGTAATGAAAAATGTCGCAGGCTACGATGTATCCCGGCTTCAAGCAGGAGCCTTGGGCACCCTCGGCGCCATTACCGAAATAAGCCTGAAAGTTATGCCAAGCCTGGCCGCCAGCGTGACTTTGGTGCAGGACATGGCTCTTGAAGAAGTGCTGCATTACATGAACAGCCGTGCCAAAGAGCCCAAACCCATCACCGGCGCCTGCTGGGTCGACGGCAAAGTTTACCTCCGGCTCTCGGGTGCCAAATCGGCGGTAGAAGCAACCGCCGAGAAATGGGGCGGCAACGTTATAGAAAGCGGCGAAGCTTTCTGGCGTTCAGTACAAGACATGCAACATGAATTCTTCACTGGGAACGATGCACCACTGTGGCGCTTCTCTGTTAATTCCACGGCTGCGAATCCCGCTATCGAGGGCAAATGGTTCATCGACTGGGCTGGCTCCCAGCGCTGGTTTCGGGGTGCAGCAGAGCTCTCCGACATGGAGCCTTTGGCACGCACCGCTGGCGGACAGGTAAGCTTGTTCCGGGGTGGCGATCGCAGCGGGGAGGTAATGCACAGCCAGCCCAACGCGCTTAAAACGATCCAGAGCCGGGTAAAGAACTCGTTTGATCCCGATGGAATATTTAATCCCGGCCGACTTTATAGTTGGCTGTAAGCCCGAAGCAGGAACAACATGCAAACAAATTTGGTTCAACAATTTGCCAACACCACGGAAGGGCAGGAGGCAGAAGCCATTTTGCGGGCCTGCGTCCATTGCGGGTTCTGCACCGCAACCTGCCCGACGTATCAGGAATTAAACGACGAACGAGACGGCCCCCGCGGGCGCATCTACCTCATGAAAATGTTCCTCGAAGGCGCCGAAGTTACCGAGAAAACCCGGGAGCACCTCGACCGCTGCCTCACCTGCCGCAGCTGCGAAACCACGTGCCCTTCAGGCGTTCAATACGGGCGCCTGGTGGATATTAGCCGGGGCCTTATTGATAAAGAGCTGCCTCGCGCCCCAAAAGACAAATGGCTGCGCTGGGCACTCGCGCGAGTGCTTCCCAATCGAGCCCTGTTTGGATTCGTGTTGCGCCTGGGGCAAACGTTTGCGCCGGTATTGCCTGCCAAGCTGCGCGCTAAAGTACCGCCCAAAAAACAAGCCAGCCCCTGGCCAGCGGCAAGCCACAACCGCATTGCTCTGGCCTTGGCCGGCTGTGTGCAACCATCCGCCACGCCGAATACCAACGCAGCGGCGGCTCGAGTGCTGGATAAGCTTGGTATTACTCTGGTTGAAGCGCCAGAAGCCGGGTGTTGTGGTGCCGTGAACTACCATCTCTCTGAGCACGAAAAGGGCCTGGAGCGCATGCGCCAGAATATTGATGCCTGGTGGCCAGCCATGGAAGCCGGTGCCGAGGCCATCATTATGACTGCGTCTGGCTGCGGCGCCATGGTTCAGGATTACGGACACCTCCTGCGAGACGATCCGGTGTACGCAGCGAAAGCTAAAAAAGTCAGCGAGCTGTGTACAGATCTTGGCGCATTCTTGCTGCAACAGGATCTTGGAACTCTCAAGGTTGCGCAGAGTCCTGGCAAAGTGGCGTTTCATTGCCCTTGCACGTTGCAGCACGCCATGAAACAAAACGGCGTGGTAGAGCAGGTGCTTGCCAAGGCGGGCATCAACCTGGCCGTTACCAAAGACAATCACCTTTGTTGTGGTTCTGCGGGTACTTACTCTGTGCTGCAGCCGGAACTCAGCCAGAAGCTTCTGGATAACAAGCTCAAGGCTCTGACCGGGGATAACCCTGATCGCATCGTAACGGCTAACATTGGCTGCCAGATGCACCTTGAGACCAAATCCCAAGTGCCGGTACAACACTGGATAGAACTGCTCGACCAATAAAATATAGGTCTATGGCCGCCTTACACTCCCTTTGGTAACCGTTATACTGCTCTGGCAATTAACGCGACCACAGGGAGTGGATTCTTATGCCAGGGATGATGGCTGCTACGATTCTGATAGTTGTTTTCTCATCATCGGCCATTGCCGAGATTTATACTTGGACAGACGCCAGTGGCGTGGTTCATTTTACCGATACCCCGCCGCCTGACAAAAAACACCAATCCGTTGAAGTTACGGCACCGGTAACAGTGCCCATGGCGGAGAACCTTGAGCAGCACAGGCGTGTTTCAGGTATTCGCCAACAGGTGCGGGGAATGCTCTCATCTGATCGCAAAAGCGATTCAGCGCACACTAAATCGAAAGCAAAAGCCTTGGCGAAGCAGGAAAAAGCCTGTGCCAGCTATCGACGCAAACTGGCGAGGGTTCAATCGCAGCTTCGGGCGGGCTATGGTAATAGCAAAGGCAACAACCTGCGCCGCAAGCGCCGTAATTTGACCCAGTCCCTTAGCCGGCAGTGTATTTTGCGCTAATACTGTAGACTGTTGTGTAGTAAGCACCCTAACAAACTAAGGTTATTCATGTTCTATATGGTCATTTTGGTTTGAACACAACACCGTTATCTCATCTCCAGTTAGCCATTCTATTAGGCATGACCGTTGCCTTGGGGCCGTTGGCGCTTGACGCTTACCTGCCTGCCTTTCCGGAAATCGCTGATGAGCTTGGCGTTGGGCACGGCGGTGTGGGGCTTACATTGAGTGCCTATGTGGGTGCTCTGGGCCTTGCGCAATTGTTGGGTGGCCCTCTGTCTGATCGCTATGGCAGGCAGCAGGTTTTGTTCGCTGGGCTGGTCGTTTTTGCCCTTGCTGCGTTTATGGTTGCACAGGCAGATACGCTGCCAGGCATGCTGGGCTGGCGAATTGTGCAGGGTATTGGTGGCGCCTTCTGTGCGGTGTCTGTTCCGGCCATTGTTCGCGATCAGACCAGCGGGCAGGATGCCGCGCGCCTGTTTGGTTTGATAGGCCTGGTTATGTTTATTGCGCCGGCGGCGGCGCCGTCTATTGGCTCAGCGTTGCTGTATTTCAGTGAATGGCATGCGATATTCCTGATGCTTGCCGGCTACGCAGCTCTGCTGGCTGTTGTTTTGCACTATGTGTTGTTTAGGCGCTTGCCGCCCCGGCAAACAGAGCACACTCCTATTTCCACATTGGTTACCAACTATGGGTTGGTGCTTCGCCATCGCGTAACCATGCGCTTTGTTGGGCTGCAAGCCTTGTGCTTCAGCGCCATGCTGGTGTTTATCACCCACGCATCGTTTATTTATCAGGAATGGTTCGGGCTTTCAAACGCTATGTTTTCGGCTCTGTTTGCTGCCAATATCGTGGCTATGGCAAGCCTGAATTTGCTCAACCGGCGCTTGCTCAACAAGTATGAGTCGGTGCGGATTCTCAGGATATGCGTGTTCCTGCAAGCCATCGCGGTTAGCGCGTTGGTAATCAGCGCCTGGGCCGGCGCACCCTATTGGGTGATAGCCGCCTGCATTATCGCTGCTGTTGGATTTATGGGAGCTATTGTTCCCAATAACATGGCCAATGCGCTGGAGTTCTTTCCCCACCTCGGCGGGACCGCTGCAGCTATGCTAGGAGCTGCCCAGTTCACGATTGCGGGCGCTATAAGCGCGCTTTCGGCGACCCTGGCGGGCGGAACATTGTTGCCCATTGTGTTGGTTATGGCGGTGTGTGTATATGGTGCGGCCATACTTGCGGCAGGTGGGCCGGCTGCGATTGAGCGTCAGAGCCGGGCTTAGTTTTAACTATAGAGCCTAGCGCCGCCGCGCCTTTGCCGCATTGCTCTGCTTGGCGATTGAAACGCGCGAGCTTATGCCCTGATCAATATACAGCACCGCATCCGTTACCTGCGGGAACATATGCTCATCCAACACGTACTCACGTAGCGCAGCAGAGTGCGTGAGGGTGTCGCGAACGGGGCCGATGAGGCTAACCAGATAAAACTGAATGCCTTGTTCCCGCAGGTTTTCAATCACGCTTTCCAGCATGATCAGCGAGGTGCTATCGATGCTACTTACGGATTGAGCATCCAGTATCACCGCTTTAAGCGCACCCTCAGGGCGTTGCTTTATGAGGCTGTATAACCGCGTTTTGAAATAGTCTTTGTTAGCGAAATACAACGGCGCATCGAAGCGGAAAATCAGTACGTCCTTGCGTACGCTGATGGTTTCGAATCGGTGTATATTTCGGTAAAGATCCTCTCCATCGAGCTTGCCCAGCTCAGTCATGTGTGGCGTTGTGCTGTTGTATATCACCAGTATCAGCGACACGGCTACGCCCACCAGCAAGCCTTGCTGAACGCCCAGCAACAGTGTGATCACGAACGTGACCAACAGGATCAGAAATTCTTTCCTGTCTTGCTGGAACAGGGTTTTCATCTCTTTGTACTTGAACAGCCCCAGCACAGACATAACGATAATCGCGGCCAGAACAGCTTTCGGTAAGGGGTAGTCGGTAAACAAAGGCGTAAGAAAGAGCACCGTAATGGCAATCAAACCAGAGGAGACAAGGGCCGATACCTGAGTCAGCGCACCCGCCTCCCGCAGCGCGGCACTGCGTGAAAAACTGGCCGAAACCGGAAAGCTGCGGAACATGGCGCCCAAAGCGTTGGCCAGGCCGAGCGCGATCAGCTCCTGGTTTGGCTGCACACTGCGTTTATCTTTGGTCGACTCCTGCGATTTGCATATCGACATGGTGCCTACAAAACCCATCAGTGCCACTGTAAACGCCACAGGCAACAGTTCGCCAAGCTTTGCAAAATCGAAATCCGGCAACTGCAGGGCTGGGAAGCCGCTTGGTACCGAATTAATCACGTCTACACCTGCCTGCCCGGCGTGGAATAACCCCGACAGCAGCATGGTGCTAATCAGCAGAAAAAGTGCGTTAGGTAGCTTCGGTACGAGGCGTTTGCAAAAAAAGATAAATAGCAGGCTTACCACGGCAATGCCCACCGTTATGCCGTGCCAGTCACTTATGTTCATCAGCAATTGATAGCAAAGGTCCAGCACATTGGCGCTATCTACATGAACCCCCGTCAGGTTCTGGAGTTGGCTGCCGATGATGATAAGGGCAGCAGCCGAGGTGTAGCCAACAACAACCGGGTAGGATAGGAAGTTGACGATAAACCCAAACCGCAGCAACCCGAACAGAAACTGAATCAAACCGACCAGTAGCGTAAGTTCCACAGCCAGCTGAAGATAGCGATCTGAACCCGGCTCGGCGAGCACGCTGAGGCCCGAGAGAATAAGAATGGCATCCAGCGCCACTGGCCCGATGGAAATCTTGTTGGAGGTCCCCAGCAGGGCGTACATAAGCGGTGGGAAGATTGAAGCGTACAGCCCAAACTCTGGCGGCAATCCAGCCAATACGGCGTAGCCCATGCTCTGCGGTATCAGCATAACGCCAATAACCAGGCCCGATACCACGTCTCGCCTTAACGTATGGGCCGTATATCCCTGAAACCAAAGCAAGCCAGGCAGTAATTTGTAGAGCATAAACGCAGTTTTTCGATTGAGGGCTGATCTCCAAGTGTGTGGAAATCACTTGGCTGAATCAAGCGGTATCAACTGGGCGTTCAGTAAGCTCCACGAATCAGATCAATTCCCGGTGTAAGCACTTCGATCCAGGCATCCCCAAGCTGCTTGGTGTACTCCGAATCGTGAAGGCGTACGGTTTTCATCAGTGCATCTAGCCACAATGAATACCACTCAGGCTTGATGTTATAATGCGATCGATTATGGCTCTCGCCAAGAGCCTTGAGCTTACGCTCTGGCATGCCGCGTGCTGTAAGGATTAACTGTAAAACGCCATTACGCAGCAGGTGTCGTTGTGCGGCCATATCTGTATTCACAAAGCGATTTTTGATGGCGTCTGAACTGGACATAAAATTGTCGTAAAAATCGACAAAAAACTCGTCACGGTTACAGCATCGTCCATAGCTTTGGAAAACCAGATCAACGTTGTTCATGCTCGGTAAGTGTCCTTAAGAAATGGTGGGTATTTGAGTAGGGCGCCAAGGGTAGTGGTTGAGAGAGATTACTTCAGTTGAGATTTGTTAACGTTGAAAGGAACATAGCGCTGGCGGGATAGCGATTTGTTTTAATTTAAAGAGGCAACTACCTTCAAACCATAGGGTGTTACTGAACACTAGGCCGGATAACAGAGGTGCGATAACATGACACAACTGCTGCTGAATGCAGACGTAGGCGAGAGTCTCGGCCCCTGGGTCATGGGAAACGACGCGGCGCTGATGCCGTTGTTGGACCTGGCAAATATCGCCTGCGGTTTTCATGCCTCTGACCCGGATATTATGCGCGCTACGGTGCGCCTGGCTTCAGGGCATGGCGTCACTGTGGGTGCACACCCGTCTTATCCGGATCTGGTCGGGTTTGGGCGCAGATCAATGGCTTGCACACCAGAACAGGTAGAGAACCTGGTGCTCTATCAAGTTGGCGCTATGGCGGCTATGTGCAAGGCCGAGGGTGCCCAGGTGTTCTACGTTAAACCTCACGGCGCCCTATACAACGACATGGCGGGTGATCACGCGCTGTTGGCTGCAGTGATGCGCGGGGTGCAGGCTTTTGACTCAGGGCTTGTGCTTGTTGTGCCAGCCACCACAGATCCCGAGCCTGTTCGTGCTATGGCACAGGAACATGGACTGAAATTGTGGTTCGAGGTGTTTGCAGACCGTGCCTACCACCAAAATGGCCGCCTGGTATCTCGTAGCAAGCAAGGCGCTGTTCACCACGATCAAAAGCTTATTGTTGAGCAGGCTATCCGCTTTGCAAATGGGTTGCCGATACAGACAGTTGAGGGGCAAGACCTGCTTCTTCAAGCAGACACGCTATGCGTTCATGGAGACAACGAGGCGTCGATACTTGCAGCACAAGCCATTCGCTCGGCACTGGCTAAGGAGCGTTAATGAATGTTTATCCTAGGATTGAAAACGCGGGCGTAAGCGCTTGGCTGGTTCGCCTGTTTCATCGAATAGATGAAAACAACCTTGCCTCTGTAATGGCTCTTTGTCGTAAGTGCGAGGAAGCATTTGGTTCGGCGTTGGTTGATCTGGTTCCTTCGTATACTACCTTGCTGGTGCAATATGATCCCCGCCTCTTGCGGCCCGAACAGGCTCGTCTAAAACTGCAGGAGCTGCTTGCGCAGCTGTCGCCAGCTGAGGTGAGTGGGGCAGAGAGTGGTGCCGGGCCTCTAAGAGAACTGCCAGTTTGGTACGAGCCAACGGTTGGCCCTGACTTGTTGCCCTTGGCAGAAAATAACGCACTGAGCGTGGAAGAGTTGATCGAGCTACACGCCGGAACCGTTTACCAAGTGTTTGCTCTGGGTTTTGCCCCTGGCTTTGCCTTTATGGGATCTGTAGATCCTCGCCTTGAAGCCCCACGACTAGCTACGCCCAGGCCAAAAGTTTATGCCGGCAGCGTTGCTATTGCCGGTCTCCAAACCGCGGCTTATCCTTCTCCATCTCCAGGTGGATGGAACCTGCTTGGACGCACGCCGGTGGTTTTGTTTGATCACTTTCGTGAACAGATGAGCTACCTGCAGGTAGGCGACCGCGTGCAAATGGTGCCGGTCAACAAGCAGGAATTTCTCAGATTGGGTGGAGACCCCACACCACAGGAGGACTCCTGACAGTGGAGCTTGCGGATGCGTTCAAGGTTATTAAAGCCGGCCCTCTGGCTTCACTCCAGGATGCTGGGCGTTTTGGTGTGCGCCATCTTGGTATAACCCAAGGCGGTGCAGTGGATCTTCACGCCTGGGCCTGGGGCAACTACCTGGCCGGAAATGCATGGGGAGCCGCCGCACTGGAAGTGACGTTTGGTAGCCTGAGCCTGGAAGCCACCGCAGACCTTTCACTTGCATTAACAGGCGCGGATTTAGGCACTACGGTGGATGGAAGCCCTGTTCAGAACTGGGCAGCATTCCAGATGCGCGCTGGACAAGTGTTAGTATTTGCCTCGCCGCGCAATGGCTTGCGGGCTTATTTGTCCGTGGCCGGAGGGTTTCAGGCAGAACCGGTGCTTGGCAGCCTTTCGGGCGTGGCACGGGAAAAGCTTGGAGGGCATTGTGGTGATGGGCGCCAGCTTGCCGTGGGTGACGTGCTCAGGTTCAATCATCAAGTGCACGGGGTTCGCCCAGGTACACGTCAAACGCCGGAGGCTGAAAAGATTGATTATGCTCAGCCGGCGGTATTGAATTTGGTTCTTGGTGCTCAGGTAGGGGAGTTTAGTGGCCGTAGTCTGTTTGATTTCTTCAATCGGAACTGGACAGTAGACAACCGCTCGGATCGAATGGGCATACGCCTGAAAGGACCACTACTGAAGTGTGCTATAAACAACATGATTTCTGAAGGCTTGGCTTTGGGGGCGGTACAAGTTCCGCCTGACGGTCAGCCAATCGTGTTATTGAATGATCGCCAAACCATTGGCGGCTACCCAAGGCTCGGCACCCTGACGCCCCTATCCTGCAGTCGCCTGGCTCAGTGTAAGCCAGGCCAAAAGGTTACGTTTAGGCCAATCGCCGCGGAGCGAGCGCACCTCCAATATTTGGAGTTTCTGGCGCAGATTGCACACCCATAACGCTTTAGCCACTCATCCTTGCTTGGCTTCTGCCCGATGACACGCCGCCGCGGTGAACAGCACGTCGGTGGATGAGTTGAGGGCTGTTTCGGTGGAATCCTGTACCACGCTGATAACGAAGCCAATTGCCACCACCTGCATGGCAACTTCGGTAGGCACCCCGAACAGGCTGGTTGCCAGAGGAATCAAAAGCAACGAGCCGCCGGCCACGCCTGAAACGCCGCAAGCAGCCAAAGCCGCGACCACGGAAAGAATCAGTGCGGTGGGGAAATCAACAGGGATGCCAAGGGTATTCGCGGTAGCCAGGGTAATCACTGAAATGGTTATCGCGGCACCAGCCATGTTGATGGTCGCGCCCAGCGGAATAGATATTGAGTAGGTGTCGGCATCCAGCTTCATGCGCTCACACAGCGCAAGATTAACGGGTATGTTGGCTGCCGAACTGCGGGTAAAAAAAGCGGTGATCGCACTGCCGCGTAAGCATTCAAATACGAGCGGGTAAGGATTTCTGCGTGTTTGCCAGAATGCCAGCAAGGGGTTTGTCACCAGCGCCACAAACAGCATGCAGCCCACAATAACCCCCAGTAGCTGGCCATACTCAAGTAGTGCACCAAGGCCCGCCTCTGCCAGCGTATTGGCAACCAGCCCGAAAATCCCCAAAGGCGCCAGGCGGATAACCCCACGAACGATGCCGGAGACTGCGTCAGAAAGATCGTTGAGGCCTTGGCGCGTGGATTCACTGGCGTTACGCAACATAAAACCCAGGCCAATCGCCCAGGCCAGAATAGCAATGAAGTTGGCCTCCATCAGTGCAGTGACAGGGTTGGCAACAGCGCTGAGTAGCAGGTTTGTCAGAATTTCCGCAATGCCCGAAGGTGGGTTACCGCTGACGCCTGAAAGGTCCAGAGTTAGCTCTGTCGGTATCAGGAAGCTGGCCACCACGGCAACCATTGCGGCCACAAGCGTCCCTACGATATAGAGCATTAACACGCCACGGATATGGGTGGGCTGTCCCTGCTTGTGCCCGGCTATTGCTGCAGCCACCAGCACAAAAACCAACACGGGGGCCACAGCTTTCAGTGCTAAGACGAACAGCTGGCCAAGAAGCGCCACAGATTGCGCAGCCTCGGGCGACACGATTACCAGCAAAACACCGGCAACAATGCCGAGTGCAATCTGAGAAACTAGCCCCAGGCGCATAAGAGGGCGGAAAGCAGAGCTCAATGCAGAAAACATGAAAACCTCAGTTTGTAGGTTTTGAAAGCGGACAATGATTTGGTCGCCAGTTGAAAAAGTCGTCGAGTACGCAAGGCTGGGGAGTGTAAACGAGTTGTCGATTTGGTAAAACGGTTTGGGTTCCAATGCTTCTGAAGATACTGGTCTGGTTGGCGAACAGGGGGTTGGCGGGCTGCGCCGAAAACCTGTGCTGTGCTTACACAGCGCCTAAGGCTATCTACACAGTAACCCCAGAAACGAAAAGCCAACATCTAGGCGGGCGAACTTGTCGGAAATAATGGTGTCCTGAGGCCTTTGGAAACACCTTCATTTGTAACTGGTAGGTGTCACACTGATCGGGAGAAGTCCACTTCGGTAAGCGTTCTAACAGTGTTTCAATGGGGTGAACGATGTCCTGACTCACAATATTCTCTGCAGTGGTTGTCGATAATATTGTCTCCTAGGCAATAATCGGCATCATTGGCTTTTTTTGTTCGTCATCATGAAAGAACTGCTTGGTGGCCGACCAACATTCAACGGTTCTTTCGATCCAATTCAACCGCCATCCACGGGTTCTAATGTTTCACCGAGTGATTACCTGGCCGGGCGGGCAAGACAGGAACAAATACGCTCAGAATAAGGCCGCCGGCAGCAAACTCGTGAACATACGGACCTGAGCGTGATACGCACTAACAGGCAAATGTGAGGAACCTGGACTGGAGAATTCCAAAGAGAGGGAGCTGAGCAGGAAATACCGCAATTTAGCGCGCTCCCGTTATAGTGCAAACCTGAGCTGAGATCATGCTAGGGAGGCCCTCATGCCAGTTTCTGAAAAGCAGATTTGCTCAGGCTTGCCTCCTAGGTAGTCTACGAAACCAGTCTGAACTTATCAGCTTGATATCAGGAGGGCGTTACCTCTTTCTTAAGTTAAAAAAAAGATGGTAAAATCCGTTTTAGGAAAAAACAGATAGGGGGTTTCGTGACTAAACTTCAAGAGCAGTTACTTCAATATATTGCTTTTCACTTGGATCGAGAGTTGTTGCTGGGTGTTGAGGACTCTGTTCGGTCAGCATACAAAGCTGCGCATGAAGACACAGAGCGTAGGATCAAGCACACGCCAAAATCTCGTTACCGCTCTCAAGTTCGTCGATATCTTATTGATGACGCTCTGGCTGCGCTGAGTAGCCGTTTTGAGTCCAAGATCATAGCGACAGAGCCCAGAGGCGAGCATTACATTTTGCTCTGTTCCGGCAATATTACTCTCTCTCACATTGAGCTGCACGCTTCATCTAAACCGAGATTGGCAAAGCACCGGAAGCTGATGAGTCTGAAAAACGCAGTTCTAGAACCTCAAAATTATGATTTCTGGATGCAGCCACCACCAGACCTTGAAGACTCCTTGCACGTAGTTGCTACAGTGATCCATCCGAATCCAAAGGATAATGAACAACATCAGCCTGCACTTTTAAGCCTTACTGTGCCTTACACCGATTGGTCTAGCAATCACCTTGATGTGCCTCTTCAGGAGATTTATCCGTTTTTCCAGATGGGGGAAGAATCTAATCAGGTTGACACTGCTTGGCCAAGCCTTAAGATCGCGCTTCGCAAAGCGGAAGGTCTAGATTAGGTTAGTTGTCATGAGAGTAGGCATTCGAGAATTTCAACCACTTAGGTTAGCTCAGATTAGAGAGTATGCTGGTGTTACCAAAACTAGCATCGCTAATGCTCTTGGTGTGTCGCCTGCAACGTTGAGTAAATGGGAGTCCGGGCATCAGTTCCCTACCATAGAAAAACTTCGCGCGCTCAGTCTGTTTTTCGGAGTCAAAGATCGTTTTTTTCTTAAACCTTTGCCCGACTCTTCAGAGAGGCCTGCGTTTTATCGTTCAATGGCGAACGCTACGAAACTAGCTAGGCAGACTGCAAAGGTAAAGCTGGATTGGGTAGCGGAAATATCGAAGTTTTTGGAAGCTTGGGTCGATTGGCCGCAACTAAAACTCCCAAAACTCCATGCTGGAAGTTTTCTGTCACTTGATGATCGTGATATTGAGCTTATAGCGGCCGATGCAAGGCGCGTCATGGGTTTAGGAAAAGGCCCTGTTAATGATGTACTTCTTGCTTTAGAAAGTTCGGGAATCCTTTGTGCTGCTGATCAGCTTGGTTTTGCTAACATGGACGGTGTTTCGTTATGGAGCAGTTTAACTAATAGGCCATATATTTTTATCGGAAGAGATAAAGCAAATCCAATAAGGAACCGTTTTGATGCGGCTCATGAGTTAGGACATGTTATCTTGCATCAGCATGTAGGTTTAAAAAGTTTCAGAAAGTATTACAAAGAAATTGAGCGTCAAGCTGATTATTTCGCTGGAGCGTTTCTTTTGCCGGCAGAAAGTTTTTCATGTGATATTAGTATTCCAACTTTGGACTCTTTTTTGGCAATTAAAACGCGCTGGAAAGTCTCTGTTGCTGCAATGATTATGCGTAGTTATCAACTCGGTATAATTGATGAGTACGATAAAATGCGGTTTTTCAAGGGTCGCTCTGCAAGAGGTTGGACAAAGGCTGAGCCATTAGACTGTGATTTTTCATTTGAATCGCCAAAGCTTTTGTCGAGAGCATTTCAGATGCTAAACGAGAATAATCTGATCTCGAAGTCAGAAGCTCTTCACTCAATTGGATTGCCTGCGAAAGAGATTGAGTCGTTGTCAGGTCTTCCTCGTGGGTATTTTTCTGACTCTTCTGCTGAAGCTTCTATTTCGCCAACAATTAAAGGGTCTTCAGGTAGTAATGTCTATCCTATTTCATCCTGCTCCTAGCCGGGTGCACTGCGCTCTTTCTTAACTGAGGGTGCATTTTGATGTAGTCGTCTCCCTATATGTTGAATAGCTCCCAGTGAACGACAACGCCGGCCGCGTACTGGATTAATTTCAAGGTGTTAAAGCAACGATCCCGGATTCAGTTTTGCTTCGTCGTGAGCAACTGCCCACCCGTGGTGCGTTACCCGTTCAGGTTTATAAAGGTATCTGGCTATAGCTCAGAGGCACCTTGCAGAGAGTGCTGGGCTACTCGGACATAACACTGATTATGCGATGCGCTCAGTTTTCCTCGGATCACATTGCCACAATTCATCACTATTCCCTTATATAGCCCCACTATATTTTAATGTGTCTATATGTTGTGTTTTTTCTAATTAGGGCTAGTCTTGATTCACAAGTTGCTGAGTGAGATAAACCCTATATACAATCGCGCGAATAGAGTCAGTCTGTAGTGGTCAACTAATTCCGGACAGTATTTTAAGTTTTTCTTCCGCGATCACAGGTGGCATGCCGTCATTGAATGTATGGGGACGCTGCCGGTTGTAGTAGTCCATCAGGTAGTCGCCAATATCCTTTCGTGCATCAGGAATTGATCGATATCCGAGTGAAGGAATCCATTCGCTCTTCAGGCTGCGGAAGACCCGTTCCATCGGGGAATTATCCCAGCAATTTCCCCGGCGACTCATGCTTTGCTCCATACGGTAACGCCAGAGCCTCTGACGGAATAATCGACTGGCATACTGACTGCCTTGGTCGGAATGAAACAGAACCCCAGTCGGTTTTCCTCGTTGCTCATACGCATGATCCAGTGCCTTTACCACCAACTCACCATCAGGCCGTTCTGACAGCGCCCAGCCAACGACCCGGCGAGCGTAAAGATCCAGAACAACCGCAAGATAGCTCCATCGCTGACCAGCCCACACATAGGTGATGTCACCGCACCACGCCTGGTCTGGGCGGCTGACGCTGAACTCACGGTTCAGCCGGTTTGGAATGTCTGGCCTTTCCACGGTGGCCTGCTTATAAGCGTGTGGACCAGGTTGTTTGCAGATCAGTCCCAGCCCCCTCACTCATGAGACGGCGAACCTTGAAGCGTCCGATCACAACACCTTCCTCATTAAGCATGGTGGTGATCATACGGCTTCCCGCTGAACTTCGGCTCTTGCGAAAGATCCGGTTCACACCGGCTCGCAGAACTACTCGTTCCGCGTCCACGACGGACCGCCTTCGGCGATAGTCGTAATAGCTGGACCTCGATACTTCAAACGCTTTACAGACCATCTCAACCGGCTCCTGCTCACTCAACTGGTCTATCAGCGCGTACGATTCATCTCGTCCGACATCAAGAGAGCGGTAGCCTTTTTTAATATCGATTTCTCCCGTTCCAGCCTCTCACAACGGGCTTCCAATTCTTGGATCCGCTGCTGTTCCGGGGTCATCGCTTTGGATTTGGGTGTAACACCACCACGTTCCTCGGAAAGCTGTTTTACCCATCGCCTGAGGGCATTTTCGCCGACATTTAAAGAGCGGCTGGCTTCGGCAACACTGTAGCCCTGATCAAGCACCAGACAGGCAGCTTCCTGTTTGAACTCAGGCGTAAAAGATCGTCGTTTCCTGGTCATCAGACACCTCGCTTATGGTGGCAATATTACCACCTACGTTGGTGTCCGGAATCAGTGAACCACTACAGTCATCTGGCGAGGTTTCTATTCGCTAGTGTATCGTCCGGTTAATTAGTTTATTTATTATTAATGGCGCTGAGCTTTGCCCGCGTCACCGATGTCATAATGGATTCGGCGCTTTTATGCCATC
>Ga0208158_1000048_pt1 | contig 68123 bp, 80 predicted proteins | sample 8_EtaG_FD_184081 | JGI IMG/M metagenome (GOLD analysis project Ga0208158, IMG submission 184081) | Marine viral communities from the Subarctic Pacific Ocean - 8_ETSP_OMZ_AT15162 metaG (SPAdes) (version 2) | ecosystem: Environmental > Aquatic > Marine > Oceanic | place: Pacific Ocean | collected...
ACTTGAGTATTTGGCAAAGCAGTAATATCAATTTTTTTAGAATATATAAGTTTATCAAGTACTACTATTTTTGTTGGTATTATATTAACTGCGTAGTCTAATACACTATTTATATTATTAATAAATACACTTTCTTGTATTTCATATATAGTAGAAGAAATTTTATTTAATTCTAGCTCAATACTGGTGTTAGTTATTACAAAACTGGTATCTTCTAAAAAATATCCCGCAGCTGCGGTTATAGTTCTTTTATTTATAATTTTTTCAGTACCTAAATTTCCAGACACAGTATAGCTACCTGATTTTTGCCCTGTATAATCAAAATTATCTCCTGCTATAGAATAAGCTCCTTTAACTTGTGTAGGTATTTTTGTAATTTTTCCAATAACATCATATGCAAATGATTGATTAGTTGTTGGTTGTGTTATATTAAGATCTAAAGCAGCAAGCACTTCATTGTTTTTTGATTGGACAAATGAAAAATTATTACCAACAAAATCATTGCTATTTATAGTAAATCCTGCAGGGGCAAATATTTTAAATTCAATATAAGATATTTTTTCACCCGGAGCCTGCGTCTTAGTTATAGTGGTTGCTGTTAAAGTATTAGGATTTAAATTTAAATCAAATGTTGCTGTTGTATTTGAAACTACACCTAATTGAGAAACATATGAACTAGCCCCCTTAGCGACTGATTTTCCAATACCTTGTGTTGAAAAATTCTTTTGATCTAACAGAGAAGATGTTTTTGCTTCTTGTGTTAAATTTGCAAAATATTTATTTTCTTTAACAATAAAAGATGTTTCTATCCCTGATACCTGATCCGTTTTTATTGTTTTTGCTACCCAATTTTTAGTACCTTCATAGCCAAGAGTTTTAAACTTTTTTATTACAGAAGGTTGATCATTTACTGTAAACTCAACAAAAGAGCTAAATTGTGTATCGTAAAAATTATTTCTTTTAACATTGGAACTACCGTGTTTCCAAATATCCCCATTATTATATGAATAATAAGTACTATTTAAGGATAGCGCATTTTCTGGTATATAAGATTTTCTTGTAACCCAACCATTAACATTTTCATTAAAGCATACTGTGTCTAGCCCATCAAAAGTAATGTTGTATATATTTTCTTCATTATCATATGATGCACTTTTAATAACATTATTTTTTAACCTGTCATCAAAAAAAGCATTCATATTATTTGAAGAAATAGTTGTAATACCATCTTTAGATAATCTAAGTATAACACCTCTTTTAGGATCTGCATTGTATGCTCTAAATCCATAAAAAGCAAATGATTCTGGAACTTGTGATATACCATATTCTCCCGTAAATGGAATAATATTACCTATAACTCGATTAGAAGCCACTAAATTAGAAGAGCCATCTGCATTATATAAAATGTCTTTATCAGCTAATGCTCTAACTATTTTATCTTCACAATATATAACTAAATCATTATCTCTAGCAAATAATTTTTGTATACTACCATAAGAAGGAAGTAAATCTTTTGTAATGGGGTTAGCCGCATTAAATTGATTAGATTGATTAAAACCTGATCTTGAATTTATTATACCCGACCAAATAATTCCATTAAATTTATGCTCTTCTTTAAATTGTTGAGCAAGCGGAGCTGATGCTCTAACACCAATGTCAACAAAAGTTGCATTAAAGTCATCTCTTATTCTATTAGATTCTACACCGTTTCCAAAACATATTGCGTTATACCATTCTAGTTCATGGAGTTGATTGTGTTCTTCTATAGGGAAAGCATTTTGGGTTTCAAAATATATATCTAAGTCTGTTTTACTTTCTAATGGTTCAGTTTCAAATATTGCAGGCTCTTTTATAATAATTTTTTCATTATCTAATTTTTGTAATATTTCCATTAAAGGTTCTGCCCCAGTTGTGTTTTGGTCCCTAGTACATACCCTTTTTGTCAATTCCAGGAACTCCCCATCTTCATCAATAAATCGAATAGAAATACACTTTATAGTTCTTTTTCTAGTACCGCCTTGCTTTTGATCTTTTTTATCGTGAAATCTAATAGCCCCTATTTCATATACGGTTTCATGATGATCAGAGCCGTCTGAATTTTTAAATCTTACAAAATCCCCAAGTTTAATTTGTCTAGTTATTTGATCAAATGCTCCATCATTTCTATGTGTAGATTGTTCTAAGGTAATATTATATTCTAAGCCCGCAAACTTAGTATATTTCCCTGAAGATGCTGCTGACCCATTTGTAGTGGATCCACCATCTGAAACAACAAAATCGTTAGGGGGATTTGTAAGTGCTTTATTTTTATACCTTGCAGAATTTTTGTAATTATTATCGTTTCTATATCTATCATATTCTCTAGGATAAATACCATTTAGCATTATAGCTTCTTTAGCTAAATAAGATACACCGCCAATTGATTGAGTTTTTATTGAATCTGTTAAAGTTGCGTTGGTTTTTAATTTTATAAAAAATCTCCCATCGAATTCTTTATCTCCGGCCGCTGTATATTCTTCTAATATTGATAATCCAATACCACTTGGATTTGCTTTATCGCCAGAGGTTGTACCTAAATTATTAGGAGAAGCTTTTTGCCAAATAATTTCAACATCTTCTCCAAAAGGTTCAACTACAGTAATTTTTATTTCATTAGAACCAGCAGGATGTTGTTGTAAACTTTTAATTTCATAAATTTCAGATTCTTTATCACCAAAAGTAAATCTAAAAAACCGACCAGGCTTAAGTTCTTTAGCATCAGCTAATGGAACACCTTCCCATATATTACTTCCTTGTCCACCATTTCCTCCTTTTATTTGTATTTGGTTATAATCTACAGCAGGAGCACCACCTCTAGCGCCAGTTTGATCTTTCGCTAAAATTTCATTTCCACCACCACTACCTGAATAATCATCTGTAAAAACTAAATCTCCTATAGAATATACTTCTTTTTTTCTATTTGTAATAAATCCAGGGGGTTCACTAAAAATATCAATTATTTTATATCTATTATCAGCTTGTAATACAGCTTCATTTTCTCCATGCTGCTTTTTTAATATCAAATAATGTTCATTTGTGACTTTGTTTCTATCACTTGATGGGACTGAAATGTATGTAAATCCATTTTCTAAATCTTGATAAAATCTATCAGCAGCAATATTGTAGTATTCCCCAGATGTATCTTTAATATAATACTTAAAATATTTTGCCCACGCAGGGGGTTGATTTTTTAATGTTATATTAAATTTACTTTGATTAATTGCATTTTTCTTTTCTATTTTAATACTACTATTTTCTCCTGTTAATACTGGGGTATGTCTATTATATTCATCTATATAGACAACGCCAATTTGATAATTCCTATCTGATTTAATTGTTCTTTTAAAATCATCTGTTCTTTCTGCAAGCCCTATTTCAAAATCTGGTTTGCTATACACGTCATAACTTTGGTAATAATTACCATATATTATTCTATTAGCTGTTACTTCTTGTGATTTAGCTCTTTTAGGGATATTATCCCATGCTCTAAGCAATTGATCATTAGGAATTATAGAGTGTATACGTTCTTTTTCAATAGTAATTTCGTTTGTTAAATCAAAATCTATTTTTTTCTTTGTATCATATACATATATATTATTATTTTTTGTTTCCTTAAATAATATATCTATTTCTTCAATATCATCCCCCCCAACATCAAAAGATTTAAGTACAATTTGTTGGGTTTTATTTATCATACCATGGTTAAAAGCTTCTTTCCCGTCATATTTAAAGTCTGAAGGAATAAAAACTGGTATTGAAAACGGGGATATTGTAGAATACTCCCCATTTTTATATTTCCATCTATAAGCAAATCTTGGAAAATTTAATTCGTATAATGCTTTTTTCTGTGCTAACTCTATATCAAAAAGAAAAGAAGCATCTGTAGTGTCTTCTGCAATAGTATCAATCCTTAATTCAATTCTATTGTTAATAGCAGGATCATCACTTATACTTAATACACTTGCTTGTATTTGTATTTCTGTGTCTTCGGAAGCTATATCAACTGAGTCGCCTACTTTCCAAACTGGATTTTGAGGTAAACTTTCAATTTTAATTATATCACCACTTTTTTTATTAAATAAATTTAAAGACTTTTGTATTAAAATAAGCCCTCCACCTGAAGTAGAATCAAAAATATCAACTGCAGGAGCATTCATTGGAGCTTTTTTAGCTACAGAAATATCATCCTCATTAAAGTCTCTTGTTTGTATTTGTATAATTCCCGATGCATTTTTTATTTTATATTCTATTTTAGTGTCAGACCCAGGGTTGTTTAAAGAATATTTTTTAAATTTTGGTATATAAATACGCCTAGGAGGATTTATATTATCCGTCCAAAACAGCATATCATCTATAATATTTATACCTGTTATTTTATTTTGTTTTGAAAAGTTTAAAACGCCACCTGACGAGTAAGTAACACTTGGCGAAATATTTCCTAATTTTGGAAAATCATAAATAATATTTTTAAATACCATTTCATCATTTTCTTTTCTTAAAACAGTATTTTTAGGAATAGAAATATTAACGTATGGGTCAGAAAGAGTTATATCAACATTATTATTAATTAATACCTCCTCATCATTTACAATTGGTAAATTATTAACACCTAAAATTTGTATTAAATTTGCTTCATTATAATTTTTAATCACTAATTCGGAATCAACATTACCGCTAAGAACTATTTGATCTAAAGTTGTTATTACACTATTTTTAGCATCATGTATTACAATACTTACAGCTTCTGTTTTTTCATCATATTCATAAATACAATCTGCTGTATCAGAAGAAACAAACCAATATATTTTATTTTTTAAAGGATAGGCAATACTACCTATTGTAACAGCATTATCAGTACTAGAAAATAAAGTAGATAATCTTTCATTACCTAATAAATTTTCAATAGCCCCTACATCAGACGCCTCAGATGATGCTATTTTGATGTTTAAAGCATCAATATATTCACCATTTGGTACAAGCCTATCATCGAGGTCTTTATTCATTCTCCCCGATGTAAAAGTACGCTTAAGTTCCGCCATTAGTGTTTAATTTGTTTTGATTTGCCCCTCATTGTTTGAGTGAGGTCTTCCATATTAATATTAGCTAGTCGTAGTTTTGCAGATCGCATTGTAGCTTTCCTTTCTCTTTTAAGTCTATTTATTTGATATTCAGGTATATTTGATTTAGCTGACATAATAGCCAAAGCTATTGATTTATACATTGCTTCTTCCGCAAATTTATGTATTTTCATATCATCATCTACATTAAGTCCGTCTGAAACATATTTTATAATTATTATTTTACTTTTTACGCCACTGCTAAACGATATAACACCTCTTGGCTGATCAATAATAAATGTATCATTTTTATTAGCATCTTGAGGATTAATTCCATAGCGCTTGCCAAAATCTACATTATAACCATAACCTTCTTCTAAATAGTTTACGTCAGAAGCGTCTGGTGTGTTTGTTGAATTATCCCTTTGATTTTTAAATCTTTTAGCCGCTTCAGATTCTTTACCTATCAATACATTACCGGCATCATCATATAAATAATTATAATCTTTATCTTGTAAATAAGGAACAGGTGCAGTGGTATTGTTATTAGGTTTTAAAGGTCTTTCTAAACCATTATCATCTAAACAAGTTATTCTCACGTAGCTAACAAAATCATGTGGTAGCGGTATTGATAAAGAAGGAGGAATTTCTACTTCAATTGATTTTACATTATCTATAGTATCATAGCTTAATTCCTGTAGTGTACGTTGCGCATGATATGCAACTTCAGTTCTTTTAACAGATTTAATTATTTTATCATCACCTACATAAGAAACTAAAAAATTACTTATAATATCATCAACTGTAACAAACTGATAATAACCTTGATTCTTACTATTGTAGTAGTCTTTTGGAGTGTATTGTGCTAAGGCCATTTATTATGATTTTTCTTTTTGTACTTTTAAATTATCTTTTTGTTCTGCTACTTGACTTACTTCAGGCTGTTTTATAATTATTCCAGCATAACTTAGTATTTTATATACTACGGTGGTTTCATCAGATTCATGAAGTTCAAAATCAGTTGAAGATGAAGAGTCAAATTTTGCTACATTACTTATGTCAACATAGCCCCAAACCGCTTGGGCAGGTTGTTTTATGTAAGTGCATGTTAATGAGGTAATTGTAGAAGGATAAACAGTTAGGTTATTTCCATTTCTTATATATACTGGTTTTTTAACATCAGGTTTTGTTAATTTAGAAGCATTTATATGCAAAAAATCATTTTGATCAATTGCATCTAACTCAGTAGTATTGTTATAATAAACAGTACCAAGTCGATATAAACCAGAAGGAAGTGCAAATACGGAATTTGCTAATGAAAGAGAAGAAGTGGTTCTGAATAAATTAATTTTTTCTTTTATATTATTTACTATGTTAGCATACTCATTTGTTATTTCACCAGCACGGTTGAACTGATTAAGATCATAAAAGTACTGCTCAAACACCTCTAATTGTGCTTGATTTGCCAAAAGATTATATTCTTGTGGTGTCATATAACCTCTATTCTCTTTATTTAGAATGGCTTGTACTCTTTGATATACTGTATCTATACTAATCATATCTTTATATTTATAATGAAGGGCCACACTAAGTGACCCTATCACTATAGTTTGGCTATTTAATTTTCTTTTCTATTGCCTTGTAAACCTCAGAGCCTTCATCTGTTTTTAAATATGCAGCAAATGCTGAATATGGATTTTCATCAAAAGGTACTGTCATTAACTTCTTGTTATTTCCATACCAATAAAAATTTCTTTGTTCTTGGTCTAAATATATTATTGAAGCTTCAGTAGCTTTTATTGTAAAATTTCTGAGCTGTACATTATCATCATCTACTAAATTTAAAAATAACGCAGGGTCATTTTTTGCAAATACTAGTAAATCTCTTTTTATTTCTTGAGATGTCATCTTAGAAACTTTAGAACCCTGCTCCACTCTTAAAACAGCTTCTGCGTGGTCAATTTCTAATTGTTTAGCTAAGTTTAACGCCTCTATTTCCATTTCAATATCTGCAAGTTCATCTGTTGCTTCAGCAACTGTATCTACCTCGTAGTAAGTGTTATTGCGTTGAGGATGATATATTGATAATAATTTTTGCAAACATTGATCAGCTTTTGGCACAAATAATGTACCATTTTTAAATACTATATGCTGTAACGTACTTCTACCTTTTTGTTCATCAACAAATGGCGATTTTTGATTAATAGCATATCTTAGTTCCCTTGAATATCCAGCTTCTTCATCAAACCACATTAAAGGAGTTCTCCCGTGATGTCTAGATGCTAAAGTAAATGTTAAAGGTTCTTTATTGCCTGTTAGTACATAAGTTCTATCCTTTAGTTCCCATGATGGTTTAACCGGCACAGATTTTTTCTTTGTTGTTGTCATGATATAATATAATATAATTAATAAATGTAAAGGCCGGAGCACCCTTATATAGAGTGCCCCAATCTTTACTTTGAATATTAAGCCTGCTGAGCAGCAGTTTTAAATAATACGAAGTTATTAGCTCCTTGAACACACAAACATCTTTCTGATAAGAAGTGTACATTCATTTCGTCAACATCAGATGTATAAACTCCACCTACAGATCCAGTGATCCAAGATTTCATTTTTCTATCATCAGCTTCTGAAGCTCTATATCTTACGTGCAAGAAAGGTCTCTTGATATTTTTGCCAAGTGATTGATCATACACTGTGGAAGTTCCAGCAGGTACAAGTATTCCATCAACATTGCCACCAAGTCCTCTTGTTGTAGCATCATTTAAATATTTCCAGTCAGTCTTATAAAAATCATAAGAACCTCTTCGGAAACCACTGAACCCAAGATTAAGTGCCATATCTTCACTATTATTAAATACTCCATAAGAAGTACCACCATTATAGTGAGCATTTACAGCACCTAGCATATCGTCAAATGTAAGAGCAGTAGCCCTATTAAGGAAAAGCATATTTTCTTCAATAGCACCTTGCTTATCTAGATTTTTAAGTATTTCATCAAAATCTTGTAATGCAGATCTTGAATTACCATCAGAGTTATCTAATGCATCTTCGCCTGAATTAAAGTTTTGATAAATATTACCTCTTGATTCAACAGCAGCAAATAAACCTTCAGTTCCTTTATATCCATCGCCAATAGCGCCAGATCCAGAAGCAGCAAGTTCACCTTCTACCATAGCCATTTCAAGGTAATCCTCGAATCTAAGTCTTGTTTCATGCTCTGATTTTAAATACCATAGATAACCAGAAGCTCCGTTTTCTGTAGTAACCTCAACCCATCCAATTTGCGCAGTATCAGAACCAGAGATATTATATTTATCTTTGATAATAATAGGCGAGTTAGAGAATTTTTGGAAACCAGCATCAACAGAACCGTCCATTCCTGCAGTACCTTTCTTAAATTCAGAACCATATACAAATACCTTAACAGTTACACCAGTACCTGAAGTAAGTCCAGCATTAGTAAGTGTTGATCCACCGTAAGCTTTAACAGTAAATGTGTTAGTAGCTACTGCAGAAACAACCCCTTTAACTACTTTATCAGCAGTCCAAACAGCAGTCCCACTAGGGTATGTTCCAGCTTCAATAATAGCAACTGTTTGTCCAACTCTTACTGCGTGACCGTTTTCAGTAATCACACCTGTAGTTGTATTAGCAGAAGCTGCACTGTAGGCAATATGTAATCTTCCTTGTTCTGACCAAATAATTTGATCTGAAGCGGAAGGAATTTCAGCACCAACCATACGAAGGAAAGAAGCTACAGATCTATTTCCATATCTTTCTACTTCTTTTTCGTATACGTCAGGTAAAAATTGTTGTGTAAACGTCCCTCCACCAGAAGAGTCGTCAAATGTTAGGTAGTTAGTACCAAACAATGTTTTAGTTGGGGTAGGCGTTAATCCCGCGGGAAACGATCCACCCGTTTTAAATAATCCCATTTTTTTTAAGTTTTAAGTTATTTTCTGATTTTAATTCTTAAACGTTCAAAATCATCTCCACTTACTGCTTTAACCTGCATTCCACTATTAGTAGTTACATTTTCATGTGTACCTCTAGGGTTCATATCTATGTTTTTAGATTTCGCCATGCTTTCTTTAACTGCATCGGCTTTACCTTGTTCATAAAAATGATTAGCAACGGCATCGGCATTCATAGCTGTAAATAATGCTTTGTGATAACCTCCAGCATCTTTCATATTATTTTTATTGTCAACAAATTTGCTAACTAATGAATTGATGTCAGATTGCTTTTCTTTTACATTATTTACATCTTTTACTTTAAATCTATATCTGTTATCGCCTACTTTATATTCAAAACCTTTGAAATCACGGGAAAACAAATCATTTGTTTTTTGTTCAAATATAGATCGCTGTTGTTTCGATGTTTCTTGCGTTTGTTTATAATTGTCGAAAAACTTAACCGCCTCTTGTTGATCCGGAGATAGATTAGAACTTAACTTAAGTTCATCATAATATTTACTCTTTCTACTATTAAGATTTGATTTAGCCTCGGCAATTGATTCTTTTAAAGCAAGTTTTTTTCTTTTAATATCTCTTTCTTCATCACTTTCTTCGTCATAAGAAAAAGAATCTTCAATTAAAAAACTTATTTCGTCTTCTGATAAATGCGGTTTTGTTTGGCGATAATGCTCTTTTAATACTTGCATATCTTCCATACCCGCATAATCTTTATTAAGATTTACATAATCTTCAAGAGTCCCACCAGTTTCTTTCATAAAATCAACTAATTTATTGATATTTTCTGGTAACTCATTGGGTTCTTGTATATTATTTACGTCTTCTGTTTCCTCTTTAAGTTTATTAGGAATATCTTTTATTTTTTCAGATAATGATTCTGCTGAATCAGTTTCTTCTTTTTCAGTTACTAATTCAAGTACCTCTTCCTCCTCAGCCGCATTTTCTTCTTTTTCCGAAGTTTGTTCAACCACCACTTCTGTTTCTTGTTCGGGCTCTTTAACGGCCTCCACAATTTTTTCTTCAGAAACTTCTTCTACTTTTTCTTCTGTAGAAGCTTTAGTTTCTTCTTCTTTAAATTTACGTAAATCTAATTTTAAAGTCCCGTCTTCGTCTGTTGGCGTTTTATACGGAGCTTCTTCTTTTTTCTCTTCTTTTGAAACTGGTGCTTTTTCTTTGGTTTCCTTTGTTTCTTTTTCTACAGGTTCAACCTTTTCTTTTTGCACAGCCTCTTTTTCTTTTTTTGCCATGATAAAATATTATATAATTATTAAAAATTTTTAGCGGGGATCAAATTGTTCTAAGTTAAACCCACTCCCCATGGTATCATTACCGGCGGATTCAAACTCTTGCTCTCCTGTTTTGTCTTTTCTTTGTTCTATTAATTTAGATTGCTGACTAGCTTGTATTCTAGTTCTTTCGTCTTTTCTGTCCTCTTTAAACGTTTCTTTATTTTTAAAAACATTAGCTTCTTTATCTTTTAAAGCTATATTTAAATCAAATTCAAATCGCATTAATTCTTTTTTATATTCTTTTTCTTGCGATAGCTTTTTCATTTCAAGGTCAGCCTCTATTTGAGCTAATTGTCCTTTTTGCGTTATAATTGCTTGATTTTTTTGAATTTCGGCTTGCGCTGCGGCTTGAGTTGTTTGAGTATTAGCATCAGCTTGAGCTTTAATATTTTCTTGCTGTCTTTTTTGATCTGAATCTAATTTTTTTCTTCTTCTAACCTTTAAAAGCTGATTAGCTAATTTTATATTTTTAATTTCTCTTACATCAATAGCATCTTCTAAATATATTTGATCTTTTGCTAAAGCTTGCTGAATGTTATTTTCTAATTTTTGTTTTTCTTCTTCATCAGGAGCAAGTTCTATAAATATTCCAAAATCATGCAAATGCATATTTCTTATATCATCTAAAGTCGCAACATTGAATCTTCCAATGCTTGATATAAAAGCCTCCCTTGTTGGAGAAAATTCTAAAACATCTGATATTCTTAAACTAATAGCTTCTGCCGCTTTAGCCACAAGATACAGACTAGATTGTAATATATGTCTTGTAGCTGTATTTGAATTTGCAGCTGCAAGTTTTTGTACACCAACTAAAGAATTTGGATCCGGCATACTACCGTCTCTTGCCTCATTAAGCCCGGTCACGTCTCTAATCATTTGTAAATAATAATTATAAGTATTAATAAGAGAACTTATTTTATTATTACCACCGTTAGAAGTTAATTCTTGTATAGGAACTTTTCCAGGATTCATATCCCCCTCTTGTGTCATTGATCTACCTATAACAGAACCTGTTTGAAAAAACATATTTAATGCCTCTTGCGGATTATAATTAGTTCCATTACCTAAATCAATTTCAGCTAACCCGTCAGCGTCTAAATAAACCCCATCAGGTATCATTCTTGCTAATACTTGTTGTAGTTTTAAATGAGTAAGTTGAATCATATCAGCAAAACCAGTTATTCTACTAACAAGAGATTCAATACGCCCTTTGTATATACGAGGGGCCACTATATTATAATTCATCATAACTTTTGAAGTATCACCCTTAGGACGAATCATATTTTTAGCAACTTCCCATTTTAATAATTTTTTTGTACCTAATACAAATGCTCCGTCATAAACAGTTTCTACAGATCTAGCTTCTTTAGTAAATAGTATTGTTTCTTCAGCAGGAGGATTAAATTGATCGTTTTTAGCAATTGCCTTATCAGCCCCTGTAGCAGTTTGTTTTATTTTATATACTTCGTTATTATATGTTTTATAATTAAAATATAAAATTTGAATAGTATTTGCATCTAAAACTGAGTCTTCGTTTACATATCTATTATGTGAGGCTGCTGTTTGAACACCTTGTTTTGTTAATTCTGCTAAATCTTCATCAGATAATTCAGGGAATTGTAATTTTAATTCATTTATTGTAACGGATTTAATTTCTCCTATATAATATACATCATCAAAATAAGGGGAATGAGTATAAGAATAAACTAAATTTGCAGGATCTACATAATCCAATTTAATTCCTTCCGAATTTGTAAACTCGTTTTTAATGGCTCCAATACCAATAACAGCTAAATCATAATTAACTCTTTTTTGGATTAAATTATAATTATTAGAATTAAATATAGAATTTATTGCTTGCTCTTCAGCAATTTCAATAGACTGTTTATATTCAAGTTGCATATGTAATGATAATTCATCTTTATTTTCAGGTAAACTATCTTTATCATTATTATATACATTTATACCTAATTGTTGCTGAATTTGATCTGATACTTCTTTGGTTTTCATATCAGCTTCAATTGATTCAACATAATCAGTTCGCTCTTTTATTGATGCTGGGTCTTGAGAGAATGCTTTTATATCATATAATCTGTCAGACATACCATTAACAACAATATCAACAAATTTAGGTATTATTGGAACAGGTTTCCAATCTAAATTAAGGTATGACAAATCACCATTTATAGATAATTCATCTTTATACTTTTTTACAGATTGTTCTCCTCTTGCATACAATCTAAGTCTATGATACTCATCTCTATTAGAATAAAATCTAGTTGCACCGCTGTCTCTTTTAAACCATTCATGCTCTATAGCACGAGCAACTTTTAAACCGTACTCTAGGCTAGCCTTTTCAATATCAGACGCTATTTGACTAGGAAATGAACTTTTTAGTAATGTTTCTGCCATGCTATTGTATTATTTGCGAATGCATTCCTTTATTATTAAATCTTGAAAATTTTAAATCTAAACTTTGTTTTTCATATTTAGGTTTTGGATGATATAAATGTCTGTTACAAGCCATAATTGCCAACCCTGAACTTATAGTGGCATCAAATTTTGTTCTTTTATTTATATCAAATCTTGCCCAATCATTGAGTGTTTTATTAAAATATATATTACCGAATCCCTCTTCTGTTATTCCTACATGCTTTTGTATATATGTTTCTATAGCAGCCGCATGAGCTTGTTTAATATCTTCTGAAGAATTTGGTATTCCCCCAATTTCTTTTTCAGCGACAGATAATTTATTCCATATTTTATCTGGTCTGTTCATTGCGTAACCTCTGTAACCCCTTCTTTTTAAATAATATAAAAGTCGCGGTTTATTATTTTCAGCTAATATTGGCATTCCATAATATGCTAATGCTAATAAAACATCTTCAAAAAACATTTCAGCTGTTTGAGGTCTAGCTATATACTCTAAAAAAAATGTGTTTGCGGGAGCGTCTTCCATACTAAATTTTGTTAGCCCGTGTAAAGATCCTTTAGATCCCACCCCATCTGTTGTACCTGATATATCATAAGAGTCACATCCAAAAGCGCCAATATGATCATTACCAGGATATTTTATTCCATTTTTTATTATAGTATTATTTTCTAAATTTTTTGGTGGAGTCCAAGAAACTAAAAATCTTCCACTTTTGTTTGGTGAAAACATAACTTTAGTATCCTTTATTCCATTTTCCCACATAAAAGATCCTCTTGTAATAAAACCTTTTCTTTCTAAATCTTCATTATAATCTATTTGTTCGTATATTTTACTTAAATTAAATATACTATTTTTTGCTTCATCTCTAAAAGCATGCTCTTCAGTCCTTGGAAATTGTCTATAATATTCATTTAACCCGTCTGAATCATTTTTTAATCCATCTACTTCATTTTGCCAAAAATCTATAACGCCTGTTTCAATTTGTAACCCGTCAACTCCTTCTTTGGGTTTTTCCGGCGTAATAAAAACAGGGTGTCCATAAGAATCAATGTATCCTTCGTAGTTCCATTCCATAGGTATGAACAAACTATATAATCCTGAATTAGTTTGTCCATTACGATTTCTTTTTGTGACATCTGAATCATTATATAATTTTTTAAAATTATCTCCTCCTTTATCTAATGAATTAGAAGTAGACCCCATTAAACATTTACCAATTATTCTACTCCCTAACCTTAACGTTGTTTTCGTGACCCTCCAGTTGTTGAGGATATTATCGGGCCTCTCCCATTTCCCTGATTCGTCGTGCGCAAGGAGTTGTAACTTCTCTCCATCGTAGGAGTTGTCCCCGGTATTCTTCCAATCGATGGTTGTATCCAACCCCTGTAATTCCTCTTTTGTGGATCCACTATTTTCCAATTTCTTTCTGGTAAGCTTCGAGGCAGGGACTCTATATGCGAGTTCGGTCTTGGGTCGGTCCATACCGTCCTGGATCGGTTTGAAAAAGAAGGGATAGTTAACTGATATTGGTACCACCTTGTCAGTAAACATTTTTTTCGCATCAGCTCCAGTTTTAGATAATATTCCATATCGTGAATCTGAGGATATAGTGGCCTGGTGTACCAATTCTGAGGATGCCATGAATGAAAATCCCGATCTACGATTCTTAAGGTAGCACATTCCGTAACACCTATTATCGGCCATACATGCTTCCCAAAAGATGAAGAAAAGTCTGTTTGCTTCTCGAAAGTCTGGCTGCCCAACATCAATCTTGGTCCACTGCAAGTACATATAATGAGAACCAGTAAGATAAGTAGGAATACCTTTATTGTAAAACCAAAACCCTTCTTCCCGTTTTTTAAATTCATCATTGATATAATCATACCATTTATTTTTAAAAGTATCTGGATAACCTTCCCAATCAAAAATAGTCCTTATTCTACTTAATTCTTTTGGGTATTCTCTAGGCACCCATCTATTGTTATTATTTTCAATATTTTTAGGGACCGATGGTAAAGCTACTATAAGATTTTGTATTTCTAAAATTTCTCCAATCGTACCGTCTTTACTTATAACAATTACATCGTACTCTTTGTTATATCCATACTCCCATTTTTTATATCTATTTAATCTTTTTATTATATTAGATTTTATAGGAGTGACACTTTTTACTAATGTTTGTTCATACATCACCTAGATCTTTTTTCCGCAAATCCTCCGAAGGATTGCTGCTGTTTTGTAGGTTTATCCTCCATGATGTTTTTTTCATTCTCAATTCGAGATAAAATCTCGAAAGCATCAAATATAGCCAATTTTTTTGTTGCTGCAGCATTTTTTAATCTATCTGCAGCAAGATCTTCATCAGGATCTGCTGTTATAATTTGTTCTTCAGCAACTCTTATTAATTCCTTAACCGCTTTATAGCCAGCTTGGATTATATTCGACTTCAGTTCCTTTTCTTTCATATTTAATTGATATTGAATTTATAGGTACACGATACAGTCTTTCTTTATCAATTATGAATTCATATTCACTATTTGGAGTAAATCCAACTATATCTTTATTTTTTAAATTAAAAGCTTTTAAATCGCGCCCTAAGTACTTTAAAACGCCAATTAAAGGCTTTTCTTTAGCATCTGATAATAAACTATCATTTTTTAAAGGCTTTACAAAACAATAACCGTTAGGCGTGTGCCATTTTCCATTTCTTTTATATAAAAAAATTTGATCTATATAAACAAAAAAATTATTATTATCAAAATAATTACTGCTATCTTTTGCTTGTCCCCTAACATTATAAAATCTTCTAAATGTATTGTGGTGGACTATTACTATATCACCTTTTTTTAAAAGTGAATTATTTATAGGTGTTTCAGTAATAATTCCTTGTCTATTAATAAATTTATGATTTTCAATAGTTGTATTTAATATTAATTCTTTTTCACCCACTTTTTTATTATTAGTATATCGCCCATTTAAAGGGGCAACCATATAAGCATGAAGATGTTTCATTAATATTCTAAATTATATTCTATTGCTATAGCCATATTTTTATTAAAAGTTTTCCAAGGTAACACTTCTTTGTTTTTTTCAATATATATATTATAGTTTTCATCTTCTTCTAAGATTTCAACTATTTTATGCCCTCCAAAAACTTCTTGTCCAATACTATAATGCATTGCATCATTTTTATAGTCTCTACCAATACTAATTTTTCTTATTAGTTTCATTGTTTTTTATTTTAGTATATTTTCCTGATTTAAAATCAATATCAATATCACCATATGTTTCTTTTAACTCCGCTTTAAATTCATTTAATTTTTGTCCAATAATATCGTATTGATGCAATAAAATATGTTTTTGAGTTTCAAGTTTACCTATTTGACTTTCTATTGTTTGAATTGTAGTTACTAAATTTTGTAGTTTACTCAATTCTTCTGTTTTAATTTGATTTTTCATTATATAAAATTTAAGTTATTAAAATATAGTTAATTATTACGTATTTAATACGTTATGCAAATGCCATATATATATATTTAACACCATTTTCATTTAACATTGCATCAGCAGTATTTTGATGCGGAAATGAAAAGCTTGTGGGTGATGTTGTAAATGTATTTAATGCACTATCGCCTTCAGCATTAGTTCTGTTTGGGTTTATAACTTTTTCGCTACCTCTTGCCGCATCAAGAATAGCCCAATGTTCATCATAAGATCCTTCAAATGCCTTAATCATTATAAATCTAGGTTGAAACCCAGTGTAAATAGTAACTCCCGCTGTTTTGCCGGTGTACTCGCCTATTTTGCTATAACCCAAGATCGATGTCCAACAGTATGCTATGTATTGTCCACCACTTGTATTTATTTCAGCATAATTTCCAATTGAAAAAACTGTTGAAGTTGGAGCTGTATCATTCCAAACATTACTAACAGTATAAGCTCGGTCATCAACGTTCATTATCAGATATTTTGTTGCGCCAAGAGAACTATGATAAACAAGCCAATCCCCTGTGGAATCCAGTCTTTTTGTTATTATTAAGTTCGGCGCGGCTGAAAGACCGTGAGAAATTGTTGCTCCTGAAGTAGCATTTCCAGTATATTTTACTATTGAGAAACCTGCTTTTTCATTTACTGAAACTAGACTATGTGTAAGAGCTGTAAAGAATTGTGGTCTTGTTGCATCATAATTAGCTTTTATTTGTGCACGTGTTAATGCGCTTGTATAAGATCTAAATTGTGCAATTTCCCCTTGAAAACTTGCTACTGTACTGCCTCTAAAAGAACCAAGTGATCCACCATAAGCTGAATTATTAACTTTTGTATCTGAAAAAGTTTTACTAATAGCTAATTTACCATTTATATATATTGTTTTTGTACCACCTGAAATAGTATAAGCAACGTGAACCCATTCGTTTTCATGTAATATTAAATTATCAGCAGGTGTTGAAAGTCCATCACCATTATTAAGACCGTTAGTGCTAGAGTTGCCCGCTCTTTCTTGATATTGTAATGTACCATCTGGGCGTACGGCTATAGTTTCATAATATTGGTTAGCACTCATATCTCCACAATAGAAAAGAGTATCTTTATCACCACTTCCTGGATAATCATCTACTTTAACCCAAAATTCTCTTGTCACATCTTGCGTTGCTGTTCTACCTAAACCTATAGGCAAAGTTACATAATCTCCTGTACCATCATACTTAAGACTTGTACCCCAAGAATTACTTTCATTTATGGTTGTATTGACTAAAGAACCCAAAGATAAATTATTAGATGTTTGATCTTTAATTCTATGGCTTGTTGTGTTATCTTCCTCAAATGTAACATTAGATGCAGTTCCATCGAAATTTGTTGATACATCATCAACAGCTGTTCCGCTATCACTATTAAAATTATATAAAGCAATACAATTACTGATACCAGTAGGATTTAATGTACCAGTAGTAGAGGAAGTTTCATTGTATAAAATTTTTGCTTGGTCCGCTGTAAGAACTGATGAAAACATTCTTAAAGTATCTATACTACCGTCAAAAAATGGGCCAGATGTACTTCTAAAAGATCCTATTACAGTTGTAGAATTATTTACAGAACTCCCGGTTGTTGACATTGCTACATTTGAATCAATAGCTACACCATTTAAAAAAGTAGATAATTGTCTACCTGTTGCGTCGTAAGACCATACAACATGATACCAAACATCAGGGAGAATTGTAACATTGTTAAGACCGCTTGTACCTGCCAGGTAATAAGTACCTCCAACTTGTCTTAAAGCAAATAGTTTAAATGTGTTAGATGACACGTAACTTAAAGTAGCTCTAAAAGGTGCTTCTGATAGTGCGGTTGTAACTCCTGTTCCTGTAATATGCATATGAGAACTAACTCCAGAATCTAACCTTACCCAAGCTGAAATTGCTGTGTCTGTGTCTGTATTTGGAATTGGACTGCCTATTGCTATTAAGCTACTACTACCATTAAATACTGCAACTTTATTTGTTATACCAAAACTATTTGGATCATATGAACTAAATGAATCTACATCTATGTTATTAAGTAAACCTGTTTGTAATACATTACCTGTTGTACCAACACCTTGATATAATGTTCTTGTAGCATCATAGTTAGCTCTAATTTGTGATTGTGTTAATTCTGCTGTATATATACGCACCTGCCCAACTGCTCCTTTATAATAATATCCGTTATAAGCATCATCAGCCCAAGTTCCTATATGAAAATCATTTGGGAATGTACCCCTGTTAGTAGCGGCTGAAGAATCAATTAATATACCATCTAAATATAGACTCTTAGCGCTTGAAGTCATTGTCATAACTGCATGATGCCACTTGTTATCTCTTATATCATATCCAACTCCATAAGATCCAGATCCTTGCGATATATAAAGTAAACCTGTCGAAGGTTTTACCCCTATATCCATACCCGCATCACCATAACTACCACCAAATCCGCATATTATGCCCTCACCAGATTGGCTAGAACTACATTTAAACCAAACCTCCATGCTAACACTTTGTCCATCATCAACATCATCTTTTATTGTAGTACATTCTATAAAATCATTAGAGCCATCTAAATCAAAATAATTACCGTTTTCTTTATCTACCCATGAAGGACTATTATTTAATGTAGCATCATTGTCATTAGATGTAAGATCATAAACAGTAGTTCCTGATCCTGAATAAGTATTAGAATCAGCAAAGTTATAATGCAATGCTAAATTAGATGTTAATATTCCAGATGAAGTATATGTTGGTTTTTTAGTTACTTGAGTATCACCTGCTTTCCAATTCCAAGAAATATAATTATGAGAACTATTATTAATATAGTTTTCAGACCCACTAATAGTAAATCCGTCTGCATCAAAAGAATTTATATAAGCAGAATCCCATTGAGCTGAATTACTATCACTTTGTAAAACTCTTGCCGAACTTCCATTAAATCCTCTAACACTATCAACTAAACTATGCGTTCTTGCGTCTGATAAAGCTTTAAACCACGTAAGTCCTGGTGAAAAATTTAACTCAATTTTTTGTTTTGCATTAGTACCAGTGTATCTAGCAATTTGAAAATGGTTTGCAGGATATTCAGTTGAACCTGTACCTTTTTCTAAAAACTTTTCTACATCCCTTAATTCTTGCCCAAAACCTTGTGAATATTTAGCTGGGTCTTCTGCAATTGCCATATAAATATAAGTGCCACCACTAGCATTATAACTAGTATCACTGTTTACTATTTGAAAACCGTTACTTAAAAAATTAACAGCATTGTAATCTCCCTCTGTATTTGTTAAATTAGGATATAATTCTCCACTTAAAATATTAGTTTCTGATCTTTTATTATCTAATATTCTCCAGTTAGCACTTGAATCTGCTCTTTTTATCATAAGAAAAGCAGGTTTAAACCCTGTATAAACTACGGGACCAACCGATGAGCCATTGCCTCTGTACGAATATATTTTGCTATAACCATCAACATTTCTCCAACAATAAGCCACGTATCTTAAATTATTATCATTACCAATTCCTGATGTCCCAAAAGTTAAAAGGTTTGCATCAGGAGCAGCAGAAAATCCTGTTCCAACAGAATCTGTTTGCTGATCACCTGTATTTAAAGTTAAATAATAATCAAAATCTGTTAAGCCTTGATGAAACCAAACCATCCAAGCTGCAGGGTTTGCATCACGTTTTTTCACCATTACCATAGCAGGAGCAGCTGAAAGCCCGTGTCGAATTTTCATTCCACTTGAACCTGTTCCTTCATATTTTAAAATTGAAAATCCTGCATCATCATTTACACTTGCTATTACGCTATTATTTGATCCTGATCCTGTTAATGTTTCTTCACTACCACTTGCCTTCCAACACCACGCTACATAATTTTCTGCAGCATTAAGTGCGGTTCCATTACCAACTTTAAATCCATCTTCTTCAAAGCCCAACAAACCATACTGGCCTGAATAATCTGTTTCAGCAGCATTTGTGTTAGGGTGTAGCCATAGATTTTCACCTCTTATAGAATCAAAAATAGCATGGTTCTCTGTATCGTCCCGATCCTTTATCCATACTAAATCCGGTTGAAATCCAACACCTGTTATTGATTTTGTGGTACCACCATTACCATTATATAAAACCGTACTAAAATAATCACTTGGTTTTTTCTTATTTACTGGATCTACATTATTAGCGGTTGGTATATTATCACTTGAAAGTGCTAAATAACCCGAAGGTGGAGTATGTGCAAAACCTCTAGCTCCAAAATTAAAAGTAGCATTATCATGAGTGCTACTCCATTTAGAATAAAAAACAACATATTCATCAGCTGTTAAAGTAACAGCGCTACCTAAAGCACTACCATTTTTATAAATTTGTACAGCACCTGTATCTGCATTTAAAGCAATACCCAGCACATCATTAAGAGCAAATACAGAACCTCCATTAATATTTGAAGTACCGTAATGGGGACTAGTACCACTAGAAATAATCCCAAAAGAGCCACTACCAAATACAACTATAACATTGTTATATGTACTATAGGGACTATCATCCCAATCACCTACCGCCTCTGCTTTTTGCCAACCAGCCATAAAGTAAGCAGAATTAGCTGTTGCCCCAGAAGTATTTACTGATGTTATTTTAACTTCATAATACCATTTACCACTACTAACTGCTCTAGTTCCTACACCACCTCTCCAACCACTAACAGTATGGGTTAAAGCATGTCCTCCATCAGATAATGTAACAGAAGTACTTTTAGCGTTTTCCGATAGTGTAGCATAGCTTACATTTGATTTGTCTCCTGTATGATCTGCACCAGTAAGATTAGTACCATTTGCAATACCACCTTTGGCATTACCAGATATATCTGCTAAGCTAAGAACACCATAATGTCCTTGTGTAGCTCTAAAGTTTTGTACAACTTCTTGTGCAGTTAAAGCTTTATCATAACATCTTATTTGAGCTATATCACCTGCCCAACCATTATTACTATACCCACTTCCATACATTCCAATAGAGGTTTCATTAACTGTTGTTTGAGAATTAACAGTATTTAAATTATATGAAGAGCCTATTTGTGAACCATTTATATAAATAGTGGCATTATTTGTTGACGCATCGTAAACAATAGTTTGATGATACCAAGTATCAACGGCATAAGTATATAAACCAGCAGATGTACCATAAACAGATGCATAACGCTGAGTATTATTATAATATCTTTCTAAACTTGTAGTAATTCCACTACCTGTTCCATACATATTTATAGCAATTGCCCCTCTATAGCCATTACTCGCGGTAGAACCTACTGGGGATCTAAAACCACTTGTCCAAGTACTATCAAGTCTTAACCAACAACTCCAAGTTATATCTGTATCTGATGAATTATTAAATATTGAATCATTAATTTTAACATAATGACTACTCCCATTAAAACTAAAACAGCCCCCATTATCAGTAGAATATGTAGCGCCTGAAACTGTTCCATTATTGCTATTTCCACTTTTATCACTCCAGGCTGTTCCACTAAAACTTGTTTCATCTGTGCCATCTGCATCCCAATCCCCTGCATCTAAATGTAATTTTAAATCAGAACCTGGTGTAATTACTGACCCTGTATCAGTATTATTTAAATTAAAATGCCAACCATTAAGACCATAAAAATATTTATGTTTTGTAGCATTATAATTTTGTAAAACATTAGCAGCTGTAAGTGCAGAAGTATAGATTTGTACCTCCCCAAATTTAGAAGTATCTGTATATCCGGTTTGATGATCCCAATCACCAATATAAAGAGTATTACTTGTATCTAACCAATTTCCTGTACCCCCGGAGCCAGTATTATTAAAATGATAGAAATCTCCTCCATTAATGTAGATTTTTGTTTTATCTGCTTCCGCACTTTGTGAGCTATCAAAAACGATTGTAACCTGCGTCCAAATGTTCATTTTAATCGCATCAGGTGCGGTTTTTCTATACCAAGTACCGCTGCTACCAGCACTCACTCCTATTTCTAATGAATGATCTGCGTTTCTTGACATGTTAAAATTAGGTGAACCGGTAGTGTAATTAGAAAATACTATTTTATAGCCACCTCCCGTAGCTGCTGTTGGCATATACCAAAAACTAAGGGTGAGTGCAGTACCTGCAAATTGATTTGAAGCCCCAAGAGATATTCTACTAGCACTTCCACCAGTAAAAGTTGCAACACCATAATTATTTTGTTTAAAAGTAACATTAGATGCTGTGCCGTTATAAGTTGTACTACTTCCTGATGTATCATTAGAATTTCCTTGAAATTGATAATCCGCAACAAGATTAGTAGTAATTAAAGTGTCAGAACTTTGTTTATTTACTGCTTTTGGTACCCATATACCGTGAACTAATTCGCCAAATTCATTAGGAAGTAGTGCACTTCCATCTACAAATATAAAATTACCATATGTAGCATCAGCACCGTAACCAGGACTAAATGCCCAATCATTAATTCTTTGATTAGTACCAAACTGAAAAGCTTGATTATCAGTTAAATTACCTACACTTTCCCAGTGCAGTGGTATGCCGTTCGCATAGGCTTTTATTTTTTCTCTATCCATTAGAATACTACTGTCTAAAGAAATAACAAAATTATACCACCCTGCTTTATCTATAAATGTGGCTTGTGAAGTAAAGTATACTCCATCAATCCTAATATATAATTTATGGTTAGTACCGGAGGAATGTAAAAGTATTGCAACTAGGCTATTTGAGGAGGAAGTTCCTGATGTATATAAATACCTGTTTGAAGAAGTAGTTTTATGTATTTTAACCCAAAGGCTAAAAGTGCCTTTTGTATTTGTAAACACCGGAGCTGTAGTTAAACCAGGTTCAAGTACTTTAACACTGTTATGGTTAGATGTTATTCCATCCATGTGCAACGATTCCCCTAACCATCCTGTCTCTTCCGTGGTGGGATTTATTTGAAATAATGTTTGTCCTCTAAGTTCTGACATAGATCTACCCGATACGGTATCACCATCACCAACAGCGGTAAATTTTACAGTATTGTTATCCCCTAAAGATACATTCGATTCGTTTGAATCTGCCTGTAACGTTGCATTTACGTCATCATTTAAACTTATTTGACCGGAATTAGGAATTGGCATCTTTCATCTGTTTTTCAAGGTTATTAACTTTTTGTGTAAGTTCTTTTACAGCTTCAATTAAAACTGCATTTAACTTTTCATAATCCACTGTCTTAACTTTTTTACCACCTAATAATTCTTTTTCATAAACTATATGTGGTATTACTTCTTCTACTTCTTGTGCTACAACACCTAAATCGTGTTTCCCTTTTCTACTTCCATCATTCCAATCATATTCAACACCTCTTAACTTATTAACTGTTTCAAGTGCATTTGGTATTGTTTCTATGTTGTCTTTAAGAGAAACATCTGAAACCCCTGTTGAAAATGCTACTACATCGCCGTCAACTAATAAATCTTTATTTGTAGAATCAATTTCCATTACAACTGTAGCACTACTACTACCAAACGCCCACTGATGTTTAGTTGATGTAGATGCATAATAGTTATTACTATCATAACCTATTTGTTGTATATCAGCCCTACAATCGGCATCCACATCTAATGTATTTGAAGTAAGAGTTAATCCCTTACCAGCTATAATATTTGTGGCTGTAATAAAGTTAGCTTTAGTAATTGTTTTGTGAGCGCTTGCTGTAGCATCATAGAATAATATTTCATCTGCGTCGGCTATAGTTGTTTCAACAGTTAAATCATTTATTGCAAGGCCAATATTACCAGTTTCTGTAATTGTACCACTTAAACCCGTAGAAGTACCAACAGATCTAACACCAGCACCTACATATATAGTACCGCCCATACCTGAATGAGAAGAACAGTAATAATACAATGTCTTAGGTGTATCTTGTTCAACTGTAATTTCTGTAACTCCTGATACAGAAGTGTCTACACCTGTAGCATAAGCACTTCCAGAATTATGTGTTCCATCACTTGTAGTGGAAAATCTAAAAGGGTGACCAGTAGGGTGTGTAAATCTATATTTAAATCCAGGCATTAAAGTTACATCAGCTTGTTGCGTGCCGTCTATAAAATATTTATTAGAACCACCTACGTTTTGAACTGTAACTGCTATATCATTTCTAAAATATTTAAGTGATATTTCGTCTGCTGCTTTTCTTGATTCAGTTGCACTATTTTGTAATATAAATTCTGTTGTTCCAGATATATCAGCAGTCATATCGGTTAATTCAGAAAAATCTAAAGCAAATGTTATTGTTTCATTTGAACTTTGATCTGTTGTAAATGCATCACCACCTGATAATCCAGTACCTGCTGTAAGTGTTATTGTGGCATTATTTGCTGCTGAAGGTATTGTAGGGGTGCCTGTAAAGTTTCCATAAGCTAAATAATATGAACCTTCTTGACCATCTAAAGTATCAGAGTCAATACCGTTACCCGTACCCTCATCTGCTGTTGTAAGTATTTTTACTTCTGCTCCAGCTAAACCAGCATACCATCTGTCTTGTGATTCATTCCATATCAGTGATGCATCATCGCCAGTACTTCCTCTTTCCACATGAATACCCCCATCTGTTCCAGTTGAAGCATTTTTATTAAGTAATATAATATTATCATTAATAGTAACTGTTTCTGTATTTACACTGGTTGTAGTACCACTAACTGTTAAATCACCTGTTACAGTCAAATTACCTGATGTAGTTATAGTAACATCCGTAGCATCACCTATCGTTAAACTTTCTGTTATTTGTGGTAACCTAGCTGTCAAGTTAGCAACATTAACATCAACATCTGAATTAGTTGTAAAGCTAAGATTACTTTGTAAATACGATTGAAGAACACTAACAGCCATTTTCTTAACAACCCCATCATCACTTATTGCAAATTCATCACTACTAGCTAAACCAGATGTTAATGCTGCTTGACCTGAAATAATATCATCACTTAACATTGCATGATGAACCGTACCAGCACCTATAGTTGTAGTAATATTCGTTGTGCCACTACCGGATACATCACCTGAGAGTGTAATGCTCTGATTACCAGTTATATAGTTTAATCCTGTTACAAAAGTATGTATTTGGTCTGCAGTAGCTAAATTAGTGCCTCCATCGGCTATAGCACCTGTATTTATAGCGGTTGATGTGATACCTGTTACATGTCCGTTACTATCTACGGTTAAATCTTGAATATATGTAAGACCTGAATTATCAGCCGAAGATGCTGCAGAAATATTTGGATGAGCTGAAGCTAATGTAAAGTTAGGATATGTACCCGTAATAGTCATATTACCTCCATTACTAAATGCAACTGTTTGATCGTATTTATTGGTACTGCCTTGTGCTATATTATCAGTTGTTATAGTTGCATTTTCAAATACACCTGTACTGCTATTATATTTTAACAATTGATTATTAGAAGCACTTGAAACAGTAACATCTGATAAATCACTAAGTTGTGCAGCAGCAGCAGCGCCCCCCAAAGCTATAGCAGAAACACTTCTATGTATTCCACCTGTTAAAAATTTTGCTTCAGTTGCAGACGATAAGTTTGTAGCATTACCTCTTACTATAAGAGCACCTAAATAGATAGCCTGATCTGTTGTATTACTTGACTCTGTAAAACTTTCAAGCTGATATTGTTCTTCTGCTACAGAAAGAGATATATATTCTTCTTTACCATAATAAGCAACAATAGTATTTATTTCATTTGGAAAATAATATAATCTTTGTACAGAAAATTTAGTTGCTGTCATAGAGGCAAGTGTTCCTGAACTGTCATCATATTTAGTAGGATCAATAGCTGTATAACCAGCACCATCATTTGTATCTAGTGTATGTCCTGTAGAACTATCTGCATAATATCTATGTATAACTGCGTCTGTTTTTGCAGCATCTGAAACAAGAGATGGATTATTAGGATCTGAAGCGTAGTTTCTACCAAATGCCCATGCAACCCCCGCTGCTCTATTAAGTTTTAAATTAGATCCATTTGCAGTAACTTTATGACCAGATTTTTTCATCGGCCCAAAAATTCTTGAAAATTCTTGTAATTGAGGAATTGCTCCATATGCAGTTACAGGGAATGTTTTTACAAAATCTATAGTTCCGCTTGTATGAATTATTGATCCTATAATAATATTATGCGCTATTAACGCGTCTGTAAATGGAGTTGTTTGTTGGTTAACACTTCCTGCTGAATCTATATATACCCAAGTATTTAACTGCTTATCGCTACCGCTATTTAAACCGGAGCATGTAAATGTTTGTTGAGACCAAGCTACGTGTTTTATTTCTGGGTGTGGTTCCCCTGAGCCTCCCTCTTTATTTAAATCATTAACTATACCAGTCCCCGCTGCAATTGTAACTTGGGTGTTATTAGCTTTAGTAAGTGCACCACCACTTGTAATACCAGACGGAATATTTTCAGTAACATCATCTATAGATAATTCTTTATCATCATATCTAAAATGTAACACATTAGTAGAATCTTTAGCTTTTAAAAATATTGCGTTATCATTGGATGTTGTGCTAGCTGAATTAAAAGTTAATACATTATCTACTGTCATATTATCAGCAGAAGCATCTGCTGTAACAGTTAAATTATTAGCAACATTTAAGTTATTACTTATAGTTACATCATTTGGTAATCCAATTGTCCATGTTCTGTTTGTGGTTAAATTTTGCGCCGAAGTAGGTGACGTTTCTATTTCATTTGTAGTACCCGAAATAGTTAGTGTAGTATTTTGATCAAGTATTGTTGGTTTGTTTTTTATAAAAGCATCATCATTTGTGTCTGATTCATTCCAATCAACTTGTACGTTTTGCTCTGCATTAGCGGCTATATTTGTAAGTTTTGTTCTTTCAGCTCCAGTAATTATAGCTCCTGATCCAGCACTTGTTACGTCAGCAAGATCTGTAACATCGTGATTACTAAGTACCGTTAAATCTGTTGGTTTATTTTGTATAAATGCATCTGAACTGTTGCTGCTTTCATTCCAGTTAGCTTGAACGTTAACCTCGGCACTTGCCGCAATACCGTTTAATTTTGCTAATAATGTATCTGTAAAATCATTTGCAGATAATCCTTTACCAGATACTGTAGCAACTTTACCATCTAATGCCGTTTGTAAACCAGCTATGTTAGATATAGCTAAATTGTCTAGTGTTGATTTATTTGCTTCAATAAAATCAACAACTTCTTGTAAAGAGTCTAAATCTACATTATCTGATGTTAATAAAGTATTTATTGTATCAATTAATGCTTTTAATGTTTTGCCTTGTTCTGCAGACAATGGTTTTCCAGTTCCACCAGTTGTTAGATCATTTACAATATCTGTATATAATATTCTATCATTAATAGTTGCAACAGAGATCCTTTCTGCGTCGGTTATAATAGCACCTGAGCCGGCTGAAGTTACATCGTTTAACTCAGTTACAGAAAAAGAATTTAAATTTTTAAGGTTATTACCTAAAGTTGAAATATAATATTCTGAATCTTTTATTAGTTTTCCACTTGCATCTTGATTTGAAACGCTCAATACTTTATAAGTTCCAGATGTTGAATCAGTAACAGAGTTAACTCTATATATACCAAAATTATTAGTATCTCCTTTTTTTGTTATTCTAACATCATATCCAGCAAGTACATCTATGTAATTTGATACATCACTGTTTTGTAAATTTTTATCACTTAAGTATATAGTTTGTATGTCTGAAAAATTAGTAGAGGAATAACTTCCGGTACCTGTTGTAATAATACCAAATTGATCTCTGTCTACATTATAATCTAATGCTTTAAATACAATACCATCAAATTGCTTAATAAAGTTTTCGCTATTAGCAAGATCTAATAAACTTTGTACTGAAAAGTTTTTTGTTATGTTATCGCCAGAATTGGACCCGATAACTTTGTCGTTAAGATTTAGATCAACGTCTTGATCGTATGTAAATATTCTTGCCATTTTTATTTATGTTTATTATTTCCAAATACTTTTTCCACACCTCTCGAACCGAAATAGCCTCCGATTACAATAGTGAGAAGGCCAGTAATTGAATCAAGTGGATAGCCCATATACCAGCCAGCCACATAACTTATTGTTAAAAATACGAGTACTAGAGGCCGAACATTTGAAGCAAGCCAACTTCCTGATCTGGCATCCGCCACCCAACGTTTTGTTGTGCCATCTATTTCAGCTCTTTCTATTTCTAATTTTTTAAGAGCTATAGCTTTATCGCCCTCGGACATATCACTACCACCAATTATTGCTTTTATAACAGAGCCCACTGGAGTGTCACCAGCAATTGCTCCAACAACATTAGGAATTTTATTTAATAAAAATTTTCCAACCCCGGTGTCTTTAAATTTTTTTTTATTGCTCATTTAATTTTATTTTTTTCTTTTTACGCAGTTATTAACCATTTTGGTTTTACCGCTTTTAGTTTTTCTACCACTAGGTGATTTTTTTTTGCCTTTAGCTACGTAACCTTTCCAACAAGATGCAGCTTTTTTTCTTTTAGCCATATTTTATAATATTAACAGTTCCACCTTCTTCTAGCAGCTTTACCTCTTTCCCCGGTCCAGCCTCTAGATCTAGCACAAAATGATTTTCTTCTATTAGCAGCTTTACTACCTGGCTTTAATTTACTAGGAGGTGTTGTTACTGCTGTTTTTAATTTAGAACCAGGATTGTCAGCTTTATATTTATTTACACCTTTTTGTGACATACCACCACCTGCAGCCGCACCTGTTCCTGTTGGATTAGCTTTATTATAATATCCTAAAGATTTTTTCTTTGACGGTGCTGGGGGTTTTTTCATTAAAGGTGAAACCCTTTTAGTTATTGGTTTATACATTTGTAATATCTTTATATATTGTTTTGCCTTTTTCTTTTATAGCTTTTAATATTCTTTTACGCCCTTTTCCACCACTTACATAACTAACATGCACCCAAGAAGGGTTCACATCATCTCCAAATTCCCATATAAGCTGATCAAAAGGTAAATTTTCTTTTATATAATTAAAGTAATCAGCATTTGTATATTTGTTGCTATACACGTCGTCTATATCAATTGCTTCCCCTTTACAATGTTGTGAGTTTTTTGACCCTCCGATTTTTGTATTTAATTTAGGTGAACGATAAAATGAGGATATGTAAATAGGTTCCCCTACAAATTTTCTTAAAGGCTCAAAAATATTATTAGCCGTTTCCTGCATCTTTGCTAAAATAGCACCATCTGGAAAATTATCAATCCCTAATCGTTCTGCTGTATTTGATTTAGTAGCCTCTGTGAGACTTATATGATCTGTTAATTTCATTAGTCATTATCACAATCACATATCTCTTTCCCAACTTTAGTAGTGCAGGATGAACATGATTTAGTTTGCTGCTTTTTTTGTGCGTGTGCTTTTGTTGTAATTGGTATTGCCGTAGGCCCTGATTTTCCCATAACTATGCTTTTTTTATTTGTTTTTTATATGCTTCCGCCTCCCATCCGTAATGTTTGGCGCCTTCTTTCATATTTTTTCTAGAATATTTTTTTCCATTCCAATAGACATAATCTGTATCGTACCATAATCTACCGTCTTTTATTTGTTGCCTGTGTGTTTTTTCGTGAGATAACGCAATTTTTTGTTGAACAGGTGAAAGATTTTTATTAATTACTATCCTTCCGCTATTATAAGTTTCTCCATGAATTTCTTTGGGTAATTTTTTATACTCAACTTTATTTGTTACCTTTTTCTTTTTCATCTTGTTAGATCTTTATTCATCTTATTAATAGCAGAATTATATACTTTATCTCTGTAGCTGTTGTTTTTATTAAATATACTGCGTCTAGAAAATGGCAAATCTTCTTGTCCTAATAATACTCTATAAATCCTGCTAATTAAATATTTACATTTTGTTGAAACATTATATACAGTATATTTTATAGTAGTTCTATTTCTATTTGTGTATACTTCAATCCACCCGTTTTTTCTTAATTTTTCCCAACGATTTTTATCCCAAGAATAAATATAGGTGCCATTGATATAATCATTACGCGTAAATTTACCAAGACAATCAAAATGAATAAGTAATTCTAAATCACTATCAGTTAAATTATATGTTTTACAAGCCCATTTTCTAACAAGCCTGTAATATTTAAACAGCCCTATCTTCCTAATAACAGAAGAATCAAGTTTCATAATACGGCAATAACGTCTTGTTCTTTAATTACAAAAAACAACTCATCATTAAATTCGATCCCATATCCGGCATGTTTATCATAATATATCATGTCTTTACCAGATAGCCCTTCTACTAAATTGCCTACAGATACAACAGAGGCCTTTTGGTATCTTACATCGTTTTGATGTTGCTCAGCTAAAATTAAACCGCTTTTGTTGGGTTTTGGTTTTTCTTTTAGCTTTTTAATTATTATGTATCTATTTACAGCTCTCATTGTTCTCTCACATTTGCGATTACACAATTAGCTGACATTATAGTTGTGGCAACTGAAGTGGCATTTTTTAAGGCTGTTTTTGTGACAAGCACTGGATCAATAATACCCTCCTTAACTAAATCACAAGATTTACCAGTAACTACATTTATCCCTTTACCTTCTTCGTGATATGGGCCATATTTTATACTTGCGTTTTCTAATATTGTTTTATAAGGAGATTTTATAGCTTTAAATAAAATTTCCTCCCCTATATTTGTAGCTTCAAAATTATCAGATGCGTTGTGCAGCGCAATACCAGCTCCTGGAACAATTCCTTCTTTAAGAGCTGCTTTAACAGCATATATTGCGTCTTCTACTCTATCTTTCTTTTCTTTTAATTCTACTTTACTATTGGCACCCACATATATTATTCCTACTCCACCGGATAGCATTGCTTTCCTATCTGTTAATTTTTTTAATAAATAAGGATTTTTTTCTTCTTTAGCTCTTTTTTCAATTGCTTGTATCCTTTCTTTAGTTGAATCATTTATAGCATTAGTTGTAATTACAGTATCTTTTTCATCAGTAACAACCTTAATTGCTTCTCCTAAAACAGATTCATCAATCAAATCTAAATCATCACCTAATTCTTCATTAATTACTTTAGCCCCTGTAACAGCAGCTAAATCATCTAACATTTCTTTTCTTAAATTAGCAAAACCAGGAGGATCTATTACATTGGCTTTAATATTACCTTTTACTTTATTCATTATTAAAGCGGATAAAGGTTGTGCACCAACAGGTCCTATAATTAAAATAGATCTTTTATTTTTTATAGCATACTCTAAAACCGATTGAATTTTTCTTATAGTTTCAATTTCAGTATCTACAAGAAGAATTAAAGGATTTTCAAGAATAATTTTATTTTTTTCTTTATCGGTTATAAAGTGTTGAGATTTTATACCAGAATCAAATTTTACACCATCTACAATTTCGACATAAGTTTGTTCATCGTCTGATTCCTCCATTAATACAACACCTTCATTACCTACTTTTTTATAGGCATCAGCGATTAAGTCGCCTAAAACTGTGTCGCTATTAGTAGAAATATTAGCCACATGCTTTAACATATTTCCTTTAACTTTTACAGCAACTTTATCAAGATATTTTATTACTTTTTTAGTAGCATTATTTATACCTTCTTTTATTAATCTTACATCATTAATTTTGCTGTCCCAATATTCTTTTAATATGGAGTGTGCCAGTACGGTCGAAGTTGTCGTACCGTCACCGGCCTCTTTAACTGTTTGCTGTGCTGCCTCTTTTATGAGGGTTGCTCCAATATTTTCTGTGGCATCCATAAGGATTACGCTGTTTGCAACAGTAACTCCATCTTTTGTTACTATAGGTCTTCCAGTGCCGTCTTCATATATAACGCATTTACCGGAAGCGCCAAGCGTTGAAGAAACTGCTTTAGACAGCTTCTCCACACCGGCCATGACTTTTTGTTGTGCAAGATCACCAAAATGAAGATCTTTTACAATTTCACTAGGATTATTAAATTCCATTAGATTTGATTTTTATTATTTATTATTTAAATGTTTTCACTACAATAGGTCCTTCTGATAATTTAAGTTTTCTTTTATAGTGTTCAATTGAAGAATCGATAGCTTTTTCTGCACCATCTATTGTTTCCCTTCTGGTAACTCCATTCCAAGAATCATTATTTTTAAATTCTGTTTGATAGTATCCATTAGGTAATTCTGTTATTCTCCAGTTGCTTTTTTCAGCATAATTTTTCCAAAGCTCTTTGGTTTCTTCGGATAATTGTGGTTCTGAAGTCCATGTATTGGACTTGTAATAAAAATAGGTCATAATTAAGGTTTTTTGGTTAAAAAAAAATTTTCTGCATTTATCCCTGCAGTTGGGATTTTAGGTCATCTATTTGGGTTTGTTGTTCTTTTACTGTTTCAATCAGCAGCCCAATTATACCATTATAATCAACTGCTAAGTGTGAAGATTCGTCTTCTAAATCGTTTACTTTAGAAACGAGCGAAGGCATAACACCATCCACGTCTTGTGCTATAACACCCCCGCTTTGTTTACCGTTTCTTTTCCAATCAAAGGTAACCCCGTTTAGTTGTTTAACTTTTTCAATTGGGTTATCAATATTTTTAATATTTTCTTTTAAATTTTCGTCAGATGCTATTGTCGTTGAAAAAGCAACAACATCTCCATCAACTTGCAAATCCCCATCAGCTTCCAGCCTCATTTCATTATTACTATTAACAAAGAAATCAATTTTAGTATTATCTGTTGGCCAAGATGTATATGTGTTGGCTTGTCCTCCTTTTGTTATAGTTCCAAGTTGTGTATCACCCACACAATCATTAGCTAATTTAGCAGAAGTTACCGCATTTGCAGCAATTTTAGCTGTTGTAACGTTATTATCTAAAATTTTTACTGTTGTAACCGCATTGCTAGCTATTTTAGTATCAGTTATAGCAGAATTCACTATTTGAGAAGTTCCTGCAGCATTATCAGCTAAAAGTGCATTTGTAATTGCATCATCAGCTATAAGTGCAGTTGTTATTGCATCATCTGCAATCATTGCAGTTACTATAATATCATTGACAAGATGGTTTGCATCCAGGGCCCTAAATTCTAATGCATTTCCTGCAGCGTTAACAGTTAATATTTGATGAGCACTACCTATAGAGCCAGGTGTGTCATTAAGTGCTGTAAATGTAGTAGAACCTACTTGATCAGTATCAATCCATTTTAATCCTTTGTGAGCTGTACTTCCTTGATTGTTTACATCTACCGCTAAAACTTTACCAGATGTACCTGTATTTACTGTTGTAAAATGATTGACATTGGCAACTTTAAAATCTTGAAATTGTAAAGCATTTGTTCCAGCATTTACCGCAAGCATTTGTCCAGCTGACCCAAAAGAACTGGGAGTATCAGACATTGCTATAAAAGTACTAGCACCTGATCCTGCTGTAGTCCAAACTAATGCTCCACTACTATTTAAAGAAAGCACTTGTCCATTTGTACCAACAGATGGCGATAATTTTGCAGCAGTTACTGCACTGTTTGAAATATTAGAAGTACCAACAGCACTGAGTGTTGCTAGCGAGCCCGCATCTGTAATATGAGACATTACATGCGTATGATTTGCTTTAGCTACCCTCGCCGCATTTCTATCTGTGGTAGATGTTTGCAAATCTGCAAATGCAGAACTACCGAAAGTGAACGTAGGGTCTGTTCCTGAAAACCCGCCACCTAAATCAAAAGTAAGTGTATTACTATTTTGTGTAACAGCCGATAAATAATAATTAGCTGTTGAGTTGGCGGCCCATGAGAATCCATCAGCACCATCTGAAACTAAAGCATGTCCTGAAGTGGGTGAATTTGAAATTTTTAATTTTTCTTCTGTTATAGCTCCTTCAGCAACCTTAAGTGTTGTTATTGAGTCGTTAACTATTTCATTTGTATCAACTTCACTTTTCCATGCCAATGTGCCTAAAGCCGTTGTGTCTATATCGCTAATCGATAATCCCGATGCTAGTTGTGTTTTAATAGATGCAACACTTTCAAATGCAGCCGATCCAAATGTAAAAGCTTGATTTGCGGCCCCATTTACTGAAAATGTTAATACATTACCATCTCTTGTTATACCATTTAAATAAAAGTTTGTATCGGATAGGTTTGCAGCATTTACCCATGAAAATGAACCATCCCCATCGGATTGTAATAATTGTCCTGATGTACCATTACCTGAAACATTTAAATAATATGCGGTAATATCATTTTCTGATACAACCGCAGCGGTATTAAAAGTTTTATCTGATGCCATAAAGGCACTAGAAGCTGAAAAAGCTGCTGTACCTAGTGTTAATTCTTGATTATCTGTACCATTTACATTAAAAGTGACTACACCTGTTGTAGAATTTACTGTTATAGCACTTAAATAATAATTTGTATCTACAACACCTCCTGAAGATAAAGATATAAAGTCTATTAAAGAGCCTACAGAAAAATTTCTTGTAACATTTGTGTTCTCAGCGTCCGATCCTATAAGAATGTCGTCCCTGGACAGCACTAAATCTCTGTCATATGTAGATATTCTAGCCATTATTTTTTAGTTTTAATAAGTGAAGTGACGGGTTTCATTTGAAGAGGAGTTTCCATTGAACTAATAAATTCATCGGTTTTTTGCGCATCAACATTAGCCTTTTTCTTTCTTTCTTCTTGCAAAGCTTTATATTTCCCAGACAAATCCATTTTTTCTGTAACTACTCTATCTTGGCCTTCATTATCAAGCCCAACGCCCATTCTTATAAATTCTTTAGTTCTTTGCTTTCTATTAGCTAATTTTTCTTTTATAAGAGCTTTAGCCTCTGGGGAATCGTCACCAAGTTTACGTCTAGCTTTTCGCGCAAGTCTAGCGTCTTGACGTTCTATTTGAGTTTTCCTTTCTTTTTTTGCCATGAGTATTTTATCTTCTGACCCTTGAAGTAATGGGTCTCATTTTTAAAGGTGCAGTTTCTTTTTCCTTAAGTTTTGGAGCTGTACCCTCTGCGCTGGGCTTCCCAGCTGTAGTTTTTTCTCTAGGTTTAACTCTTTCAAGACCCGACAGATCAGCTTTTGGTTTAGCTGAAGTTAATCTTTTTTTCTTAATTTCTGAAACAGAACCTTCTACTACGACTTTAGAGCCGTCTTTTAATGTTCTTTTCATGGTTCTTCCATCTGGGCCTGTTTTAGTCCCTGCAATTGTAGAGCCATACATAGCACCTTCGCCACCGGTACCTTTCATTTTAACATAGGTTTTTGTTCCTATTCTTCCAGCCCCTTCTCTCTTTGCCATTGTGCTTTGTTTTCTAGCTTCATCAAAATCTTTATTTTCTAATGATTTTTTTAGTTTTGCTGCTCTTGAAGCACTCCTGCCTTTTTCAACAGTTTTTGTAGTAATAACATTTTTACCACCTCTTTTTCTTTTTTTTTCTTTTGTACTGGTGTCTAGTACAACATCCCCGTATTTATTTTTTGGCATGATTATGTATTTTTTGTGTTATTAATGGATTTTGTTGCGCTTCTGTTTGTTTTTACACTAACAAACCGGTTTCTATTGTGATCATAGTCCATGCCGTCTAAATTTTTACCGGCTTTAAGGGCTTTTCGTCGCAACTTTTGATTTTCTGCTTTCATTGCTCGACGCCGCGGAGTCATCGCGGTCTTTTTATCTCGCAGTGCTTTACGGCGTTTTGCATATATTGAAAGAGCTTGTTTAGACATTAGTCCATACCTAGTTTACCTTTTATGTACTTTTTAGCTTTATTGTAAGCTTTAGGTATTTCTACAGCTAAATCAGTGGCACCCCTTTGTTTACCAACGTTTGCTTTAATTTTTCCACCAGCAAATTTTCTTTGTCCTGCGCTTGCTTGCATTCCAGATCCTGCTTTTCCAACAGATAGTCTGTCTCTTCTTTCAGCATCTGTTTCTTTACCTTTAGTTTCTTTCTTTTTTTGTGTAGTTTGCTTGATAGGAGAACCTTTCCAAGCCTTCATTACTCCAGATTTGGGAGTCATTTTAAATGGTGAGCTCATTGTTTTATATTTTTAAAGTTTAACATACATGTATACAGTCTATTATTACGCGTTTAATTCATTTTTTATATTTAGAGTAAAAACCTACTATATATTATATTATAGTGCAATTTTTCTAAAAAGGGACAGTTTTATGAAAATAGTGACGTTTGCCTGCTATTATTATATATATAACTACCTTTTGTCACACTGCTTCAAAAAATTTTATTAGATATAATGAGGTGAAATGTAACGCCTAACGTATTGGGTACCAGCCCGTTACAGAAAACCCTTTTTCCGAACCCACCCCCCTAAGTTACTGATTGTCAACTAGTTGGTTTTACCTTTTCCGTACTTGTTTTGTACACACTAAATACGAAACTAATCGGATAATATAAATAAAAAACCTCCCGTTCGTTTTAGCTTTTGTGTATAGCAAATGTACACACCAAATACGAATCCTTTCGGATAATAAATATGAATGATAAAAATATAATTATGTATAATATAAATAAACACACAATAAAAAATATAATAAGTCAAGAGTTATTAATGTTACATTCTAAAGATTTTAATTATCACGGTACGAAAACTCAAATAAAAAACATGAAAGATATTTATGAATATATTTTATGTACACACTAAATACGAGTTGATTTGGATAATATATATGAACTTAAAATAATAATACTATGACTATTAAAATTTATGACCAAGACACTAATAATTATATAGATGAAATATATCTAACTAATATTAATAATAAAAAAGAGATAGAACAAAATATAGAAGAATACTATAATTTAAATAAAATATATTATTCAATAGTTTAAGACCTCGACCAATACCTAACTAATAAAATATAATAATAAACAAAATACATACTTTTATGGATATTAAATTAATAAGAAGAATAGAAAGACAAAATAAAAACACAAATAAGAAAATGACAATGTATAGTCTTGGACAAAAGAGTGTTACACGAATAAGTTTTAGTAAAAATGCCTTATGGAATTATTTAGATTATACTAAAGAATATTATGCACATACAAGATTACATACCTAATACGACTAAAATTGGATAATATAATTGAATATAAATAATAATAAAATGACAAAACTACATAAAATAATAAACAGTTACAAAAATAATAATATGAACAAAATTAGATTAAGTTATAATTTAAAGAACTATTATAATTTAACTGAAGAAGAAAGACTAACTATAGTAAAAAATATTTAAAATGACCAATAGAGAAATAATTAGAAAAAATTTAATGTTAACAAACAATATTATGGGCAAAAGATTTAGAATAGAATTAGGAATATTTCTACACGAATATTCAAAGAATTTATGGGACTGTGATGGTTTTGATTTATTACCTGAACAGAATAAAGAATGGATACGAAATAGTGTCTTAAACGAAATGGATAAACAATTAAGATTAAAATAATATAAAATGAGCAACGCATATAATATAGGCAGAATTTTAGGACTAGTAAGAACTTTAGAAACAGACTTACATTTAATAGAAAACCTTTGTATAAATGAAGAATCTATGGAATATAGAGAAAAGACTGGAAAAAGATTAGTTAAAGAAGCTAATGAAAGACTAAGTGAAATATATAAAATCGCGGACGAATTAGAATTAATTTAAATGCTATACACAATGGAAAATAATAATAAATATGAGGGGTGGACAAATTATGCCACATGGAGAATAAACCTAGAATTATTAGGAGATTATGATTGGGCTAATGAAGTTTTAGAAAGTGATAATGAAAGCTGGAGACCAGATGTTGACTATTTAAAAGATTTAGTTGAAAACTGGGTTTTTGAGAATCATACAGGAAGTTTAGGCTTGGTTGAAGATTATGCGAGAGCTTTTGTTGATCAAGTAAATTACTATGAAATATTAGAACATATTTTAGAAGATATAGACAATGAATTAAAAGCAAGAGGAGATGAAAGTTGATAATAATAATTATGCAGGTGGAAAAACTGTAAAAGAAATGGAAGAACAACTAAAAAGATGTTTGGACTTTGAAGAAAAATATGGAAAATCTATAAGAACCACTTCTTGGATCAAATGGTGCACGAGTGAAAAATATAGAAAAAGATCTCAGGATTTTAATCAATCAATTGCCAGAACAATGAGGAGTATGAATCCTGTTAAACTATATAATATAATAAATAACAAATAAAATTAAATAAAATGGAAAAAACTAAACAAAGATTAAGAGACACTTATCCTCAAGTAGAAAAATTAGAGGATTATTTAAATATAGAAATTACCGACAATGACTGGACAAATAAAGACTTAGAAATCACTGAATGGAATACAGCTGATGGATATGAAATATATGTAATGAGTGAAGACTCTTCACAATTAAATTGGGAAAATGATGTTTATTATTATAAACCTGACACGGAAACAGTACTGGAACGTATTGAACAAGCAAGTTTAGATTTTGGTGAAGGTGCTAGAATTTTAATATATGATATTGAAGAGCATTTACCTGAAGACGAAGTTGAAGATTGGATAAATAGTAAAACAGAAGAAGATGAGTAAAACAAAAGAACTTAGAGTTTTAATTGATAAAATTAAACTACAAACTAAAACAGAATTAGATAGAATTGTTCACTGGGAAGTTACAGACTGGTCAGAAGATAAAGAAAGTTATATAAAAAAAATTATCTCTGAAGAATTATTCCATGAATATAATAAAGAAAATAAATAATATGAAAATGCTATACACACACAGAAAATATTCAAATTGCTGTGACGCTTGGCCTTTAAGTGAGGTTGACGAATACAACACGGGGAGATGTTCTGCGTGTTTAGAAGGAGCAGTGTTTATTGATGAACACATCAAATACGAATAAAACTGGATAATATAATTGAAATGAAAACATTTGATAGATATAAAATAAATTTAAAACAAGTAGGTAACGACATATATTCATATGATACTCACGTTGCTGAAATAATTGGGGATTACCTTTACAAACTTAAATGGAATGTAGGAAGTATGACATCAAGCCCAACTACAAGCAAGCATATTAATTATGCAGCAAATGAGCTTGGTTTAACAGTAATTGAAAACGGCCAATGGAAAGATGAATACTGGCCAACTTTAAGTTCTGACGAAAAATTAAAATTTAGAATAAAATAAATAATATGAACAAAAAACAATTGCCAGATAATTGGTGGGATCTAGGTATCAACCCAATTGTAGGATATAAATTACCAAAAGTAAGTTTTAAAAAACAACATAAAAGAAATAAATGGGAATATCCTCCTGAAGAAGATATAAAACTATGAAAACAAAAATACAATTTACAATTAATAATCAATTTAGAGTTATTTGGAAAAATGGAGAAATTTTTGGAGGATATAAAGACTTTAGCAGTAAAGAACTGGCTGAAAAATTTATTAAAAAATTAAACACAGAATATGAACAGTAAAATAATTAAAAAAACAGTAGAAAATACTTTTAATACTAAAATAGACACACGTTCAAGAGAAAGAGATTTAGTATATATAAGAAGTATTTATTATAAGCTTTGTAGAGATTTCACAAGGGAATCATTATACTTAATTGGAAAAAATGTTAATAGAGATCATGCTACAGTATTACATGGCCTTAAAGTTTTTGATCATATTATTGATAATTTTTGGGAAAAAGAATTAATGGATAAATATTTAGGTATTAAAAAAAGGATACAAGGTAAAGTTAAAATAGAGGTTAAAAGTTATGACCCTGATAAATTTTATAGAGATAAATATAGAATTAAATTATTACAAAATATAAATATGTATCGTTTTACAAAAAATTGTATTAACATACTTGAACAAAGAGAATTTAAATATTCAAATAAGTTAAAAAAAGAACTTAATGATATAATTAATGATAATCAATACTAAATTAAAATGGGAAATTTAGAACAAATAAGAAGAATAGAAGGATTAAGTAATGCAACAGAATTAATTGAATCTACATTTAAAGAAATCTATAATGATTTAATAGAAGATGGATTTGAAACAGATGAGATAATACATTATATAGAAGCTAAAGCAAACAAAACCCTTCTAAATATGCATTTAAAAGAAATAGAAGTAGAAGCAATAATAGTTTAATTGCTATACACAGGGAAAAGTCTGGAAGCCGAAAGGTAGAAAGGTGATATAAACAGATAAAAGAGTATAAGACTATCATAGAGCATCTCTAACATTCCAGTTTCACCCGTTCCCTAACTTATACAAGAGCGAGGTAGAGCAGTGGTAGCTCGTTGGGCTCATAACCCAAAGGTCGCAGGTTCGAATCCTGCCCTCGCAACTAAATATATAAATTATGAAAAATAAATATGATATGAAATATATTGATGAAAGAATAGAAGGAATGATTATTGCTAAACTTTCTTATTATAGATTAAGAGTTAGAGATTTAGTAAATAAACGTCATGCTGCTAATTATCCTGATTTACATTATATTTCTGTTACAGGAGCAATAAGAGACCTTAGGGTGTGGATGCAAATGGCTAAATTAATTGAAAAAGCTTATGATGGATTTGTTCCATCAGAACCTTACGCGATTTATATGGCCAAAAAGCTTACAAATTAAATACAAACAATTAAAGATAATATCAACATGAGCATAAAAGATTTAAAAGAATACGTAATAAATAAACGCAAGGCCCAACAAAAAAAATGGGAAGAAGACGTCAAAACGTATGGCGCATGCCAGCCTCTAACACTAAAAGAGTATCTTAAATATAAAGACATTATAATAGCTGGTAAAAAAAATCATAAAATAAAATTCGTGCATAACAGATTATGGAAAAGAAAATAAAACCTGAAGAACTTGCTTCTACTATGTGGGATTTTGTGCACGATATAAATTGTGGCTATTACGACGGTGGTAATCCTCTTGACAAGGATTTAATGGCTATTAATGAAATAATTGAAGCTGCCGAAGAGATTATTACAAATAAAGAACATATAATTAAAGATATAATTAAATGACAAACGCGGAAATAGATAAGTTGGCTGATGCAATATTAAATAAATTAGTAGAGCATTGGAAAAAGGAAGAGAATCAACAACACCATTATGTAGTAACTGATGAATTTGGAAATTCTAGAAATGTAACTGAATATGAATATTTACAATATGAATTACATAAATTAGAACAACTAGAAAAAAGGTATGCTAAAAATGAGGAATTTGAAAAAGCAAATATAATAAAGAATAAAATAAATAGACTAGTAAATAAAATTAAAAAATTATGACAAATTTAATCACGGAAAAATTAAAAGTAGATTCAAGGGCCATAAAATATATGGTATATAACTACGACCTTAGCACATTAAAGGTTAAGTTTAATTATGGTGGGGAATATACATATTTTAAAGTATCAACAGATGAATTTATATCTATGAAATATGCCCCCTCTATTGGAAAACACTTTAATGAAAAAGTAAAAGCTAAATATCAATTTATATAATGGGTAGTTTTTTACTAGGAATTGTAATGATGCTAAGTGGATGGATAGTAGCTATATTTGAAGAACAATTTGGCAAATATAGTATGGCTATTCTATTACCAATAATGTTTATTATAGATAGCGCAGTTATATTTTTTTATTGGAGTATAGGGCTAGATAAGTTGACAATAGGATCCGGTGTAATTATAGGAACGTTATTAAAACTTATTATATTTGCTTTATATAACAAATACAACGACGTATAAATTAATTGCTATACACGGTTGAAAACTAATAAAAGAAATACGATAAAATGCAGTCAATGCAATATGCAATTCCCAGGTGGTTTTGAGTACAGAATTCATTGGGAAAAAATGCATTTAAAAGAAGCTATTAAAAATAAAGATAAAAAATAATATAACATATTGGTTATGAGCAGATTAAAATTATATAGACACTTTTTAATTACTAATTACAGTAACATAAAAACAAAAATAGATGATTTTCGAAAAGCTAAAAACAAGAAAAACAAAACACGTAGAGATAGTAGGTGACCATATATATTCTTTACACTCAAAATTAATGAGAGAAGTATTAGATTTATATGGCCTGAAAGGGCATGATCTTACTATTAAAGCAAAAGAAATGCAGTGTAAAGTTACAAGAATAAAAAAGTATAAAAAATATTTAGATCTTGTAAGACTGTGACGATAGTAAATTAATATAATATAATAGCAGGCTAATGTCATATAGAAATTTAGCATATTTAAACAGCCGTCGACTAATTTATAGACGAGGACCCTTAACTGACACCCCATCTGAAAAATTTATTTGGGGTGACTTTTATAAGGATGGAACTTATCAATGTTATGAGTTGTTTAAAAGTAAAGCCAAAATAACATCGTATAAATCATTTAAATGGCATATCTTAGTGCTGTGGTATTTAAATGCTAATATGAATTTGAAAGAAATTACTGAATTAGCTATGTTTCTTGCAAATAAAGAAAATGGGTTTGTAAGCATAACTTTATCTCCCACAACAATACAATACATTGTAAATGAGGTTGATAAAATAGATCTTGAAAGGCCACCTAAAAATAAATTAAGAAAAATAATTTTTAAAGATCGATCAGGATTAGATAAATTAGAAAAATTAAGAATTGTAGGAAAATTAATTGGTAAAAAGAAGAAAGCAGAGCCCAATGATATATATGAAGCTATGATGTATATTAACCATGCTGAACAAAAAATTACTATCAATTCAATAGCTAAAGTATTAAGTGTATCAACTAGAACAATATATAGGAATATAACTAAGGAAATTAGAGAAGAAAAAATATTGTTAAATGAAGAAATATAATATACAAAACTATATAAGACTAAAAAACGAATTATATGTTTATGAAAATTCCTCTAAAAAACAAAATGAAAGAGAGATACTAATTATATCAAATATAAAAATGGTAGAAAATATAGCAAGAAAATTTTCAACATCACAGCAAGCTTCCGGCGTTTTAGATATTACAGATCTAATACAAGAGGGAAGTATAGGATTAATACAAGCTGTTGATAAAATTGATTGGGAAAGAATAGACACATCTGATGACCCAAAAAGATCACTTAATAGTTTTTTAAGTAAAAGAATTAAAGGGGCTATACGGCGCGCTATAGATATAAATAGAGGTAATATACGTATACCTGAACATAAATTAAATGATATAAGAAAAAATTCAGCTAAAGAACAAGCAATGGTGCAAGCATTTTTTAATAGTATTTTTTTAAGTATTGATAATCCTTCACCAGATACTAGTATGGTATATGAAATACCAGATAAAGCAAAAGAGTATAATTTAGATATTTTAAATAAATATTTATTATCTATAATGGAAACACATCTAAATATAAAAGAATATGATGTGTTAAGAATGAGCTATGGTTTAGACTGTGATAAAATGACCGCTAAAGAAATAGCCGCTAAATTAAATGTAAAAGGGATAGCCTCTTATGTAAGAATATCCCAAATAAAAAGAGAGGCAATAAATAAATTAATAGAAACCGTAGATCCAGCGCAAGTAGCTGATTTACTTTAACTTTAATCATTAACACGTAATATATATAATATGACAATCCACGAAAAATTAAGTTTAATTCAAAAAGAATTTAAGGCGAAAAAATCGCGTTATAATTCATTCGGCAAATATAACTTCAGATCAGCCGAAGACATTCTCGAAGCATTAAAACCCGTAAATGAAAAACACGGAGTTTATTTTACAGTAACTGAAGAGTTAATTGAAAATACACCTATGCCTATTATCAGAAGTATTGCAACTATTTTTGATAATGAAGGGGCTAATTTTATATCTGCAGCTGCAATTGTAGGGGTTGATTTAAATCAAAAGGGTATGCAAGCACCTCAACAGTTTGGTAGTGCGTCGAGCTATGCAAAGAAATATGCACTTGGCAATTTATTACTAATTGACGACACGGCAGATGCGGATGCAACTAATGACCATGGGAGATTTTTTAAAAGAGAAACATTAAAACCAGACAATACTACTTCTAAAAATACAAAACCGCTTATAGATATGAATAATATAGATCAAGCTAAAAAGTATTTATCAAATGGAGGGAAGTTAAAAACATTAGAAAATAAATATACAATAACTAAAGAAGTAAGAGAATCATTAATTAATGGATAATAAAGAAATTATTGATAAGCTTAAAATAGATGAACATTATTACGGAAAATTTGGAAATCAATATTTAAGCAATTCAGATATTTCCGTATTATTAGCCAATCCTCTTGACTTTAAGCAGCCTTCAGAAAATTCAACGAACTTTTTAATCGGTGGTTATTTTCATACAGCAATACTTGAACCAGATAAACTGAAAAAGTATAAAGTAATTGAGAGTACAACTAGAAACACAAAGAAGTATAAGGAAATTTCTGGGGGAGAGCTATGCTTATTACAGCGAGAAGTTGATATGATTGAAATAATGCGAGACAAGTTATTTGAAAATAGAATTTGTAGAGATTTAATAGAACAAAAAAATAACGAATATGAAAAACCGGGTATTATCGAATTAGAAGGTAATATGTGGAAAGGTAAAGGAGATATTATTAATCACAATGAAAAATTAATAGTTGATCTGAAAACAACAAGCAATGTTTTAAAATTTAAAGCCAGTGCTTATCGATATAATTATGATAGCCAAGCTTATATTTATAAACATATATTTGGATATGACTTTTTATTTATAGTAATAGATAAAACTACGCACCAAATAGGTTTGTTTGATTGTTCTGAAAGCTTTTATGCTTCAGGCAAAGACAAGGTGAAAAAAGCTACAGACGTTTATGAATTATTTTATAAGACTGAAGGTTTTGATCCTAAGCAATATTTTATAACTAAAACACTTTAATTTAAATTTTAATATTATGGCACGAACAAAAAAAAGAACTTGCAGTGTAACAGGTATTACTACTAATGAAAGAAATTTTTATAGTAATCAACCACATGTTAAAGCTGTAGACAATTTAAGACGCGCAACCGGAGCTAATAAAGCTCAACTGACTAGAATGTTTAATCAATTATCAACATATTAATTATGGCAAGCATAATAGCAACGAGTATCGACCTTACCAAGATACCAAAAGAAAAAATAATAACTGGTAAGAAAGGTAAATATTTACCTATAACTGTTACAATAAATGATGAACTAGATCAATTTAACAATAATGGGCCTGTAATTGTTCAACAAACAAAAGAGGAACGTGATGCTAAAACTGAAAAAGTTTATTTAGGGAATGTAAAAGTAGTATGGACTAACGGCAATAATGTTGATGTAGCCCCAAGGGAAGATCAACCCCAGCAATCAAACGCTGCGCCAGTAGAACCAGTAATTAAAGACGACGATTTACCATTTTAAAAACAACTATGAACACTACGGAGATCAATGGATTTTTGATTGATACATTCAATCAATATGATCTGCCAGAAGGGAAAAAAGAGGGCACTTGTCCTCTTTGTTCTTCTAGTAGAAGACCTGAAAATAAGAAAAAGAAGTGTGCTTCTTATGATTGGGAACGGGGTCTCGGTACTTGTCATAATTGTAATCAAACTTTTCAACTTCACTCTTATCAAAGAAAGGGTGATAAAGATAAAGTATATCTATTGCCTGAAGTACATTATAATCCCGTTAGTACTAAGGTTCAGAAATGGTTTAAAAGTCGCGGTATATCTCAGCAGACCCTTGATGCTTTAAAAGTTTCTGAGGGTCTGGAGTATATGCCACAAACGAACAAAAAAGAAAATGCTATACATTTCAATTATTATACGGGTGGAGAATTAGTAAACATAAAATATAGAGATGGTAGGAAAAATTTTAAATTATATAAAGGAGCAGAAAAGATATTTTATAATATTGATAATACCGTAGGACATAAAGACTGTATTATTGTAGAAGGAGAAATGGATGCTTTATCTTTTTATGAAGTTGGAGTGCCTAATGTTATATCTGTACCTAATGGGGCTACATTAAATTCTAATAACCTAGATTATTTAGATAATTGTATTGATTATTTTTCAGATAAAGAAAAAATTATTATTGCAGTTGATCAAGATGAACCAGGTCAAGCTCTACAACAAGAGTTAATTAGAAGATTAGGAGCTGAAATTTGTTATGTAGCTTCTTTTGAAGATTGTAAAGACGCAAATGAATATTTATTAAAATATGGATCTGAAAGATTATCAAAGTGTATTGAACAAGCAAAACCGGTACCACTCGAAAATGTTACAACATTTAAAGAAATTGAGTCTGAAATTACTGACTTTGTTAAACATGGCTTTAAAAAAGGTTATCAAGTTGGTTTATCAAATTTTGATGAAATTTTTTCAACTTACACCGGACAGTTTATTACTGTTACTGGCATACCTTCTTCTGGGAAGTCTGATTTTGTGGATCAAATGGTTGTCGGATATAATGTAAATTATAAATGGAAAACAGCTTTTGCATCACCCGAAAATGCACCTACATATTTACATGCACATAAATTAATGCGAAAAGTATGGCAAGGAATGCCAACACCAGGAGATATTGGCAGTAAAAAATGGCAAGAAGTGGCAGACCATGTAAATGATAATTTCTTTTTTATTGATATGGAAAGGTATACTTTAGAATCAGTATTAAGAAAAGGAGCTGAGCTTGTTAAGCGTAAAGGAATTAAATGTTTGGTTATTGACCCATTTAATAAAATAAGAGATATAGATTCTAAATTAGAAGATGTAAATAGATACACAATGGAATACCTTACTAAAATTGAAATATTTGCTAAAAAATATGATGTTTTAGTTATAATAGTGGCTCATCCTACAAAAATGTATAGAGATGGTAATGGAAAAATAGAAGAGCCTAATATGTATAATATAAAAGGGGGAGGAGAATGGTATGATGCTTCTTATCATGGGCTTTTAGTTCATAGAGATTATGAAAATAAAACAGTAAAGGCTAAAGTATTAAAAGTTAAATTTCAAAACTTAGGAGAAAATGGGGCTGAGGCTCATTTTAAGTGGGATCCAATGTCTGGCTGTTTTATTCCTCAAGAAAATTTTAATACAAAAAATGAGTTAATGCCCTGGGAAAATTAATATTATGAAATCATTATATGCAAAAAAAAGAACTAATTATAAAGGATTATCAAGTACAAAATGGTTCCCAACAAAAGAATATGATAAATGGAATTCATATTGTGTAGACAATAATATAAGAATTTTTCCAATTCCTACAACTAAAGGTATGTATCCTGAAGAATGGAAAATTGGTATTTGTTTAGGGCCTTATAAAAAAGGCGAAAAACCTCATATATCTCCTAATGTTTATACGGTAGATAATATTTATGAAGAAATGGCTAAAATGAAAAAATATTATTATGATAAATATAGAAAATGAATACTTGCAATTAATGGCAGGGGTTCTTTATGGGGGTAAAGAAAAAGAAGACAGAACAGGAACCGGCACAAGATCAGTGTTTGGCAGAATGATAAGACACGATATGAAATGTGGGTTTCCAATATTAACAACAAAAAAAATATATTTTGAAAAAGCACTTGCAGAAATTTTATGGATTATTAACGGAAGAACCGATCTTAAGTATCTCCATGACAACAATATTAAGTATTGGGATTATGATTATAAAAGATCTAAACGCACAGATGGAACTCTGGGTAAAATATACGGCCATCAGTGGCGTAATTTTAATTCTGTTGATCAGTTTAAGGAGGTCATTAATGAAATTAAAAATAATCCAAATTCGCGGAGACTTATGGTTTCGGCTTGGAATCCTTTTGACATGGGTGATATGGTTTTGCCTCCCTGTCATTATGGCTTTCAAATTTATATAAACAAAGGTAAGATGAGTTTAATGTGGCAACAAAGATCTGCTGATATATTCTTAGGATTACCTTACGATATAACCATGTACGGCTTACTACTAGAAATGTTGTGTGCTGGACTTGGTTACGTTCCGGACCAATTGATAGGCAGTTTGGGCGATTGTCATTTATATAACAATCATTTAGATCAAGCTAAACTTCAATTAGGAAGAACACCCTATATCCTACCTAAAATAAAAATAAAAAAGGGTATTGATATAAAAAATGGTGCATTATTTGTACCAACTAAAACTATGATTAATTTAATTAAATACAAACACTATGAAACAATTAAAGCTAACCTTTCTTATTAGTGTATTTGCTATTTTTATGGCCAATGCTCAATGGCTTTCGTTTTCAAAAAACAAAGCTGTAAAATATCAAAACGCTGTAAGAAGTTATTATGAATTAAATCTACTATCTTTGGATAGAGAATTAAGCAGATCTGCTCAATTATGGGCAGAAGAAATGGCGGAAACAGATGATTTTTTATTTTCACCCTATGAATTTGGTGAAACTATATATAGATTAAATAAAAAAGAATTTTTTGAGCCAAAAAACAGTTATTTAGATGCTGCTGTAGCATGGATTCAGGCTTACGAAGAACCTGAATATTATCAAACTTTATGTGTAGATTGTGCTTTTGTAGGATACGGAAAAGCAGAAAACGAATCCTATATTTATATAGTAGCAAAATACGATAAATTATATAAATAAAAAATGTATTATATTTATCACATCCCGGGTAAAAAAATAGGTGTCACACGTGATTTAAATAAGCGTGTGACAAATGCCCAGGGCTATAAACCCGGAGAATATGAGGTTTTAGATGCATCAACAGATATTGATTATATATCTAATAAAGAATTAGCCCTTCAAAGAAGGTTTGGTTATAAAGTTGATTTAAGGCCTTATAAAGAATTAGGAAAATCAAATTATATGAAAACACATACGTCTTCAGAAGCTACTACAACATTTAAAATTCCTTTAAATGAAATAAACGCAAAATTTTTAACAGATTTAGTTATTGAAACAAATTTAGGAACGTTTAAATTAGATGCTAAAGATAAAATTGAATGGATACTAAGTAATATTCACCCTAGCCAATATGGCCCAGAAACCTGTTATATATATAATAAGGCTATGGCAGAAGAAGGTGCATTTCAGAAATACATAAAAGATGTAAGTTTTGAAGAAATAAGAGAATGGGCTGCTTCTAGAAATATAACTTCAAAGGGAGATAGTAAAACTCAATTTGCAAAACTTGTAGAAGAGATTGGTGAACTTGCACAAGGTTTATTAAAAAATAATAAAGCAGAAACAAAAGATGCTATAGGGGATATTATAGTTGTATTAACCAATCTTTCTACTTTAGAGGGTTTTAAAATTGAAGATTGTATGAATCATGCTTATAATGAAATCCAAAATAGAACAGGAAAAATAATAAATGGTACATTTGTAAAAGACACATTATGATAAGAGATCAAATAATAAAACAAGTAATAAATAAAATTAAATCAAGATCTGACGTTGGATTTAAAAAATATGGTGTTACTTTGCATCAAGATGATCAGCCTTTAGATGTATGGTTACAACATATACAAGAAGAATTAATGGACGCTGTAAATTATCTTGAAAAAGCAAGAGCTGTTTTGCGTGAAGAAATAGAGGAGTGCTATATTAGAGATGCGAAGAAAGATTAGAAGAAAAAAGGGACCTGTTCAAGCAAAAAAAATAACTTATAATAATATTAATTTTGCTTCAGGATTAGAGAAATATATGTATGTTTCTTTAAGAAAAAATAAAATCAAAGCCAAATATGAGGGGGAAACTTTTGTGCTTATAAATGGTTTTCATTTTGCTAACGATTCCTATGAAAGACAATCTAATGGTAAAGGGAGCTTTTCTAATAGAGGCGCTAAAAGAATATTACCTATAAAATACACACCAGATTTTATAGGAGATAATTTTATAATAGAAACAAAAGGAAGGGCTAATGAATCTTTTCCAATAAGATGGAAGTTGTTTAAAAAACTAGTTTCTGAACAATTTCCAGAGTATGTTCTATTTAAACCCCAAAATCAAAAAGAATGCGACAAGGTAATAGAAATAATAAAGGAGATGCGAAAGCGTTAGCCAGAAAAAAATACGCAGAAAGGCAAATAAACCATTGGATTAAATGGTCTATGGAAAGCAGAGGTTATATTAAATATAAAGAATTAGTTGAAATTCAAAACCGCTATAAAATAAAATGCTATGGCTAAGAAAATTATTGGACACAATTATAATAAAAAACATAAAATAAAACGAAAAGGAGTTCATGCAAAAAGTAAAACAAGTAAACTTAAAACTAGTAAACTATATCGCAAACCCTACAAATCACAAGGAAGATGATACCACGAATGATACCCGATAATTGGGAAATTACTTTAGGCCTTTATCCTGGAATATTAATAGGAGTAAGGTCTTATATAGAACAAACTTATGTGCAACATGTAATATATTTACCTTTTGTGGATATATGTATTGAAATAGATAAAGAAAATTAATATGGGCTTATTTGATGAAAGAATACCGTATAAACCTTTTGAATATCCTGAATATTATTCAGAAGGGTGGTTAAAACAAGCACAAGCTTTTTGGCTTCATACAGAAATTCCAATGTCTGGAGACGTCAAAGACTGGAATGAAAAGCTGACTAAAGCAGAAAAAAACTTAGTTGGTAATATTTTATTAGGATTCGCACAAACAGAGTGTGCGGTGTCGGATTATTGGACACAAAAAGTAGTGTCGTGGTTTCCTAAACACGAAATTCAACAAATGGCTATGATGTTTGGATCACAGGAAACAATACATGCAGTAGCCTATTCATATTTAAACGAAACCCTTGGATTGGAAAATTTTGAAGCGTTCCTTCAAGACAGGGCAACAATGGAGCGCTTCGATAACTTAATCACTTATAATGGAAAAAACCCTATTGGAATTGCTAAAAGTCTTGCAATATTTAGTGCATTCGCAGAAGGAGTTAGCTTGTATTCTGCTTTCGCTGTTCTTTATAGCTTTCAATTACGTAATCTCCTTAAGGGAGTGGGGCAACAAATGAAATGGAGTGTAAGAGATGAATCTTTACATTCAAAAATGGGTTGCCAGCTATTTAGACATATGTGTGAAGAAATACCTAATTTAAAAGAGCAGTGTTATGACGAAGTCTTTGAGGCAGCTAAAACCATGCTTAAAGCAGAAGAAAAATATATCGATAAAATGTTTGAACTGGGAGACATCGAAAACCTTAAGTCCAACGACCTCAAAAATTTTATTAGAAAAAGACTTAATGAAAAAATCGTTGAACTTGGTTACAGCAACAAACGGCGATACTTTGAATTTGATAAAGAATCAGCAGGTTCCCTTGATTGGTTTTACCACCTTACAGGAGGTCATACCCATACTGATTTTTTTGCTATTCGCCCAACTGATTATTCAAAGGCTAATGAAGGTGAAGATTTTGAAGATATTTGGTAATTATGAAAAAACTATACAACAAATTTTTAGAAAAAATAAGTAAAAATAAATTTAGACAGTGGAAATTAAAACAACCTTTATGGATACAACTTTTAATTGAAATACCTATTTTTATATTTATATTTTGGCTATTAAATTTAATATTTAATCCTTTTGGATACAGAATAACCCCTTGGTGATGGTTAAAGTATTTAAAAGTAAAAATGAAAATATTAGAACTTGTAATATTTGTAAAAAAAAGAAAAAAAGTTCTAAATTTAAACATGACTATAAAAAAACTTGTATAAGGTGTGAATTTAGATGGAAAAGAAGTTTTTTAAGGTTATTAATCCATGATAGAAGACTATCTGCTAAAGAAAGATTAGCTAATAGACTGGGATATATGGGCACAGCATTTATAATGATGTCACCATATTTATTAAATTATGGAAATATAGGGGCTATAACATACGTTATTGGAGGTATTGTTTGTATACCACAAGTATGGGTAGCTAAACAATGGAATTTAGTTGCAGTTAATATTAATGTAAGTATAGGCTATTTAATTTATTTAATTTATATATAAAAAAATGAAAGAAAGCAAATTGATTGAAATGTGGAATAGAATTGAAGTTTTAGGAAGCAATGTTCAACAAATAATTCAAGAATTGCATAATTTAAAAGATTTATCTATAGGTACTATGCAATTAATAAAAAATTTTTCTGAATATGATAAAGCTGTAGAAAAATTAAAAAAAGATTTAAAAGAAAAAACCGAAAAAGAAAAAAAAGAAAAAGAAAATGTGGAATAACAACTGGATAAAAGGTAAAGATTATCCATCTTGGGGTGATACCGACGTATATAAAAAAACAATATCTGGTGGTTATTTAATTAATGGAGAATCACCTCGTGATGCTTATATGCGTGTTGCAAAAACTGTAGCAAAGCGTTTATATAAGCCAGAACTAGCTGAAAAGTTTTTTGAATACATATGGAAGGGTTGGTTGTGTTTAGCCTCACCAGTGCTCTCTAATACAGGTTCTGACAGAGGTTTACCTATTAGTTGTTTTGGAATTGATGTTGCAGATAGTATACAGGATATAGGTAATAAAAATTTAGAAATGATGTTACTTGCAAAACACGGTGGGGGTGTGGGTATCGGAGTTAATATGATTCGTCCTGCCGGAGCTAAAATTACAGGTAATGGAACTTCAGACGGTGTTGTCCCTTTTTGCAAAATTTACGACTCAACTATATTGGCGACCAATCAGGGTTCCGTTAGAAGAGGAGCTGCAAGCGTTAATATCAATATTGAACACAATGATTTCCTCGAATGGTTGGAAATTAGAGAGCCTAAAGGAGATGTCAATAGACAATCTCTTAACTTGCACCAGTGTGTTGTCATTGGTGATAAGTTTATGCGAAGACTTGAACAAGGAGATCCAGAAGCTAGGAAAAAATGGGGGAAAGTACTCCAAAAACGCAAAGCAACTGGAGAACCATATATCCTCTTTAAAGGAAATACAAATAAAGCTAATCCAGAAGCATATAAGAAAAATAGCTTAAAAGTACATATGACTAATATATGTAGTGAAATTATATTACACACAGATGAGTCGCATAGTTTTGTATGTTGTTTATCATCTGTTAATTTAGACAAATACGACGAATGGAAAAATACAAATTTAATTTACGACGCGACATGGTTTTTGGACGGTGTGCTAGAAGAATTTATTCAGCGGGCAAAGAATATGAAAGGATTCGAGAACTCTGTACGCAGTGCGGAGAAAGGGAGGGCGCTTGGGCTTGGTGTCCTTGGGTGGCACAGCCTGCTTCAGAAAAATGGTATAGCATTCGAGGGATTATTAGCACAATTCAAAACGCGAGAAATATTCTCAAAACTAAAATTAGAAACAGAAAGAGCTTCTAGAGCTTTAGCTGAAATATATGGGGAACCTTTATGGTGTGTAGGTACTGGATTTAGAAATACACATTTACGTGCAATAGCCCCAACTGTATCTAATAGTAAATTAGCAGGTAATGTTTCCCCTGGTATTGAACCTTGGGCCGCTAATGTTTTTACAGAACAATCTGCTAAAGGTACTTTTATTAGAAAAAATAATGAACTTAAAAAAATACTTAGAAGATTAGGTATTGATAATAAAGAAACTTGGGATAAAATTTTAGAAGATGGAGGATCTGTTCAAGGACTCAAAAAGCTTGATGGATGGTTTTATGATGAAAGAGGAAGATTAAACCAAGAAGGAGGTGAATCGGTAAAAGATGTTTTTAAGACTTTTAAAGAAATAAATCAACTTGAGCTTGCTAGACAAGCGGGTATTCGCCAAGATTATATAGATCAGTCTGTTTCACTGAATTTGGCATTTCCAGCAGAGGCTACGCCCCGATGGATAAATCAAGTTCATGTAGAAGCATGGAAACGCGGAATTAAAACTTTATATTATATGAGGACTGAATCCGTATTGAGGGGAGATATAGCAGCAGCAGCTATGGATCCTAATTGTTTAAGCTGCGATGGATAACTTAAATTAATATTATGTCACAGAAATTTACTTTTGCGGATGCAAAAAAGAAAATCAAAGAGTTGGAGTCTCAATTAAAAACTGCCAATAAAAAAATGGCAACTTTTGCTGGAGATTTAATTTTGGATACAAAAGATAATGTATTTACACAAAAAGAACTCAAGAAAATTCGATTTCTAGAAATGTGGGCAATTGTTGGCCCAATAGCTGGAATAATAATAGGTGTTATAATTAGCCTATTCGTTTAAAAAAAAAGATAGGGTAGCTATTTATTTAGTTACCCTTTTTTTTATTTAATAATTTTTTTTATTACTTTTATTATTTCGTCTTCAGAAACTTTCAATTTAAAAGAAAGATCAGCGGTCCATTGGTATCTCATCTTGCCGTTTATTTTTAAAATTAATATAGGTAACGGTTTTCCTGCAAAACTTTTTTGAAATATAGGTCCTTGATTTTCTAAAGTAGCGTGATCTATTATAATTTTATGTGCTAAATAACTATTTGGCAATTCACTTCTTTTTATATCATTTTTTAAATTCCATTTAGAATTTATTTGCAGTAGTTGGATACTTTCAACTTGGGAATAAATACCATGTGTAAATAGTAGTAGTATTAGAATAAATAAATTTTTCATCTTATTATTTTTTGATTATTTCATATAATTTTTCGTCTATTTTATCGAGTTTTTCTGAATTTTCCTGCACTTTTTCTTCCGTATTCATAATAGACTTACGAACTAATTCATCTTTCAAATCATATTCTGTTCTCGAAACTGGAGGTTCGGGTAAAAGTTTTGCTTCTTCTATCTCTTCCTGTAAAGTATAATACATGCCTATTAAAGTAGCTAAAGCTATTCCAATACCAATCATTGTTTTAATACTTACTTGAAATTTAGTGTCTTCACTAAGTTCTGCCATTATATATCTTTTAGTTTGTTGTTTGCATAATTTTTATCATCATAATCCATTGCAGATTTTAACATAAATTGATCAATTAAATCAATTTGATTTTTTAACATTTTTTCCTGCAAATTAATAATGAGTTTTTCGTATTCGTCTTTTGATTTATTTAAAAGCTCAATTTGATTCTCTTTTTTATCTAATGCTGTTTTTAAAGCTGTAATATCATCTGGTTTTGTTCCAGTGATACTCGAAATTATAATAGGAATAGATGCTGCAATAGTACCTATTAACATCATAACAACTTCTTTATTGCTGTCTAAAACAGGAAATTGTAACAATGTTATAATAATTCCTACGACAAAAAGGAAAATAAATAATGATCCGCTATAATGGCGAATTTCTTTTGCTACGCCGTTTGAGGGAAGTGCCATAAGTTATGTTTTTAAAGTTTATAATTAATATTTTTTAATTATTCGATCTACTTTTCTTAAAAGTTTATCTATATCGGGAGCCGCTTTTGGCTCTTTTATATTTAAGTCCCATTCGCTATATCCTAAAGCTAGAAAAATTGATTGCCATAGTTCTGTTTCGGGTTTCATAGCAGTATTTAAATGATCCATTTTTAATATTACTCTATCAAGAGGTAAATTGGTGCCAGCAGATACAATTTGTCCAAAAGCTAAAAATCCTGGATTTTCTAAACTAAATCCTTCTGTATATACTTTTTCTTTGCTTTGTTTATAAGTAAAAGTTCTACTAGCAGCTAATAATTTTCTTAATTTTGAATCTATAGGAGGAGAAAGTGAAACAGACTTTAACGCAACTCTAGTATAGTCTGATCTTTTTGCTTTAGACTGTCTAATTCCTTCTAATACCATATTTTTTATAACTGTTGCAACAGCCCCATATACCCCTGTACCCCTAACAAAACTATCAATACTACCGTTAAGTAATTTAGAATACCTTCTTTTTTCATCATCTTCTGTTGTATCATCAAACATCAATGCAAATAATGCAGATTGTAACGAGTTAAATATAATATTCTGTATTACGCTATAATATACAATTTTACTAATATTTGCCTTCCAATCTCCGCGTTTATTAATTAAATCTAAAAATGCTTTTTTAGTTAATCTAGTATACTGCATAGGGGTGTTAGCGAAGGCTAATATAAGGCGCCCTAAACTACCAGCTTGTTGCATTGAAATACGGTCTGGACGTGCAGACTGTTGTGTCTCTTCAGCAATTTCCATAAAGTCTGTAAAAGCTTTTTCTTGTGCTTCTTTTTGAGACATACCTTGTTTTACATAAGTATCTATCCTATTTCTATAAAATGATGCACCACCAGAAGCAATTGCAAATGAATCCGCAATTTGTGTAGGTGTAAAACCAAATTGAAGTATTGCACTCAACATTGCTCTTACTTTATTTTTTGATGTTTTAGCCGAGTTAGCAATTTCATCTGCATTGACATCTATTTGTAATCCAGAACGTCTTTGTTTTAAAAAGTCTGAATTAAATAAAAATGTAAAGTCTTTTACAAATTGTGGGAAATTAGCTAATGCCATTCCAGCTTTTAATGGATTATTATCACTCCAATTTATAAAGTTCACAGCTGATATAGTCTGTAATAAAGCTGATCTAGTATTAAAGAACATAATTGTTCCTACAGAATCATTAGTCCAATCTAAAAATATTTTTTCATTTTGACTAGCACTTGATCTTCTATTCCTACCAGTTTTCATCCTAGTAATAATATCTTCTAACGCTACAACATATCCATTACCATATAAAGCTCTTAATTTATCTTTATTTTGATCACTAAATACTGTGTCTATATTTTCTTTCCATTCTTCTAAAAATTCTGCTCTTCTTACATCATTTACATAACCAACAAGATCTGTTGTTATATCTCCACTATTCCAATTTTCAGTAGGTGATGGATAACCTTCAGGATTTAAAACCATTAATCTTTCTGCAAAAGCTTTTAATAAAGGATCATTTCTAACAATTTTTAAATTTTCATTTATTTCTTTTTTAAGGATACCTTCTATTTCCATGCCTTGTTTAGTCCACATGTATATTCTTATAGAGTCTTGGTTTGTAAACCCAGATTCATTTACTTTGGTTAATCCTATAGGAACATCTTTTGATGCCTCTTTTTTAAGAAGCGACCACTCCCTAAGCGAATTTTCTTTTTCTCTTTGCCAAGCTTGTATACCTTTAGAGAAAGGTCTTATTAAGTTATCTTCGTACCACTGTCTTTGTTGGTCCCCTACTTTTCCTTTCCCAAGTGTTACATATAATAATCCTAAAAAGTCTTCTGCAGAATATGGAACAAAAAATTTGTTTCTTCCTTTAGATTGGCCTACAAGTTTAGCTTTAACAGGAGAAAACTTTTGATACCAAGGTGTACCAGTAGTACCTTGTATTAATTCGTTAAATTGTCTACTTAATCCTTTTGACGCTTTAGAAGTAAGTTTTTCTTTTAATATTTCTGCATCAATTTTATTTTCTATATTAAATCTAGAAGGCTTTACTTTTTTTGGGTCAAAAACAGACATTTCATTTCTAAGAGCAGTATATATTAAATTGTTTTCTCTATTCTTACTAGTCCCACTCCCACTCGATTTTAAATAAAAATCCATTTTCAATTCAATATCAAATCTATCAGCCTTTTCAATATTTAAAATATTTCGACCTATAAAATAAGTTCCATAGCCATCTCCGATATGTATATAAAAATTATCTTTATTATTATAATGATTTTCAAGGCTTATAACAGTAATTTTTATACCTTTCCCAAACGCTTTTTTATAAAATTCTTGTTTTTCTAACTCTTCTAAAGTTTCTCTTTTTATAGTTCCTTTTAATGGAAATTGAGTTTGTGGCCCTTTAAAATCTGGATTAATTTTTTCTTCCATTTCATTAATAAAATTCAATGCTTCACGAACAGCTGGCATGTTCCTTTCAAAAAAAGCTTCAAATAATCCAACATTTGGCAAATCTTTTCTATCAACTATTTTTTTGTTACGTATAAAGTCTATTCTAGGGTCTTTAAGATCTGTGCCAGAAAAATAAACCCGAGAACTACCACCCCCCATTCTAGCTGTTATACTTTTTTTAGCTTCTAAATAAAGAGGTTTTTCTTTCCCTTCTTGTTTAAATTGTAAATCTGGACTGTTATTATCATATCCAGCACCTCCGCCTAATACAGGTAACCCGTATTCTCGCATTTGTTTCCCGAGCACTTCTTCAAAAATTAATCCACCAAAAGTTTCTCCTTTAATAATACCATCTTCCCATAATTTAATAGTAAAATCTTTTACAAAATCAAGCTGATCTTCAGCGAATCCTTTAGGTTTATAGTTATTAAAACGATCAGAAATTATTTCGTCTTCTTTTAATATTTTTGCAAATTCAAAAGCGATATTTGAAAATTCTGATGAGGTTAATCCTTTCGATGCTTTAGATCTATATCCTCTGTCTATTTTTCTTGCAATTTCCTGTATATAAGATTCTGCAACGCCGATACCCGATAATTCTTGAATTTCTCTAAATCTATTCATGATAGATTCATTTTTCAAAATTTCATTGGTAGCATCAAACGCAAGTTCAACTCCTATCTCTTCTGTAAGTGCTATTTTACGGTTTCCTAATGCAGATTTTTTATATGCAGTTTTATCTGTAAAATATTCAACCCATTCTTTTTCACTAATTTTTCTTTTCTTAAATAAAGGTTTACCTTGCCCTAAAGTTTTTACATCTCTTCCTTTTTCAACGGGCAATTTTTCTCTCATTTGAACACCATCTTTATCAAGTAAAGGTTCTTTAAAAGCTTGAAATCTTTTATTAATAGTAGACAATGGTAAATTGTCATATATAGCTTCAAAATTTTCAGTTAAAAAATTTTCATAGCCACCAGTATCATTAATAAACTTTACTATTTCGGGTTTTAACTTTGTTCTAAAAGTTTTAGTTAAAGCCGCATTGAAAGCTTTAACACTTATATTAGGTAATTTTGTACCAAAAGCCAATTCTACAGCCTCCAAAACTTTATCTGATAACTCAGGATCAACACCTAATTTACTAGCTAAATCATCTTTTTTAATTTCTACTGTTTTTTCTTCTAATTCAAATGCACTTTCTGTAGCTGTGTCTGGTGTTCCTTTAAGAGTATCAACATCTAACATAAACTCTTTACCTAATAATTTTTGAGCTTGTTCAATAGCTCTTCTTCCTAAATATTTATTTATATAACCAGCCAGCGGAGCTCCTTGTGCTTTTGCTTTAGTATAATCCATTATTAATCCTAACAAACCTCTTTCGTCAAAAGTAATTGCATCTTTTAATTCATTAAAATCAAAATTTGGTGTGTTTTTATAATTATTTGTAATCTTATTTAAAATTGGATCAAATAATTCTATAATTTCCATTGCCCCTTCAGCTCCTTTTTCATTATATATATCTGTAACCTTTTGGGAATCTACTTCTCTTTTACTTGCTTTGGATATTATCCCATCTATTGCCTGAGATTCATTTAAAATTTCATCACTAATTTCAATACCTTCTTGCATTGCTTTTATAACAGCTCCACTTGTTTTCCCCTTTCTTACAGCATGACTATAATCTTTTATAAAATTAAAAACATCAGCTCCGTCTTCAAATCTAATTTTTTTCCACCCTATATCTTGTAAAATTCTTCTTAAAATATCACCTAGTTTAGCTAAAAACCCTTCATTAGGTTTTTTTATAAGAGGATTATTATATATATCTGAAATAGCATTAAATAATTCTTCTGCTCTTGCTTGTTCAGTATAATTAGGGTCATTTTGATATTGTGTAAGAATTTGATTTAAAATAGACCCTTCTTTAAATAAATCTGGATCTATTTTCATTAAATGATCTTTTAACAAAGTAGATAATTCAACAACCGCTGTAGTTTTTCCGTTGTATAATGTTTTATATAAACCATTATGCAATATTTCATGGCCCGCTACAGTAACATTCCCTGTTTGTCCAGCTACTTCCATATTCATTACCATAACCGCACTGCCATCTGCTTTAGGATCAGATACCCTACCTGAATCGGTTTCTTGAGCATCTTTAATTCCAAATTTTTTGGCTGTTTCAACAAAATCTTTACTATTCTTTACTTCTATAATTTTTAATTTTTGATTTAAAGCACCTGCAAATCTTCTGCCTTTAAGAACTTGATCTGTAAGTTCAGCTGTAACATAAATTTTTAATTTTTCTTGTCTAATTTCTTCTAATCTAGCTTCATTTCTTTTAGCAAAGGTTTTATCAACATTTTTATTTTCATTAATTATTTTAGATTCTTCTATTAATAAATTAATTAATTTTTGTTTAGCTCCACCAACAACCGAAGGAGGGACTTTCATATTAGCATTATCAACATCACTTATAGTGGACAGTTGTTTTTCACCTTGTTCTTTGGTAATTTCACCTTTAATTACTGAAGCTTTTATATTTTTCTTTAAGTCTTTTAATATATATGATTGAGAATTAACATCGCCAAAAGATGCAACTCTATTAGCTAAAGCTGTTGTTTCTTTTATAGTATAAGAAGCAGCCTTAACACTAAAAGGTAAAAATCCACCAACTATACCTCCCTGTGCTCCAGCTTGTTTTATTTCATCTAAATCAATATATTTTCCTGAATCTCCAATAGAAAATCCTTTAGATATTTGAGAAGTTAAAGTTTGAAAACTTTCTGTTAAATATTCAACCATATAACCCCTAGCCACAGCTTTACTAGACCCTTTTAATCCTCCTTGTTTTACAAATCTTCTAATACCATCTTTTACAATAGATCTAATAAGTGCTTTACCGGGTTTTGTTATCATTGTTCCTACAATTGTAGTCGCCCCTGTAAATTCTAAAGCAGATTGTATTGTGGCAGACGCCGCAGCAATTCCGCCATCTCCTTCCCCAGCTTCTAAATAATTTAAAAACCCTTCTTCTGAAAACTCTTCTCCGTTAGCTTCCATTTTTGCGATAATGGTATCAAAATATGCATTACCGTATTCTTGCGCAAAAATACCAGTACCGAAAGTAAGTACAGCTATAGGAAGCTGGATTGCTTGTTCTCCAACTAATAAAGCTAAATCTCCCCAACTCTCCGGCATTAATCCATCTAGTTTTGCTTTTTGAAAAGCTTTTAAATCTTGTTCTATTTCTTTTAAATTAAGATATTTATTTAAAATTTTTTCTTTTTGTTTTATTATTTGAATTTTTGCTTGTTTTACAGTAACTGGCCTAGGTGGTCTTGTATCATAAGTTTGAGTACCAGGTGTGCTAGACAATGTATACGCTACTTCGGCATCATCTTTATCTTTAATTGAATCATTTAGTCTTTTAAGTTCGCTTGCATCAAATGAAATGTCAGTTCTTCTTAAAGAGGCATTTACTTGTTTAAATCCTTTTTGCATGGCTTCCCATAGTTTGGAATCATCAGTTAAACCAAGTTCAGATCTTTTTGCATCAACCCATTGTTGTCGTTGTATTTCTGATAATCTGTTAAATTTATTATCATAAGATTTAATTATAGCATCTTTAAAAGCGTCTATTCTTTTATTATATGTTCTATTGTTAGAAACAGTATCTAAATACAATTTTGTTGCGTAATTATTTAATTTAATATTAGCAGCATTTATTTGATCAATATCAGTTAAATCTGTATTTTCTTTAAGTTTATTTTTAAAATTTTCAATTTTAGGCTCCAAAACCTTTTGAACATCTTTTAATAAATGATTTTGAAGATAACGATCCCCTTTAATCATAGATAGTAAAGAACTATTTAAAGATTCACTTATATCTTGTGTTTCTTTAAACACAGAAAAATCTAAAGTATTTACGAGTTTATCAGCGTAGTTAAGAGCACTTTCTTCGTCCATCTGAGGGGCATAAGGGTCTATACCCGCATCAGTTAACATTTTTAAGCGTAGCTCGCTGTTTTTATCTTTTGTAGACAGATAAGTTTGGAATTGTTCTTCATATTTTGGAGGAGTGAATACCAAGGTGCCATTTCCCGAATTGGAAGCCATATCGGGCGCTTGTTTCCCTCCCGCAGCCGCACCCTGAGCATTGGGGTTTATCTTTACTGGTCCTTCATACAATACAGCATCTGGATGATCTAAAAGAAATTGAGATTTGCTTTTAGGTCCAACATTATATTTTTTACCATCAGGATCAATATAAATTTCATTTTTTACTTTTTGGTCCAATGTTGCTTCCATTTATATAAATTTTAAATACTGTAATCTTCATTTACTTCACCATCTTCGTCTTTGACTATATTGTTTAAGATACTTTGCATTTCGCTATTATCAAGACGCATAGTTGATCTTTGCTTTAAGTTATAAACATTTAGTAATGCATCTACATCATATATAGGATAATCGTCTATAAAGAATAAAGGGTCAGATGGGAATCTTTTTCTATATGCCTCTTCTGCTTGTTTTTGATTCATATTTAAATCTTTCATAAAAGCTTTTGTTATTAAAGATTTTTTAAGTGATGTAGTTTGAAATTTTGAAGTAGAAAAAATAGGTTGTTTTCGTATTGCCTCTATAACATTATTCATAGCTTCTTCTTGCCTATCTATACGATCTTCTTCTTTAATTATTTCTCCAGCTGCATTAACTATTTCCCCGGCTTCGTTTTTATACTCTTTTTCTGTGTTTGCTAAAGCAGATTGCAAAGAGCTGTGGAAATTTTGCATTAATTCTATAGCGTCTTCTTTAACCTGAGCCCTATCTGAATCGGTTTGAGTTGGAGGAGTAACCTTTCTTTGATAAAATCCTTCATAATGTTCTTTAGCACTTTTTCTTATGTTTTCATGAACAAATTCTTTCAATGTTTCCAATATAAGAATATCGCCGTCTCCATCTTCTTCATCAACAATACTGCCATCTTGAAGATCCCCAATTAAATATTGTTTAAATTCTAGAGAACTTAATTCATCACCTTCTTCAGATGCTAATTTTTGTAACAAAATTCCTGCTTCATCTCCTTTTAAATATCCTAAATGATCAACTGCAAGGGTAGCATATTGTGTATCTGTTAGCTTTAATGCTTCTATTCCTTTTTGAACTTCAAAATCTAATCCTTTACTGCTATCCCCTTTAAGAGCTAATTTTTTAGCAGATTCATTTATTGATTTTAATAAATCTAAATATACTTTATGATCTTGTTCTATTAATCCAAAAGCATTAGGTAAATCTTTTATATCAATAGCAATTTGTTCTTCTTCCCCTTCTACTCCAGACATGTTAATATTAAATATAGCTTGGTTTTCAAATAATTCAAATTCACCTGCCATACGCATTTTATTTAGTTTTATAGATTTTGCATCATTTAAATTACTAAGCATATCGCTTTGCTCTAAAAAATCTTCTCCACTGGCTTTATATTGGTCGGCCCAATATTTTAATTCAGCAATTTTTTCTTTTTCTTCATTAACCAACATTGTTTTTTGTATATCAGATATTTCATCGCTCATTGCTATATTATAAACATTCATTTTAATAGCCGCAGCTTTTTCTGTTAAATATCTCATGCCTTGTGGTGGGACTCCTTTAAAATCAGGATTTTGATACTGACTAATAAGTTTAGATGCAAAAGCTTCTCTTTCTTTCATAGCTTTAGCATAAGCTTGTCCCTCAAGAGCTCTTTGTTTTTTATATTCAAGAACTTTTTGGTCCATTGTATCTATTGCAGGTTGCACTGCCCCTGCTAAATCTAAGGGTCTTCCGCCCCCTTGTGCCATTCCTAATAGTCTTGCATTTATTGCCATAATTAAAATTTTATATTACATACCACCGGCCATTAATCTTGCGCCGCCTGCAGCTACATTAGCTACACCCCCAATTAAACCTTCTGTTGCTTCTTTCCTTGCAGCGTCTGCTGCTAATTTTCTTTGTGAAGCTGCGTCTAATAGTTGCTCTGTTCTTCCGAATTCTTTTCCTTCTTTAGATGCTGCACCAGCTGCTCTAGCTCTTTCTAAATTTTGTTGTCCTCTAGCTCTAGCCATTTGGTTAGCTTTTTCTTGTTGCCCAATGCTAGCAGAAGAAGCTTGCAAATTTGAAGAAGCCTGCGAAGCCATAGTCTGTGCTAATGCTGCAATACCAGAACTTCCTGCTGCCCCTCTCATGCCAGCCATAGTGCCAGCTAAAGCTTGCTGTTGTTGTTGAGATTTAAATTGGGCTTCTTGTTGATTAACAGTCATATCCTCAAAAGGATTTGTAAGGTTCGCAGAATGATCTTTAAATTCAAAGTTTTCATACTCCCCTTTTCTTTGAGCCAACTCAGCTTTTGCTTCTCTTTGCTCTCTTCTACGGGCACGGCCGCCTATTATGCCACCAGCCATTCCGGCTAGTCCACTTGCTATTTGGCCAAAGGCACCACCGCCTCCGCCACCACCGCCCTCTGCGGCAGCCCCAGTAGCGGCTCCGCCACCTGCAGCGCCAGCTATATCTGTTATCATTTTTAAAGGTGTATTTCTCATAATTAATTACTACTAAACATTGTTTCGCTATTTACAGCGTATAATTCACAAAATTCTGTGCTATCATTCTCCATTTTTATAGTGGCTTGATAGCCAATAAGTCCACTACTATTTATTACGTTATTTTTGGCAAACATAAAGTAATCGCCTATAACAGGCCTTGGTGTTGTTGCGGCTACATCTACCACAAAGCTAAACCTATCACCTGCAACCGATTGACAAATGCCTAATTCAATTAAAGAATCGTTTTTCAAAAATAAAACAATATCTCCTTTTTGTAAAGAAGTATTTATTTTTTGATCAAAATTTATAGTTAAATTTGCCATAACATTACTTTAAATCTTTATTATACGTACCATTCCCAATAATTTGTTGTTTCTACTGCCGAGTTATCTCCATTCATTAATTCAGTTCTAGTTAGCCTAATTTTTGTTTTATATTCATTATATACCCAAAAATTTCCGCTACCCTTTGTAAATGATGAACTTGATAATACTCTTGCACCAGTAGCTTTAATTTTTATAGGAATGCCATCAGAATCACATATCATTCCATATCCAGCAGTACCTGGCCCAAAAGGCCAATCTCTATTATAATCAACACTATTTGGATTAGTTCCTACTATTGCAATGTTATCTGCTTTAGGACCCGCTAAAATTTTAATTGGCTTATAATTTGTTCCAAAACCGGTTGGTGCACTACCAATCCAGGATCTTTGCCCATTCGCCGTTGTTATATAATAGCCTGAGTTTAAAGAATTTTGGGAGAACCCTTCTCTATGATATACCCCTCCAATCAGCCCAGTAGTATTGGTAGGGTCTATGTGGGGTCGGTATAATGCGGGTGCATGTAAATTTAATCTAGGAAGAGCAGTCTCCGCGTCCCAACTAACAGGTGCTGTAGATGCTAAAGCTTTTGAATGAGAATCTGCAGTATTATAACCCATTATAGTATTAAAATGATAAAACTTTTGATGGTAAGCCTTAGAATATATACCAGGAAGCACTACATTTATTTTATATCCTCTTTTCCCCCTATATGTTTCTAATGTATAATCAGCATACCCATTTTTATCAAAATAAACTATATTTTCAATTATTCCTGGTGTTGTACCGCTTGGAGATGATTTTATAGTTACTTTATCTGAAATAAACAACTCAGATGCATTATTAATACCTGCTTCACTAGATAATTGATTTTTAACAATATTATAATTTGTTAAAGAAGATGTGCTTGGAATTAGCCAAGGGCCTTTCCAATTAGTTTGCCATGGGGTATTTTTTAAATCATCAGGATAATCTTCTACCACCCATTCACCAGTAATTTTTACTAAAGTATCTTTATATAAAGGGCTATATAGCGGAAAACTACAATGTGCCACATCATTATAAATAGCAGGCCAAGCAAACCCTTGATATTCACTATTTTGTCTAATACCAATTGGATCTGTTACAATGCCACTATTATTTTTAACTACAACTTGACAATCTTTTACTTTAGTTATTATTCCTTCTTTTGCTTGATATAAACTTAAGTTTCCTTTTTGTATAAAATAAAAGTTACCTTTTGGAAAATATAATACACCAGGCTTAGTTGTCCCTTGTTCTTGGAAATATAATTTACTATTATCTGTTAAATTTTTATCTGTAGCCCAAATTTTTGGGAAAACAGCATCTGTTTCGCTGTTTGTTGTATATTGTTTAGTATTTTCGTTAGCATTGCCAGGCTGATGAGTACAATCAACATCAAATTTACCTGAAATTAAATGGTACTTATCTACAAGGGTTGTACCATCCCATTTTTTATCTGAATGTAAAAGTCCCTCTACTTTAACTTCTAATTTAGCTGAAGTCGCGTCACTTTGTAAATTAACTAATATATTTATTGTTAATTCATGGGTTGATGTATCATACGAAAATTTACTGGTAATTGATTTAGTTGATGCCGGGGTTTCAAATAAATTATAACTCCCAGCTGAAGGCTGCGCTAATTTTGTGCCTCCTAATACTTCGGTGTATTTAAATTTATTAGCATCAGTAAGTTCGCTAACATCTATAACCCCTATATCTTTTATTAATCCAATAGGAATTACAGCTTGATATAAATAATTTGTATTATGTGGTAAATTAGTTGCGCTAGCTATAACCTTATGGCCAGATTGCCCAGGGGGAGTACTTATTAATTGATTTGTTAAATTAGCGGGGATGCTAACCATAGAACCATTTATATCATCAAGCTTACCTTCAAAAATTACTTGTAAACTTACAAAGGGGGCACTTGTGGCTGGCTTTGTTTCTGTTAATGTTGTACTATTTTTAGGGCGAATTGTAAAAGTAGCATTTGCTGATGGCTGGGAGAATGGTCTTGAATTAAAACCAATTTCTAAATTATCATTTACTTTTCTAAGCAGCAATTCCCCTCCATCAGTATAAGTATCTATAACACTATTATTACTTGCATCTAAAAATTCAAAATCGTCTGCATCGATTGAAGATTTAAATAAATATCCTGAAGATGGTGTTAATGTCCAATAATATTCAGAAGCAGCTGGAGTTGATTTTAATCCAGCACCCCCGGTTGTAGCATATGTAGTTGTTGCTGATGTATAATTACCTGAGCCACTCCCATCTTTTGAATTATTATCATAATCAAATGTAGTTGTAACATTTTTGCCCACAAGAGCGCTTATATCTAAAGTATAAGTTTCATTTTCAATTAAATTATCAATTTTTAAATCACCCGAAACAGTAACTTTATGCGTATTACTTCCTGTTCCAAATGTTAAAGAGTTTAAGCTTGTAGATGCACTATTTTGGTTAGAACCAAAATTAATATTATTATCACTTGGTTGTACACCTGCAGTATAAGTTCCAGATGGAAGAACTAATTCTATTGAAAAACTTCTTTTGTGTTTTGTATTAATATAGTCAGATATATCAAATCTATCAAGTATTGAAGAAGAATAAAACACAATAAGTGAAGCTGTTTTTCTAGATTTTATAGGTCTTAAAATTGTAACAGTATTACCTCCAAACCCAGAATCAATTTTTGATCCTTTTAAACTTTTAAATACTATAGTATAAGTTTCAGCTGTATTTCCTGCGGGAAAATCTAAAATTATTTCTTTTTTACCAGTATTATCTAATTTTATATTAATATCAGAAATTGCACTTGAACTATTACTAAATAAAACATTAACCTCCGCATCTGGTTGTCCTGAAATTGTCAATGGTCTCTGTACTTGAGTATTTGGCAAAGCAGTAATATCAATTTTTTTAGAATATATAAGTTTATCAAGTACTACTATTTTTGTTGGTATTATATTAACTGCGTAGTCTAATACACTATTTATATTATTAATAAATA
>Ga0208158_1000051_pt1 | contig 61889 bp, 73 predicted proteins | sample 8_EtaG_FD_184081 | JGI IMG/M metagenome (GOLD analysis project Ga0208158, IMG submission 184081) | Marine viral communities from the Subarctic Pacific Ocean - 8_ETSP_OMZ_AT15162 metaG (SPAdes) (version 2) | ecosystem: Environmental > Aquatic > Marine > Oceanic | place: Pacific Ocean | collected...
CGATACACTTTATGTTTACCCTCATGGATAATTATGTATCGTAGATTCGCATCGCTAATAGCTTCGATCATCTCCATACCGTACTTCTCATCGCGCCCATTGGTACACGCTGTCGGTATGTTCGGATCAACTTCTCTACTACCGATCATGTATATACCTGTCATTGGCAGATACATCGGCTCTCCCATCACCTTAACAACGGCCTTGGTCAACCGCTGTTGTGGTGTTAGTTGGTCAAATAACCCCATCGTGATCTCCTATAGTTTCGTTACGTTGTTAGTAACTGTTATGGTGTACCCTAATAACTTAAGGTCATCCACAACCGATTGAGTTAGCGTCGGTCTATTGCCCTTGGTAGTCCCTGCTATCCTTGCGAATATCTTGGACTTCTCGCAATCAGGGCGTATGTGAGTACACCCAAATGCGTAGGTCAGTTGAACTTTAAGCTCCATCGCTTCCTTGAACTCCGTTTTCGTGTACTCTAACTCTTGAAAAGAATCCATCTCATATCCTTGTGTATCTACACTCATATCTGACCTCCTATTTCTGATCCGCTGTTGTTAAGTAGCTGTTCTTGATACACCATTCAGTGAACTTCTTATTGGTCATCACCAAGTGGTGTTCGGGGTAGTCCTTACTGCACGCACTCTGGGCAAACATCGCCTGTGCCTCTGTATCTAGCCGATCCACATAAGTCATCCACGAGTCAATCAACTCTCGTGTCATTGCCCCTAAGACCTTAAACACAACCATACAAACTGCCGGTGCGTCAGGGGGTACTTTCGCACCGTTAGGATCTGTCTTGATATCCTCCAGTGAGGGTAGCTGATCCGCTAACTGTACAAAGGTATTCAGATCTGCCGCTGCCCTTGCACCGATGGCACCGATGAGTAAGGCAAAGATCGTATCGCTATCCAGTGAGTCTTGTTTCATCAAGATGTCGGATGCCGCGTGTAAAGATCTTGGTGTACAGAACTTCGCTCGCTCTTCCCTTGGATGGAAGATGTAAGGGTTTTCCGATGGATCTTTAACATCCTCGAAAGACTGAAAGACTTGTGGGTACTCCTTAACAAACCCCAATACCGAGGGGTGTAACTTATTAGGGACACCGAAATCAACGATCCATTCTTCCCACGTAGGCTTACGTACCTGTATAGATATAACCGCGTTACGTTTGTGCGCTTCCATCAAGTCACCCACGTTCTCTGCACCAAGGTTAGTTGTACAGAACACGATGCTTTCGGGATGTAACTCGTACGTACCGATCTTTCTTTCAAGCATCACTCGACGCAATGCCGATTGAACCGCTCGGTTACACTTACCGATCTCATCCAACATTAGGATGATAGGTTGGTTGATGTGCGCTCCCAACTCTTCGTTAGTCAGGTAACGTATGAACTGACCCTCACCATCGATCATCTGTACGTTCGGGATCATAATGTCCCCTAAGTCCTTAGTCGTACAGTCGAAGTAACATAGCTGGTGCTTGGGTAATCTCTTACCTAATACGGGTAACAGTGAGGACTTACCAGTACCCATGTGACCTTCCAGTATAATTGTCCTACCTTGCGTATCTTCAGTGCTTGGCCCTATGTGCTCAATGGCATCGGCGCATTGTCGGAACCCTAGTGCGTATTGTGCTTCGTATGATTGCATTTTATCGATCTCCTTTTATTAAATGTCTAGTGATGGCAAAGAATTAAGTACGTCATTCAGTGCCTGTTTTGTTTGTGTTCTTACACCTTCGTTATGCTTAAGCATATCCGCGTTGATCCCACGTTCGGTTATCGCTTCACGTAACTTCTTATGGGCAACTTGCATATCCGCATTACCGTCGAAGTTGAATCGTTCAAGCACTTCTATCATGCGCTCTACGTGTTCAACCGCTGAGTTATGGAACACATTCCTATCGGGGTTGTTCTTATACCCACCCGAAAAGTCTAGGTCTTTGGCTAATTTACTTATGTGCTTAATCGCTTCTTCCCACACACCTTTCGTAAACCTATCAAACCGCTCTCGCTGTTGAGTGTCTATGTAGTTGGTCGCTACATCCACACCCTCTTGGGCTATCCTAGTGATGAAGTTATCGTCAATCACATCTATCTCAAAGTCGATGTAGAACTTGGCTATCATCTCCTCCTTTGGCGGGTAGTCGTTCGGGTTGAACAACCCACCGCGCAACGCCTGATCTCTAATAACCGCATCATCGTAACCATTAGCGAATGGCCCATTGAGACACTCTAACTGCTGTTGTTTAAAACCACTTATTGTCTCGACGTACTCATTAAGGTCATTTGATGGGATCACATACCCACCCCGCTTTGACCAAGGATAAGCTAACCGATAGTGCGTGTTTCTAGCTTGGCCTTTATGGAACAACACTTTGTCCAACGGCTCGAACCCTACCAATAATCTCTTAAGGTAGCTGTCGCTCTTAACCGAATTTGAGGTGACGTTATTAATGTCTTGGACTTGTGCCTTAGCCTTAAGGTCTTTTACTGTGAGTTTAGGTTCGCCACAATGTAGCTGTACCATTGCCATGCTCGATTGAATCGATGGCACGTAGGCATCAGGGATCTCGATGCTTTGGGGTTGGTGAATATCCGAAAAGCTCGGATAGTTGTTTGCCGTATTTTCTTGTGTAATTACACTCATTCTTTATCTCCAGTTTGGTTTTCGTTTTGATCTTTCTCTAACTCGGCGTTGATTCGTATATCTGTTTCGGCATTGAAACGATTACGCTTTATGCGTTCATACTCCTCCATCATTGCCTCGTGTAGCCCTTTGTGCCTCTTGATAAAGGCAATCTCTTTTTCTGTCAGATTAACTGCTTCTTCAAACTCTTTTTCTATCTCGTCTGTCATTCTCTATTTCCTATTTACCAATGTGTTGAATGTCATCTTTCGGGATGACCTGATATGCGCCTTTGTTGTACGCGGGCGCGATTGTGTAACCGTCACTCTTAGGGTAAGACTTTACTGATGTAGCGTGAGCCTTGCCTTTGTGTGATGGATACGTGTCTACCCTGTATGCCGCGGGTAACTCTCGTCGAACCAGAGGCTTATCGTCTCTGACTCGGTAAGATCTTTTGGTGAGCCTACGCTTCTTTCGACCTGATAAATCGCAGCTCATATTTCCGTGAATAATCATGTGTAACTACACCCCCTTAGTGCCGATACCGTGTCTTGTAATTCTTGTGTCATTACACAAATTCTCCGTAAGTTATTGTCGTGAGAGCCACATATATCTCCCATTCATATATCTATTATACCATACGTGTCAAGTAGTGTCATATGGTGTTAGGTAATTGTAAGTAGTGTAATGTTCTATAATGTTCCATATTGTTCTAACAGGTGGGCGGGTAAGTGCTTGATAAATAAGTAATGTTCTAATGTTCGCTAAATGAGCGAAATTATGAGGGGAGGAAAATGTGCGAGAAGGGGAGAGAACATTCGTATCTTTTTTAAAGATTGAAAATGTAACCTCACTTTCTTTCTAAAAACGAACATTATAAAAATATTATATAAATATATAAATATATAAATAAATAAGAATAATACTTACCATTACTTACCATTACTTACCACTTCTACAATGTTCTTTTTTGCCTAAAAAAAAACGAACATTACGGAACATTACCCCCCATTTAGCGAACATTGCCGCCACACGGGCGTTTCGGGGCGAACATTACCCGCGACGCTACGCAGAGAACTGGTTTCAGTTTCTTGTGTAATTACATAAATTTCTTAGGGAGACGCGCCACGCTGTGCGTAAGACCTTATGCAGGGGGCGACGCTACGCAGAGAACTGGTTTCGGAGCGGTGGTGTGTGGGGCGGAGCAGCGTAGAGAACTGGTTTCAAAGGGAGCCGAAGCTCCCTGTTGGTTAAACTTTCCAAGTGCCGTGATCTGTGATCACTTTGGTGGAGACCCCGAAATAATTTGCGATCTTCTTTCGTAGGTTGTTTAGCCGGTTGTTGTACATGAGAGATCTTGTTTCTGCTTTTTTCCTTAACTTGATCTGAACTTCTAATTGCTGCTTAAGTAAACTTATTCGTATCTCGTATGCTTCCCGATCTGACATTATGTCGTTCATAGTAATTCCTTAGTGTGGGAATGCTCACGGCACTCCCGATTTGATTTAGATGATGTTGTTGTACCAAGCTAGAAATAATGCAAACGCCGCCCAAAAGGTAAATGCAATTGAACATACAATTTTGATGTGTTGGTTCCTAAAGAAGATCCTATCCTCTTCTTTCAATCTCGCGTGCGCGATCTGTCTCTCTGTCTCTGTCATTTTGTATCCTTAAAAATTTGTGTAATTACATAAAAAAGCGGGGATGCTCACGGCACCCCCATTTGCTTTACTCGTCTTCTGACTCTACTTCGTCGTCTGACTCTATGTCGTCAGGATCTGAGCCTTCTGAATCTGCCCATACTTCCTGAGATCCACCAGCTGCTAGGAATAGAAACCGGAGACATTCGCCCATCTCCATTTGGTCAGCCCCTTCGTCAGGATCTATCTCGAATAATTCATCTCTGAATTTCAAGATTGCTTCCTTCTGAGTTAGTGCCTCAACCTCTGTCTCTACAGCATCCGGCTTAGGTTTGAACGGCTTAAGGAAGTTATGAACCATGTAGTTGGCATCCTTCCTTATGGTCTGTACAGCCGTCTTCGCGTACTCGCCGTAGGTGTTACCGATCTTAGCCGGTGTCATAGTGCGGCAAGCTTGAAACACCTTATCGAGATCAAGACCGGAATTGATCTTGACATCGGATTGCATTGCCATTCCCAACTGAATGGGATAGATGAAATCAGATCGGCGTTTTTCGTGCTTATCGATTTCAGCCGGTGTCATCGTTGCCTTTTGATCTGACGACAATTTGGTTAGCGCAGCATACATTGCGTCGCCATCGATCACCTTGATCGGCGTACCTTCTTCGTCAGTATCTTCGTATGAGAATGTACCGCGAACGGCTTCTTTCCAATCTTCTGAGGATTGGTCGAGCTTGCCTTTATCCATTCCCATCTTAAGCGCAGCATCGAGTACTTCGTCTGTTAGGACATCGATATTGCTTGTTCTAGCTAACGCGCTAGAGAGTCGGTCATTTACAGTTGACAACTGTTCGTTTGATTGCACTGTGGCAGATCTCCCGTTAGTTAATGAAATGCCGGTGACGTTCTCGCCGCCGACACCTATACAATAACATAACACCGCCACGTATCAAGAAATGGCATTAGATACCACCAAAAATGTGTATTTACACAAATTAAGACCCTACCCGTACCCCATGCACCCGATACTGATCTGGGACTCCGCAATCTCCTAGTATTATTAATCTGTATGAATAAATCGGTATTTTCTGAGTTTCGACCCCCCACCCCCTCATATATAGGGAACACCCCCCTTTGGAGTCCCATAAGTAGTTGTAAAAAATTATTTTTGGTATATATTCGCGTTAACGGCTAACAACCTGCGACACATATATGAGTTTAACGATAGTCCCAGAATTGGGAGTTCCGTTTTCTCCAGAAGAATCTTACATGGACTTAAAGGTTCGCGCAGAAGCCGCTTGTAATACCGCATTAGAATTGGCAGAGCACGGATTGGATATAGAACCAACCAAAGAAGACAAGGACGTAGCGGCTAAATTGGCACTAGCCTACGCCGACGACCCCGAAAAAACCTCCAAGAAGGCGTCCTCTAAGAAGATTTCAACGCTCACGCCCGCCTCACTTATCCTAACTAACCAGATATTGAAGGAATTTGGACAGTCTGTGGTGGACAGTGCAGCCCAGATACGCCATTTGGTGACAAATAAGTTACTAATTGAGTCAGAAAACGCTGATCCCCGCATACGCGTGCGTGCATTAGAGCTATTAGGCAAGATTTCAGACGTTGGGTTGTTCTCGGAGAAGTCGGAAGTGACCATAACCCACCAATCTACGGACGATTTACGCGAAAAACTACGTAGTAAGCTCGAAAAACTCGTTAATCCGACCGAATATGTGGAGGATGCGGTGATTTTAGAGGGGGAAGCCATAGATGTAGACGAGGAATTGGGCCTTCCTGACGAAGAAGAGGAAGAATACGACGACGATGGGGATGATGACGAAGAATATGACGATGATGCAGAATGTCCGAGCCAGCCTTAGACTTTACTGAGGAAGAAGTCCAGCAAATGTTGGACAATTTGGACATTTATACGCCAGAAGAGGTCGCAGAGATCAATACGCTGGTGGATGAGCTTGCGTCACGCAGAAAAAACCAAGCAGCGTACGATGATTTGATTGAATTTTGCAAAAGAATGCAGTCGGATTTCATTGTAGGTAAACATCACAGGCTGTTGGCCGATATGCTCATGGATATTGAGCAGGGGCAGAAGGATAGAATCTGTGTCAACATCCCGCCACGGCACGGTAAGTCTAATTTAGTGTCAATTATGTACCCAGCGTGGTTTTTAGGGCGAAATCCCAATAAAAAGGTGATGATGGTGTCCCATACCACGGATTTGGCGGTAGATTTTGGCCGTAAAGTCCGTAATTTGATCGCTACAGACGAATATAAAGAGATATTCCCCACGGTTAGCCTAGCAATAGACTCTAAGTCAGCGGGTAGGTGGAATACGAACGTGGGTGGCGAATACTACGCCTGTGGTATTGGTTCATCCATCGCGGGTCGTGGTGCGGATCTGTTGTTGGTAGATGACCCTCACTCGGAACAGGACGTAATTAACGGGAATTTTGAGGTATTTGCGAAAGCTTACGATTGGTTCACGTTCGGTGCCCGTACTCGTCTGATGCCCGGAGGTCGTGTAGCGATTATCCAGACCCGTTGGCATATGGACGACCTGACAGGGCGTGTGACTAAAGACATGACGAACAATGAGCGGGCCGATCAGTATGAGGTGGTGGAGTTTCCCGCTATATTGGACACGACAGATAAGGAGAGTGGGGAGTCTATACAGAAACCCCTGTGGCCGGAGTTTTTTGATCTGGACGCGTTATTAAGAACAAAAGCGTCTATGCCGGTCTTTCAATGGAACGCCCAGTATCAGCAGGAGCCTACCGCAGAAGAGGCTGCGTTGGTGAAAAGAGAGTGGTGGCAGATATGGACTCCTGAAGATCCGCCTTCCTGTGAGTATTTAATTATGTCTCTGGATGCCGCAGCCGAGACTCATAACCGTGCAGACTATACGGCCCTCACTACGTGGGGGGTGTTTATGAATGAAGAGACCGATTCGTATAATATTATCTTGCTAAATAGTATAAAAAAGCGTATGGAGTTCCCTGAGTTAAAAGAGCTGGCGATGGATGAGTACGCTGGGTGGGAGCCGGACGCGTTTATTGTGGAGAAAAAGAGTGCGGGAACAGCCCTTTATCAAGAGATGAGGCGCATGGGATTGCCTGTACAAGAGTATACCCCTCACAGGGGGTCTGGTGATAAACTAGCGCGGCTAAACTCAGTAGCAGACATCGTAGCGTCTGGTATATGCTGGGTTCCTGAAACGAGGTGGGCTGAAGAGGTAATTGAAGAGATTGCAGGATTCCCGTTTATGAGCCATGATGACTTGGTTGACTCCACGGTTATGGCATTAATGCGCTTCAGGCAGGGCGGCTTTATTCGTCTGCCAAGTGATGAACCGGAAGAAACGGTCTACTTTAAACAACGTAGAGGCGGGTATTACTAATGGCGATTGAGAAAGGATTATATGCGGCACCTGATGGGTTAGAGGGTGAGTTACTGTCTAGGGAAGAGCAAGAGCTAGAAATTGAGATCGTTAACCCTGACATGGTGACACTCGATGATGGCAGTGTAGAGATCACGATAGTACCCGGTTCAGGGATGGAAGGAGAGATGTCCTTCGATATGAATCTAGCTGATGTGCTAGATGAAAGTGACTTAAATGAGTTATCTCAAGAGATTCTTGGTTCTATAGACGCAGATATAGATAGCCGCAAAGATTGGGCGGATACGTTTGTTAAAGGACTAGATGTACTTGGGTTTAAGTACGAAGAAAGAACAGAACCGTGGGAAGGGGCTTGTGGAGTTTACTCTACGGTCTTAGCAGAAGCGGCCATACGTTTCCAAGCGGAGACAATGAGTGAGACCTTTCCAGCAGCAGGGCCAGTACGGACTAAAATCCTTGGGGAAGAAACGAAGGACAAGGAAGATGCTTCGTTAAGAGTTAAGGCGGATATGAACTATGAGCTAACTGAGCGCATGGTTGAGTACCGCCCTGAACATGAGCGTCTACTGTATAGCCTTGGTCTGGCAGGATCAGCATTTAAGAAAGTATATTTTGATCCGAACTTGGGTAGACAGGTCGCTGTCTATATCCCTGCTGAAGATGTGATAATTCCTTACGGAGCGTCGAACATTGAGACAGCAGAGCGTGTCACCCACGTTATGCGTAAGACTAAGAATGATCTTAAGAAACTACAGGTTAGTGGGTTCTACCGAGATTTTGATTTAGGTGATCCGCAGCCGTTTCATACTGACATAGAGAAAGCCAAGGCAGAAGAAGGCGGATTCTCTTTAACTGATGATAATCGGTTTGCAGTTTACGAAATCCATGCAGATTTAATTATTGAAGGGTTGGATGACTCTGAAGATGAAATTGCAAAGCCTTACGTTGTTACGATAGAGAAAGGTTCAGGTGAAGTATTAGGCATCCGTAGAAATTGGAATCCTGACGACCAACTTACTTTAAAACGCCAGCATTTCGTACATTATGTTTATGTCCCCGGCTTTGGATTCTACGGGTTAGGGTTGATACATATAATAGGGGGGTACGCGAAAGCGGGTACGTCTCTTATACGGCAGTTGGTGGATGCAGGGACACTATCTAATCTTCCGGGTGGTTTAAAGGCCCGTGGCTTACGTATTAAAGGGGATGATACCCCGATAGAGCCGGGTGAGTTTAAAGATGTAGATGTCCCGTCAGGAAGTATCCGCGACAACATTATGACGCTTCCTTACAAGGAACCGAGTCAGACTCTACTAGCACTCCTTAATCAGATTACTACAGAAGGTAGACGGTTAGGGGCAATTAGTGACATGAATATCTCTGATATGTCAGCTAATGCGCCGGTAGGTACGACTCTGGCGTTGTTAGAACGCACCCTCAAGCCTATGGCAGCGGTACAGGCACGCGTCCACTACGCGATGAAGCAAGAGTTTAAATTGCTTAAAGCGATTATAGAGGAGTATGCGCCCGCAGAGTACGGGTATGAGCCGGTACGAGGGGAAGTTAGCGCACGACAGGCAGATTACGCGTTAGTGGATGTAATTCCTGTTAGTGATCCTAATAGTTCCACAATGGCACAGCGGGTAGTTCAGTATCAAGCTGTCCTACAAATGTCTCAATCTGCACCTCAGATATATGATTTGCCGCAGTTACACAGACAGATGATCGAGGTGTTAGGGGTTAAGAACGCGGATAAGTTAGTGCCCACGGAAGATGATGCCAAACCGACAGATCCTGTTAGTGAGAATATGGACGCGTTGATTGGTAAACCGATGAAAGCGTTTATCTACCAAGACCATGACGCTCATATCGCAACTCACCAAGCGTTTATACAAGATCCTATGATTGCTCAAACCATTGGGCAGAACCCACAAGCGCAACAGATTATGGCGTCCTTACAGGCGCATATAGCAGAGCACCTTGGGTTTAGATACCGCAAGCAAATAGAAGAGAAGTTAGGTGTACCATTACCGGCACCCAACGAAGAGATGCCGGAAGATATGGAAGTTAATCTGGCAAGGTTGGTGGCTGATGCTGGTAAACAGCTTACACAGGCCCATCAACAAGCGGCAGCGCAGCAACAAGCCCAGCAGCAAGCACAAGATCCTTTGGTGCAGATGCAACAAGCTGAGTTGCAGCTTAAAGGTCAGGAAGCGCAACGCAAAGCGCAGAAAGATCAGGCAGATATACAACTTAAAGCAGCAGAACTGGAAAGGAAGACCAAGAAGGATCAGGCAGATGCTGCGGTAGATATGGAACAACTTAAGTTGGACAGGGAAGAGCTGGTTATCGATGCGAAAAAATCAGGCGTGAAAATGGCGGCTGATCGACGTAGAGATAATACCAAATCGGATTTGGACTTACTTAAAGTAATGAATGAGGGCAAAAAAGGTAAAGAATAACTATGGCAAAAACCATCTTTGATGTGCTTAAAGAAAAAATCGAGGAAGATAAAGCCTCTGCATTAGAATTTCTTGGTGGTGGGGGAGCTAAAGACTACTCCCAGTACTCAGAAGTAACAGGTTTAATTCGGGGTCTACAAACCTGTTTAGGATACATAGATGACCTCTCGCGTAATTATTTGGAAGATGACGATGGCTAAAGCAGCAAAATCAGTAGAGATGATGGAACAGGAACTTGAGGAACAACTACCGAAACCTGTAGGTTATAGAGTGTTAGTAGCACTTCCCAATATCGAAGAGACTTTTGATGGTTCTGACCTGATAAAAGCAAACACGACCAAACACCATGAGTACATTATGTCCATAATAGGGCTTGTAGTGGATATGGGTAGCGAGGCTTATGGAGATAAAGAAAGATTCTCCTCTGGGCCGTGGTGTAAACAAGGTGATTATGTTATGTTTCGCGCCAATACGGGTACACGATTTACCGTAGGTGGGCAAGAATACCGTTTAATGAATGATGATTCTATCGAGGCAGTAGTAGCTGATCCTCGTGGTGTACAGAGAGCATAGGAGGTAAAACATGGCATTTCAAAAAGTAGAATACTCATTTCCAGAGGGCGAAGAGAAAGAATCGGTGGACACAGATATAGAAATAGAAGACTCTGGTGCTATTGAAGTAGACATTTCAGGTAAAGCGCCAGAACCTGAAGCAAAAGAAGAGACGGTTGAAGAAGCTGTAGATATAGAGGTGGTTGATGACACCCCTAAAGCGGATCGAAACCGTAAACCTTCAGATCCTCCGACAGAGGTTACAGACGAAGAATTAGAGGAGTATTCTGAAAAGGTACGTAATCGTATAAAGCATTTTAGTAAAGGCTACCATGATGAACGTCGTGCTAAAGAATCTGCCCAACGGGAGAAAGACGAATTAGAACGTCTTGCTCAACGACTTGTTGATGAAAACAAGGAATTAAAAGGCAGTGTAACTAAAAACCAAAATGCGTTATTAGAGCAAGCCAAAAAGAATACGACCGCTGAATTAGAGCAAGCGAAACAAGAATACCGCAGCGCACATGAGGTAGGTGATACAGATGCGCTGCTTAATGCTCAAGAGAAACTAACTACTGCTAAATTAAGGGCAGACAAGTTAGATAATTTTGAAATACCTTCTTTACAGGAAGACGAAACTCCTGTACAACAAGGCGAATACGACACCCGTACGCAGAATGTCGAACGTGATGTAAAAGCCGAGGAGTGGGCAGAAGCTAACCCTTGGTTTAATACAGACGATGAGATGCGTGGATACGCATACGGGTTGCATACTAAACTCATTAAAGGAGGAGTTGATCCACAAAGTGACGAATACTATGAGACTATTGATTCTCGTATGCGAACGACATTCCCTGATTACTTTCAGGAAGAACCGGAAGTTGAGAAACCGAAGCGACAATCTAACGTGGTTGCACCCGCTACGCGGAGCACAGCACCTAAAAAGGTGAAACTAACGCAAACACAAGTGGCCCTCGCCAATAGGCTTGGAGTTCCACTAGAAGAATACGCCAAACAGGCTGCACTTGAAGAGAGGAGACAAAATGGCTGAGAACAGACTAAATCGTGAAAACACTACTCGGGAAAAGAATGTCCGAAAGCGAGCTTGGCAGCGTCCAGAGACGTTACCATCACCTACGCCACAAGACGGATATGAGTTTCACTGGGTTCGTGTTAGCACACAGGGACTGGTCGATGCTACTAATGTTTCTTCTAAGTTACGTGAAGGTTGGGAACCCTGTTTAGCAAAGGATCACCCCGAGATTACGATGGTCACTGTAGAGCAAGAACGCTTTGCAGATAATGTTGTAATCGGTGGATTGATGCTTTGTAAGGCTCCAAGAGAATTGGTCGAAGAACGTAATGAGTACTTTGACCAGCAAACACAATCTCAAATGGCCTCTGTGGATAACAACCTAATGCGCGAAAATGATGCTCGTATGCCTCTATTTAATGATAGGCAATCGAAAGTCACTTTCGGACAAGGCAATTAAACATTTTAGTTTTTAGAGGTTAATTATGGCATATCCTACTGTTGATGCCCCTTACGGACTAAAGCCGGTTAATTTAATCGGTGGGCAAGTTTTTGCTGGGTCTACTCGTCAGATAAAAATCGCTTCCAACTACGGCACCGCTATTTTCTATGGTGATGTTGTTAAGTATGCAAACGATGGTACTCTGAACATTGACTCTGGCACGACTACTGCCACTCCTATCGGGGTTTTTCTTGGGTGTACGTACACTGATCCTTCTACTAGTCAACTGACATTTAGGCAATCATATCCTGCAAGCACTGTTGCAAGTGATATTATGGCTTATGTGCTAGATGATCCTGACGCACTATTTAAAGTAGCTGCGGTATCAGGTACAACGACTGTAGCTGGTTACGGACGTACTATCGTAAACAATAACGTATCATTGGTTCAAAATACTGGATCAAGTGTTACGGGTAATTCCAAAGTTGGTATTCTCGGTAGCTCCGCTGCAACTACTGCCACTCTCCCTATCAGGATTGTTGATGTAGTTCCAGATACTGCTACCGCGTCAGATACCTTTGTTGAATTTATAGTTAAGTTCAACTTTGGGGATCACCAATATTATAACGCTACTGGCGTATAGGAGTAATTTAATATGGCTATTTCTCGCGCCCAACTATTAAAGGAACTCCTACCCGGACTAAACGCTTTGTTTGGTATGGAGTACGCTAAGTATGGGGAAGAGCATAAGGAGATTTTTGAATCAGAATCTTCTGACCGTTCTTTTGAAGAAGAAACCAAACTGTCCGGTTTCTCTGCTGCACCTGTTAAGAACGAAGGCTCTGCCATCGAGTATGACAATGCACAGGAAGCATGGACTGCTAGGTACAATCACGAAACTGTGGCTATGGGCTTTAGTGTTACAGAAGAGGCTATCGAAGATAACCTTTATGACTCACTATCGTCTCGCTACACTAAAGCTTTGGCTCGCGCTATGGCGTACACCAAGCAAGTAAAAGGTGCTTCAATTTTGAACAACGCTTTTGCTGCTGGTACTACCTATGGTGATGGTCAGACTTTGTGTTCCACGGCTCACCCGTTAGTATCTGGAGGCACAAACTCTAATCGTCCTACTACAGCATCTGACCTTAACGAGACTTCATTAGAAGCCGCAGTTATTCAGATTGCCGGATGGACTGACGAAAGAAGCCTTCTTATCGCGGCACGACCCACTAAACTCATTATCCCACCCGCATTGCAATTCGTTGCGACTCGGTTGTTGGAGACTGAGGGTAGGGTTAGTACGGCAGATAATGACATCAACGCATTACGTAATAATGGTTCAATCCCAGAGGGATACGCAATTAACCATTATCTTACCGATACTGATGCGTGGTTTGTTATGACTGACATACCTAATGGTCTAAAGCACTTTACTCGTACACCAATGTCTACATCTATGGATGCTGACTTTGATACGGGTAATAGTCGTTACAAGGCCAGAGAGCGATACTCGTTTGGGGTAAGTGATCCACTTGGGATTTTTGGATCGCCCGGAGCGTAATACGCAGATCGAAGATGGGGGTACTTGTTACCCCCTTTTTTTTGTTATAAGATCAGGTTTGCCCTGACAGTTACATACCGTAGCTGACACTAGCCAAGACAGGAGACAAACATGGCTGTTACTACCTTTTCAGGCCCAGTTCGCTCGCAGAACGGGTTCCAACAAATTTCTAAAAACGCTACTACTGGAGCCGTTACGGTTACTAGTGGTGATAAAATGGCAGTTGAAGCCACTTCGGATGCTGGTATTGAAGGCACCGCAGGAGTTTATGTAACTCAAGTTAATCGCTTAAAGAGTGATGTTGACACTAACGTAAATGTCGTTAAGACAACAATTATGATTGATCTTACAGGTTTACGAGATGGTGGTACTGCTGGTGATATCATCGGTAAAGATGGTGACGGTGTAGCCTTTATTGGACAGGTTACCACTGCTAACCAAGGTACTGTATTCGGTGTAACCATGACTTGTGTAGAAACTCCTGCTGGCGGTGGCACAGACATAGATCTGTATTCTGCTACTGAAGGCACAGGTGTTAACGACACAGCGATTGGCGACTTAACTGAAACTCAGATTATCAACGCTGGTGCTGCTTCCGCAGGGACTATGGTTGCTGGCGGGGACATCGCAGCAGACCAATACTTGTATTTAGTAGGCCAAGGCACAGGTCATGCTGCTTATACAGCGGGCCGGTTCCTGATTGAGATCACTGGGTACGACGTAGCATCATAAGGAGGTAAGTATGTCTTCTGACATTCAATCGACCTTTATAGAGGCCGCTACGGCAGATGCTGACGGGGTTTGTACTTCACAGACTCCATCCGGGGCTGGTAACCTCACTATAAACGGTACGTTAGCAGATGGCGGGGCGGTTACATTTGACCAGCCTCGACAAATTACTGTTACAGGCGGTAGCGATGAGTCTGGTAAAACATTTACTGTTACAGGTACGGATGAAACAGGCACTGCTGTTTCAGAAGTAATTACAGGCCCAAATGCTACTACTGTCACTAGTACAGGTTATTTTGCAACCATTAGCCAGATTGCTGTATCAGCAGCAACTGCTGGGGCCATAACAGTGGGTTCTGCGGCTACCATAGCGGCTCCTATCTTTAGAGGTAGGCTACGGCTTCGTGGTATGTATGTGGTCAATACAGGTTCAGCAGGGACTATTACGTTCAGGCAGACCTCGGCTACAGGCGCAATTAAAATGCAATTTAATACGGTATCTTCAGCCAATACGACTCAGTATCCTGATGTACCGGATGATGGGCTATTGTTTGTGAGTGGCGGGTATGTCTTGTACACACAAACACACTTGTCTTCTATGACGTTATTTTATTCGTAGAAGATGCGTAGCTATTACAGAACTGGCGGGCAGGTTAAGCGTAGGAAGGCTGCAAAACGCAAACCAGATGATATGCCCGCTAGGAACAAAAAGAATTTTCGTTCTACTAAAAGTGGAGCGGGGATGACTAAAAAAGGAGTCGCAGCTTACCGAAGGAAGAACCCCGGAAGTAAGCTACAGACTGCTGTGACGGAAGATAAACCGAAAGGTAAACGAGCAGCACGAAGAAAGTCTTATTGTGCTCGCTCTGCGGGTCAGATGAAAAAATTCCCTAAAGCAGCTAAAGATCCTAATTCTAGGTTGCGACAGGCGCGGAGACGGTGGAAATGTTAATATGGCATATTTACAGAGTAACATTCCGTACTTTAAATGTTGGGTACGGAAAGAATATACACACAACCATGAGAAGTATCATGGCGAGTTTATTCATGCGATGGCGATTGCTGTCACAACAATGCCGACAAGGTGTTTAAGTTTTCAGTTAATTTTTACTGGAGCAGAGACCTATGACGACAAAAAGAAATCAAATACACATGGAGGGGCCATGTGGGCGCGTATGCCAATTACCGCCTTGGTCGGAGATACCCCTTTTGAAGAATGGCCTGAACCAATGCCGGTATGGGCTGCACAACCTTGGGACTGTAGTTCCAGAGATCATGCAGTCTATGTATTGGACAGAACAACGCCTTGTCCTTGGTTGGCAAAGATAGATAGTGAGTTTTATCCGGCTAAATATATGTTCACAGTAGATTATACAAACAATGAAATTGCTGACGATCCTGCTCAACATAAACAGAGTCATGTGCTTGAGCTTTTAGATGCAGGAGAGTGGACAGGTAATATCGTTGCTTTACCGAATAATCGAGTGCGGGTAACTCATCCAGCTTGGTTTGAAACAGGAGAAGGTGCGCCAGATTTTAAACCGTCTCAACACATTCACTACAGTAAATCAGATTTAGACTATACACTTGATGTAAATCAGGTGTTCAACAATTTATACGCGGAGTGACGGCATGGCTAATAGAGAATCAGCGGCAGAAAGACTAGAACGTAGGAGAAGGGAAGAAGGTACAGATGGTACGGCCCAAGACCTACGAAAAATGGGTAAGGCTATAAAAGGAGCTGGTAAGGCCATGTTTGGCATAGAAGGCAATTCCCCTTCGCAAAGATTAGAACGTGCGCGAAGAGAAGAAGCAGCGGCTAAACGTAGACCTACAAGTGACATGAAAGGCGTAAAGTTGAATCGTGAAAGAGGTATGTCTAGTAGACAGACTAGCCCTAAAACTATGACTGCTGCGGAAAGAAGGGCAGCAGGTAGGACTAAGCAAAGTCGAAGGGGCACAGTAGAGGTTAAGAAGGAACCTTCTGCTTTTACAAAGGTAGAACGTCCACCTAAAACTAACATTAAGCCTCCTAAATCTGATATGAAAACTGATATGTCCGAAGGGCGGTCACAAGTATCAGCAGATAGGGGTACAGGTACTGGGCTACCCAGAACTATTGGTTCAGCTAGGAAACAAGCTGAAAAGAAGGGCACAAAAGCTAAAACTTTCATGTCTAAATCAGGTAAGGCTAAAGCCGCTGTTACCGCAGAAGAGTTGGCTAAATTCCGTAAGAAAGCTGGCAATACCAATTTAACTTACAGAGGAGCGTTACGTAAGTTCCTTAATGAGCGAGATGGTTTAACTACTAAAAAAGCTTATGAAACGAAGAAGCCCAAGAAGATGATGGGTGGCGGTATGATGAAAACCAAAGGTATGAAAGCCGGTGGTAAGATGAAGACTAAAGGTATGAAAGCCGGTGGTAAGATGAAGACTAAAGGTTATATGGCTGGCGGTAAGATGAAGTCCAAAGGATACAAGAAAGGCGGTAAGGTTCGTGGCGCAGGTATAGCTCGTAAGGGTGTAAGACCTGCTAAGATGTATTAATGCGTAGATACTATAAGTCAGGCGGGAAGATATGTGCAAAAGGTAAGGCTTGGGCTAAAAAAACCTTTGATACATATCCGTCTGCTTATGCGAATATGGCAGCATCTAAATACTGTAAAGATCCTAAGTATGGTAAGGGCAAAAAGAAAAAGACGAAGCGAAAAAAGGCAGCTTAGATGGGCCAGTTGAAAAAATGGCGGGATCAAAAATGGGTTCGTATTGGTACAGATGGTAAGATCAAAGGAGAATGTGGTACTTCTAAAGATAAAAAGAACCCAGATAGGTGTCTGCCATTAGCTAAAGCTAGATCTTTAAGTCAAGCAGATAGGGCTACAACTGCTCGCAAAAAGAAAAAAGCGGGGGCCAAAGGACAAACAGTAGTATCGAATACTAAAAAGGCAAAGGTACGAACCGCAAAACGTGGTGGTTTAATGCAAGTACGCGAAAACCATAAAGGTTGTGGCGCGGTTATGCCGGGACGTAGGAAGAAAACTCTATATGTATAACGGAGAACAGTATGGACAAATTTGAAGTTTATCAAAACGGTAACTTTGTAGATGGTAGGCCCGTATTCCAAATTGGTGTTAAACAGGAAGACGGTTCTTACGCTATTGTAGATGGCGACTTAATGAGTGAGGAAGAAGCGAAAGTTAGGTTGGAAGAATTGCAGCCCTCTAAAAAAGCCACTGCCAAGAAAGAACCCGTTAAGAAAGCAGCTAAGAAGAAGTAGATGGCTACCTCTGGTACAACCGCATTTAACCCCGACTTTACCGAAATAGCGGAAGAAGCGTGGGAACGTGCTGGGCGTGAAATGCGTTCAGGTTATGACTTACGAACCGCTCGTAGGTCTATGAATTTATTGACTATTGAATGGCAAAATAGAGGGATAAATTTATGGACTATAGAAGAAGGTTCAGTCACGTTAACTGAAGGTACGTCTGAATATGATCTACCTAATGATACGGTAGACTTGCTAGAGCACACTATTCGTACAGACTCAGGAAATGCTACTACACAGCAAGATCTTACAATAAGCCGTATTAGTGTAAGCACTTATGCGTCTATCCCTAATAAGTTATCAGAAGGTAGGCCCATACAGGTTTATGTAGAACGCCTTCGTACAACTCCTAAGATTAATGTCTGGCCTGTACCCGATAAAAGTGGGTATGTGTTCTATTATTGGCGTATGCGACGGATAGAGGACGCAGGTAACGGTGTAGAAACCGCAGACATGAACTTTCGATTTTTACCTTGTTTGATGGCGGGATTGGCTTATTACATTTCACAAAAAGATCCTGAGTTGATGCCGCGTGTCCCTATGTTAAAAGAAATTTATGAAGAACAGTTTGCATTGGCAGCAGGAGAAGATAGAGAAAAAACTTCTGCTAGATTTGTTCCTCGTATCGGGTATGTTTAGTTATGGCGAACCGTTTTGCATCAGCCCGAAAAGCATTAGGGATTTGTGATGTTTGCGGATTCCAATACAAGTTAAGAGAACTTAAAGACTTAATTGAGAAGGGCAGAAATACACATATAAAAGCGTGTCCTGAATGTTGGAACCCAGACCAACCACAGTTAAAACTAGGTGATTTTCCTGTTAATGATCCGCAAGCAATACGAGATCCACGTTCAGATAGTGCAGAACTAACAGAGAGTAGGGACACCCAATGGGGGTGGAACCCGGTGGGGGTAGGAAGAGACCCGTATGATTTAACGCCTAATGATTTAATAGGAACAGGTGAAGTAGGAACAGTAACTATAGTGACCTCATAGGAGCATAAGATGAATGTATTTGGTATGGAAGAAGTTAAAGTCCACAAAAACAAAGGTGTGCAGCCTGTTAAAGGAGCACCTAAACCTGATATGAGCGGTGTAAAAACTTCTGGTATTAAGATGCGTGGTGCAGGTGCTGCGACTAAAGGCACGATGGTACGTGGTACGCTTGCATGAGTATGACTTACGCCCAATTAACGGCGAATATAGAGGATATCTGTGAGACTTCCTTTACAAGCGACCAGCTTGCTATGTTTACCCAACAGGCTGAACAGACTATTTATAATACTGTACAGCTTCCTTCGCTTCGTAAAAATGTGACAGGAGCGTTGACTTCGGGTGTTAAGTACTTATCAGTACCTACAGATTATCTCTATACATTTAGTTTAGCAGTGCTTGATTCGGATGGCGCGTTTACATACCTATTAAATAAAGATGTTAATTTTATACGAGAAGCGTACCCCAACCCTTCAACTACGGGAGCGCCGAAGCATTACGCTGTATTTGATGATTCTTCTTTTATTCTAGGGCCAACCCCGAACAGTGGGTATACGATGGAGTTGCACTACGGGTACTATCCTGAATCCATTGTTACAGCAAGCACACTACCTTGGTTAGGAGAGAACTTTGACTCCGCTCTATTAAATGGTGCTTTAGTAGAAGCAATCAGGTTTATGAAAGGCGAGCCAGATATAGTTCAGCTTTATAACAATATGTATTTACAATCTATAGCCCTATTAAAGAATTTAGGAGATGGTAAATTACAACAAGATACGTATCGTTCAGGTCAGTTTAGTATGCCTGTAACATAAAGAGGTATTATGTTTAAGTTAGCAGTCGATTCAAGTATAGGGGATGTTGTTGTTAAAACGACTGAAAATAGAGGTTTGTCTCCTGAAGAACTAGCTGAACGGGCTGTTGAACAAATAGTCAGCGTTTCAGATTCGGTAGATCCTATAGTAAGGCAACAGGCAGAAGCATTTAAAAATCGCATTTATCATGTGGTTTTGGGTATTATTAAACAAGCGGTTAAGAGCGATAGAACAACGCTTGTTAACGAGTTTATTCAGCAGGGTCATTCAGATGTTGCTGATATTTTAAGGAGACTATAATGGCTATCACGACAGCTATGGCGACCTCGTTTAAATCCGAGCTTTTACAGGGAATTCATAATTTCCAGAACGGCTCTGGTGGAGGGACGACTACTACTACGGGTACAGGCAATACCTTTAAGATTGCTTTGTATACTAGTAGTGCAACTATGTCAGCATCTACTACTGCTTATGCAACGACTAACGAGGTTTCTGCTACAGGCACAGGGTATACCGCTGGCGGCAATACACTTACTAATGTAACTCCAAGTTCATCAGGTACAACAGCATTAACCGATTTTGCCGACAGCACTTGGTCAAGCAGTTCAATCACGGCAAGGGGGGCGTTAATTTATAATTCCTCTACTACAGCCGGTTCTGCTAACAGGGCAGTAGCTATATTGGACTTTGGAGCGGATAAGACATCCACAAGTGGTGACTTTACTATCCAGTTTCCAGCAGCAGACGCTAGTAACGCGATTATAAGAATCGCATAGGATATAACGTGTGGCTGACATTAAGGTTGCATTTAGCGGATGGAATTCGTCTTCTCATGGATGGGGTGACGGAACGTGGGGTAATGGTGAGGCAGTACCTGATGCGACAGGCACTCTTGGCACCGTCTCGATTAGCGCGGATGCGAATGTCAGCGTCACAGGAGTTGCAGGAACAGCGACCCTTGGATCGATTTCTATATCCGCTGATGCGAATGTTAGTCCTACTGGGGTATCAGGCACTGGTACTCTTGGTACGCTTACGGTCACGGGTACAGCAAATGTCACTCCCACAGGGGTGGCGGGTACAGGAACGCTTGGGTCAGTTTCAGTCTCGGCTGACGCAAATGTTTCACCCACGGGTGTTGCTGGTACAGGAGCTTTGGGATCGGTTACGGTTACGGGTACGGCGACAGTCTCTGTCACAGGCGTGGCAGGAACAACAGGGCTTGGAAGCGTCACCGCAATCACAAGCAACACAATCCCTGTTACAATGGACGCGCTTACAGGGTATATTGGAGCGGTTACGTTCGATGGAGATGCGAATGTCGTTCCAACAGGCGTTAGCGCGACAGGTGCAGTCGGTACGCCGAATATATGGAGTCTTATTGACGATGGACAAACGCCCAATTGGGCCGCGATTAGTGATAGTCAGACACCGAATTGGTCAACTATTGATGACAGTCAAACACCGAATTGGGAAGAGGTAGCATAAATGGCAACTTACGTTAATGATCTAAGATTGAAAGAAATCGCCACTGGCGACGAATCTGGAACTTGGGGAACAAGCACAAATACAAATTTGGAGCTAATCGCTGAAAAATTCGGGGCGGCAAGCGAGGCTCTTTCGGACGCTAGTACTGCTACCATAACGATGGCGGATGGGACTAGTGATGCCTTTCGCTCAATGGCCCTTACCCTTACAGGATCTCTCTCACAGGCTTGTACGGTCACGTTAGCTCCAAATACTCTTTCTAACGTATGGGTAGTTCAGAACTCCGCTGGCGATACAGTCACATTAACCGCAGGAACAGGCGCAAATGTGGTCATACCAAATGGCGGTATCCGCATGGTCGCTAGTGATGGTGCTGGCGCTGGCGCAGCGGTCACAGATGTACTCGACGTATTAGGCGGTACAGGCAACGTAGGGCTTGGTTCGGGTGCGTTTGGCACAGGGCTTACCACAGGTACAGATAACGTAGCGATAGGTGAAGCTGCGGGTGATGCGTTGACTAGTGGTTCTGACAATACGTTTGTTGGTGACAATGCGGGTGGTGCGACAACTACGGGAGCGCAGAACACTGCGATGGGAGAAGGTTCTCTGTTAACTAACTCCACAGGAACTCACAACACAGCGTTGGGAAGATCGGCTTTATATAGCGCAACCACGGCTGATTATAATACAGCGGTGGGCAGTGGCGCGATGTACGCTGCGACAACTGGGGCGCAAAATGTTGCGGTTGGCCGAAATGCGTTAAATGCTGTTACTACTGGTGCTTCTAACACCGCTGTTGGGTATGAAGCACTAGACTCGAACACCACCGCCTCAAACAGCACAGCGGTTGGACATGCGGCTTTAACGGCCAACACCACTGGAGCAGAAAACACGGCTATTGGCAAGAGTTCTCTTGCAGCTAATACCACAGGAACTCAAAATGTTGGGTTGGGCAGTTCTACTTTAGATGCAAACACAACAGGCAACTACAATGTAGCATTAGGAACTAGTGCTCTGGGAGCTAACACCACCGCTTCAAACAACACAGCGGTTGGACATAATGCTCTTACGGCTAACACCACTGGGACATCTAACACTGCTGTTGGGTATGTAGCACTTACGTCAGCCACTACCGCAGACAATAACACAGCGGTGGGCTATGGTGCAGGAGATGCTTTGACAACTGGTGGAGACAACACGGCTGTAGGTACTGTTGCTTTAAGTGCAGCTACTACGGGAACTCTTAACGTGGCAGTGGGATCAAGCGCATTAGTTTCTCTCACAACCGCAGATATGAACACGGCGGTAGGATTTAACGCAGGTGGTTCAATAACGACAGGTGAACAAAACACAATTATGGGCCACAGGGCTGGAGATGCTCTGACCACTGGTACTTATAACACTGCATTAGGTGACTATGCGTTAAGTGCAGCCACTACTTCAACCGCTAACGTAGCTGTTGGTAAAGATGCGTTGTTACGGGTCACTACTGGAAATGGTGCTAACGTAGCAGTGGGCTACCTTGCTGGAGATCATTTAACAACAGGTGAAACTAATGTATTAGTTGGAGCTAACTCTGGTGACGCATTAACCACGGGCGGCAACAATATAGCAATCGGTTATGGTGCGTTAGATGCTCAAACTACTGTAAGTGGTAACACAGCGGTGGGTCATGAGGCATTAAGTGGAAACACCACTGCTGATGCAAACGTCGCAGTTGGTTATCGTGCTGGAAAAGCAATTACAACTGGTTCAAACAACACTGGAGTGGGTTATAGAGCATTAGAAGACACAACTACAGGTATTGGGAATACAGCAGTAGGACTTGATGCTTTATCGAATAACACCACAGGAGATAGCAACACCGCTCTGGGTGCGTCTGCTTTTAGGGATCTAACTGGAGGTGGAGCAAATGTATCGATTGGTGCATCAGCAGGTTTAAGTACAACAACAGGTAATTATAATGTGTTTATGGGGTATGAAGCTGGCGAGGCTAATACCACAGGAGCAAACAATGTAGCGGTTGGATTTAGAGCATTAGAAACTACCACGACCGCCACTGAAAGCACAGCTCTTGGTATGTATGCGTTAAATAACTCTCAGGTTGGAGGTAATACGGCGGTTGGGTATTCAGCGGCGGGGGCTAACACTACTGCTACTGGCCAAACTGCTGTTGGATATAGGGCGCAAGAAGATGCTACTACTGGGGGTAACAATACCTCGGTGGGGCATTATGCAGGTCACTCAATAACGACTGCCTCCCAGTGTACGTTTGTAGGTTCTGTAGCGGGGAATTCAACAGCAGCAACCACAGGTATTTATAACACTGGAGTTGGTTACGGCGCGTTAAATCCTGTTAGTACAGGGCAATATAACGCAGCTTTTGGTGGGTTGGCTTGTCAAAGTATAAGTACAGGTAGCTATAACACTGGGCTTGGTGGGTATATACCGGGGGGTGGTATAACAACTGGAGATGGTAACACGATTATTGGTTACGCGGCAGCATACAACGGTGTAACACTTGTTACAGGTTCTTATAATATTTGTATTGGAATGAACGCGCATACAAGTGCAAATAATTCCGATGCAGAAATGGTTATGGGTTACAACGTGACTGGTGTTGGGAATAGCAACTTTACATTTGGTTATAATACTACAGACAGTAATATTCAATTTGGTGCAACAACTATCACTGCTCCTTCTGATGAGCGACTTAAAGAAGACATTCAAAATGAAAAAGTAGGTCTTCAATTTATTAATGAACTAAGACCTGTCACCTATCTTTGGAGAAAAGCTAAAGATGTGCCTTCAGAAATGAAAGCGCACGATCCTGATTCTGAAGAACGAGTAATGAACGGTAAGTATAACCACGGATTTATTGCTCAAGAAGTCAAAGAAGTGATTGATCGGTATGACTTGAAAGATGGTTTTGATATGTGGATGGAAGACGGTGAGGATGGAAGGCAGAGAATTGGAGAAGCGGCTTTAATGCCAATAATGGTTAAAGCAGTTCAAGAGCTTTCTTCTAAAGTAGACGATTTGGCTGAAAAACTTAATAACTGCAATTGTGAATAGGAGACAAGAGCAATGGCAATAAAGAAAACATTAATACGAGCGGTTCCATCTAATGAAGACGGTAAGGTAGTTATCTGGAGTCTTACAATGAAGTACGAGCAGGGTACGGAAGGGAAAGATGATTATTATTCAAATGAAAAAGTTGCTACTGTTCATGCGACAGAAACAAACCCAGATGAATCAACTACGACTAACTTTACAGCCAAAGCTGAAGGTGATTGGACTAAGAAAGAGCTTGAAGATCTTTGCCCAACGGCTACATGGGATGTGATATTTGCAAGTCAATATGATTCAATAATTACGAATCCCGCTAAAGAAGCTGTTTCTAATAATGAGTTTGTGTTGCCCAGCTAATGGAGCCGCAACCTTATCAATTTCATACGTTGCCAGCGGTATTTATGCTAGAAGCACAACTATCGGAAAGCATGGTAGGAACTCTTAACGACTACCTCGATAAGCTGATGGTAGATGAGGGCCGAATAGATCATTCGGGTACGCTCGTAGGACAGATAGGGCATGGTCAACAACTTACAATGGATCATCTTTGTGAAGAGTTAAGTGATTTTAACATTCTAATCCAAGGGTTAGCGATGGATTACATTAAGCAGTTTTGCGCTGCGTCTGGTAATCCATTAACAGGTAAAAGGGAGGTACTGACTGATGAGCTTTGGTCGGTACACAGCTACGAGCGAGACTACAACCCAATACACGATCATGGCACTAAAACCATTATGGGTGTCTCTTGCACCACATGGACAAAAGTACCGCAACAAATCCTAGAGTTACCTACGGCGGGAAGCCCAGAGTACAGCTTATATAACTCTTCTGGTAATGCAGATGGTTGTCTGGCCTTTAGCTATGGCCGTAATAGTTTATTAGATACAGAGCGGTTAGCGCCCCCGCAGAGCTTTATTATCAAGCCAGAAGTAGGAAAGCTATTGATGTTTCCTAGTTGGCTAACACACATGGTTTACCCTTTCGAGGGTGACGGAGAACGGCGCACGGTCGCTGCAAATTTAAATGTATGGAAGGTGGAAGAAGATGGAACAAGGCACTAAGGAAGACACAGTTACGGTTACGGCTCCAGAAGAAGTTATTGAAGAGTCTGAGGTTGTTGAGCTTCCTCCGAATATCGAACAGATTAATGCTCGACTAAACGATCTAAGAGAAGAGGTTGCTCAGATTAGCCAAGTAATCACTTCTAACCAACGTGAATTAGATACTCGTATGGCGGCATTTAACTGGTATTCGCAGCAACTAGAAGCGGCTACTGCGGAGCAACAGTAATGGGCTTTATAGCTGATATCTTAATCTATGCGAGCCTCTTTGTAACAGTGAGCAGTGCAATCTGTGCAGCTACTCCTACCCCTAAAGATAACGAGTTTATGGGCAAGTATATATACCCTATTCTTGAAACTATTGCTCTGAATATTGGTAAGGCTAAACAGGGTTCAACTGTTAATCCCATTCAGTTTACTAAAAAGACAGACTGATGGCCGCTAAAAAAGCTTCTGCAAAACCCAAATCAAAGGCGACTACTTCTAAGTCACAAGAAGCTTTATCGGAAATTAAAACCCATCAAAGGGAATGCGCTATAAGGTATGAGTATATTGAGAAGCGTCTTGACGAAGGTTCAGAAAAGTTCAAGCGTTTAGAGATGCTTATATGGGGAGTATACCCATTTATAGCTGCTAGTATTTTTGCCACCAAATTCCTATGACCGATGAAAGGCGCAATTCTAGCATTTATGCTAATAACAGTCGTAGAGGGCAATGTTGTTGATGGTGCAGAGAGTATGTTGTTTAAAGACATTCATCGTTGCCAGCAGTTTGCTTACTGGATAGAACATAATTGCAGAGATGCTCTTTGCAGGGGCGGGATTAAACAGCAAAAAATAACAGCTTACTGTAAGCCGGTAATGGCTGGAGCTAACCAAAAGTTTTGGGATTAAGCATGACTAAAAAGCTACAACAAGATTCGGTATGGGCTAAATACGATATAGATAATGATGGAACCGTTAGTGATGAAGAGCTAGAACGGGCCACTCAAATGATCGAATTAGACCTTAGAGAGGAAAAGCAAGACTCCCAGAGGCGTATAGCATGGGTAGCGATGGCTTCTATGGTCGCGTATTCGTTACTTCCTTTAATGCCGTTTGTCCCAGAGGATAGGCTTTCGACCCTTTCGTCATTAAGCGATATGTTATTTCTTAGCCAAGCTTCAATTATAGGTCTTTATTTCGGTGCTACGGCTTATATGTCTCGCAAACCCTAACTGAAGGTGAGCCATGATCATCGAAAGCGTAGCTGCGGCTGCGGCAATTTTAAACCAGATTGGCAAGTTAATAGAGTCTGCTAGTGAAGCTCAAGGCGGGGCGCAACGAGTCATGTCTGCGATCCTTGATTTTGGTCAGGGCTTGGATGATCTTGAGAGAAACGAAAGAGAAAAGTTTGTTAATGTCAGCCATAGTGATCTGCTCAAAATTTCTATGATGCGTCGGCAACAGGAAAGGTACGAGAAGGATCTTGAGAATATGCTCATAGTGGTCGATCCAGCCCTTCACACAACCTATGTGAAAGCCAAGGCGGATCAAGCTGCAAAACGCAAACGGCACATGGAAATGCTGGCCCAGCAGAAAAAACAACGGGCAGAGCTAGTCCAACGCATTATATTGATAACAGTGATTGTAATTACCGGTTTAGTCGCTGCTGGAATTGTAGTTGGCCTAGCTATATTAATGTTTAAAGCGTAGGAGAAGTTATGGACGTAGGAGCAACAAATCCTGCCAACCAGATAGCTTGGAGGCAGGTAGCAGAACAGAAGTACCAGAGGTTAATGGATGATCTTCAGGTTGAAGAACGCAAACAGAAAGTAGAGCAGTTAAACACTACACTGTATGTGGCTAAAAATAATAAGATACAACTTCAATCGGGGAAATCCCCGACAAACATTAATTTTTTGGTGTAAGTATGGGATTTAAGTTAAGTGCAGGACTAGGGTTGGCTTTAGTTATTCTGGCAGGATCTTTCAAAATGTACTATGACAAGACTCAAGCAGAGATTGAAGCGTTTCATTTGCAGTTGGAGCAATCGATTCAGAACCAAAAGACCTTAGAGAGTACTATTGAGCAACAGAATGAGAACTTAAAGCAAGCTGTTGAAAACCAAGAGATGATGATTAGTCAGGTTGAAAGGCTTACAAAAGAGAACATGGTGGCGCAGAACGAGGTCACTGATATCAGAAAAAAGTTCTCACGGCATTCTATGGATGTGTTGTCCATCAGAAAGCCCAAACTAATAGAAAATATTATCAATCGGGGTACGAAGTCAGTACTCAATGATCTTAAAGACATAACCGATGAAACACAATTTGATAAAAATACTGACATTCCTGATACTCCTGCTAGTTAGCGGATGTTCTATACTTGGTTCAAAACGGGATATTCCTGAAGTTAAGCCTGTGGAAGTGGTTACGATAGTTAAAAAAGCACCTACGTATCACCCTCCTCTTCCTAATCAAATTGACCCCGTTCCTGTTGAATGGACGGTGTTGAACGCAGAACTTATGCAAGAGTATCTGGATGACCTAAACGAGGGGAACGCACCAACAAACGTGTGGTATGCTTTAACCACCAAGGGATACGAGAATCTTTCTACCAATATGGCAGAAGTAAAAAGATATTTAAGGCAAACACTTAATATTTTAAAATACTATCGAGAATTGGATAAAGAGGAGCCTGAAGCTAATGAGTGAGCAGTTAAGAGAAATGCTAAGAAGGCATGAGGGTGTGCGGAACTTCGTTTATTTGTGCAGTGAAGGCTATGAAACAATAGGTGTGGGCCGAAATATTGCTGACTCTGGGTTAGGTCTTTCTGACGATGAAGTAGATTACCTATTGGACAACGATATAAAGCGTGTAAAAGACGAATTAAATGATGAATATTATTGGTTTGGCGGGCTTAATGAAGCAAGACAACATGCCATGATAGACCTTTCCTTTAATCTTGGTCAGACCAGATTGAGAGGGTTTAAAAAGGCTCTTGATGCTATGGCTTCTGAAGACTTTGATACAGCCGCCGATGAGTTTATGGACAGTAGGTGGGCCGAACAAGTTAAAGGCCGCGCACCAGAAGTTACTGAAATGATTAGAACAGGGGAATATTCGTAATGCCTCTTCAGAAGTTGTCCTTTAAACCCGGAGTTAATCGAGAAAACTCTCGCTATACGAGTGAGGGCGGGTGGTACGAGTGCGATAAAGTACGTTTTCGACAAGGTACGCCTGAGAAAATAGGGGGTTGGGAACGTATATCCTCTGAAACATTCCTTGGTATTTGCCGAAAGTTATTTGCATGGGTTACGTTAACTGGCGAAAAACTTTTAGGGATGGGGACTAACCTTAAATACTACATAGAAAAAGGGGGTTCCTATTACGATATTACCCCTTTACGCGCTACTGTATCTCTCACTAACCCTTTTACCACAGTTTCTGGTTCGGCTGTGGTTACAGTAGCAGACGCTGCTGGAGGCTATATCGATGGGGATTTTGTTACTTTTAGTGGTAGTTCCGCAGTTGGTGGGTTAACTATTACAGGTGAGTTTCAGATTACTAAAGATACGAGTGCCAATACCTATACGATCACCTTTACTTCTGCTGCCTCTTCTTCTGCTACTGGAGGAGGTTCTGTAACTGCTAAATATCAAATTAACACTGGCCCTGAAACTTGGTCACCGTTAGTTGGATGGGGAGCTTCTACATGGGGTATTGGTACTTGGGGTGTAGGTGGTACTTCTAGTGATTCATTTAGGCACTGGAGCCAAGGTAATTTTGGTGAGGATTTAATTTTTGGTGCTAGAGGTGGCAGTATCTACTATTGGGACAATAGCACTAAGACATTAGGGACAGACAGGGCTGTAGCGTTGTCTACCATCAGTGGTGCATCTAATGCACCTACAATTCAAAATTTTATTACTATTTCAGACGTTAATCGTTTTGTGTTTTGCATGGGGGTTAATCCATTAGGAAGTTCTACATTAGACCCTATGTTGGTTCGTTGGTCTGACCAAGAGGATGCGGGTAATTGGACACCTTCTGCTACCAATCAAGCAGGTAGTTTACGTTTATCGCAGGGAGCCGAAATTATTACGTCAATCCAAGGAAGGCAAGAAGTGCTTATTTGGACAGACACGGCTATGTATTCGCTTCAATATGTAGGTGCGCCTATTGTATGGGGAGCGCAGATGCTGGGTGATAACATATCAGTAGCCTCTCCTAACGCCTGTGTTTACGTCAATAATGTTGCTTATTGGATGGGTGTAGGGGGCTTTTATAAGTACGATGGCCGAGTCCAACCCCTAAGATGTGATGTAAAGAAGTATGTATTTAATGACTTTAATGAAGAACAATACACACAGGTCTTCTCAGGAACTAACGAAGGTTATGGGGAAGTATGGTGGTTCTATTGTTCTAGCGACACAACTGCTATTGATCGTTACGTAATTTATAACTATGAGCAGGATATTTGGTATTACGGCACAATGGCGCGTAGTGCGTGGTTAGACTCAGGGCTGCGGGATTACCCTATTGCTGCAACGTACACTAAAAACCTAGTAGACCAAGAAAGAGGGCTAGATGATAAAGAAACAGCAACCACATCGGCTGTAGCTGCCCACATTCAGTCTGCTCAGTTTGACTTACAAGACGGCCATCAGTTTGCCTTTATACACCGCATACTGCCCGATGTGACGTTTGATGGGTCAACCGCAGATAGTCCTGTTGTTGATTTCTCGCTCCTACCTTTACAGAACTCAGGTTCAGGATACACATCCCCTGCTTCAGAAGGTGGTTCTAGTTCAGGTTCAGTAACACGCACGGCTACTTCTCCTATTGAAGCGTTTACTTCGCAGCTAAATGTAAGGGTAAGAGGGAGGCAAATGGCAGTTAAAATAGAATCCAGCGCAGAAGGTGTAGCATGGCAGTGGGGTGCGCCACGGCTTGATATGCGCCCAGATGGGAGAAGATAATGGCTGATACAACTAGGTATGATATAGATTTCGTTGCTCCACAGCTCCCGTTGCCCCCTATGCAGTACGATGTGAACGCTTTTAACCAGTTTAATGGTATACTTAGTATCTACTTTAACCAGCTTGATAATGGCTTACGACAAGCCTCTACGTCCCCTCAAGCCGAAACAGCAGGGTGGTTTTTTAGCTAATGGCACATAACTACAAAAATGCAAAAGTAGATCTCACCGCTACTACAGTAACTACGTTGTACACTTGCCCTACAGCTACTACAGCTATTATTAAGTCAATATTGGTATCAGAGGATTCTGGTAACGCCGACACAATTACAGTAACACTTACTGATTCCTCTGCCGCTGTGTTTAGTTTGTTTAAGACTAAAGCCATAAGTGCCAATACTACTGTTGAACTATTAACAGCACCGCTAGTAGTAGAAGAGTCTGAAATTGTAAAAGTCACCGCCGCCACCGCTAATCGTCTGCACGTAACCGCTAGTTTTCTGGAAGTTAGCTGATGGCTGGAAGGCCAAGTATAAGTGAAACAGATAAACTTCTTATGAAGTATCTACAAAACCCTCCTGTACAACGATTCCAAGCGGGTGGTTTACCTATACCTATTGCACCTGTCCCAACTAATCCTGACGCTAATAGACCTATAGATCTGCCAAAAGCCCAAAGTTATGGGGGTAGCCAACGTAAAACTATAGCCACTCTTAGAATGCTAAGTAAAGTTATGAAAGCGGTGGGTATGGGTAAAGAAATATGGAGTATATTAACAGCGCCGCCACCGCCCAACCCCGGCGGTGCTCCCGGTGGCACCCCTCCGTTTATAATGAATTTTGGTGCAAATACAGAGAATAAAGATGAATATGACCGCCAAGTACAAGGCGCAATACAAAGCATGGGCGAAAACTCTGCGGCGGGGGGTTCGGCAATGGTGGGGGCTTCATTTACTAGTGGCGCTGGGTGGACGGCAGTAAACCCTGCTATAGCCGCCTTTCTTTATATCGGAGCTAAAGTAGTAGAAGGATTTATGCCCGACCAACGACCTTTTTCCTATCAAAAATTAGATTTTATGCGTGGAAGAGGTGGTGATCATGCGGCAACTTACGAAAAGTTAATAGCAGATGGGTATAACCCTAACGATAATTTATACAATATTTTTGTTAACCAGATAAAAACACCCCAAGATTATTATGAGTTTCGAGACAAGTATTTTGTAGGTGATTTTGAAACTGACACATTTAGAAAAGACTTTGGGCTTACCGATGATAACTTTTTCCCCGTAGAAGAACCGGAATACGTAGAGTTAGCAGGTACAAGAGTCTATAACACAACCGGTAATGAAGAAGCATTTGCAGGGGTAAAGGGTCTTGTAGATAAATTTAACGAATATAAAGACGAAGGATACTCTGAACTACGGGTATTAGAAGAACTGGGCGTTGAACTTGATCCTGAAGTTATGGAGTATTTTAAGCAAGCTGATTTAGCTGCATTAGAGGAGGCTAGAGAAGCGGGCGATAAAGAAGCTTATGCAAGACTTTTAGGGGGTATGAGCGCCGGAGTTGGCGAAGCCGCGGATCAACGAGCTTATGAGAAAGCGGCAGGTATATTAACTCGGGAAGAAGCTCTTGAGAAAATATACGATATGCCCGGAGCACAGTGGCAAAGTAAAGAATGGATGGAAGAAGTTATAGACAACTTAATGTACGGAAACACAGACGAGAGTGTTAACCGAGACGACTTCAATCAATACGAAACTGCTAAAGAACAAATAGCGGGTAGAGATTCTGGCTACAAATATTCTGGTGATGAAAGAGAAATATATGATTGGGCAGTCAAACATACTACTGATCTAGTAAAAGCAGGTAAATTAAAAAATTATGGGGGAGCAGAAGCTTATCTTAAAGATATAGGGTTTGGTGATGCGGCTGAATTTATTCAAGATATAGCGGATGATGTGTTTGATAGTGTATATACATTAGATGAAGGTAGAAGAGACACAGTTCCTGAACAATATTCTCAAGCTGAACTTACCGAATTACCGAAAGAAGAACCGCCAGAATCGGTTACAAACGCTGTAGATTTAGAAAAATTAAAAGAAGCAACTAAAGTAGAAGATACACCTGAAACAGGGTTAGAAGACCCTGACGCAGATTTAGAAGAAGTAGATGTTGTTACAGGAGATGATGACCCTGATAACACAGTAGATCCTGTTGTAGAACCTCCCCCAGATTTTGAAGACCCTAAAGAAGATGATGAGGAAGAAGACGGCGGTGGAGGAGGGGGCGAGGAAACTGAAAAAGTTGATACAGACGGAGACGGTGTGCCTGATAGCGAAGACCCGTCACCTAAAAATCCTGATATAAAAACTCAAGAAGAACAAGATGCAGCGGAAAAGAAAGCGGCTGAAGATCTAGCAAAAGCAAATGCAGCGTGGGTAAAAGCTAAGATAGAGGCTAGAGAAAAAGCAGAAGCTAAAGAAAAAGCAGACAAAGAAGCGAAAGATGCGGCTGATGCTGAACGTAGGCGGGAAAAAGGATATGACGATCTAAATGCCGGTGAAAAGCGAATATTTGAAGCAATGGAAGAGATGGGGTGGGACCCCAAGGCAAATGATATCCGAAATCGGTATTCCCGAGACGGTAGGCCCGATTACAGACTAATCTCTCAATTTTGGACGCGTCATAGTAAGTGGAAATCCCAAGATGCTAGAGAAAAACAACAAGCTAAAACGGATGCAGAAACCGCAATACGTGCAGAGATAGGTGAAGGGCATCCTTTTTATCGGGTAACAGGTCAAAATGAAGACGGGTCACTTATTTTAGTAGACCCTTTTGGTAACGTATCTTCTGGACTTCCAAGTGAAGAAGACCCAACTTTAATAAACGGCGAAAGCTACGGAGACCTTCCCGCAGACACTAACAACTCCATGCTTCCTAAATGGTTGCAAACCTATTTAAGTACAGGTACTACAGACGGTGGTACTGATGGTGGTACTGACGGTGGTACTGAAACAGGTGGTGGTACTGATGGTGGTACTACTGGAGGCGGTACTGAAACAGGTGGTGGTACTGATGGTGGTACTACTGGAGGCGGTACTGAAACAGGTGGTGGTACTGACGGGGGTACTGACACAGGTGGTACAGACGGTGGTACAGACGGTGGTACTGATGGTGGAGATGATGGTGGTACAGATACTGGTACTACTGGAGGCGGTACTGACGGTGGTACAGACGGTGGTACTGATGGTGGAGATGATGGCGGTACTGATGGTGGTGGTACAGACACAGGTGGTGGTGACGGCGGAGACGGTACAGGAGATGGTACAGGAGATGGTACAGGGGATGGTACAGGAACAGGAGATGGAAGCGGAGACGGTACAGGGACAGGAGATGGAAGCGGGGACGGTAGTGGGAGAGGAAGTGGAGCAGGAATGGGGATGGGGCTTTTACAGTTGTTGTCAGCCCCTGATGCGTTAGGTCAAAAAGTCGATGTAAAGCCGCCAGACCCTACAAAGATAGACTATTTTTATGATTTTGATAGTATATTTGCTACTCCTAAACAAGCTTCGTTGTTTCCTTCGCCTTATGGTAAGATAAAACAACCAAGACAAACACCGTCAGGGCTACAGGGAGGATTGGGGTTAGGTAATCTTTTTGCTCCCCCTGCAAATATTCCGCAACAGCCTATTAGACGAGCTAAAGGTGGGTTAATAGATACAACAACTAATGATTTATTACGAATCGTTGGAGGTAAATAACAATGTCATGGTGGGATAATTTAATTGATTTTGGGGGCGACCTTTTTGACACAGGGTTAGATTTCTTTACTAGCCCTAAAGGTCTAGCTTATTTAGGCGGTATGGGCCTTAGTATGGGTAGTTTTGGAGAGACTAAAATACCTCAAGTAGGCTACCAAGGTGGTATACCCAGCTACCAAGTTGTAAGAGATCGTGTCCCTATGGAGTACGATTCTGAAAGAAGGCCCGGAAGTATGGGGCAGCGTTATTTTTCAGATGCTATTTTTGCCGAAGGCCCGAAAGATAGAAAGCCTATGTCTGTTGAAGAAGCCCGTGCAAAATCAGCAGAACAATTAGCCGGTTTGGCCGCTTTAAACGCGGGTAATCAAGAAGCTACACGCCGCCCCGTGTACGCTGATAGTACTATGGCTTCTTCTAATCCTGCCTCTTCTGTAATTAACACCACACCTGTCGATACAGGGGAAGAAGACGAAGATGAAAACGCAATACAATTAACGGGGAATCAGACAGGCGGGGTTGCAGGAGGTATGCGAGGTGGGGGCATAGCCTATCTAAATAAAGGGCGTTATCTTAATGGTATGACAGATGGTATGGCCGATAGAATCCCTGCTAGTATTAATGGAACCCAACCCGCCGCATTAAGCGATGGAGAGTTTGTAATCCCTGCGGATGTAGTAAGTCATTTAGGTAATGGCAATTCTAATGCAGGAGCTAAAGAACTAGACCAAATGATGAGTCGAATACGTAAAACACGTACCGGCAACAAAAAACAAGGTAAACAAATTAAACCCAATAACTTCTTACCTGTGTGAGGTAGATTATGAGTAATGGCACAACAACAGTTCCTACAGATCCAGTAGCCGGAAAAGCAACGGGTAGCGAGTCTTCCCTTTCTAATTGGGCTGGCCCCTATGTTACCGATATGTTGGGTAAAGGTTGGGCTGCGGCTGACATGGGGTATCAGGGATATCAAGGCCCATTAACAGCGGGAACTTCTAATTTACAAGACACTGCGTTTCAAGGTATTGGTAATTTAGCCGTACCCACTGGCGCTATGGGTGCTTTTGATGCTACTGCGGCTCAAAACTACATGAACCCTTATTTACAAGCCGCTTTACAGCCTCAATTAGCTGAAATGAGAAGACAATCAGAAATTAGTGGTCTAGCAGATACCTCCAGATTAACTAAAGCAGGGGCTTATGGCGGCACTCGTCAAGCTGTTATGGATGCAGAAAGAGACCGTGCGTTACAAGCTAATATTGGGGCAGCAGCAGGTGCTGGGTACGCTAAAGCATTTGATAAAGCATCTGATTTATTTGGTAAAGATAGAGGGTATGGGCTTCAAGCACTAGCTGCACAACAAGCAGCGGGTAGAGAAGAACGTGCTATTGAACAAGAAGGTATAGCCGCAGATCGCGCTCAGTTTGAAGAAGAAAGAGATTTCCCATATAAACAAGCACAGTATATGCAGTCGCTACTACAAGGTCTTCCTGTCGCTGCTCAATCCGTTTCTTACGCTCAACCTAGCAATTTAAGTAAGCTGTTAAGTGAAAGCGGCGGTATTCTTAAGTTCCTTGAGTCATTAGGTCTTGGTGGTGGCGGTGGTGGCGATGAGGCTGACCCCGGTGGTGACGCTGCGGAGACTTATGATGCAGCGGGTAATCCTACTTATGGAGGAGGCTAAACATGATCCCTATAGATAGACAAGTACAACAGACTATGGGTGCTTTTAGGGGTCAACCTGACAAGCTTATGCAGCGTTATAAGCAGGGTAATGACTTAATAGACCTTCTTGCTTTACAACAAATGAAGTCCGATATGGATGCGGTTAAGCAGCAGATGGTGCTGTCTCAACAGCAAATGCCGGGGACTATCAAAGACCAACGCGAACAAGAAGTACTTGCTGGATACAAAGAAAAAGCAGGGCGACAAGTCGGTGATGTCGCAAAGAATACGGCTGGACTACTTGCTCAAAGGCAAGCCTCCGCTAATGCTAATATGCAACGCCAAGGTATTATGCAGCCCACTCAAACTGCTAATAATGGTGGTTTAATGAAGATGGCGGGTGGCGGTATTGTTGGGTTTGCTAAAGGTGGTATTACTCAAGAAGAACTTATAGAACTTGGTATAACTCCAGATGGCTGGAGGAGAATGTCTGACGCAGAAAAACAAAAAGTAATAAGTGTTTTAGAAGACAGAAAAACTGCAAGCGGCGTTTTATCTACCATTACTGATATACCGGCTGAAATATCAGATTCTTTTTCGGCAATACCGGAATATTTTTCAGATCTTGGGGGCGCTATAAGTACTACTAGAGTGGGTAAAGCTTTAGGGCTTTCTACTCCTACTGAAGAAGATACTGATTTTGGAGATGTAGTAGATGCTTTAGCAGGTAAAGGGGTAAGTAGTCCAGCAGTAGAAGCAAGAGAAGCAGAAAGAGCTAAACCTGTCCCCACTATAGAAGATATTGAAACTACAATAAGTAAAATAGATGAAGCAGAAGATAAAAAGCTAGAAGAAAGCTATCAAATGCCTCCCGGTTTAGAAGGATTAGAGTTTCAAAAAGAACAACAACAGAAAGCAGCTCAAGCGGCAAGATTAGCCGCAGAAAACAAAGAAAAAGCAGATACCGCAAAAGCAGCGGGGGTAGCGGCTCTTACCCCACCAATACCCGCAAAAGGAATTTTTGATCCTGAAGCAGTAAAAACAATAGCAGATCCAATAATGGAAAAATACGGACTAGCAGATGTTGGAGGTAAGACATTTGCTGGGGTACGTGATGAAGCTAGAGCAGAATCTGATAGGTATTTAGATCGAGAGGGCGCAAAACAAATAAGACAAACGCAAATTGACGAACTTGACAAACTTAAACAAAAACAACTAGATCCTGAAACTTTAAAAAGAGATAACATATTACGAGGCTTAATATCAGCAGCAGGGGGCGGTAATTTTGCTGCGGTTGGGCAAGGTATATTTAATGCTGAAGATGCTCAGAATGTACAAGAACGAAATTTCTTAAAAGAAAAATTTGGTATACAAGATAACCTTTTAGATACAGATTTAGAAATAGCTGTAAAAGGTATTGATTCTGGAAATCAAGCTGTAGATATACTAGATAAACAAAAACGTGCCGCAGCAGAGATTGTACAAAATTTTAGTGTCGAACAATTAAAAGATATAAGAGAAAGATCTAAACAAGAATTTGAATCGGGGCAAAGTGCTATTGCTAATAGGCTTAAGCAAGATGAAATAAATGCGGTTAGAGAGTATAGAAAGGCGGTTACAGACAATCAAAAATTAAATGTATTAATAGATAAAACAGCCGATATATCTACCACTATATCTGATACTTTATCAGCAGATCCCCAACTTGCCGCTTTAAGAGCCGAAATGGAAAATGATCCTGATGATCAATCTCTTAAAGAGGAATACAAACTTTTATTAGAGCAAAAACAAGTTGAACTGCTTGATATGATTAACTTATCAGGTCTTTTCGATCTTGTAGAACAAATCCGATCTGATCTAGGACTTAGTGCTCAAAGTGGAATGCAGCCAAATCAATTTGGCCCAATGCAAGTAACACCATAAGATATCACTATGCCTATATATTCTGTTGCTGGGCCGGAAGGAGAAACTTATAGCATAGAAGGGCCGGAAGGAGCTACTCGGGATCAAATAGTTGGTGAAATAATAAGGCAGCTACAAGCCCAAGAGAAAGAAGAACAAGATAAACAAAGACAGGAACAATTAGCTGGTATTAGAGAAAGTAGACGAGGTTCTGTATCTCGCGGTCTTGATATCGGTACAGATCTTATTGCTCAAGCTACAGGCTCAAGCTTAGAAGGTATTGGTAGCCTTTTAGGACTTGAAGGGCTTGAAGAATATGGTGCTGACGTTGCACTAGAAAACGAAGCTGACATCCAACGTAAGTCACTTTACCAAACCCGTTTTGATGATATCGAAGGTGTAGGAGACTTTGGCTCTTACTTAGGCGGTATTGCTGCGGAAAGTGCCCCTCAAATGGGTGCTGGCTTAACAGGTGCTGCAATAGGTACAGCAATACTTCCCGGTCTCGGTACAGTAGTAGGTGGTATAGCCGGTGCTACGCTTGCTAACCTTCCTTTCTTCTATGGTATGAACCGTGAACGCCAAAAAGAAGCTATTGATTTAGGGATTAAAACTGAAGTAGATGAAGGAGCGGCTTTCTTAACCGCTTTACCACAAGCCTTACTTGATGGTGTTGTAGATAAGTTATTACTAGGGGCGGGAAAAGGTTTTGGGTTTACTGATAAAGCAATTCGTAGTGGAGGATTGTTTACCAGAGGCGCTAAAGGCATAGGCACAGGTGTAATTACTGAAGCTCCTACTGAAGTAGGTCAGCAAATGTTAGAACGTGCTCAAGCTGGGCTATCGTTAGACAGTGATGAAGCAATAGCAGAATACAGAGAAGCCGCAATTGCAGGTGGTTTATTAGGTGGTGCAGTTAGTGGAACAATTAATGTTGGTCGAGGAAGAATCCAACAAGAAGATACGAATGTTATAGATAAAGATGGGGAAGATGCTACACCTATACCCACAAAAACAGCACCTGTAGGGGCAGCAGGGTTAGGTGCGCTTGCGGATGCAGAACAAGGTGACCTTACCGATGCAGATGTAGCCGAGGCTAGAAAAGAGTTAGATACGGTTAGTCAGGTACGGGATACTGATAAAAAACTAAAAGAAATAGTAACTGATGAAGACGTAGACAAAATATTAAGTGACGCGGGTAGAGCAGAAGAAGAAACAGACAGAATAATAAATGCTACTGCGGATGCACAAGAAAAAGCTTTTGAACAAGACTATGGTATTGCGGAAACCCGCGGTGCTACTGAAACTGGAGACGAAAGGACAGTAGATCCTACAGAAGGTGTGGCAGTAGTAGAAAGGGCAGCAGATGAAGCAGTAGTAGAAGCAGAAACCCGCGGTGCTACTGACACTGGAGACGTTGAACGCGCAGATACACAAACAGAAGACGAAGCAAGAAGATTAAAAGATGAACAAACAACTGATGCGTTAGGCGTATTAGCTGAAGAACAAAGTGATTTTACCACTATATTTGCCAAAGTAGACGAAAAGTTAAACAGGCGACCTAAAGTAGTTACTGAGGAAAAAACTACCGGCGTAGAAACCGGAGCAGAAGTAGAAACCGGAGCAGAAGTAGAAACGGAAACGGAAACGGAAACGGAAACGGAAACGGAAACGGAAACGGAAACGGAAACGGAAGTAGAGCCAGCGATAGAACCAGCAATAGAACCAACAGATAGACTTGGAACCATCGCTGAAGCAGCCGAGGCAGTAAAAGAAGAAGCGCAAGAACAAGTAGATGTAGTAGGTCAGGTAGAAGAACAAGCCATAGAAGACGCGGAGGCGTTAGTAAGGACAAAAGGTTTTAGAGACAAAAAAGCTGAAGACTTTACAGACGAAGAGATTAGTACCTTTGCTACGGCAATACCCGCGCTAGAAAGAAATAAGATGTCTATGAAGGAGAAATCTAACTACATAGAAATGGTTTCTACCAACGACCAAGCGGATTTTACTGCTAGAGAAGGGCGGGAACCGACTAACCAAGAAAGAAATGACATATTTAATAAAGCCAAAAATGAGATAAATAACGAACAGAGGTTAATCTCTAAACGATTAAGTAAGCTCAAAAACGATACTAAACCAATACGAACTAAGATCGAAGACGAAGCCGCTGCCATTGAAGCCGCAAAAGATAAAAAGCCTATAAGAGAAAGACTCGATACTACGACTAAGGTTAAAGAAGCAGAGGTAGGTGCGTTAGAGGCTAGAGAAGAAATAGAAGAAGGTAAAGTTGAAACCGTTGAAAAGAAGATAGAAGGCCAGAAAAAACCAATAGTTACTTCTAAAAAAGAACAAAAAGCAATACAAAAATTAAATGAAGCAATAGACGAAAATTGGGAACAAACCCAATCTGAAGCGTATAAAGCTTATGTAGATAGTGGTAAGCAAAAAGTAAATGCCCCTAAACTACCTTCAAACCTTAGTGACTCAGAAGCTGTAACAGAGCTTTTCTTAGGAGAAGGGAAGCTAACCGAGCAAGAACAGGATGCGCTTACTTATTTAACTGCACATCCAACCTTAGAACGTAATTTATTCGATCTAGCTTACGAGGATGCAGTAGATGCCCCTGCATATCAAGCATCAGAAGACGCTTCCCCTGCGGAAAAAGAATTTTTTGCTGGTAGGGGCGGGAAACACAGGAAAAATGCTCTTGCTTGGGTTAGAGATAACCTATCTGCTGAAGCAAATATGTGGGTAGTCAACGCAACGAAAAGTGAAATTGCTAGGCTTGATCGGAATCCGCCCCTTACCGCAGATTATTACGATGTGAATACAAAAGCATCTCCATCGCCTTTCGGGCTTGAAAAATCTGTTAACACGCCACAAGTATACGATGGTTATTTTAATGCAGCCGAAAACTTGGCTAGGATGAATGTAGCGAATGACCCTAAATTTTTAGAGTGGTTAAATAAACAACCTCAAAAAGAGCAGAAAAGGATAAAAGCAGAGATAAAACAGAGTATAGATAAAGCAAGGGAGATAGAAAAACAAAGTCTAGCATTGCCCAAAGACTCTGAGCTTAATCTTGATATACCAATGCACCCCATCGTTATGACTCAGTTACGTAATGGTGATCTAGCGGGTGCGCTTCGATCCTTAGCAACCACTTCATCTAACCCCCGTATAAAGAACATGGCTAAGAATCTAGCTAAAGTGGCGGGGGAAACCAAACTAGAAACTTCTAAGAACTTAAAAGCTGAAAGCGGTAAGGCGGCTAACGGTCTGTTTGACCCAGAAACTAATACAATAAAACTAGACGCTGACACAGGGTTAAATACGCATACCCTACTGCATGAGATGACCCACGCGGTTACTTCAGCACAGTTGGCAGAAGGTAAGTCTGCGGCTGCTAAACAACTTACCAAGCTCTTTAATGAAATAAAAGATCAATTAGGCACTGCATACGGTTCGCTTTCTGTAGATGAGTTTGTAGCAGAAGCTTTTGGTAACCCTACGTTCCAACAAGAGTTAGCTTCAATAACTGTCCCTAATACCTTTAAAACAGCGTGGCATAGGTTCGCAACCATAGTATCTAACATATTAAATATAATAACAGGTCGTCCACGTATACCACTTGCGGGTAAAGGTACCACTGTAGATGCGTTTACTGACCGACTTACCACTGCACTGTTAGCTCCAGCCCCTTCATCGCGCTTCTCTGGTGAGTTATTGATGTCGTTTAAAGAAGGCGATGCCGCTAGTACTGTAAGAAACTATGGGAGAAATGTTGTAGAGGCAGTAAAAGACATTGACGAAAAAGTATTAGAAGAAGGGGCGGGTAAACTTTTTGATGGCGCTAAAAAAGCAGCAAAAGTAGTTGGTCTTGCAGCTCTTAATTCTCAAGCTTTAGCAGATGTGCTGACTAAAACACTAGGTGTTAAGGGTGCCTATAAGATACATCAATTAATAGAAAGGCAGTCAGGGTTAATAGATAAAGAAAACGCCATACTAGACGGTACTGCTACACAAATAGAAAGTTTTTTTAGTGCCAACCCAGATAAGAAAGAAACTTTTGACCAGCTTGTAGGTAAGAGCACAATAGAACAAGTTGATCCTTCTAAAACTAAAAGTGAAGCTGAAGCAGCTTATGATGCGGAGAAGCTTGCTGTATGGAAAGGTATGCAGCCAGATTGGAACTCTCTTGGAAAAGAAGGGCAAATTGAATATAAACGGTTAAGGGACTCGTATAAAAAGTTATTTACTAAACTTAAAGACGCTTTAGCAGCTAGATTTAATGTAATAGAAAAAGAAAACCCTAATAACGAAGCTGTTAAAGAGTTAAAGAACACACTGTACCAACGATTGATGGAGGCAGCTACGATTGAACCTTACTTCCCATTGACTCGTACGGGGGAGCATTGGTTACGTTATACAGCAACTCCAACGGACAGTAACGGTAATCCTACGGGAGAGCCGGAAGTTACAGTGCAAGCGTTTGATACCCTAGACGCACGGACTAGACGCATACGTTATTTAAATACACTTACCCCTCAAGAAGATAATGCTTCAATAACTGAAATAGAAGAGTTTGCAAACTTAGATAGCGTAAACTTTAATAATGTAGCGCCGACTTCTTTTGTCGCTGAAATGTTAAAGGTATTAGAAACCGCAAAAGTAGAAAAAGATGTTCAGTTACAAATAGCTAGAAACTTTATTGACGCTGTACCTGAATCTTCTTTCCTTAAGTCTCTACATAAGAGAAAAGGGGTCGCGGGGTACAACGTAGATGCTATGGATGCGTACAGGCAAAAAGCTTATAGCATAGCTAGGCAAGCGGTGAATATAAGAATAACAGAAGAGTTGTATAGCACTCGTAATGATCTACAAAAAGAACTTAATGAAAAATTACAGCGTTCTGGAACCCTTACAGCTAAATTAGCTAATGCAAAAAGGCCCGCTGATGAGACTCGTACGCCTAGCCAAAGAGCAAAAGAAATTGCGGAGATAGAAAGACAGTTAGAAGAAGTAGGTTCTAATAGATACATTACTAAAGAAAACGTAGATACTGCCGTAAATGAGTTAACGCAACGTATCCTACAAACTACCTCCCCCGCCGATAATTGGGTAGAAAGCACAGCAAAAATAGCTAATCGTTTAGCGTTTTTAGGGACTATCGGATTCAGTGCGGCGTCTACTTTAGTTAATACTGTGCAAGTCCCTATGGTGGTAATTCCTTTCTTAGCCGGTAAAACTAACATGGCGACCGCTATGGCTGCTGCACGGATGGGTATGAATTTGTTTGGGGGAAGCGGTTTTAACCGTAAGTTACCCGTGTTAGATAGTGACAATAAGCAGAAAGATATAGAAGTTAAAGGGATGCCTTCTATCGATAATTTCTATACCGCAGACAATGACGGTAATCTAATACTACGTGAAGACCTAGAAGACGTTAAAAATTATTACGCAATGCCTATAGATAACAAAGGCAACACTAAGATGTTATCTAAAAAGGAACTTTTAACTATCCTTAAGCCCCTAATAACAGAAGCAGGGGATAGGTCGTTACTTAATCGGTCTTTATATGCGGATACCATAGGTGTAGAACTATCAGGCAAAAAGAAAGGGAGTAAAGCTAAAAACGCATGGGATAAATTTAATCTATGGAGCGCATTACCCTTTCATACCGCCGAACGTATGAACAGGCAAGTTACTTTGGTCGCCGCTTATTTAAATGAAGTAGCAAGGTTAAACACAAACCCTAATAAAGCTAAAGGGGAAAATAATCTTAGTGAGCAACAGATATTTGAAACCGCCATAGAAACAGCTTTATATGACACACAGCAAACCAACGGTGGAGCTACGTTAGCTACTTCACCTCGTATCGCGCAAAAACATCTAGGCCGCGTTGCTATGATGTTTAAGACTTATGGCTTTACGATGTACTACCATCAGTTAAAGATGGCCCTCACTGCACTGCAACAAGCAAAAGAAAATGGTTTAGACGACTACACTATACGCCAAGCGAGGCGACAAGTAGTGGCAAGTTTAGGGACAACAGCGGTACTGTCAGGGTTACAAGGACTTACTCTTGTTGGTATATTTGAAGGTTTAGCTAATCTTTTCTTAGACGATGAAGACGAAGATGCGGAAACTTATATACGAAAGTTCCTTGGTGAACCCTTGTACAGTGGTGGGTTACAGTATTTGACCATGTTTGCGGGAGATGTTTTTGGGGAAAATACAGAACTAGATATTGCTTCTCGTATAGGTCTATCCCATTTAATACTAGGTAACAATAAATACGATTTTAATGAGTCTGCTAAAGAAGAATTTGTGAATATATTAGGTGGCCCCGCGTTAAGTTATGGGTCATCAATAGCAAGAGGTGTAAACGATATATACAACGGTGAGTTGCAACGGGGTATAGAGAGCATTGCTCCTTCTGCCCTTCGTAATACATTAAAGACCTTTAGGTATTCTGATTTTGATGAAGGTACGGCTCGCACTAGACGCGGCGATCCTATAGTAGATGATTTGAATCTAGTACAAATGACCGCTCAATTCTTAGGGTTTGCCCCCGCAGAATACTCTAGGGCGCAAGAAATAAACCAAGACATCAAACGTATAGATAGGTCAGTTAACCAGAAACGTACTAAGTTGATGAAAAAATATTACGTTGCTAGGCGTATGGGGGACGCAGACGGTATAAGAGATGCAGCGGAAGAAATAAGAGACTTTAATAAACGTCATAGAAATAAAGGGCCAAAGGTAGTAATTAGCCCTGATAGTTTAACGCGGTCTATGAAAATGCACGCAAAGACAACCGCTAAAATGTATAACGGGGTTACACTAAGTCCTAATATAAGATTGTACGCGGAAGAATTGGCTAATGAATACGACAGGTCAGGGATATTCAATGTTTTATAAGATAGTCCCCTTACCGCTTGGTTATACGATAAGGGGTACTATGCTAGGGAGTAAAGTGCAAGGATAGGACTCTACCCTTAAATTCTATCATACGGTTCTCCAGAAACGCACACCCAATTTGCCTTTTTCTATACGAACCTTATGCTCCAAAGTCATGCCTTTAGTATGGCCTATTTGTGTAATTTCTGTTAAGACCTTATCAGTATTAATACAAGGAATGAATATGGACGCCCCAACTACCATATCCGTCCATTTAATAACTACCCGTACGCCATCCGGTGCAACGTCATCAATCTTCCGCATCAAAGTCTACACCAGAGCAATCCACGGATATAACATCAGTAGATGGTAGCCGCATATGTGTACCTTTACCTAAACGAATCTTGTCCTTCTTCCCTTTTAACTTCTCCATTAAGTCTTGTACGAAAGAAGCGTAGTTAATCTGCTGCGCCCCACACCAAATACGTAATGGTTTAGGTAGCAGATAGGCGCGTTTTGTATCCGTCTCGTACCGTGCGACCAAAGCCCCTCTTGGTAAGGCATCAGGGACAACCAACTGATCTAACCCGTTACCCTTATTCTGCTTACGTAAGTCATCAGTACTTTTGATCTGTAATATGTTGTTCCAGTTCTCGTTAATATACTCGTTTAAAGTCTGCTCCACAGACGCGTTCATATCGTCAAAGGAATTCTTGTTACGCTTAAGAACTGTGCGTATCCACTTATAAACTTTCTTAGTATTGTAGGGTAATAATTCAATACGTTTACATAGTATAAGGGCCGTCAATGAACACGCAGCACCCGCAGACCAGAAGCGGTTTTCCGCTGCAAGCTCTGCCTCCTTATCTATCTTCTTCTGTACGGACTCTAATAGCTCCCTAACCTCATCTAAATTGTTAATAACGTACTGTACGAACGGTAATCCCGCGTGACCCCAATTATTAAATATGTTTTTACTGAATTCGTCAGTCTTCTCTTTATCAGTAGGGGACTTAAACATCTTATCTACTTTGTATTCTAAAATACGCTGTGCTTCTGCTTTAGGAGCGTCTTTATATAACCCAATACGCTCTATCATACTAACATTGCCTGTGGATACAGAGTTGAAACTCCAAGCATCACCGTTATACCGCTCTGCATTGACGCTACCTGTCATCCTTCTTCTCTGCCTACCACTTACGTACTGGTAGGCTAAGTTACTCAGCTCTTTAGCACTAAGATTAGTAATCTCGTCTAAGAAGAAAGGTAGGCTGTGATACACCTCACCCCGATTCATCTTAGTAGCATAGGTGTCTTCTTTCTCCATTAGTAATTCTTTGGGGTTACCCCACGGAGTTAATGCTGCGTATAGTGCGGTTGTTTTGCCGTACCCTGTGTCCTTACTGTAAATATGTAAAGAGGCGCACGCTACCGGCATAAGTTCCATAAGAATAGAACCAAAAGAAGCTCCAACAACATATTGGTAAGCCTCTTGCCCTTCTTCATTAAAAAACCCGATCATCTCCTTCCACGCATCCATAGTGCCCTTTGGTTCAAAGGCGTGGAACAACCCTGCTGTATTAGTGGAAGGCGGGTTAAACTCTATACGATCTCCAAAGACCTCCATGTTACCTAATACAAAGGACTTCATTTCTTCGCTAGTCCAACCGAACTGCCTGTGTGCTTCATCAGCGGTTACAGTCGCCTGTAATTCATTAACCCAAGTGGTTGTATACTGCATAAGTTCATCCATTCTACCAATCGCAACGCCGTGCATTGACATATATTTACGGAATTCTTCCTTAGAAGTGGCCGCAGTAAGAGGCACCGTAAACTCCCTTACCCCATCTTTGGGTAGGTGAAGCCGCATCACGATAGCCTCGCCTATCTCTGCATCACGTATGCGTTTAACTACATATAGGTCATTATGGTACACCATCTTTTCTTCTATCTCGCCATCCGCATCGCTAGAGCGTACATATATACCCCCCGTAGCCCCTCTAAAATAAGGGCGTGGGTAGTCAGGTATTACATAAGTCTGAGCAGGGGCGTTGGGTCGGTTCGCAGAGAGGGCTTCTACTATATTATCCTCCTCTTCCGCTTCTTTTATGGCCTTACCAAGCACTATTGGGGACTTTATCTTCCCCCAATGTTTACATTCGGTACATACGTTCGGGTTATATTCGTCAAAAGTACTGCACAGGTACGGCCCTTTTATAAGGTCTACCTTCTCCATTGTCTCTTGCTCAGAAAACTCTGGGTGCCGTTTCGATATATTCATTATGGCTTTGTCAGAGTCTACGCAAAATTTGGCGATTGATAGCCCCGCCCTCCACATAGGTTCGCTACATTCTTCTTGTTTACCTATGATCGTACCTAGCTGCCTACAACCGTTACCCTCTCCCGTCTTGACAATTATGTCCTTAAACTTAGTTTCCATGTTGCCCATTAGCGCATCCATCATTGCGCTTGAGGGGGCGGGGGTAAATTTCTTAGGAACTGGTATCGATTCTCCACCGAGTATTTCCGCAAACTCTTCAAAGTCCACAAGTTCTGGTATCTCTACGCCCATAGGGAGTACAGGAGTAGGCGGATCGTCTTTATGGTTATGGGTGTACGGCACACGAAGTACTCGCGCTCCATCAGAAGTTACCGCTGGATCTGGTAAGAACTTATGGAGACCACAATAACGCTTCAGTTGTTCCGCTACAGGTAACCACTTCTCGTAGGAAACCGCCTCTGACAAAATCCAGTAAACGTGTATACCTCTGCCAGAACTAACTATTAGAGGTTTAGGCAAGCCCACTTCTTTAGTGAACTTACGAAGTGCTTTTAGTCCTTCCGTCTGGTTTATATAATCTTTACTAGGGCCGCAATCAATATCAAAAAAGAACGCTTTTAAGTCCTTAACATTAACTGCTTTACGGGAACCTTCTTCTTTAAAAGTTCCTAAAGCAAAATACGTATCGAATCCATTCTGGTCTAGGTTTGTTGCTGTGTGTATTAAGTCATCTATCGTTGTAAAAAATTTCTGTGTTATTTGTTCTTCTAAAAGTTTTGAAGCGAAGAGGCAATAATAACCATCCCCGCTAAGTACCCTCTGTAGAAATGTTTTTGAATCCATACCCTTTTACCCATTTTACCCAATGTACGAAGACACTACGGCAGGGGTAGGAAGTTATTGGCCGTAGAACCTACCCTTTTTGACCCTACCGAGGTCTAGCCGTAGTGAAACTGTGAGGAGTTAGTCGTCCCACTCAGAGAGAACGTCAGCTATTTCAGACTTCTCTTCTTTAGGAGCCGCTGATTTCTTAGACATCTTCTTAGGTTCTTCGACCTCAAAAGTATCCTCTTCCTCGGAAGCAGTATCGGCAACAACTTCTTCAAACGGATTATCATCTGAAGAGTCATCCGATGCAAACCCATCAACCGCTTTAAACGGCGAGATGGACTTTCTTGGAACGTAATCTGTAACTTGCACCCCTTTTAGACGCAGAGAAACCCCTGTTCTCTCTTTATCGATAGAGTACGGTACAAAAACAACCGCTACGTTCACTGTGCTCCCAGTAGTAAGCTCAAAACTTTCGTCTAGTTGCTTATTCTTCGCATCGTATTGCGCGGGCGCGGGTGTCGCATTGCCATTATAGGCAGCGGCAAGTTTAGACTTAAAGGTAAACGTACCACCTTCCTCGTCTTTCTTAAAAGGATTCTTTATCTTCTCAGGCCAAGAGTCCTCTTTCTGGCTTGCGTAGGCACCAGACATTGCCTTCCAAAGATCTTGCGCCTGACCTTTGTTCATACGAAAATCTATTTCGTACTTCGCTTGGTCATCAGTAGCGTCACAAGGTACGCTGCGCTTCTCTTTGTTGTCGAATCGGTAGGGGCGATTGATCTTAGGCCACAATGCCTCTACGTCCTCAACGATATACTGTAGGTTTTGGTTCTTATCCATTGCGTTCTCCTAAACGTCTTACTGTAAACTTACTGAATAGAATGAATCTATCAACGAAGCTATCGAAGATAACTTGTATGATCAAACCCCTCTACCTCTTCAAACGGAGATACAACTCGATCTCCCCCTTGGACTAATGTAATAGCCTGTAAGGTACTAGGGTGCGATTCTAATTCAGCGGCTTTTTGTAGCTCTTCTTCACCTAGCACTCGCATCGGGCGAAAACGAAGCCTCGGAATGTAACCGTCCTTTTCAAAACCCATTCGGGTTACAACCGCTATGGCCGAGGTATTATGGTTGTTCAAGTGCCTAGCATAGTTTTGCATTGACATCCATCCACTACCCGCAGGGCCAAATAGGCTCGTAGCAGGTAACTGGATTTGGTATACCTCTTCCAAGTTATCCTCCAATACAACTGCAATACGCTGTGAATATTTACAAGCTCTTGCATTATTACCACCAGATCCTTTTATGTTATGTGGACAATCGATACAACGTCCAGACTGCCTATGTGCATCAGCCACATCTGGGTCAGGTCTTTGTGTATCGGATGACCAACAAACAGGTGCTGTTGGTTTATTAGGGTCATATTGATTTGCATAATATATTCTGGAAACTCTACCCGCGTTTACGATCACCGCATCTAAAGTATCTGAATCAAATATATGCGTTTCAGTCCCGTCGATAACTTTACGGAACTTACCTTCTCTTAATGAGATACGTGCAACCATTAGAAGTCTTCGTCTAAATCCGCTAGTACGTCTTTAGGATCAACTTCCTCTTGCGTAAGTGACTCTCTTGGTTTTGATTTTGGTTGCTCACCTAACAGTGCATCTGATATGAGATTTAACTCAAACCTAAAGGTCTTACCCACTTTTATGTAAGTATTCTCTGGTATGCTACCGTTTCGTATCCATGCTCTGACAGTGGACTCAGATACTTTAAAGTGATCTGCTACCTTCCTCAGTTCAACAAATTCCCGTTCTTCGGACATTATGCCCCCTTGGCTTTTCGTACGTTAATCGAGTATTCAGAATTAGACTGTACACCCTTGATTACCGTATCTGGGTTATCTACAAAGAACTGTTCTAAATTAGCTTGGTGGAGTCGTCCTTGTAAGAGTTCGGGATTGCTATTTTCTTTAATAAAGTCATATACACTTCCCCAATCTGTAACAAAGTAATTGCTCTTCACCGAACGATAGAAAGTCCCCGCTTCTGTTTTAACGCTCTTAGCCCCCGTCTCGTCGCAATGAGTAAGTAACGCCTTCTTTATAACATCCTGTTGATGTTTAAGTTTATCGTCCTTATCTTCCCATTCCTTTTTGAGCTTCGCTCGTTCGTCGCGTATCTTGATAAAGACTTCAGTAGCCTTCGTTAGATAGTTCGTATCTTGCACACAAATCTCCGTACTTTGTGGTTGGGAACCGAGTATAGTGGTATCCAATATGTTATACAAGTATTTCTTTGTATAAATCTATCATTTTTGTGTGTACGTCAATTCTATTATCAAGTAATGAGTAGACACGCTTTTCTATGAAGGAACCTTCTAGTTGTACTACCGTACATTTATGGTCTTGCCCTGCCCTATGCACCCTAGCATTGGCTTGCGCGTAGGTTTCTAAAGAGCTAGTCGGCCCCCACCACACCACTGTATTAGCAGCGGTTAATGTAATACCGTGGGCAGCAGCTTGCGGCTGTATGACAAGTACTTGAGGAAAGTCAGTTTCTTGAAATCTTTTGAATATATCGGTGCGTTTATTGACGGATACATCCCCCCTGATTACCTCCGTAGGTATACCGTCTTGTATTAATTTATCAGTGAGCACATCAATAACGTGCTTAAACGGGACAAAGACTAGGACTTTCTTACTAGACTCATCGATTACTTCCCGTAGCACCTTATACCTATGTTTAATGTCGAACTCTAATGCTTCTCCGTCATCCGTATAGATAGCCCCAGACGCAATCTGTAGGAGTTTATTCATTTCAACGGCAGCATTAACAGCGGTAATCCGTTCTCCCCCTGCTTGCACTACCATTTTACTCTTTAATTCGTTGTAATATTTCTTCTGTTGCCGTGTCATTTCTACAGTTCGTTTGGTGTAAACCATATCGGGTAGGTCAAGGCACTCTTCTTTTGTAAAACGTATAGCGGGCTGCAAAGCATTAAACACCCGATCAGTTGCGTCAGGTTTCGGAATCCATTTAAAGTTGGTTAGTTTGTACATAACTGAATCTCTAAACGCGCTAAAGAATCTAGGGACTGAGTATGGGTTGACCAATTTGGCTAGACCAAATGCGTCTAAGGGGGACTGTGCAGCGGGTGTACCTGTCATCATCCATAACCATGTGTTTGGGGTGACTAAACTGTTAAGGATTTTCCACCGTTTAGTTTGGACGTTTTTATAATGTGTCGCTTCGTCTGCAATAATCAAATCAAAGCCACCGTTTGCTATTGCATCAGCTACTATCTCCACTCCGTCATAATTAATTATGATGAACTCCGCTCCCCCCTCTATTATCTGTTTACGTTTAGCAGGTGCTCCATAAGCAACGTCTACTGAACGGTGCATTGCAAAAGTAAATAAATCTTCCCGCCACGCTGAATCCATAATAGATAAAGGACATATCACCAATACGCGTTTTATACGCCCTTGGTTTATTAGGTAATCAGCCGCCCATATGGCACTAGCGGTTTTGCCTGTACCCTGCTCATTAAAGCAAAAGGCTCGCTTGTTCATGGTTAGAAAAGAAGAAGTGGTTTTTTGGTGGTCGAAGGGTTTGTACTTACCCGTCCATTGATACTGCCCTTCGATTGGGGATGGGACTTTAATATTAAGGTTTTTTAATACGTGCGACTCGTCAACCCCCCAGTTAACTAGTACTTTGTTTCCTGATAATCTCTTACTCTTAGGTATAATATCTGTTACTTTTTCGGGGTCACGTAGGTTTAATAGTATTGCTCTGTTATCTATTACCCGCATTTACTTCTCCGTCCACAAAAATACATCGTAAAGTGGTATCCACAATACGAACTAAATGCCGTCTCTCGTACCCACGGACGGCGCGTGGTGGGTTCGCCCTGAAGGGGTAGGTGGGCTTTGTACTAAGCTTTCCTCGTAGTACGCTTCTTCGGTGACTTACCGTTGCGACTACGATTCTTACTTTTACTTTCTATCTTGTACCCATCGGCATTTGTGCCGCCCTTACTTAACATCCTCTTATGGCTAACGTCCTTCCCCTCTCGCTTGTCAGCCTTACCATTTTTATTTCTATCGCCGCCTGATTCCTTAGCGGTCTTATCTAATTCTCGTCTGGCGCGTTGCCGCTCCATGCGGTCTTCGTGCTCTCCGCGTTGCAACTGGAGTTGATACTCTCGTTTGTAAGGTCTTCTCTTACCTTTACCTGTTCTTTTATACATTCGTTAGTTCCTCCCGTTGTGAGGACATTCTACCACTACGCAATGGTTTCGGCATAACCCACTTGGTTTGGGGTTCCATACGTCATTATCATACGCCAACTGCATGGTTGTAAAATCAGAAAGCCATTTTTCCCACATATTTTCAGCATTATCTGAACTATATGTGTCTTTTATGAAGGCTTCCGCTATCACGAATAGTAAACCCGCCCTAACTTCTTCTACAAAAGGGAAGTGTTTAAAGGTAGCTAATGCCATTAATTCTAGCTGCCCCTTGTCTGCATACCTAGCAGACTTACCTGTCTTATAGTCTACAACCCAAGCTATCTTCTTATCGACATCTAGTATAAGAAGATCTACTATTCCGCGCCACCATACGCCTCTCGCTTTAAATCCACAAGGGTCTAGGCTTTCAGTCAGCCCCATCTTATATTCGCAAAGCTTACTCCCTTCTTTCTCATTCAAGACATCCAATGCGGCCTTGGCGAATAGAAACTTCTTGGGTAAGTCCTTACTGTCGCGTACGTATTCTTCTGCGGCTTTGTGGAATTCGTTGCCGTAGTTCATCGCAAAACTAATAGGTTCTTTGTAATCTTTAGCTACCTTCAAGTGGTAAAACTGTTTAGGGCATTGCTCAAAAGACTTTATCCTACTGTATGACCAAGGGGATGCGCTCATATGTGTATCTTATTCATAACAATTATGTAGTCTTGCGGAGGTATTTGTAGCTGACTACACACACGAAGCTGTTTTGGAGTCATCTTCTCCACCGCACTCCTCACCTGTCTCCGCCTCTTTTTATCGTGCATCTCGTTAGTCATTATATCTCCTTACTTTCCGAGGGAGTTCTGCCCTTATTAAACGCTTCTATCTCAGCTTTATTAGGAATCCAGAATATGTTCTTCTCTAACCTAATCTCATGGATGGTCTTCACTATAGCGAAATCTATATTAGGAAAGTTCTTTACGTGCGTTTCTTTAGCTTCGTAAGCATCCTGTACTGAATCGTAATGCCCATCTATAAAAGGCGTCCCTAAAAATAATATGTCGTATTTACCGTTCATTCACATTCTCCATAAGACCTTCCCACAAAAGCCTCGCAATCCAAAGGTAACCCTTCGGCCCAATCTGGAACCCAACGCATATACATCTCTATGTCTTGCTTCGCTTGTTCTACATCGTCCTCCTTGACGCAGCATACAATCGAGTCATGTACAGTCAGTGCTACACGATGTTTCTTTGATATCTTTAGCATCTGTTCTGCAATAATGCAACGGGCTAACGCTTGACACGCGTTCTCCACAAATTTCCCACCGTATATCTTGGCGCGTCCGTTCCTTCTTTTATATGTATACTCCATACCTTTAGAATCATTGACCCCCTTAAGATCGTCATACCGCATAAGTAATCCAGAGGGAAGGCGCACTGCTGATAAATCACCAACCGGCTCCAGTACTTGAGGTACACCGATTGACTTCTCTTTACCTTTAGCTAACTCACGGATCATAAGCTGTGCTTCTTGCCACAAACCACTTATCTCTGCATTAGCTTCTCGATAAACCTGTATAACCCGCCGCGCTTCCTCGATGTCTATTTCAAATCCGAAAGTACCCATCTGCGCTTGGAACTTAACCGCGCCCATGCCGTAACCACTGCCTAATATTGTGGTCTTACCAACAAACCGTTCGTCTTTAGTAACCTCTGACTCATCTTTATTGTAGATACGGGAAGCCATCTTTACATAGACATCCTCTCCGTTGCGGAAAGAACTAACCAAATCCTCTTGCCCCGCCAACCATGCAAGTACTCTTGCCTCTATTTGAGCAGAGTCACAGTCAATCAAAACATAGCCGTCGGGAGCTATGATACTTCTCTTTAAGGTCTTACCATCAGGCCCACGACTAGGAAGGTTTTGTAAGTTAATCTTGTCATCACCACCCCATCGACCTGTATGGGCAGCGTAATATCTTACAGGCACAGGCAGTATGCCGCGTCTGGATATGTCGATAAATCGTTGGGTTCGGGTTTCTTCTAGGGTGCTTTTGTTACCAAGCCGCGCCGCTACTAAAGCTTGGATACTAATAGATGGATGTTCTTGCAGTGCTTTGAACCCTTCATCTGTCTTAGCGAAAGCATACGTTTCTTTTCCAGTGGTAGGGCTTATCTTAGTAGGGGGAATAACGCCGTTCTTCTTTAGCAGTTCAGCAAACTTATCGTTACTCATCAGGGATTCTTTACTAACCCCCGCCTCTATGAGTAGATCATCCTTTCTATCTCGTATCGCTATAAGGTGTTGCTCTAGCAGACCCATATCCAAATCTAGTATGGGTTCTATAAACATACGAAGTGTAGTATCAATCACCTTAAGTTCTTGTCTGGGATAACCCGCCGCCATTATTGAAAACAATTTGTAGGTCAGTTCGACATCGTTAATACAGTAGTCGCCATACTTATCAAGGCTTACTTCGCTAAACTCTTCTCGACGCTTACCCATTGCATCGACTACTTCAGTACCCTTCTCACCAATATTATAACGCTGCGCTAATGCAGCTAGACTACCGCCAACCTCTACACCATGCAGACTTCTAGCCATACATAATGTATCGGCCCAAACCTTCGGGTGTATGTCGAACAGCCAAGACAGTATTGCGCCATCAAACATGGTGTTATGTGCAAGCACCATGCTGTTAGCCCAATCGAATTCATGTAGGTATTCTTTAGTTTGTTCAAACGTGCCGCTCGCCCACTCTGCGTACCCATCGTTTACTTTTATGCTAACGCCCACCACTTCAAAACGAGGGTCGCGTACGTATTCTTCTGTAGTAAGTTTACTCAGTGAGAAGTCCTTACTGTAAAAGGTCTCAAAGTCTATTGTTATTAAGTCCACGTTATTAGTTCCAGTAGTATTTGCATTTTAAGATTTAGTGAGTACGATTTTTTCTCTGTGGAAACCCCTACGTATACCCACCGCTTTAGTCATACCAATAGGTACTTGTTTAATCTCCCCTCCTTTACTCAAGAATTCTGTAACTTTATCGTTAAGTTCTTTACTTTCTTCTGCCTTCGTTTTATTCATTTTTAATAACCACACCTGCCAAACCACACACCACCTTGACCCGCCGTAATCCACCTGATCCCAACCCGCCATACCTGCCAAACCCCAACCGAATCTACCGGACCTCTGCATAACTCAACTTGCCGCAACGCACCTGACCTGCCTTACCGGAACCCAACAAAACTTAACGTAAACCACCTTAACTGAACATATCCTACCTGCCTTACCACACCCCATCTTGGCCCACCACAACCCATCTAAATAAACCACACCTGACCTGCCATACCGCATCGTGCCTTATCTCAACATACCCCGAGCCACCATACCTGCCTTACCTTACCTCGCCAAACCTAACCTCGCCGCATCCAAACGCATCTGACCATGTCATAACTCGCCTTACCTGCCAAATCATGCCCCAGCCTAACCCACCAAAACCTTACAAATCCAAACCGACCTGACCACACCTGCCAAACCAAACCGCATCCAGACCAAGCCAATTTATTTTTTAAGAAACAAACTGATTGGTTCCAAGACATCCGATAACTCGGACAAGGCTTTGTATTTGTTTGTAAATGCCTCTAGCTCCTTCTTTGCGTTGTCAACTAACTGTTGTCTGCCTTCGGGATCTTTCAACATATCAAACGTGTTAAGCCAGATTCTTTGGGGCTTGCCGCCGCACTCAATCTTTGCTCGTTGAAACAAACGAATCTCTGTAGGTTCGATCTGATCCTCGTTTAACTTCTCAGTCACTACTACTAAAGACCTTTTGATATTTTTCTCTGTTATCAATCGGAATTTATTACCCGCTATTTCGTCGTTCCATTCAAAGTCGTTATGCAAAACAGACTTTGGGCTACGAGCGTGTTCTACTAAAGAACCATCGGGGGCATAACCCCCGTGGCGTTTATTCAGAGCCTCTATTTCCTTTAGAGCAGCGTTCGCATCTGCCTTGAAAAAAGACCCCTTTCTCCATTTAACTTCGGTGTAAACAGGTTTCATGCTGCTGTTTCCGATTCAAAGTCTATGAAGGTTTCCTTCAGTTCAATTTGATGCTTGAACTCCCTGTCAACCTCAAACCGACCATACTCACCGCCCTTTTCTGGGCGCATTTCACCTAGTCCAACACCGAAACCGGCCCTTTGTATTAGATTTAAGATGGTATTTTGTGTCAGCGATTGAGAGTCAAACTCCATCCGAACGATCATCGACCAGTTACGAAACTCAGGACGATAACGCAAATCAGTAGAACCCATGCCTACCCGAACTATGTCTTCCCGCATCAGAGGGTCTTCTGATTCAAAAGCACACAGATTGTTGACCGTATCATCAGGAATAATGAACAGGGACTTTCTAAGTAAAGTCTTTTCAAGTCCGATGTCTTTGTGAGCAGCATTGATAAAACACCTTTTCAATCCCCCTGCCGGAAACCCAAAGCGTCCATCCTCACAAACATAAGCAGCATCCCTAAACTCTTGCTCTGGGTCTCTGACATCTCGGTTCTTCACCTTCACCCCTTGGTGCTTGTCCTTCATCATCTTTATTGCTTTCATACTCCACTTATGCTCGATCAAAGCAGAGATCCCCTTGATGCGCGTGGTCAAAATCGACTGCTGCATCTCTTCAAGTTGTATTACGTTACTCATTCTATCTTCCTTAGCGGCTATGCCGCGCTTTTTTAGTTTAGAAAGTTTCCTTTCTCTAGTCGTTTGATTTCTGCGTCTATATAAAACTTGATCTTCTTGGCATCCCGAAGTTTGTCGCTGTGCGAAGCGATGCCGTACCGATAGCATGATCTGAACACCTCACCGATCTGTGCGTTCATATCTCTATGTGAGATCAAGTCCTGTAATTCTTTAGCCCCCTTTGGAAGTTCATAGTAAGCCGCGGTGCTACCGTCCGATAAGGTCTTATCAGGAAGTTCCCAACTCAACCCCGTACCTGCTGGAGGGTGACCAACAGCAACATTATTGTCACCCGTTGTAATGTCACCACGCGCACTTCTTACTTTGTATACATAAGAAGCTGACACTCCAACCCGCGCCGCTATTTCTTTGTTAGATTTCTTAGGAGATCGGATTAATGCCTTTGCTATTTTCTCGTACTTATTCAAAATCAAGCTCCAGTTGTTTATCGTTTGCATCGGATGGGTTAAGAATGTCTTGGATACTGTGCATATTCTTCTCGTTAACGATTAACGCTATGCCTTTTTGTTTCTCAATATCTTCTAGGTTTATTTGTTGGAGGGGGGTAGGAGTGTTCTTACCCGCTTTACATTCGATGCCGAAGAACTTGCCTTGGTAACATCCTACTATGTCTGGCACGCCGCTACGTCCGTACCCGCCTGTCACTGGGTAGAAGTAGTAAGCACCAAGGGCGCGTAGCTGCTTGACTACAACCTTTTTTACTTTAGCTTCGGGAGTCATCCTTTTTCCTTCTTACCTTTTTTTCGGGTTCTTTGTTCGCTATGGAATGGTTGGCCGTTAAGGTCTTTTCGACGCGAATCAACGTATCTTTTATTTCCGTTAGCGTAGACATCACCTCCATAAAGTCCTGTTCTTCTAATTCTATTATTACTTTTGCCATAAATACCTTGCAGAAACTGGTATCAAAATTTGTGTAATTACACAAATCTTTAGTGTTAAAAAAGAGGGGCAGGGCAGTCACGTACTAGCCGACTCCGAGCGTGCGGTTGAGGCTCCCCATCTCTGAAGAGCCGTACCCCTAAAGCTACATCGTGATAGTCGATGCGATTGGCCTAATGAACCTCATTAGCAGAGGCGTGTGGAGGCACTTCATCACATCCATTCTTTAACCTTGTACGGCACGTAAACATGAACAAACGCGGTACGAGGCGGAAATCCGTCGGACGCTATCACTCCCCCGACTTCCCTACCACACAATCAAATTATGTACTCTATGGGAGTATCCAAAAACTATCGATGCTCCCCTCGATATCTGGTTCGTAGGCGGTAAACCTAGATCCTACATCCTTGACCTGTGGCTCCCTTGTCGGGTGATTATCAAGATGGCATGGTTCCCAATTCTTGAGAACGGCTACCTTGCCTTTCACCCACTCAGGCAACGTATTGAATGAATCATACAACCCATCAATATTCGAGTCAACACAATCCATACCAACACACGTTATTTCGTACTTACCTGTATCAGGCATTTCCATTACTAGGTAATGTGTATCTTTCCCTATTAAGGTCTTACCTTCTGTTACTTCTTCTTTGTTGTTATTCGTATACATAGTAAACCCCTTCTCCTACGCGCACGCCCACATCAGGGATGTACGTCTCCTGTTCTACATTATGTAAGACTGACATCTTACCCATAAGGTCTTGTGGTATGCCATCCAAAGGGTACGTCTTGTGCCCACGACCTGCTATGTACCCCCACGAATCGTTGCTGTCCATTGTAGCGGTCTGCAACTCATTCCGTTCAACCCATGCCATGACCATATCATAGTCAGTCCTGTTGAGTATACTGCTGTTCTTTCTACGTAACTCAAAGTACTTATGTAGATCCCTACCCAATGAATCGTTAAGCCATTTGTAAGGCGAACTGCGCCCAACCGCTGTAACTAGATTCTCCAACTCATCCAATAGCGGCTTAAACCCATCCATATTGTAACTGTAGGCGCTATTAAGGTATGGGCTAATTATCTTGTGGGATTCATCAAGCAGCCGATCTTCTTCCACCCTACGTGCGGTTCTCATCTTATCCCAAGTCATCTGCCCGATCTCCGCCATAGTCCAAGGACTCAAAGCCGTAGCGGCAATCTGCACCGCTTTGTCTAACTTCTTACTGTTACGCATGAACTGCCCATCCCCCCAACCATATCGGTTGTTCTGGATGGTACGAGAGAAGATCCAATACGTATCAATCCTAGTCTCAGGATCTTGGCGAAAGTCCCCGTACCCAATAAACCCACGCATATATGTCTCGTCTGGATGGTAGACCCACACCCTATTACTAGCCGCAACTTGCGTTACCTTAAGTCTAGGCATCTTATGTAGTAGAGCTTCCGCAAATCTTTTCAGTCCATTAGGGATATCGCCCCCTAAGATGTACGCCTTCTGGCCTTCGGATAGCTCACTAACCTTTAGGTTGTTGTTTGGTAATCCCATTACTGATCTCCTTGTTATAGTCTGATACAAAATTGTTTTCGTTGTAAATGCGCTCCAGATAAATCTTATTGGTGCGGCACTTATTCCTTCCTTCCGGTGTCATGTTCAACGTCCCATAGTTGTGGGTATTGGCATGGCAATCTAGGCAAATCACCGTTACGTTTTCACGTAAGTTATTACGGTCATTGCCATCGTGGTGATGTAGCTCTAGTTGTTTTATTGGTTTACTTACACCACACTCTTCGCACGTTGTGCCGTGTCGACGAAAGAATATCTTCCGCATAGACCCTGACTTATAAGTAGAGTCTGGCTTGATCCTCGCCTCTACAGATACGTGCGCCCCTTGGCAATCGTTGGAGCAATAGATCCCTCGCTTCTGAGAGTATCGGTACATAAATATCTTACGACACTCTTCGTTCTTGCAGATGGATGTACCCCAATATTCAGGATTCTTTCTGCTCATCGGATCACCTCCCCTACTGGCTCTTCCCACTTATGAACCAAGCCACATGACCGATTGATAAATTGGTTGAACTTAGCGCGGAATGTCTTAAGGTCTTCTGGAGAAGTAGCCTGTTTAATCTCTGTCTCTGCCAAGAAACATACGAGTAGGGCTAACCCTTCTGGCGATTCTGAACCCCCTTTCGATACACTCTTTAATACCCTCCTAACTTCATGTCCATCCCAATTAGCGGTGCCATACAACCCCCCAATATTATTAGCATCACGCAAAACAGAAATAACACCGCAATCAATTAACACTTGCCTATGGGTGCGTACATACTCAGGATCATCTGCTGGTAAGATCGTACCCAACGCGCAGGCCCAATCCCAGAAGTTATCAATCCAAGGTTTAAGCTCTTCCTTGGCCCCCGAATCCACCCTGCTTCGCTTCTTTATTGGTGTGAATACATGACCAATATTGCACCAGAATTCTGTACCTTCCTCGCGCATAAGTATGATCTGTTTGTTGTCATCGCTACGATCAAACCCACGCTGCTGTAGAGTCTGGCTTTGATCCCACGTTGTCGCACCAACGTAATTACTCTTTGGTAGAAAGAACTTCTCACGCACTTTCTTATCCGTCCACGCGTATATGAACTGCTTACCGTTCTGTATATCAAACCCAATACTTCTTGGTAAGTACTCCTCAAGAAACACATACCTACTGTTGTGCGCTCCATTACCTGTACCGTTGCGGATCTTAATTACCTCGTTACTGATCCGATCCCCTGCCTCATTCCTACCCACTACACGCTCCCACACAATAGGCGCAAGCGCATGGATTTCTCTTGACGTAGGGGTTGCGTTTGGTGTACCCCACCACTTGAATACGTCATCCCCAAAACTGTACCCATCAAGAAACGCATAGCAATTATCACTTAGCATCTTGATCCTCTGTACCTTATACCTACGATTCCCTATGGGGCGTACGTCTTGCTCCAATGTATGATTCTTACTTATCATAGGCTTCGTATTGTGATACTTAGCCCTTACTGCTTTAAAGTTATCTAAAGATTCCATTTGTATTTCCTTGTGTTTATATACAACGCGCTTTAACCGAAAGCCTTGTTGTAAAAATTAAATGTCTCCACTACTTACGTGTAAGACCTTACCGTTATCGGGTGTAGCACCCTCGTTATCCACGATGCACCACAGTACTGGATGATCCCAAGTCCCCCACTCGTACACGTATCCATCAGTGAACACGATACTTGCGTTGGGTGTGATCTTATTATCCGCAAGATACTTTGGTACACACGTAACATCCGTACCACCCCCACCTGTGGGCTGTGTCTTCTTAGCCACATCATCAAGCTCATCCAAGCTATACTTCTCCGCTCGGGCTACTTGTGTATCCCAATACAGAACGTGTAACTCTTTTGGCTTGACCATCTTGGCAATGTCTACCACTTCGGATAGTTGCCGCCGCGCTTCCTCAATGCCAATCGAACCCGACATATCTATCTCGACACATAGAACCTCTACTGTCTCGGATATCGCGCTAGGGAAGTAATACCCTGCTCCTAAATACTTACGGTTAGGGGTCTTGTATGTAGACATATCATTCCCCCGACAATTGGTAACCATGAAGTCACGCATCACATCAAGCCAATTGACCTGTGGTTTAAGTAGTGCGTCGAGATTAGTCACATCACCACCCGCACCCGCCTTACCCGCTGTCATACATCCTTGGCGTACCGCTGTATCGATGGCTTTCTCTAAGTCCTTCTTCTCCTCATCGGACATATCTTGTGCGCCTTCCCAATCATGGTCATCAAACCCTACTGCTGTGTTTTGTGAACCTGTAGTACCGCCGTCGTCGGGTTGTCCTTCTTGTGGTAAGTCCTCACCACAACCATCGCCACCTTGCCCGGTCCCCGGATCATCTATACGATCCTCATCGTCACATTCTTCACCACCCTGACCACCTTCGCCCTCGTTATCATCGTCCTTATCTTCCTGATACAAGATGTCGAACACTTGCTTGGCGTTCATGCCTCGGAACTTCTCATCGACTAGCCCTTGGTAATCACCCGTAGGCATCTCGGCAAAGGGTACGTTCCAATCGGCCTTACCCTCCTTACGCTTACGCTCCATAATCGATTTGATCTCATCCTCGATCTCAAGATTAATCACGTAGTCGCACGCCATGTTTGCAATCCTTCCATTCTTCTCGTACAAGACCTTCCAGATTTTAAGGTGTCGGTACACTTTATGTTTACCCTCATGGATAATTATGTATCGTAGATTCGCATCGCTAATAGCTTCGATCATCTCCACACCGTACTTCTCATCGCGCCCATTGGTACACGCTGTCGGTATGTTCGGATCAACTTCTCTACTACCGATCATGTATATACCTGTCATTGGCAGATACATCGGCTCTCCCATCACCTTAACAACGGC